>OLPL01000016.1_pt1 | contig 135343 bp, 119 predicted proteins | sample 1673211 | NCBI WGS metagenome assembly OLPL01 (sample SAMEA3136766, study PRJEB25190) | human gut metagenome | reverse complement strand
AATATGCAGCAGAAAAAGGAGAAGGTATCATGAGAATAGCAGTAACATATGAAAACGGACAGATTTTCCAGCACTTTGGACACACAGAGACATTTAAGATTTACGATGTGGAGGAAGGAAAAGTAGTATACTCAGAAGTAGTAGATACGAATGGAAGTGGACATGGCGCATTGGCGGGAGTTCTTAATGCATTGAATGCAGATGTTTTGATCTGTGGAGGAATCGGAGGCGGCGCACAGACAGCGTTAGCGGCAGCCGGCATTAAGCTTTTTGGAGGAGTTTCCGGAGATGCGGATGAAGCAGTAGAAGCTTTTATCAATAAAACACTGGATTATAATCCGGATGTTAAGTGCTCTCACCATGAGCACAGCCACGGGGAAGGACATACATGTGGTGAGCATGGATGTGGAAGTCATAGCTGTCATTAAGAAGAATGAGCTACCGCCGGAAGCGTAAGCTTCTAATAACAGTCTTTGCGTGTCATGGAACGCAGTCCACACCGGAGTTATCTGAGATTTTCGCAAGATAATTATGCTCAGAAAATATAATTAGTGTGAATATGAAGAACAGTCTGTCTTTATGGAAATATTTTCTATAAAGGCAGACTGTTTTTTCGTTACTGTTTACTGATAATATCCAGCAAGGTGTTTTTTGTGAGCGAAGGTCACAGAAAACCCAGACATACCACGCGAATTTATGCGATTAGCATAAATTCTGTGATATAATACAAAAATATAATGTTTTCACAGTATAAAACAGAGGAGTGGACAAGCATGCAAAAAATACTGATCGTAGAAGATGATACCAATATCAATAATTTGCTTCAGGAGGCATTATCCAAAGAAGGATATTCCTGTGAACAGGCTTTTTCAGGAACCGAAGCAAAATTGCTCTTAAATATGCAGGAGCATGGTTATGAACTGGTGTTGCTGGATCTGATGCTGCCCGGAATCTCAGGAGAAGCGGTTCTGGAGGAAATACGAAAAAAGGGAAATCTTCCGGTTATTGTTCTGACTGCAAAAGACAGTCTGGATGAAAAGGTAGAAATTTTAACCAGCGGAGCTGATGATTATATAACGAAACCATTTGAAATCAGAGAAGTGCTGGCAAGAGTCCAGGTACAGCTTCGTCGCAAAGAAGAAAAAGAAACGGGTATAGAATGTGATCTTTCATTTAAAGATATGGTATTGAACAGAGATACGTTTCAGGTCAGAATTGATGGAAGAATACTTTCTAAGATCACAAAACAGGAGTTCGCAATTTTAGAATTACTGCTCAGAAATCCAAAACAGGTTTTTAGCAAAGAGGATATTTTCGAATATGCCTGGGATGAGCCTTATATGGGTGAGACGAAGACCTTGGATGTGCATATCAGCAATATCCGCAAGAAAATCAAACAAGTGACTTCAGACGAATACATCGAGACAGTATGGGGAATCGGTTATCGTCTTCATGCATAATCTTTACTCTTTTTTTACTGTTTATTTGCGTTTGATTAGGATTCCTCTTTTATTATAAATGCAGATAAGAAAAGGAGATGAAAAAATTGAGTGAGATGTTATTGGAAACAAGAGGATTGACGAAGCAGTATGGTCACCATAAGGCTGTGGACAGTGTCAGTATGCATATTAAAAAGGGCGCTATTTATGGATTTATAGGACGGAATGGAGCGGGGAAGACAACCTGCCTGAAGATGATCAGTGGACTTTCCAAACCGACCAGTGGAGAAATCGAAATCTTTGGATACAAAGGAAAGGATTTGCAAAAAGTCCGCTCACGGGTGGGATGTCTGATTGAAGCGCCCGGGTTGTATGGAAATATGACCGCATATGAAAATCTGAATATCAAATGCAAGCTGTTGGGAATAAAGAAAGCAGATTATGTGGAAGAGATATTGAAAACAGTAGGTCTGGAGCAGGTGGGAAGAAAAAAGACAAAACACTTTTCACTTGGAATGAAACAGCGTCTGGGAATCGGCCTTGCCTTAGTTGGAGAACCGGACTTATTAGTTCTTGATGAGCCAATCAATGGGCTGGATCCACAGGGGATTGCAGAGGTTCGCGATACGATTCAGAGGCTTCAGAAAGAGAGAAATATGACGATTTGTATTTCCAGTCATATTCTGGAGGAATTATCGAAGATTGCTACTGATTATGGAATCATTCACAATGGAAGCTTATTGCAGGAACTTACAAGAGATGAATTAATGAGAAGATGTAGTGAACGGATGGAATTGACACTGGATGATCCGAAGCGGGCGATTCCGGTTTTGGATGCCATGGGATTTACGAGTTATCAGGTAACAGATAAAGAGCATATTCACATTTTTGAACGTCTGAGTGAAAGTGCATCATTGAATATGGAGCTTGCGAAGGCCGGAATCCCGGTAAAAGGGATTTCTATAACCAGTGAAGAACTGGAAGCTTATTTCCTGAATCTGACAGGAGGTGTCAGCCATGCTTAATATGATAAAAATGGATTTGTACCGGATGTTTCGGACAAAGAGTATGTATATAGTCTGGATCGTGCTGGCTGTGGCAGTATTGTTTACAACCTTTCTGTGTAAAATAGATTATGATTCATTGAACAAAGAGGATGCTGCGCAGCATGAGCAGTTTGCTGAGCCAACAGCAGAGAATATTAATGTGGGGATGATGGTGACATTGCCTACAGAACCTGGAGAAAAAGTTACAGTATACGACATTTTTTATGCAAATTCTCAGGGAAAATTTTACGCATTGTTTTTGGTGATTTTTGCTGTTCTGTTTTCAACAGCAGATATAGGAAGTGGTTATATTAAAAATATTGGCGGTCAGGTTCAAAAAAGAGGAGCTTTGATTTTCTCCAGATCCATTGCCCTGGCAGTTTTTATGGCACTGACAATGACAGGGGCATTGATACTGCAGGCAGTGGCGAACTATATTGTCTTCGGAGACTTGGAGTGGGGCGATCCAAAGGCCGCCTGCTCTTACTTCCTGACTGAGCTGGTACTTCATTATGCGCTCGTATTGATCTGTATGGCGATTGCGATTGTTTTGAAAAATAACGTGATCAGCATGGTTATTTCCATTTGTCTGACAATGAACGTAATGAGTATTGTATACGGACTAGTAAACAGCGCAGTTTGGAAAATGGGAATTCATAATTTCCAGATGTATAAGTATACGATCACTGGGAAAATATCACTTCTTCCTATGAATCCAGGTGGAAAGGATTGTTTTTTGGCACTTGGCGTGGCATGTGTATTCATTATTATAATGATATCTGTAAGCAGTGTTGTTTTTCAAAAGAGGGATATTTAACAGATGTGTATCATAATTGGGATACTGGCAGGAATTATTATTTTACAATCAATTATTATGTGGAAATATCAGCGGCAGGTGAAAGACATCTGCCGCCAGTTGGCGTTCCTTATGAAACATGATAGTAATATGTTGATTCATCGTGAGTTTGGTCTGGGAGGAATCGGAATGCTTTCAGACAGGCTGAATGATCTTCTGGAATTGCGCAGGAAAGAGAAACAGTACTATCAGGAGAAAGAAACTCTGATTGCTGATACTTATACGAATCTTTCTCATGATATCCGGACACCACTGACATCTCTGGACGGGTATTTCCAGCTTATGGAAGCATGTGAAAATGTCGAAGAGCAGAGACGTTATCTGAATATTATTCATGAAAGAATACACAGTCTGAATGAAATGCTGGAAGAACTTTTCATGTTCACAAAGTTAAAAAATGAATCCTATCGTCTGGAACTGACATCCTGTTGTATTAACCGGATTCTGAAAGAAACTGTTTTTTCGTATTATGATGAGTGGGTGAGAAGAGAGATCCAGCCGGACATTCAGATTACGGAAGAACAGTTGTATATAGATGGAAATAAACAGGGGCTGAGCCGGATTATTCAGAATGTAATAAAAAATGGTCTGGATCATGGAGAAAAGAAAATACGCATTGTGTTAAAACGAGAGCAGAACCGGGCGGTATTGCGAATCAGTAATCAGGTGATAGCTTCAGAACAGATTGATATAGAACATGTATTTGACAGATTTTACAAAGCGGATGCAGCAAGAAGTAAAACATCTACCGGACTGGGGTTATCTATTGCAAGAGAATTTGTTAGACGTATGAATGGAGAGATTGGTGCAAAGATAGAGGAAAATGAGTTTATCGTTGAGATGAGTTTTCCGATTATTATCTGATAACTTGTGAAAACTAAGGAATTACGGTGTGCAGAATGGTGTGCTCAATGATATGAGAGGCCGGATAATCGGGTTGCATAAAAAAGATTTTCTTTAAAGGAGCTATCAGAAACAAAAAACGTTGTATTTCTTGAATTTACTGGGATTCAAGAGATACAACGTTTTTTTGTTTAAAAACATAGTATTCTTTTAGTTGACCGGAATGGAATGGTTTTCAGCACATGCTGTGTCGGGCTGCGGCGTGCAGGAGAAGTGAAAGAAATTCCGGCGGATCTGAGACTTACAAAGGTAAGAGATCTATTCATTTCCCGGCATCATAGTTTACATATCTGATTCCATGTATTCTGCTGTATATGATGCAGGCAACAAAAATGAACTGGAAAGAACTTTGGAGGACTCTTTTTGAAACCTGTGAATGGCTGAGATTTAATATGGGATTCCGGAGAATAAAGCCAAAGAACAAATAATTTTTACAACTTAAAAAGCAATGCAAATACAACCTTATAATGATAGAATACAACTATCGCTCAGCACCATCGCGTTTACTGATAATAAAGAGAGGGCAGCCGGAATGAATTTAAAAGAAGTTTATGAGATTTTTTATCCAGGTAAATGTGGAAAACTCCCATCCGTTTGGAAGGTTCCTCCCAAATATCGTTCGAAAAAAGAGTTTTTTGAAGAACTTCTTCCGATAGAAATACGATGGCTTAATTATAAAATCTGGAATGACAAAGCGAGAAGAAGCAGATTCCTTTCAGATTGCAAAAAAGAAGCACGGTATATTGCAGAATTGCGTACATATTTGTTTGAACATCCATGGACTATTTCAAGAATAGAAGGAAAAGCGAAGACTCTTTTATCCGGTCAGATTTCTGAAGAGTGCATGAATGACAGATTTTTGCAGATTATAGATGAAGAAGAAGTTGAGATTTCCAGAAATCTCAGAAAATATTTGTTTGATACTGAGGCGAACCGCCTGAAAACAAAATGGGAAAACGTCCTGACGTTTTATGTCCTTTTGGCCATTTTCCCAAAAGAAATTAATCAGATTTATGTACAGTATATATATAATCGGGAACATAATATACATTTTAAGGAAGAAGAGGATAGTAATAGTTCAACAGAGAAAGACGGCATTTTATTTCAATATGAATACCCACCGGATATGGGCATTGTATCTCCGGGAGAAATAATAAATCATACGTGGGTAATGAAAAATGTGGGTAATATTTTATGGGAAAATCGTTATTACGAATGCAACCAGTCTGTGATTGAATTAGACGAAAAAAACAGAATCCTTCATCTCCCCCAAATTGTTTACCCGGGGGATAAGGTGTCTCCCAGTGTATCGTTTTATGCACCGGAAACACCTGGAACTTATGTTATGAACTGGAAAATGAAAGATGGTAATGGTAATGAGGCTTTTCCGGATAGATTAGGACTAGGATTACATTTCATGGTATTGGATTTGGAAGATGAGAAAATATCCAGGGTAAAAAATGGCGGGAATTATAAGGTAATAGAAGAAATACCCCGGCATCCGGTCACAAGTATCTCGGGAAAGCTGCATTCGCATACATGGATCATTGAAAATACAGGAACAACTATATGGAATGAGTATTATTTAGAGTGTATCAATGGGGATAACTTTTCATACGCAAAAAGAGAATTATGTGTACCATTCAAAAAACGTGTTATGCCTGGTGAAAGGATCTCCGTCAAAGTGGAATTTGCAACTCCACCGATCGAAGGTATCTATTCCATGGTTTGGCAAATTATGAAAAAAGATGGAACACCGGCGTTCCCGAAAAACAGGAAGCTTGAAGTTCTGCTGAACCTGATATGAAAAGATGTCGGATAACTATTCGGCAGGTAGTATCCCGCGAGACATACAAGCCAAAATGCCATCACCGAAGGTGATTTTAAATGCATTTTGGCACGTAACTGTGAAGGTACTGAACAGTTACAACAGAGAGAAGATATCTTGTACCTGCAGGAAGGAATCGAAAGAACAATATGAACTATGTAGTTACAATTTTAACTGAAAAATACTTATATCGAGTGAATATAGAAGGCGGAATAAAATATACCCTTGGATCCGGAAAAAAAGATTTATTTCCGATGTCAGAGCTTGGTATAGATGGGCAGCTTGGGATGTGTTTTAACGAAAAAAAACAAGTATTGAAGTTAACTGCAAAGACAATCCCTCTGTCAGTAAAGGAAATTAACGAAGAAGCCAGATTAGTTCACATTTGCGGATATCCGAAGATAGAAGTAAGTTTTACAAGGGATACAGGAGAATATCCGGAGTCATATGCTATTCCTTATGAGTGTCAGATTCATATTGGAAGATCTAAAAAGAATGATATTGTTCTGAATGAGTCCTATGTGAGCAGAAATCACCTGCTTATCACAGCCGAAAAAGGCAGAATTCGAATAGAGGATCTGGAGAGTACATATGGCACCTATCTGAATGGAAGTCCCGTGAAAAAAGCAATGCTGAAATCCGGGGATGAAATTGACATTTGTGATCTGCGTATGATCTGCAAGGAGAACAGACTATATTTTTATAATCTTCATGAAACACCGGAATTCAAATATCAGAAGGAGATCAATCACCCCGGGATGGCGACGGATATTGTCTCTACGCGGAAAGGATATCCTATATACCATCGCTCGCCGAGAATCAGAGAGTCTTTGCCTGTGGATGAGGTGAGATTATCGCATTTACCTAATAAACCACAAAAATTTTCTATCAGAAAAGCGAACTTTTTGCCACTTTTAAGCAGCGGTGCCATGGCGGGAGCATCCATTGCCATGTCGACTTTTTCTCCTGCTATGCTTGCTATGCGCGCGGCGATGATGATTTCTCCTGTTGGGAGTCTGATTGGAAACAGTAATAAAAAAGCACGTAAGATGCTTATGGTTGAAGAAGAAGAACGCTTCCGGAAATATGCGGACTATATTGCCGGAGAAAAAGCACATATTCGTGCCATTGGAGAAAAGCAAAGAGAAATCACGAATCAGGAGAATCCTGCGCCGGAAATCTGTGAAACAATTTTAAATAAGATGTCGACTTCTTTATGGGAGAGAACAGCGACAGATTCAGACTTTTTACAAGTCAGGATGGGAGCCGGGTATGCCCCTCTTTGCGTAGAGGTAAAGCCTCCTACGGATGTCAACGATTTTCATATGGAAAGGGATGAACTGGAGGAGTTAACGGATCGGATTATACAGGAGACGCATCTGGTAGATGATGTTCCTGCCAGACTGGATCTCCTAAAGTATAGTTCTGTGGGTGTGATCGGAAACAGACGCAAGGTAACAGACTTACTGAAGAATCTGCTGGTTTCACTTTCCACACTGCACTTCTTCAGAGACGTTCGTATCGTAGGCGTTTTTGATCCGGAAGAAGAGGAAGAATGGAAATCTATGCGCTGGCTTCCGCATATCTGGGATGATGAATTACAGACGAGATACTTGAGTTTTGATCCACTTACTGCAGAATCTTTTGAGAGCGCCACACTAAGCGGAGAAAAAGACCATGTGGATTCTTATGCGAAATTCCGAGAAAAAGTAAACAGTATCCTTGCGGAACGAAAAGATCCGGATTTTCAGGCAAAATGGAAAAACGGGATGAGTCCGGTTCCACATTATATTTTTCTTTTTGCTTCCAGGAAAAAAACGGAGTGTTTTCTGCCTATGATTTCCGAAAATGATCCGGCCATGGGTATCTCAACAATCTTTTTATATGATGAACAGTATTATCTGCCGAACTTTTGTCAGTATATCGTAAATGTAGACGATCCTTATGATGACAGGACGGCTACTGCTTTTTACAAATACAGAGCAGATGAAAAAATGTGGTTTACTATGGATCCGCCGATTCCGCAGAGAAAGTTTGACGTGTTTTGCAGACAGATGTCGGCGATCGAGGCTGAAGATGCCGCTGCCAGGGGACAGATTCCATCTTCGCTTACCTTCCTGCAATGCATGGATGTAAACAGGGTGCGGGATCTGAACGTACTGGAGAGATGGAAAAAGAATGACAGTGCTGTGAATATCACGGCACCTTTAGGAGAAGGAGAGGGTGGCAAGCTGTTTTCCTTATCCCTTCACAGACACTGCTCGCATGGGCTTGTGGCAGGTATGACAGGATCAGGAAAGAGTGAACTGCTTATTTCATGGCTTTTGTCCATTGCCTGCAATTATCATCCGGAAGATGTTTCATTTGTAGTGATTGATTATAAAGGCGGGAGTACGGCATATGCTCTTGAAGAACTGCCACATGTTTGTGGGATTATTACAGATGTTGGCAGCGGCATTGACAGATGTATGCAATCTCTGGAGTACGAACTGCGGCGAAGAGAAGACATTTTTGCTTCGGTAGGTGCCAAGGATATCAAGGAGTACATAAAAGGGCATCACAAGGGAGAATTTCAGGAAGCTGTACCAAGGCTTCTGATTGTGTTTGACGAATTTAAAGAGCTGATCAAGGAAAGACCGGTTGTCAAGAAAATGGTTGATTCCATAGCCGCAAAGGGAAGCTCTCTGGGAGTACATCTGATTCTGGCTACCCAGAGTCCTGCAGATGCGGTAGATGAGGGAACCTGGAATAATACCCAGTATCAGATCTGTATGAAGGTGCAAAACGCTGCCGCCAGTAAGGTGATGATTCATGAACCGGATGCGGCCATGATCACACAGGCAGGAAGAGCTTATGTAAGGGTTGGAACCTCCGAAAAGGCAGAAACCTTCGCACTGATTCAATCCGCTTGGTCCGGTGCTCCTTATCGGGAAAATAAAGAACAGGGTGCTTTGGAAGTGCGTTATGTAACCATGGATGGTTCGCGCATCAAAACAGTAGAAGAAAATCATACACGATTTGTTTCGGATAAGAAAGAAATTGAGGCTGTGATAGCTTATATAGCGAAAACAGCCCAAGCGGCAGGTATAGAGAAACAGCCATCACCGTGGAAAACAGAACTTCCGGATCTCTTCAGCTGGAAGAAGCTGCCGGTGGAAGGCAGCTTTGACGGAGAAAAATGGGAGATGACAGAGGCTCCATGGTTATCGGTGCCGGTTGGTATATTTGACAGGCCGGAGCTTCAGATGCAGGGAGTACAGTATATGGACTTCCTGAAGGAAGGCAATTTTGGGGTTTTTGGAAGCTCCCAGACAGGGAAGACATCTCTGCTTCGGACAATTGCAACATCTTTATGCCGCATGTATTCTCCCCGGGATATATATCTTTATATCATTGCAGATATGGCCGGTATGGAGGCTTTCCCGCAGGTAGGAGGCGTTGTGGGATCCGGACAGGAAGAAAAGCTTGGCAAGCTCATAAATATGCTGATCAGTTTTCTGGAGGAGAGAAGAAAAATTTTCAATCAGGAGAGAGTGGATTCTCTGAAAGCTTACCGGGAACTGGTCAGTGAAGAGATGCCGGCTGTCTTTGTTTTGATCGACCGCTTCAGTGGCATTCTGGAGTCAAACCAGGATTATAAAGACGTATTTGTTCGTCTTTTCAGTGAGGGACCATCAAAAGGAATCTATTTTGTTTATACAGGTGTAAATAATACAGGCGTGCCTTATAAGCTGACAGCCAATGTTTCCGGGGCAATTTCTTTCATGCAGGCCGACCGGAGTGAATACAGCACTTTGATAGGACAGGTGAGGGACACAAGATTACCGAATAGAGTGGGTAACGCTCTGATCAAAGTAAATCAGGAACTGATCAATTTCCAGAAGGCAATGTACGAACCGGGAGAAAATGATAAAGAGCGGGAAATGGCGCTGAAAGCAGAAGCAGAAAGCATGACAGAAGCATGGAGAGGAAAGCCGGCCTTGAAGATACCGGTTCTTCCGGAAAGTATTTCGGTGAAAAGCATGGCAGATCTCAGCGGCAGCGAGCAGGGGATAGCCGTTGGACTGGATGCAGAGAGCATAGAAGCGGTTTATGTAAAACCGGGAGAAACAACGGCAATGGCTGTTACCGGAAGAGTTGGATGTGGAAAGAGCACAATGATTCAGAGAATAGGGCAGATGGTATTGGAAGTGGATGAAAATACACTTTTATATTGTCTGGATACAGAGAAAAAATCTCTGGCGAAGCTGCAGGAGAAAGGAACTGCTTATGCGCGATTGTCAGAAGTCGAGAAAGTACAGGATGTATTCGCTCAGATTTTAAAGGAATTGATGAGTCGTATGCAGAGAAGAAAAGAAGCTGCGACGGAAATCGAGAAAGAACCCTGGATCATCCTGCTTATTGATGACATAAAAGAATGTAACAGCTTACCGGATGATATACAGATGCAGCTGCACCGGATCATGACAAAGACGAAAGGCTATGGTGTGCTGGTTCTATGCGGAATCCGGCAGGGCGATCTTTTCAATTTTTATACGCAGGATCAGCTCGGCGTGGATCTCAAATCTTCCGGAACTGCTCTGGCGTTGTCTGATACGGCAGTGCATTACGAAGGCTTTTATAAAAATAATTTTGCGCAAAGCCAGAGAAATGCAGAGCTGGAGAAAGGGTTTGGAATCTTTTTTGCAGATAATGGCGGCAGGAAAATCAAGTGCATAGACAGTCAGGAGGCAGGGAGATGAATCGAATCATAGTCACAATAAGAATAAATCAGAAAAAAGAATATGATTTGGAACTTCCTGTTCATCAGAAAATCAAAGATCTGATGCAGGATATTTCAGATTCGCTGGAAGGACTGGATCCATTGTCCTGGTTTGACCCGGAAAAGGTCAGCTTTATGGACAAAAGAACAGGTAGAAGATTAAATCCGGAGAATTCTTTATTGGAAGAGTATGTATGGAATGGAGATATCCTGGAAATACAGGGACATTAGTAGAATAATGTATCCGGAATAAAGAAATCAGCAAATAACAGGAGCTTAAAAACTTTGCAAGTTTTTTAAGAATAAAAAAGTCAGAAATGACGTATCAAAGAAAGGTGGAAATCAAATGAAAATTATTGTAACTCCAGAGGAAATGAGAAGCAACGCAACAAGTCTTCGCAGTGAAAAAGCTAATTTTGAACAGTGTATCAGCAGCATGCGTACAATCGTAAACAGTATGAGTGGCGTATTCGAAGGTGAGGCTGCAGCAGCTTATGTATCAAATTTTGAAAGCTACAATGGTCAGTTTACGGCTTTTGGAGAACTTCTGGAAAGCTTTGCACAAAAGCTGGATACCGCGGCCAATACTATGGAGGAAACTGACGGAGGACTTGCAGCATCCATGGGTCAGTAAGGAATAAGCGATGGAAAGAATGAAGGAATTACTACTGTCCCCGGAAGAAATCTATTATATCGGAAAAGTAAGCGGCGGAAAATATCTGGATTATGATTATATTGCCGCTATGAAGGATATTGGAAAACGGGGGAAAATAAAACAACAGGAAATTCTGGATAGTCTTGAAAGAAAGGGATATGCCCAGGAGGATTTCCTGGGCAATCTGGAAGTAGAGCCGGTATGTATAGAAATATTAAAGCCTCTTTATCAGGGAATGTATGAATCTGAACTGATCTTGCGGGAAGAGGCCGGAGAATCTGTACATTATAAATTTCATCATATGGAGAATCGGATCACATCCGTAGAGTGCCGGCCACAGGAGTACCGGATCAGGGTGCAGGACAAAGAGGGGGTAGAAAGGATGCTTTCTCCCCTTTTGGAAAACAATGTGCAGACGGAGAAAAAAGAAGCATATATCGCGACTGACCAGGCAGAAAGAAGTATCATTCTGAAAGGTACTCATATTGGAAAGGATACCTGTCTTTATTTTTACGCAGAAAAAGGCGGATATTTCTATGAAATGGATTCGGAACAGGCAGAGGAAAAGATACTTCGCCTGGTTGAAAAAAATGTCGTTTGTGAGCAGGTAAAAAAGATTCTGACAGGAGACTGAAAAAATGGCATACAGAGATGAAAATGGAAAAATAACGATTGATGATGTCGCGGCTGGAGAGGATATCAGAAAAATCGAGCGGGCACAGGCTATCCTGCAAAATGCACTGCAGAGCCTGAGGGCAGCGCAGACAGAAGGGGCAAATTCGAAAGGCCAGACGGCACAGGCTATTTATGATAAATCTCAGGAACTGATCAACCAGATTCAAAGGCTCGATAATAATCTGGAAGAAACAACAAATTATATTCGCCATGTGCTTGCTGTGTATAAGGCAAAGGATGAAATGCTTAAGGCGATTATGGCATCACAAAATATGGTTTAGAGTGGAGGGATTCAACATGGCTAATATCAGAATCGACACAGATGGATTGCAGAATAATATTTCCTCTATGAGAGCCTATGTGAATGAACTGGATTCTTTGAATGCGCGGACGCAGTCACTTTTGGCACAGATTGCTTCTTCCTGGGAGGGAGAGGCGAGCACGGCGTATATTAATATTATGACAGAGAGAATGCAAAAAGCAGGACAGATGAAAGAACTTTTGCAGGAATTTCTCTCCTATATGGAGAATGCCAGGACAAAATTTGTTTCAAGAGATCAGGAAGGTGCAAGTGCTATCAGGGGATGCTAGGAGATGAGAAGATGATTATAGATGTGAATCCACAGACGATTACGGAAATTGCACAGACGATTGCAAACGCTTATGGAGAAGTGGAGGAGGCTGCAAGAATTCTGACATCCATCACGCAACACAACAACTGGAATTGCAAAGAGAGGGATGCTATCAATGATTACACCCAGTCGAATGCCCGGGAGATTTTGAAAATCAGTGAAAAATCCGGAAATTTTGCAAATGTCATGAAAATGGTTGCAGAGAACTTTACGACAGATGAGAAAAATATATCAGAAATGTTTACCAGTGTAGAAAGTATGATTGGATCCATACTTTCGATCCGGCCGATCGGAGCCGGGATTAGGACAAGTAATCTCCCGGAGGGTGTAATGCCGATTTGCAAATCAGGCGGACCAGAAGATTTTAAGTTGTCTTCCGTGATTGAGCTGGCAAGCTTGAAACTGTAATGTACTCTCAGAAAGACTCCGGGAGTACATTTGTAAGGACAGGAGGAGAAGAATGGCATCCAGAATTATATTAGATCCGGAAACCCTGTTGGCACAGGCTGGTGAAATGCAGAATCTGACAGCAGAGTATGAAGCCCTGTTTTCGAAGGTTACAGGTACCTTGAATGATACAAACAATCATTGGAGTGAACTGTTAGCACATAATTTTGCAGGAAAAATAAGCAGTGCCCAGCAAAGTTTCAAAGGTATTACAGAGCTTCTTTCCAGCGGGGCTGCTGCGGCGAAAAACAGTGCCGCAACCATGCAGTCGGTAGACCAGTCTCTTTTTAAGGTGTTTGGAGGAGAAGCAGGCGCGGGAATCAGTTCCGGACAGGTACAAGGTGTGATTGATGTCATAGAGGATTACAGGAAAGCCGAAAAGACATCCAAGAAAGTAAAAGCAAAAAGTAAAAAGAAAAAAGACAGTTTTCTGGACTCATTGAAAGCAGATTTGGTAGGAGTATCGAAAACAGTTATTAAAAAGGGGAAGAAGACTGTTGCAAAAATAAAAAAATCCTATGATGAGAAAGGCTTTGTTTATAAAGCTCTTCAATATGGTAAAGCCGCTGTAAAAGTCGGCGAAGGTGTCGTCAAAATTGCCGGTGCGGTAGCTCTGGTAGCAGGTTCCGGTGGTGCAGCACTTCCGGTAGCTACCTGCCTTGCACTTAGTGCCGGTAATGATGTTTATAATGCCATGATGGATGCAACATACACCTATACCGGCGACTTTAACAAGATCGGTAATACAAATTTATTAAAGGAATTTCTTGTAAAACAAGGCAGAGAGACAGGAGAAGCCCTCTTTGGAGATAAGAAACTGGGAGAAACGATGGGCAACTGGGTCTACACAGGATTGGACATTGTTTCTTTCTTAAATGGTGTAGATCAGCTTGGAAAATCTTTTGGAAAGTTTCAAACCGCAATAACCGGTACCGCAGGAACGTCAAAGGTGTGGGGAGAAATTCACATGAAGGACGTGATCGAAAATACACATAAACTTTACAAGAAAGATGGAATCATTAAGACTGTGCTTCGCATAGATCCAACCTCTGTAGGTAATTTTGGATATGATGTCGTCACAGGTGCGATGAAAGCGATTCAGTCAGCAGGCAAACTTGGCAGTACAATAGCAGATCTGGCGTTTGGTTAAGAGGAGAAAGGAAAATAAAATGGCAAAGCAATTATTACCAAATGGAAGTGTCGTAACTTTAAAAGGTGCGACAAAGAAGCTAATGACAATTGGCATTGAAGTTGAAATGGAAGGGGATGAAAAAACCTACGATTATATCGCGATTCCCTATCCGGAAGGTTATATCGATTCAGAAACCATGTTCCTTTTTATGCAGGAGGATATCGAGAACGTATCTTTCGTAGGTTTTGTAGATGCACAATTGCAGGTTTTTCGAACTGCGTTGGAAGAAACCGATGAAAATGATGAATAGTATCATAATGACAGGCTTCGGGAGAATCTCTGCCGCCTGTGGCTGTCATACAGGCAGGAGAAGAAAAAACAATGAGGATAATTTTTTCTTCGCGGGCCGCTATATGGCAAGCGATAACAATGGACTTGGCAGTATCCTGGAAAAAAGCTTTTCCTTAAAAAAGGATCGGTTCTTTGCTGTTTTTGACGGTATGGGAGGCGGAGAATATGGTGAAATTGCTTCCTATATAGCTGCAAAGGCAACAGAGCAATATTTGAATGCAGAAGAAGCAGCGAATCTTGCAGGCAAAAAAGACTATCTGGAAAAAATGTGCACCCACGTAAATGACAGGATATTTAAGGAAACCCTTCGTTTGAATGCAGAGATGATGGGATCTACTCTGGCAGGACTGTATTTTACAGGCAGTCAGGTATGGACTGTGAATGTGGGGGACAGCAGATGTTTTCTCTTACGAGACAGGAAACTTCAGCAGATTTCCGAAGATCAGACCGATGAAGCCTATATGAAAGAAAATGGGATTCATGGACGAAAACCATATCTGACACAGTATATGGGAATGGATCCTGAGGAAGTGCGCGTGCTCCCATATGCGGACTGCCTGCAGCTTAAAAAAGGAGATCGCTTTCTTATATGTAGTGATGGTGTGAGTGACATGGTGTCCATAGAGTTTTTGGAAACTATGTTGCTGCAGACGCAAAGTCCGGCAAAGTGTGTAGATACAATCCTCGCAGCGGCTTTAGAAGCAGGCGGTAAGGATAATATTACAGCGATCGTACTGGAAATAAACAGATAGAATCAGAGGAGAGGCAAATGGAAGAGGAGAGATATCCGTCGCTGCCCTGGCAGGGATGGAAGATTGTAAAAAAGCTGGGACGGGGCGGCTACGGCAGTGTATATCAGGCACAGCGAAATTCTGCAGGTGTCATGGAAGATGCCGCCATAAAAGTGATTTCTTTCCCCAAGGATAAAGAAGACATTGAAGCGGATTTTACAGATGGTTACGATATTGTCAGCGTAAGAAACAAATATAAGGATATGCTCCACCGGTATGTCGATGAGTATCAGATCATGCTGGCGTTTAAGGGGCAGACGAATATTGTCAGCTGCGACGATTTTGCAACAAAACCGCATGAAGACGGGATCGGATGGGATGTTTTTATCCGGATGGAATTGTTGACCCCGTTAACTACGTTGATCAAACAGTATGCAGGAAGTATTCCGGAAGAAAAGGTTATAAAAGTCGGAATGGATATCTGTTCGGCACTTGTACTTTGTGAGTCTAAACATATCGTACATAGAGATATTAAGCCGGAAAATATTATGGTATCGGAGTTTGGAGATTATAAATTAGGCGATTTCGGAATTGCCAAAACTATGTATCACACAACTCAGGCGACGATTGCCGGCTCAGATCGATATATGGCACCGGAAGTAATTACAAGAAAAGAATATGGGAAAGAGGTTGACATTTACAGTCTCGGCTTGGTTCTTTACTGGATGCTGAACAACCGCAAGCGCCCTTTTATCGATGCGGATTATATACCCAGCAATGAAGAAAACGAGCAGGCACAGCTGAGAAGAGTGACAGGTGATCCCTTGCCACCACCCAAATATGGAAGCAGAAAATTACAGAATATTGTTCTGAAAGCATGTGCGTATGAACCAAAAGACAGATTTTCTTCTGCCAGAGAGATGTATCAGGCGCTGGCTGCATTACAGACTGACGGAAGCATGCCGGTGATACCGGAGCCTAAGCCATATGAAGATCCTACACCACCAGGTGGTAAAGATGAGTTGACAGGAGAATGGGGTTCCGCAGGTGAGGATGATCATGGAGGATGGGATTCCGTAAATGAGGTCACTCATGATGCAGGAAAGACTACAACACATAGAACAGAAGGAAAAGCGAATACAGGAGCAGAACCTGCTGTGCTGGAAGGTGCTTATCCGGATGAAAAGGAACTGAAAGCGATACGGAAGTCTTTGAATATCTGTACAGTTGTGATGGGTGTCTGTACTCTCGGCATTGGTCTGCTATGGTGTATCCCTATCAGAAAGAAAATTCTCAACAGAATAGACAGGCGGGAGCCGGTCAGCAACGGCTTAAAGATAGCGGCTACCTGGGTCGGTATGATACCGGGACTTTTGCTCCTTGTAAATGAGGATATCTGATGAAAGCGGGTGGAAAGGTTTAAAACGTAAGATAAGCCAAGGGAATTATTCAGCAGGTAGCATCCTGCGAGGGTACTGAACATTTACAGGAAAAGAAAGGAAGAGAGAGAATGAGAAATCGAAAAGATAAAATTTTTGCACTTATTGCGGCAGGGTGTCTGTGTTTATCCGGGTTAACAGGATGTGGAGAAATTAAGATGTCACCTGACAATATATCATCAAAATCAGATGATGGACTGATGGGATCTGTAAAGGAAGAGACAGATGCAAGTGACGAATCCGAAGCAGATGCTGCCGGTGAGGAGGATAAAGTAAGCAATGATATGATCGGAAGGTATGTATCCCAGGGATATGAGAACCCATCCTTTGGCTTTGCAATTGCCCTCCCGGATACGTATACATTGGAAAAGAGAACGAATCTCGAACTAAACGCGGATACCATCGAAGCCTCTAATGCAGATAGCACCTATGATTGGATAAGATCGCTGATAGCACTGGGCAGCGCGACAGTTTTTGAAGCGGAGGATGAGGATACTTATATTGGAGTTAACATTCAAAATGCTGCAGCTTTAGATGATACAAGTGTGTGGGATGAAGAAAAGACCATAGCGGAGAATTCAGTGGCGACTGAGGAAGATATTAAAGAAGCTGTGGGAGAAGATGCACAGATTACAGAATTTCAAAATAATGTGGAAGAAATCACATTTTTAGGTGAGAAACATTATGCGGCACAATACACATTTAAAAACTATGACGTTCCTTTTTATGGTGTGACTGTGTATTTGGTAAACGAACAGGATCCCCGTTATCTGTTAGCTATCGATATTTTGGGATCAGATCTGAATGCTGTGGATCAGGCGGATCAGTTTTTTAGTGTTTATACGGAGTAAGCTGAAGGGAAAAGGAAAGATATGAAAAAGTTTTGTGTATGGTTCGGCCTTTTGATGTCCACAGCGGTGTTTACGGCGTGTGGAACCGGTATTAAGAATAGTAGTGAGAGCAGTAATAGTAGTGTCAGTATGCAAACCCAAAATATAAATATAGAAATAGAGCATTTGGTAAATCTGGGATCCGATCCGCAGGCTTATATGCTTTACGGAAGTTATCGGAACGAAGAAGAGTATAAAGATGAAGATGGTTCCTATGCGGAGAAGCATGCAGATGATTATGACTATATGACTTTACAGCTTGCAGATTCGGAAGAATACGAAGTACAGATTCTCCCCGTAGAGCTGCAGGCAGATACGGATTTTCTGAATTCGGACCTTGCCGGAAAAACCGACGAAGAATTGAAAGATGAGGTGGGGCTGACAGACCAGCAGATCAGCGCACTGCATGAGTATTGGCAATATAATCATATGCGTGCCAACTTTGTCGAAAGAAAAAAATACAGTGAAGATGGAGAATATTCTTATTCCACAAATAATTTCTTCCAGTTTGCCTATGAAGTGGTTGGTGACAAACTCTATATGGGATTGGAAGCTTTGATTACGGATGAAGAGGATGAAACGAAGCTGGAGTATTATGTGCAGGACCGCGAGGAATGGACGGAATACTCTTATGGCTTCGATGGATTGGATCTGATTTTGTCTAAGGATGGAAAAAGTACAAGACTTAAATCTTTTTCTATGCTTTATGCGGAAAAAAAGAATGAAGGAATTTACGAATGGGGATATGCTGAGAATTCTACAGCAGGATATGATGGAATCGTTCACATAACTATGAGTACGGAAGAAGGTTATGATTCTTCTATTGAGTGGGCAGATGGCAAAAGAGCTGAGAATGTAACAGCACAGATTGAAGGTAATCAGTTTGCACTTACCTGGGACAGTACCTATCGCTATGATTACGATCTTGGAGAATCCGAGGAAGGCGAAGGGGGAAAACTCACGGGTATTTTTCTTCTCACTGCCCGGCCAAATGGAGGAGCAGATGGCGGTCTGTCCATCTGTGTGGATGGCGAATGGTATCCTTATGTTTATGATTCCACTGCTTATTGGAATGGTGAATTAAGTGATAATCTGGCGACAGATGCAGATGTGAGCAGTATGAGTGAACAGGAGTTGGGAGAACTGAAAGAAAACCAGACAGCGGTCTCAAGCGGACTCATGGGAGCTTTCAAAGAGCAGGGTCTTGATTCTGCGAAGATCGATGAGTCAACGGGAACGGTACAGATGGATAATAATGTGCTGTTTGCTTTGGACAAGTCGAAGCTGACAGATGAGGGAAAGGCTTATCTGGATCAGTTCCTTGCAGCCTATGTACCGGTAATATCCGGTGCGATAGAAGAAGGAAAGGTATCCACAATCGTAGTGGAGGGCTATACCGATTCTGCAGGCGACGAGGCTTACAATTTAAAACTTTCTGAGGAAAGAGCACAGACTGTTGCAGATTATATTAAGGCAGGTTATCCGGAACTTGCGAATGTTATCGAAGTTGTCGGTAATGGAGAAAACAATCTTATTCTGGACGGAGAAGGCAAAGAAGACGCTGCAGCATCCAGGCGCGTAGAGGTCAGATATGTCCTGAAGACAGAGTAGAGATAAAAGCAAATATAAAAAAGTACAATTGGAAATACGAGCAGATATGTAAGGAGTGATTAAAAATGGCAGAAAATCAAAAAGTAGATCTCAGTACACTTCCAAAGGGGCTTACCAAGGAAGAATTTACAGCATTACCTAATTTTAAAAAGATACGTGCCTTTTTCACCTGGGCAGGTGTGGTATCTATCGTATCAGGTATATTCGTTCTATCGAGTATAGGACACCTATCGCAAAGCATACTTCAGAATGGAGGAAGCATTGATGGTTTGTTCCAGATGGGAGCAGTAAAGCTTAATTTGTTGTTTATGGTTGTCAGTATTGTTCTGGGAATTCTCTTAATTAAAAAGAAAACAACAACAATGGCTTATATTCTGGCTATAATAGAATTGATATATGTACTTCTGGCAATTACATCAGGTGGATCAGTAGGCATTGGTGCTATATCCTTTTTACTCTCTTTAGTTGGTGCGATCCGGATCGATAAAAAATGGAAACTTTATCAGGAAATCTCTGTTGGAAACAATCAGGGAAATTCTGCTGGAAACAGCACAGACGGAAGAACGCAGAATAATGCATATGCGCAATATCATACATCCCAGGCTGCCAATAACGAAACTTACTGGCAGAAGAAGCCGGAAGAGGATCATGGTTTTGTTTCGGCCGGCGCATCGAAAAATTTGAAAGAAGCACTGAATATTTATAAAAAAGAGAAAAGCTGGTCTGCAGAAAATGATATGATAGAGGCTTTGAAGACTAGTAAAGTATGGGTTCCCTATATCAGTGAGAAGAACCAGCTGGATATTCTGAAAAATGGAGAAAGATATTATCTTCCTGTGTTTACAAGTGCAGCGGAAATGAAAGAGTATGGGAAGAAATTTTATCAAAGAGAAGTATACATTTCTGATGCGATTAATATGGCAAAAGAATCACGATATGTATTAACTGGTCTGGTTATCAATGCGTTTACTGATTCTGTTATATTGAACTGGGATCAGCTCGGCACAGGAATTCCTAATGCCGATGAGGAAGAAAAAACCACATATAAGAGATAACAATTGTAATGCAAAAATCTACGTTGAATCTTATGGTAGCTTGTGTATAATAAGAATATAGAGACAAGAAATGCTGAAAGCCTGTATTTATGTGGGCTTTCGGCATTTGTTTTATCAGATGATTTTGGTTTGAAATAATGAGTGGGGTGACTAAGTGGATATTCTATTTAAAAACAATGATTTTATATTTTCCTACAGAGTAGGCGGTATACTGATCCATAACGGTAAAATCTTATTACAGCGTCTAAAAAATGACGATTATTCTATCATAGGTGGACATGTTGCAGCTATGGAGACCAGTATGGAAACTTTTAAGCGGGAATTTGAAGAGGAGCTTCATGCGAAGATTGAGGTGGATAATCTGTTAGCTGTCGGAGAAATTTATTTTCCATGGGGGAAAAGACCGTGTCATCAGATATGTTTCTATTATAATGTTCATCTGGTAGAAGCTGATATTCCATTGGACGGAGTGTTTCAGGAATATGATGAGCTGGAACATGAAAGAATTGATTTGGATTTCTGTTGGGTTCCATTGGAGAAATTAAAGAAGGGGACGAAGGTATATCCTATGGAGATGATACCATATATCCTTGAGCCGAGGAAAGAAATTGTACATTTTGTTTCAAAGCAGATATAAGAAGAAATTCGGAGGGTTTTATGATTTTTGAAGAGAAAGAATACGTGATTGATGATAAAAAAGTAATACTTCGCAGCGCAAAGCCGAGTGATGCGGAAACTATGATTACATATTTAAAAACGGTTTGTGGGGAAACAAGATTTCTTATGTGTGAATCGGATGAAATACAATATACGCTTTCAGAAGAAATTACATTTATCAATTCCCATAATGAATCTAAAGAGGCTATGTTAATTCTCGCATTTGTAGATGGAAAGTATGCAGGCAATTGTTCCTTTGAGGGAAAATTCGGAAGCAGAAGAGTAAAGCATCGCGCTGGAATCGGGATAGCGCTGTATCAAAAATATACCGGTTTCGGTCTGGGAAGATTGATGTTGAACTGTCTGTTAAAGGAAATCGAAACCGCAGGATATGAGCAGGCAGAACTGACGGTGGTGGAAGGCAATGACAGAGCATATCGGTTATATCAAAGCCTTGGATTTAACGAATGTGGCAGAATTCCACACGCTAATAAATATGATGATGGAACGTATGGTGGGGAGATTTTGATGGTGAAAAATTTGTAGAGTTCAGTCTGATAGAAAAATAAGTATTCAGATGATGAGTAATTTAAACTGAGGAAGACCAGAAAGGCATATAGATAGTATTTGCTGGAATATTATACATTAAAAATCTACGTTAAATTTTACTGATTTTGCCATATAATAAACATGACGGAAAGAATATCAGAGAAGATATTGGCAGTGAAAAATGGTTGTGGAAAATTGTGAGAATGAGTATATTGGAAAATTTGATGTTTCGAATGAAGAATTAACACTTATAAAAAAGGAATTAAAGAAAATGGTGTATGATGAATATGACTGGCTGATTCAGTTGTGTGACTGCCTGGCGGACGTGGAAGGAATCTTGGATATTGAAGAGAGAATGCGCGATGTCAGAAAAAGATATGGATTTTATCCACAGGACAAGTGGGATTCTAATCTAAGATTGATGCATTACTTTGAGAAAAAAATGAACAGAGATATTTATCTTGTCTGCGAAAAGGAGACATTTGCACTAGTGTCGCCACTGTTATGTGGACAGGTGCAGGAAGATGACAAAATAACGGTTCGGAAAGTGGAGTCATTAAAAGAAGTACAGCTGAGTATTTTTGATATGTGACGGCGGGATTACAGAAGTTTTTTTTGAAATGATAAAATAGGTTGAAAAATGAATAAAATTCTTAGCTGGAAAAGGAGATAAGGGATGGAAATGTGTACATTTGAACAATATTTGAAGGAGCCTTATGCGTTGGATTTTCAGCAGATGCAGAAGATTCACGGAGAACTGTTAAAGGAGAGTGGAGATGATCCAGAAGCAGTGGAATTGTATGAAGACCTGATTGATGCAGCAAACAGATATGCGGGGATTCGTGCAAAGTGGCTTCGGATGTCGAAAGAAGAAAAAATGGATACGGATTCATTAAGAACTTCTCATCATGATTCCGTGATTACGCATTTGAATATGCTTGCAAGGTATCTGAAAATGCAGGGAAAACAGGCGATGTGGAGAGAACAGCTTGGCGACGTTGAAGAAAACGGATATGTTCGCAAAGGGATTGGCGACTTTGCCTGTTATCTTGTGTTTGTAGACAGTATTTGTGCGAGATAGCGAAAAATGAATGACAGAAAAATAGGAGTATCCAATATGTTTCATGTGATACCGGGAAATTTTTTTACCCCACTGTCTTCACCGAATCGAATAGTATACTGGGAATGTATCTGTAAACTGTTTTCGACGATGGAACATCAGCTCTCTTTCGGTGTGGAAAGAGATGTTCTGGTGGACGAACTGGAGTACTATTTTGATCAGATACAGTCGGCGGAAATGCAAGAAGAAGAGTTTCAGGCACTGGACAGCAGAGGAAAAGCGAACAGTATGCTAAGAAAGCTGGAGTCTTATGGATGGATCGAAAGTGAAACAGACAAAAGCTATGTACAACGAGTTAATTTTAAAGAATATGCTGTAAAAATTATAAAAACACTGCTTGAGATCGCAGATGGAAAACAAATAGAATATCAGGGATATATTTATACGATCTACAGTCTGGCACGCAGCAATACCGAGCATCCGGGAATCGTACTTTTACAGATTCTGGATAATACGGATATGCTGATCATAGGGCTTAAAAATCTGAATTCCAATATCAAACATTACATAGATGAACTTACAAAGCATAAAACAGTAGCAGAGATTATGCATGTACTGTTTAATGATTACATTACTAATGTTGTGGATAAGGCATATCACCGTCTTCGTACTTCGGATAATGTATCAAAGTTCCGTCCGGAAATCATAGAGCGACTGGAAAGCAAAAGTCATAATGAAGATTATATTGCGAAGACAGCAAAAGAAATCTCAGGTATTCGCGAGGTTTCAGAAGAAGATAGAAGAGAACTGGTATATAAATATCTTCATGAAATTATTGAGGCATTTCGAAATATGGACGATATTTTGATGGAAATTGATCAGAAAAATACACAGTATCAACGTGCTGCAATCAACAGAGCCAGATTTCTTCTTTCCGGGGATGAAGATGTTCGTGGACAGATCAAAGAGATTCTGCTTGGGATCAATGAAGTTCTGAATGAGGAAAATATGGAGCTTGGCGGAATTTACAGAATAGAGTTTCTGGATGAAAGAATATGAAACCCAGACTACGCAGAAAAGTTATGAGCAGTTCCGGGATAATTTTGACAGACGTAGAAAAGCGAATGAAACAAGATGTAAAAATGCAGAAAAACAGATGATAGACGTTATGATTGTCTATAAGACGGAACATGATTTTGGAGCGGCTCCAAGTATGGAGGGGTACCCGGAATATGCTTCCGTGTATGAGCGGCTGAGGACATCAGAGCTTTTGGAGTATGAAGAAAAGGTACAGTCTGCCCGTGTTTCCGCAGAGGAAGAGTTCAGAGAACAGTTCCTTGCAAAACTGCAGGAAAATATGAAGCAGGCACAGAGTGAATTCAGGGAATTAAACAAAGCATTGAAAGATATTACATTCAGTAATGAAAGATATGAATTTATCTATATGCCAAGCGGACATTACAGAAATTATTATGACATGATCATGGATGATTTTAATGTGATCCAGGGAGAATCTATTTTCAGCGGTATCTTTCATGAAACTCATAAAGAAGTGATTGAGAAGCAGGTTATCCAGAGGGGAAAATGAAGTAGCTGTTCATATCGCTTTTCCGATAACTCCCAAAACCATGCCGATATACTTTGATGAAAATTCACTGGCGTATGAAGAAATTCATGGGACAGCAGGACATCTGGAAGAAATGGGATATACTTGTTCCGTATGGAAAGGGGGAAAGAAAAATCATATTCTGCAGAAAATAGTATTGTGCGATGAAAAAATGGATGAAATCTATCGCCATCTGGGACGGGTTCCGGAAAAACAGATGCAGCAGGCGCAGCTGGCGGTGTTACAGGAACTGGAAAAGAAATCCGGTCTGATCGGAAAAATTTTCCGCAGATTTTCCGATGATATGGAAGATATGGATAATGATGTTATTCTGGCAGAATATGGTATTTATCGTACCCCCAATTACGTGTATGTAAAGGGAAGTGGAAGGTTGCGGATTGGAACACCGGAGGCATACGACATAGATCTCAGAAGTCTTCGTCAGGGAATCGGATTGTCAGGGGAAGATATGGACGGTCTGGAATGGAAGGTGGATGTTTCAGTAAAAAGGATTATCACGATAGAAAATCTGACGACATTTTTTCGCTGGGAAGAACCGGACAGTGTTTTGATTTATCTTGGCGGTTATCATAATGCAGTAAGAAGAAAATTCTTACAAAAATTGTATCAGGTATTTCCGGAGGCAGAGTATTTTCATTTTGGAGATATCGATGTAGGTGGATTTGAAATTTACGAAGATCTTTGCCGACGTACGGGAATACCTTTTACTACTTATAAGATGAGAATTTCAGAGCTGGAGCAATATGAACAATATACGAGAGAACTGACGGAGAATGACAGGAAAAGAATGGACAGTTTGCTGAACAATGAGGCGTATGAGAACGTATGGCCGATTTTGAGGTACATGAAAGAACATGGGAAAAAGCTGGAGCAGGAAAGTATCCTGTGATGTTTTCGGCTATGTATGAGAAAAACAGGCAATGTAAAACAATTTTGACACGAAAAATCCTCCATGTAAAAGCCATTTGATAGACACAAAACGTGGAATGTGCAAAGATGTTCCCGAAAGGAGAAAACAAAATATGGAAATTGGGAAAAAACTGAAGGACGCCCGGATGAGATCCGGATTTACTCAGGAGAGCGTTGCTGAAAAAGTCAATGTGTCCAGACAGACGATTTCTAACTGGGAGAATGAAAAATCATATCCGGATATTATCAGCGTGATCGAGTTGAGTAACCTTTATTCCATAAGTCTTGACGAACTACTGAAGGGAGACGAGAAAATGATGGAACATCTGGAAGAAAGCACAAATGTTGTCAAGAGCACGCGGAAACTGATCGGCGCGATCCTGCTGAACATTATTACGGTGATTCTGTTGATCACGCTGAGCATGTTTTTGCCTGACAGAAGTTACTATTTACTTGTGGTATTCTGTCTGGCAATTGCCAGTTCGTCCGTGTTGCTTTATCAGATGATCAAACGTATTTAAGGAGGATTTTATGATGGAATGGAGAATTACTTTAGCTGCAATTTTTGCTGCAGTTGCAATTGTCGGAGCAATGGAAACAATTTATCAGATTTATCAGGTGACGGTGATCGATGCAGCCGCCCGTGGGCTGAAACATCCGAAACTATGGGGAATGCTTGCAGCGAATGGAAATAATTCCAGCGGTTTGCTTTTGTATCTGATCGGACGAAGAAAATACCCACGGAATGCAATTGACATCAAACAGTTACAGCTTATGGATAAAAAGAAAAAAGCTGCGGGAATCGGTCTGGTATTTTTGGCGGTTGGTGCGATCGGGCTGGTTGTGTGCCTGGCGAGAGTTGGTTTATAGACAAGGGCAAGGCAGCAAAATAAAATGCAATGATTTTTAACAAAATCACCCCGAAACTGTTAAGGAAAGTTGGTCGTAAGACCACTTTCTTTATGCTACAATGTGTTAAAAATAATTGCAAAGGTGGGAATTGTATGCGTGCTACAAGGAGAATTTATCTGGATAATATTCGCTGGATCACGGTTTGTATCGTGGTGGTCTATCATGTGATTTATATGTTCAATGGGGTTCAGATGTTTGGAGTTATCGGACCGTTTCGGGAACGGCAGTGGCAGGATGCGTTTCAGTATCTGGTATATCCGTGGTTTATGGCGTTGCTGTTTGTGGTATCCGGTATGGCAGCCAGGTATTATCTGGAGAGGCATGACACGAAAGCATTTATCCGGGATAAAACACGCAAACTCCACTTTCCGGTTTTTGACGGATGTAACCACATGCAGTACCAGATCCGTGACCCGAAAGGATTTGCAGGGATGTTGGAGAAGATGCTCAAGGAGAACAAATTACCGGAATTGCCGTTTGTAATCTGAGTCATCCTCGGAATATCGGATGTAAAAATAATACCGTTTCATGAGGAAAGAGAACTATGAGTTTATTTAAGAAGAAAGAAATAGCAAAATCATAGAATCAAAAGCATCAAAAACCAATCATCCGTGCAAGCATCTGTACTGGAGAACAGGTTGCAGGTTTTAAAGATTTGCAGACCGGAAAAATAGAAGAAATCATGCTGCTCCAGTGCCCGGAAGATCTGGAAAAGTTCAGAAAGATGTATGGGATAACGGGAGAGATTGAAAAAGAATATTGATGTATGAATCAAAAACAGCGTGGCTGGAAGCTGTGTTGGAAGAGGCGTAGTCAAAATAAGATTACAACAGAAACAAATCAGAAAAGTCCTGAACATGAAGCATCAGATGTCCAATGTTCAGGACTTTTCTTGTCTGAAAATGCATAAAATTGCATAAAAGTCGCTATGAATTTGTCAGTTTTTGCTATATGATAGAGGTATAAGAAAATACAGATGAAATAGAGGAAAGAGAGAAAGAAAATGGTACAAAAGAAAAACACATTAACAAAAACAGGAATCGTAGCGCTTCTGGCGTGTGTATGCTGTATCTTATGGGGAAGTGCAATTCCGGTGATTAAGACGGGGTATCGGTTGATGGAGGTGGATGCGGCGGATACGGCGAGTCAGATTGTATTTGCCGGGGTTCGGTTTACGCTGGCGGGGCTTCTGGTTCTGATCTTTGCTTCGATCCGGGAGAAAAAAGTTCTGATTCCGGATCGGACGATTCTGAAATACGCGGTTCCGGTGTGTCTGGCGCAGACGGTTGGACAGTATTTCTTTTTTTACATCGGTGTCGCGCACACTTCCGGAGTAAAGGGCGGCATTATTACCGGACTTGGCAACTTTATTGCAATCCTGATGTCCTGTCTGATCGTTCGCAACGAACGGATGACCGGGAGAAAAATGGCAGGATGTGTGCTTGGATTTGCAGGTGTGGTTGTGATCAACCTGATGGGAAAATCGCTGGATATGGGATTTACGCTTACCGGCGAGGGATTTATCCTGATCTCTCAGGTCGCTTACGGAATCTCAACGATTCTGATCAATATCTATTCGAAAAAAGTATCCCCGGTCGTGCTCAGCGGAACACAGTTTACGATGGGAGGAATCGTTCTGACACTGATCGGTGTCGGAATGGGCGGACACCTTGGAAATGTTACCGCGGTGGGTGTCGTGAGCATTTTCTATCTCGCAATGGTTTCAGCGGTTGCCTACACGCTGTGGTCGGTACTACTTGCATGGAACGATGTCTCGAAGGTGGCAATTTTCGGATTTGTCAATCCGCTGTGCAGTGTGATTCTGTCGGCACTGATCCTGGGAGAGGTGAAACAGGCATTTAATACCGGCAGTTTGGCAGCACTGCTTCTGGTGTGCGCGGGGATTTATATTGTCAATTGCAGAGGAACGAATAAAAAGGAATAATTTTTTGAAAAAAATCGAGAAAAATAAAACCCAAAAGCCATTTTGTGCATCTATATAATGTAGATTATATAGAAACATTCTATACAACAGAGAAAACCGGACACGCTTCTGGCAGATCCGGGGTATGCTTATTCAAAAAAAAGAGTGAAAATACAACGAGTGGACAGAGGAAAAGCATAATATGGAAGACAATCAGATTACAGATGACGATAAAAATGAAGATAAATTGGAACGTATAGAACTTGTTCAAAAAGCTGCCGAAGGTGATAAAGAAGCTTTTACACAGTTATATACACTCACATATTCGGAAGTGTACCATATCGTAAAAGTATTTATACATAATGAAGATACCGTACAGGATATTGTGCAGGAGACGTATTTTAAATGCCTGAGAAAGATCCGGCAGTTAAAAGAACCGGAGAAATTTTCGGTGTGGATAAAAAAGATCGCGGTCAACACGGCGAAGGCACATCTGCGGAAAGTAGACTGGGTGTTATTTTCAGAGGCAGACGGGGAAGGAGGAAAAAGCATTGCTGAGCTGCAGGATGAGCGGCTGGAACATCTGCCGGAAATCGTTGTGGATCAGGCGGAGACGAAAGAACTGATCGACAGGATCCTGGAAGATCTGGATGATCGACAGCGGATGGTCGTAGGGATGTTCTATTATGAACAGATGTCGGTAAACGAAATCGCGGAAACCTTATCCTGCAGCGTCAACACGGTGAAGAGCCGTCTGAATTACGCAAGAAAAAAGATTGGAAAAGAGATTTCCGAGCTGGAGAAAAAGGGAGTGCTTCTGTATACGGCGGCGCCGATTCCGTTGCTCATGTATCTGTTTCAGAAACTTCGTGGAATTCAGGAAAAGGTACCGAAAGCAAAATTTCTGATAAAAGCGGGGATAGGAAAAACAGTTTTTGCCGGGGTTGCAGCAGCGGTTGTCTGTGTGGGAATCGGTACCGGAGTGATGAGAAGCCAGGATATGCACCAGCAGGTACAGGAGATACAGGAACTGTTGTCGGAAACCGACGATCAGAAAACGGATGAGGCGCAGGCTTCAGGGGCTGAGGGCGTTGAGGAAGAAACGGATGATCCGGAAGTGACACCGGAAGCGACACCACAGCCTACCGTAACGCCGGAAGCAGCAGAAAAACCACAGGCTGCATCTGCAACAGCGGTGAAAGCAGCAGAAAATAATGGGCAGGCAGCACCGACATCTGCGGCACAGGAAAATGCAAACAGTACAGAAAGTCAGCAGACAACGACAACTTCGGAAACGGATCAGCATACCCATCAGTGGGTACAGCAGACAGAGACGGTGCACCATGAAGCTTCCGGGCATTATGAGACGGAGATTGTGCAGGAGGCCTATGAGGAACCGGTTTATGAATACCATGTGTTCTGCGATACCTGCGGGGCAGATGTCAATACCAGTGCGCTGGAACACAAAGCGATCCATGACAACGGATTTACGAGTAAGAAGATCCAGACGGGAAGCATTCATCACGATGCGGTGACGCAGGAGGTCTGGGTGGAGGAACCGGCATACGATGAAGTGGTAACAAGAGGATATGTTTGCTCTGTCTGCGGAACAGGAGAGTAAAAGAAACAGGGAGGAGAAATACAGATGAGGAAGAGAAAAGGAGCAGTTATTCTGGCACTGGCAATGATGCTGTTACTGGTTCCGGTCATGGCACAGGCGGGAACGTGGAGACAGAATTATATCGGCTGGTGGTGGCAGGAAGCGGATGGAAGCTGGCCTTCGAATGAATGGAAAAGTATCAACGGAAACTGGTATTTGTTTGATGCGGATGGATATATCCGTTATGGATGGTACTGGGATGGAACAAACTGGTACTATCTGGGCGGAAAGTCTGACGGAGCAATGAAAACCGGATGGCAGGTTGTGAATGGAAACTGGTACTACATGTACAAGGACGGAAGAATGGCGGCAAATACCTGGATTGGTTCCTGTTATGTCAACGGTTCCGGTGTGTGGATCCAGAATGCAGTCAAAAGCCAGTGGATCCAGTCTGGAAACCGGTGGTGGTATCGCCATCCGGACGGAAGTTATACAGCAAATAACTGGGAAACCATTAACAATAAGAAGTATCATTTTGACGCAAATGGCTGGATGCAGACTGGCTGGCAGAAGATCGATGGAACCTGGTATTATCTGGGACCAGCAGGTGATGGAGCAATGAGAAGCAGCCAGTGGGTGAAAGAATGTTATCTGGGTGCTGACGGCAAGATGCTGACTTCCTGCTGGGTGGACGATTACTATGTAGGTGTATCCGGTAAAATTGCAAAGAATCAGTGGGTTGGTGATTCTTATGTTGGCGCCGACGGAAAAAAAGTAAGCAGCCAGTGGGTCGGCGATTATTATGTCGGTGAAGATGGAACCTATGTAAAGAACCAGTGGGTTGGTGATTACTATGTTGGTCCTGACGGAAAATATGAGAAAAACCAGTGGGTTGGTGATTCTTATGTCGGCGAAGACGGTAAGAAAGTGAGAAATACATGGATTGGTGACCAGTATCTGGATGCTGACGGAAAATTGGACAAAACAAAACCGATACCGGTTCCGCTGGAGGGGATTAAAGTTTCAACCACAGGAACATTGCTGAAACCGGGGACGACATCAGGGATAGATCTGTATTTTTTCCCAGAAAATACCACAGATGATCGGACCGCTACATGGAAATCTTCCGATGAATCGGTTGCAACGGTTGAAGACGGAATTGTAACCGGACATAAAGCGGGATATGCAACGATAACCGTAACGGTCGGCAAGATATCGGAAAAGATAGAATATCTGGTAGTACCGGCGAATCCATCAGAATTAACGATGAAAATCGCATATTATACTTCCGATGCTTCCTGCGTGAAATTTGGAGAGTCCGCACAGGTCTCTGTGTTCTTACAGCCGGGAAACTTTGATATTACCAGCTATGCAACGATATCGGTGGATGATGAAAATATTCTTAAAACAAACGATGGAGTGGGAAGTCTGTGGTCCGTCGGTATCGGAGAAACGACGGTTCGGGCGACTTATGAGGATCTGGAAGTGAGCAGTCCGGTAAAAGTAGTATCGGAAGACGGCGATCTGCAGGAACTTTCTTTCGATAAGAAAATCTTATATCTGGAAAAAAATCAGACGGGAAGTATCCGGCTGAGATCGAAACCGGCAGTGTATGCAAACAGCCAGGCTGTGAAATGGGGAAGTACAGATGAAAGTGTGGTAACGTGGGATCCTGTCTATGGACTCCTTGCAAAGAAACCGGGAAGAGCGACAATCTATGCGGAGATTATGGGAAAACGGGCAGAATGTGAAGTGGTCGTAACCGGAGAAGAAGATGTGGTTGAATATTCCTACGATACAGAGTATGCCCAAACTATTTTTGACGAAGTGAACAGACTGAGGGTGGCGAATGGGGTAGAGCCTTTTGTATGGAAGGAAGAGGATGCGCTTTATGCTTCGAAAGTCCGCGCGGGCATCTATGAGAAAAACGGAGACCCCATTTACGACAATATAGAAACACGCTGCCTGGAAAATGAAAGTACGCAGGATGTGCAGATTGATTGCAGAACCGGTCTGGATTACGTGGAAGATTATCTTCTGGATGCAATGATGCAGGATTCCTCCTGTTTGATGCAGCTTATGAAACAGACGGATGAGCCACTGACCGCAGGCTGTGCCGTTGTCGTGAAAACAGTGGATGGAAGAGTGGAAAACCGTACACTGGTGTTTACGATCGGACCGTCAGAAAGTGAACTGGGACAATATACACAGCAGGAAAGAAAAGAATACTGGGCAAACTGGATGGGTATTTCATCGGAAGATGCAGACAGTTATCTGTTTTAGCGAGTGAGTAGCCCGGAGGAGTTTTAAAGGAGGAAGCGAATGAAAAACAAAGCAATCAAAAAAGTCCTTGCGGTTGGGATGTCAGCATTGCTGTTTGCAGCGACCGGTGTTCCAACCACGGTACAGGCGGCAGGCTGGAAACAGAACACAACCGGCTGGTGGTGGCAGGAAGACGATGGAAGTTATCCGGTCAGCAGATGGCAGCTCATCGGGGGAAACTACTATTATTTTGATCAGAACGGGTATATGAAGACCGGATGGCTGAAACTGGGTGCAGACTGGTACTATCTTGGCGGAGCGAATGATGGAGCCAGGAAAACCGGCTGGCAGCAGGTTGGCGGAACCTGGTATTATCTGAATGATAATGGAACGATGGCGGCAGATACCTGGATCGGAGACTGGTATGTGAACAATTCCGGAGCGTGGACAAAAACAAGACAGCCGGCGCAGTGGATCCAGTCCGGAAACCGCTGGTGGTACCGCCATGAAGATGGCGGCTATACAAGGAATGGCTTCGAGACGATCAATGGAAAAACCTATTATTTTGATGCTGCAGGCTGGATGGTTACGGGTTGGAAACAGGTCGGTGAGGACTGGTACTACTTTAATGTGTCCGGTGCGATGGTAACAAATGTGTGGGTTGGAGATTACTATCTTGGGGAAGATGGTGTGATGCTGACGGACACCTGGATCGGTAAGTATTATGTGGATGCCAGCGGAAAATGGGTTCCGAACAAAGGAAAAGAAGACGGCGAACTGGAATCTATCCAGCTGGATCAGAAGCGTGCGGCATTGTGGATCGGAGAAGAGATGACACTGGAAGTGATCTATCAGCCCGCTGATACCACCGCAGATAAAAGTGTGACCTGGAGCAGTTCCGATGAGAAAGTTGCGAAGGTTACAGATGGAAAAATCACCGGTGTCGGAGAAGGAACAGCGACGATTACAGCAAAAGTCGGAGGAAAGAAGGCAAGCTGTAAGATTGTGGTAATGCCTGAATTTACAATCAGCAGTATGGCATATGATGAAGAAAAGGGATATGCCACCATCAATTTTGGCATAGAAGCCGTGGATAATTATGGACAAGTATTCCAAGTGTTGAAAGAAGATTCCGATGGGATAACAGGAGTCGAGTGGAAACTGTCGGATGAGTCACTGGTAGCGATAGAAACGTATAAAGAAGAATACGGTGATTATGTGGTGCTCAAAGGTCTCAAAGAAGGAAAAACGACACTTACAGCATCCTACAAAGGGAAAAGCGTTTCGATGGATATTGTTACCAAAAAGGTTGCGCAACTGGAATCAATCAATTATTCACAGGAAACATACACAAGAAAAGTGGGAGAAAAATTCCAGTTATTTCCTGATACCTATCCGGAAAATGCCTATGTAACCACAGGCACACTTGATTTCACATCAAGCAATCCCAAGGTTGCAACGGTGGACGGAAGTGGTACAATAAGAACGAAAAAAGAAGGATATACCACGATCACTGCTACTTATGGACGCATGGGAGAACTCAGTGCTTCATGCACACTCAAGGTAGAGGGATACGCAGACAACCAGGAACTGGAAATGATCCAGTATGAACCGGAAAAAGCAAATAATAATCCGATCCGACTGGGAGTAAGAACCAAACTGAACGTTGCCGTATATCCGGTCACCTATCCACATGAGGAAAGTGATATCAAGTATACGATCACTAAGCAGAATATGTCTATGTACGAGGGAACTGCGAGAATCAAAGACGGATATATTGTAGGAACTTCGAAGGGAACCGTAGAAGTAGAAGCATCACTGGACGGATGCGACCCGATTCGGTTTAACCTTACTTTCGGGAACTGACAAAAGCTGTACCGGAAGGCACGAAGTCTCTGAAAATAGAAAAGAAACAGAAAAACGCCTCTCACGAGTCGAAATTTTCGGCTCGGGGGGCGTTTTTGCGTGGGAGAAAACAAAGAAAATTATCTGAAAATGAAAACCATAAACACGTTCTGTGCGTCTATATAGTAAAGCAGCCAAAAAGCTTGGTGATCGAATTTGATGTACTCTCGGAGTCTTTCTGCACTTGCTTTTGTGGCTGATTTTCCGTCAGCCGCACCCAAATTTCATCAACGTACGCACCGCGTACACCTCAGAAATTTGGGCACAACTGACAAAAAATCATCTCACAAAATCAGGCCAGAAAGATTCCGAGAGTACATTATGATGCAAAGGAGGAAGAACATGAGGAACAAAACAATGAAAAAGGGATTGGTTATCGGGATGTCAGCGGTTTTGCTTGCATCCTCACTGGTTCCAGCCAATGTACAGGCGGCTGCCTGGAAACAGAACAAAACCGGCTGGTGGTGGCAGGAGGATAACGGAAGTTATCCGGTCAGCACATGGAAAAGTATCCGGGGGAACTGGTATTATTTTGACCAGAACGGCTATATGAAGACCGGATGGCTGAAGGAGAAAGAAAACTGGTACTATCTTGGAAGTGCCAATGATGGAGCCATGAAAACCGGCTGGCAAAAAGTGAATGGAAGCTGGTATTATCTGGATGCTTCCGGTGTGATGAAGACAGGATGGCAGGGAACGAACACAGGATGGTACTATCTGGATCCATCCGGAGCGATGCATACGGGCTGGCTGAAAGACAACGATGCCTGGTATTACCTTGGAGGCGCCAATGACGGAGCCATGAAAGTCGGCTGGCAGCAGGTCGGTGGAACCTGGTATTATCTGAATACGGATGGAAAGATGGCAGTGGATACCTGGATCGGCAACCGGTATGTGGACGATTCCGGAGCATGGACGAAGACGAGGCAGCCGGCGCAGTGGATCCAGTCGGGAAAACGCTGGTGGTACAGACACGAGGACGGCAGCTATACGAGTAACGACTTTGAGACAATCGGTGGAAAAACCTATTATTTTGATGCAGAAGGCTGGATGATTATCGGTTGGAAACAGCTGGGTGAGGACTGGTATTATTTTGATGCTTCCGGTGCAATGGTGACAGGTGCATGGGTTGGAAATTATTATCTGGATGAAGACGGTGTGATGGCAACCGATACCTGGATTGGTAACTATTATGTAGACGCCAGTGGAAAATGGGTTCCGAATAAAGTAAAAGAGGAAGGCGAACTGGAGTCCATCCAGCTGGATCAGAAAAATGCAGCGCTGTGGATCGGAGAGAACATGACGCTTACGGTTATTTACAATCCGGCAGATACCACTACAGACAAAAGCGTGACATGGAGCAGTTCGGATGAAAATGTTGCAACGGTTGTGGATGGAAAAGTAACCGGCGTTGGAAAAGGAACAGCGACCATCACGGCAAAGGTTGCAGGGAGAAAGGCGACCTGTAAGGTGGAGGTAACACCGGAAATCAAAATTAAGAGTACGCTGTATGAAAAACGTGGATATTTACCGTTTGGTACAAATGAAATAAATAGGGATGGAACGGTAGAGTTTTTCGTAGAAAATGGTGAAGACTATACGGAATTAGATGGAACCGAGTGGAAGATATCCGATGAATCAGTAGCCGAAATTACAGAGGTTACATTGGGAGGTAACTGTGTAACGATCAGAGGACTTAAAGAGGGAACAACAACACTGACAGCGACTTTTAAAGGAAAAAGCGTCTCTTTAGAGATTACAACTAAAAAATTTGGAACACTTGAGTCGTTAAGTTTCCCACAGGAAACATATACAAAAAAAGTCGGAGAAAAATTAGAACTGTTTCCAGATTTACATCCGGCGGATTCGTATGTTGAGAATCTTGATTTCGATTTTACATCCAGTGATCCAGAAGTGGCATGGGCAGATATAAGAAGTGGCGTAATAAGAACAAAAAAGGAGGGTACTACAGTCATAACGGTTACCTATGGCAGGTCGCCTGGCTATGAAGGAATAAGTACATCATATACGCTGAAAGTAGAAGGATATTCCGACAATACTGAACCGGAAATGCTTCGGTACGAACCTGAGGATACGCATGGTATTCTTGTGGGAAAAAGAGTAAAACCAAACATTGTGGTATATCCGGTAACTTGCAAATATAACGAAAGCGATATTAAACTGACAATAGTAGAACAACCAACTTCGGATGGAGGAAGTGCTAAAATCGAAAATGGTGAAATTATAGGAACTTCGCGAGGTCATGTAACGATACAGGCATCTCTGGATGGATGTGCTCTAATAGAATTTACGTTGTATTTTTTTGACATCGACTAATACGAATGAAGGCTGAAAGGTAGCTGATGAAGTAACCAAAACCAATTTCACATGATACCTGAAAAAACAGAACAATAAAAAAGAAGTCCTGCCGATCCGAAAAGTTTCCGGGGCGGCAGGACTTTTTCTCGGTTATCCGGTCATAAAAAGAAAAAATCAAACAAAAATTAAAACCGAAATCCCATCTGAAGTATCTATATAATGGAGCAGAAAAATCGACAAAATCTGCGAAAAGATCTCATCCATTACAGAACATGGATGGAAAGAGTGGAAAACAATTTTTGCAATATAAAAAAATTGTGGTATAACAATTACGAAAGGGAGATGAAAGAGTTATGAGAAAATTCATAGGGAAAATGGTGGCGGCGCTTCTTGCAGGAACGCTTCTGTTTTCGTCAGTTCCGACTGTTTACGGAGCTGAAAGGGATGAAAAGGTGGTAACAGAAGGGGTAGAAACGACTTCAGAGGTTACAGATGATGTACAGCTGCCGGAAACAGAGGGATCTCTGGATACGACAGAGCCTGCGCAGCAGAAAGAACAGAATCCTTCGGGTTCTGCAGAAACATTTGAGGAGTCATCAGAGGAACCGGAGGTAACGCCGGGAGATGACAAAACTCCGGGATGGAACGAAGTGGATGATCAGAAATTTTATCTGGATAATGATTTGAAACGGGTGACCGGCTGGAAACTTCTGGATGGAGCCTGGTACTGGTTTGATGAAGAGGGGATTATGCAGAACGGTTGGATAACCGTCAATGGAAAACGGTATTACCTGAACAGCGATGGACGCATGCAGATCGGCTGGATCCAGGAAGGGGATACCTGGTATTTTGCAAATGGCAGCGGGGAGATGCAGACGGGCTGGTTACATAAAGGTGGCAGCTGGTTCTGGCTGAATGTAGACGGAACAATGCAGAAAGGCTGGGGCGTAGTCAAGGGCGTCTGGTACTATTTTGATCCGGTCAATGGCGATATGGTAACCGGCTGGATGCAGGACAAAGACAACTGGTATTATCTGACCGGAAGCGGAGCGATGCAGACGGGCTGGTTACACCATGGAAGCAACTGGTATTATCTGACTGGCAGCGGAGCCATGGCACAGGGCTGGACCAGTGTCAAAGGAACCTGGTATTATCTGACACCGGGTAATGGCGCGATGAAAACCGGCTGGCAGCATATTGGAAACAACTGGTTTTACCTGACCGGAAGCGGAGCGATGCATACCGGCTGGATGCAGGTGGGTTCCACCTGGTATTACTTTAACCGAAGCGGAGCGATGCTCAGAGGATGGAATGTCGTCGGATCTGCGTGGTACTATTTTAACGTAAACGGGGAGATGCAGACCGGTTGGAACAATATCAACGGATCCTGGTATTATCTTGGCGGCAGCAATGACGGAGCCATGAAGACCGGATGGATCAGCGACAGAGGAAGAAACTATTATCTGAATCCGGACGGTGTCTGGAAAAATATTCGGATCGGTGTGATTGGAAACAACGAGGCGGGTGCGATCACTACCGCAGTCAAATTCATAGAAATGGGCGTGGATGCAACCGTTGTAACAGGAAGTTATGATCCGTCCCAGTATGATGGAATCGTCATTCCGGGAGGCGGTGATCTGGATCCGTCCAGATATGGACAGGCCAATACGGCAAGCAGCAATATTGACAATGCGCTGGATGACAGACAGATCGATGCGGTAAGACGCTGCGTGGCAGCAGGAAAACCGGTTTTTGGCATCTGTAAAGGTGTGCAGCTGATGAATGTGGCTTTTGGAGGAACACTGAATCAGAACATTGGAGGTCATATGGGAGTATGGCATTCGGCACATGTGGTTGCCAGTGGATGGCTTTCGGGCGTTTATTCCGGCTCTGTGAGTGTGCTCAGTTACCATCATCAGTCCATCCGTGATCTGGCACCTGGTTTCCAGGTAGATATGCGGGCAGGAGATGGAACCGTTGAAGCTATTTCAAACAGCGCCAAACGTGTCTATGGTGTACAGTTCCATCCGGAACAGATGAACAATGAAACAGGAAACCGCTGTATCCGCCAGTTCGTTGTTATCTGTACCAATTAAAACAAAGGCAGAAGAAAAAACAGTAACTCCATAAAATAGGAAAAAGGCAGAAGAAATTCCATCAGACGAATTTCTTCTGCCTCTTTGCATCCTAAGACTTTTATAGGGAATCTTACCGCTCCCAGCGTCCCGAAGCCCCACAAGGAAGCACCAGTCCGGTATCGCGAACCGGAAGTCCGATCTCCTGAGAGTCCACGTGACCGTGAAATGATTTCAGCTCGGTAGCAATCATATAAGTCAGTACCGCCGGAGCCAGTCCGGTCGTGTAGGAATTTACCAGGAAGAATAACGGATCATCACTGAGCAGTTTTGCACACAGTTTGATCAGCGGATGGATCGCTTCTTCGATCTTCCAGATCTCCCCTTTTGGTCCGCGGCCGTAGGACGGCGGGTCCATGATGATCGCGTCATATTGGTTGCCGCGACGGATCTCACGCTCTACGAATTTGACACAGTCGTCCACGATCCAGCGGATCGGAGCGTCCTTGAGACCGGAGGAAACCGCATTTTCCTTTGCCCAGGTAACCATACCCTTAGAAGCGTCTACATGTGTAACGCTTGCTCCTGCTGCAGCAGCGGCAAGGGTAGCGCCACCGGTGTAGGCGAAGAGGTTCAGCACTTTGATCGGGCGTCCGGCTTTACGGATCTTGTCACCGAACCAGTCCCAGTTAGTTGCCTGTTCTGGGAAAAGACCGGTGTGTTTGAAGCTGAAAGGCTTTAAGTTGAAGGTCAGGTCTTTGTACTGAATGGTCCACTGTTCCGGAAGATTGAAGAATTCCCACTCGCCGCCGCCTTTTTTGCTGCGGTGATAATGACCGTTCATCTTTCTCCAGCCCGGATTCTTCTTCGGGGTATCCCAGATGACCTGCGGGTCCGGACGAACCAGCAGATAATCGCCCCAGCGTTCCAGTTTTTCTCCCTTGGAGGTGTCAAGCACCTGATAATCTTTCCATTGATCTGCAATCCACATGATAAAAATATCCTTTCTTTCTATATAAATGGTTCTTTTTTTCTTATACCTTCCTATAGCATACCATAAACCGGAAAGGCAATACAACAGCTATTTGAAAATGCAAGTTTTATAAAGAAAAGTTTCATAAACCACCTTAAAAAATAAAATACATCCGTATAATTTGCCGAAAATGCAAGTGTTTCTTGACATATGGTCACTTTCCCGATACAATATTTTTTAGTAGCGTTGTGTAGCGTGAAAGTGAAACGCTGCATGATGAATCATGTTGTAAACAAAAGCACAGGAGGAGACCTATGAAACCGTATAGTCAGTTAAGCAAAGAAGAATTAACCGCTCTGAAGGAAGAACTGGAGAAGCAGTTTGAGGATGTGAAAGGCAAGGGCCTGAAACTGGATATGTCCCGTGGTAAACCGTCAAAAGCTCAGCTGGATCTGAGTAACGGCATGATGGATATTCTGAACAGCCAGGTAGATCTGGTAAGTTCAGATGGAGTAGACTGCAGAAACTATGGTATTCTGGATGGTATCAGCGATGCAAGAAAGCTGCTGGCCGATATGAGCGAAGTGCCGGAGAGAAATATCCTGATCTATGGCAATTCCAGCCTGAACGTTATGTTTGATACCGTTGCTCGTGCCATGACACACGGATTTCTGGGAAGCACTCCATGGTGCAAATTAGATAAAGTAAAATTCCTCTGTCCGGTACCCGGATATGACCGTCACTTTGGTATCACCGAATTCTTTGGAATCGAGATGATCAATGTGCCGTTACTGCCGACCGGTCCGGATATGGATATGGTGGAAAAACTGGTAGCAGAAGATCCGGCAATCAAGGGTATCTGGTGTGTACCGAAATACGCAAACCCGACCGGTATTTCTTATTCCGATGAGACAGTAAGAAGATTCGCTCATCTGAAACCGGCAGCAGAAGACTTCCGTATCTTCTGGGATAATGCATATTCTATCCATCATCTGTATGATGACAAGAGAGATGTCATTCTGGAACTGTTAAATGAATGTGTCAAAGCAGGCAACCCGGATATGGTCCTGAAGTTCATCTCTACCTCAAAAGTATCCTTCCCGGGATCCGGTATCGCAGCCCTGGCAGCATCCGAAGCCAACCTGGAAGATGCGAAAAAATACATGCGTGTGCAGACCATCGGTCATGATAAACTGAACCAGCTGCGTCACGTAAGATTCTTCAAAGATATGCAGGGAATGTACGCACACATGAGAAAACATGCCGACATCCTGCGTCCGAAGTTTGAAAAAGTATGGGAAGTCCTGGACAGAGAACTGGGTGGTCTGGAGATCGGTACCTGGACAAAACCGGTAGGTGGATATTTCATTTCCTTTGACTCTATGGAAGGATGCGCGAAAGCCATCGTAGCGAAAGCAAAAGAAGCCGGTCTGGTACTGACCGGAGCAGGTGCAACCTATCCATACGGAAAAGACCCGAAAGACAGCAATATCCGTATCGCTCCGTCTTTCCCGACCGTAGAAGAACTGGAAGTTGCTGTTGAGATCTTCGTTCTGAGTGTGAAACTGGTAAGTATCGACAAACTTCTGGAAGCATAAAGATAAGATAAACGAGGCTGTTTACCGGAAAAAAATCTTCCGGTAAGCAGCCTTTTTCGAGCATTGATTTTCCGGCTTTTTTCAGAAAATGGGTTTACCCGTCATAGGTTCGGTGTTAGAATAATGTGGAACAGGCTGAACGCGAGGGGGATATGCGAAAGTCTGTGAAAGTAAATGAAGGGATAATGCGGAAGTTTTGGCAGCTTTGATACAGGGAAGAAAGAAGCGGATCATGCCGGAAAAGCCGCAGGATCAAAAGAAAGTAAGGGATTATCTATGGCAAAAAAGAAAAAGAAGAATGCGAAGAAACTGGTTCTTGGCGTACTGATTGCGTATGTGGCGATCATGGCTCTGGGATATATGGGCGTTTCCTATTATTTTTCCAGCCATTTTCTGAAAGGAACCACCATCAGCGGGATGGATTCCAGCAATAAGACAGCGGATCAGGTGAAAAAGAAGATCCAGAAACAGCTTGGTCAATACAAACTGCGGATCACAGAGATCGACGGAAAGACGGAGACGATTCAGGGATCTGCGATCGATCTGACCTATGTGGATGACGGAAAGATTGATGAACTGTTAAGTTCGCAGGATCGCTGGAAATGGATCACTGCATTTTCAGCGAAAAAGACATATGAACTGGCAGTTACGACTACTTATGACGAGAAAAAACTGACCGGTGTGCTGGATGATATGAGCTGTTTTCAGCAGGAAAATATCGTGGCACCGGAGGACGCTTATCTGGAGGAACAGGACGGTGAATATGTGATCGTTCCGGAGGTGGAAGGAAATACACTGGATCGCACCAAATTGGAGAGTGCAGTCAAAGATGCGATCGAAAACGGAAAGACAGAGATCAATCTGGAAGAGCTGGGATGTTATGAGAAACCGTCTGTTTTACAGGATGATGCGGGTCTGATCGCGGAGAGAGATGCAAAAAATCAGCTGTTAAAAGTGGACATCACCTATGATTTCGGCGACCGGAGTGAGACGGTAGATGGTTCTGTGGTCAAAGACTGGCTGATCCAGGACAGTGACGGAAACTGGACGGTGGATGAGAGCAAGGCAGCTGCCTATGTGCAGCAGCTGGCTTATAAGTACGATACATTCGGTCTGACACATGAATTTACCACACATGCAGGGAATAAGATTACCTTAAAGGGCGGCGATTACGGCTGGGTCATAAAAAAGAGTGAGACAACCGCAGCCCTTGTGGAATACATAAAAGAAGGAAAGACCGGAACCGTGGAACCGGTATATCTGTATGAGGGCAAGAGCCGTGACACCAACGACATCGGCGGCACTTATGTGGAAATCAGTATTCAGGATCAGGAAATGTGGTGCTACAAAGACGGTGTGGTTGTGGTGGATACCCCTGTGGTAACCGGAAATGTATCCAAAGGATACGATACCCCGGCAGGCAGTGTCTGGGCGATCGATGCGAAAAAGCATGATGCAGTTCTGAAAGGGGAAGGCTATACACAGCCGGTGACCTACTGGATGCCATTTAACGGCAATGTGGGAATCCACGATGCGGATACCTGGCGGTCACAGTATGGCGGCGAGATCTATAAAACGAGCGGTTCTCACGGATGCGTCAACACACCGACCGCAAATGCGGAAAAGATCTTTAACACCGTAGAGATCGGAACTCCGGTTATCGTATATTAGGAAAAGGAATCAGTCAGTGACCGGAAACGGTGACTGTGAAAAATAAGTTTGGAAAGAAAGAGTAGGAGAAAAAAGATGAAGATTGTAGTATTGGCAGCTGGAACCAGCACAGAACGTGAGGTTTCTATTGTATCGGGAACAAATGTGTGTAAGGCACTTCGTTCTAAGGGACATCAGGCGATTCTTGTGGATGTATTTTTCGGTAAGGAAGGTGCAGATTCTGCCACTGCTTTTGATGGAGATTATGATGTAGATGCGGAGGCAGCGTATATCAGTAGCTTTAACGATCAGGTAAAGGATGCGGTAGCAAGCGGAAGAGAATTCTTCGGTCCGGGTGTGATCGAGCTGTGTAAGGCAGCGGATGTGGTCTTCATGGCACTTCACGGAGCCAATGGCGAAGACGGAAGAGTACAGGCGTACTTCGATCTGTGCGGCATCCCGTATACCGGAACCGGCTATCTGAGCAGTGCGATGGCGATGGACAAAGGAATCACGAAAAAAATCTTCCTGACATCCGGCGTTCCGACACCGCGCGGCGTGGAGCTGAAGAAGGGAAAAGACAGCACAAATCTTGCTGATCATAACATGGAACTTCCGGTTGTGGTTAAGACCTGTTGTGGAGGTTCCAGTGTCGGTGTGTATATCACAAAGACACCGGAAGAATACGAAGAGGCACTGCAAGGTGCATTCTCCTACGAGGATGAAGTGGTAGTAGAGGAATATATCGAGGGAAGAGAATTTTCCGTTGGTGTGGTAGACGGAAAGGCATATCCGATCATCGAGATCGCCCCGGTAGAAGGCTTCTACGATTATAAAAATAAATATTCCGCAGGTGCGACGATCGACACCTGTCCGGCGGTTCTGACCGAAGGGCAGACCAGACAGATGCAGGCATATGCAGAGGCCGGATGCAAGGCACTGGCAGTCGAGGGCTATGCAAGACTGGATTTCCTGATGAAAGAGGACGGCTCCATGTACTGCCTCGAAGCCAATACGCTGCCGGGCATGACACCAACCAGTCTGCTTCCACAGGAGGCGGCAGCACTGGGTATCGATTATGCACAGCTGTGTGAAAATCTGATTGAGATTTCCATGAGAAAATATCAGAAATAAGAATCTATTATAAAAAGAAAAAAGAGGAAATTGTAATGATGAAGAATCTTACACTGGAACATATCGCGGCTGCCTGCCACGGAACGTATTACGGACCGGAGGAGAAAAAAAGTCAGTGCATCGAAGCAGTGACAACGGACAGCCGGAAAATAGAAAAAAACTGCCTGTTTGTTCCGATTGTTGGTGCAAGAGCAGACGGTCACAAATTTATCGATCAGGTCATGGAGCAGGGAGCGCTGGCTACCTTAAGTGAACGCCCGTTAGGAGATGTGGAGTTCCCTTATATTCAGGTGGAATCTTCTCTCCAAGCGGTGAAAGATCTTGCAAAATATTATCTGGAACAGTTACAGATTCCGGTTGTCGGCATCACCGGAAGTGTGGGAAAGACCAGCACGAAAGAGATGATCGCAGCAGTTCTGGAACAGAAGTTCCGGGTATTAAAAACACTTGGAAACTTTAATAACGAACTGGGACTTCCGTTGACGGTATTTCGTCTCCGTGAAGAGGATGAGATCGCAGTTCTGGAGATGGGAATCAGTGATTTTGGAGAGATGCACCGTCTGGCTTCGATCGCACAGCCGAATACCTGTGTGATCACCAACATCGGAACCTGCCATCTGGAAAATCTGGGTGACCGTGACGGTGTGCTGAAAGCCAAAACAGAGGTTTTTGACCATCTGAAACCGGATGCAACCGTGATCTTAAACGGGGACGATGACAAACTGATCACGGTAAAAGAAGTGCAGGGAAAAGCTCCGATACACTTCGGAATGAACCCGGACTTCCCGTTATATGCCGATGAGATTGAGAGCAAAGGTCTGAAGGGAATCGCCTGTAAGATCCATACGCCAAAAGGAGCATTCTCCGTGGTTGTGCCGATCCCGGGACGCCATATGGTTTACAATGCGCTGGCAGGAACAGCCGTTGGTCTGGCGTACGGCATGGAACTTTCCGAGATCCAGAAAGGAATCGAAAGTTTACAGTCGTTAAGCGGCCGGTTCCATATTATTGAAAATGAAAATTATACAATCGTGGATGATTGCTACAATGCTAATCCGATGTCCATGAAAGCGTCTCTCGGTATCCTGAAAGATGCGATGGGAAGAAAGGTTGCCGTACTTGGCGATATGGGAGAACTCGGTGCGAATGAGAAAGAGCTGCACAGAGAAGTCGGAACTTTCGCGGGAACCTGCGGGATTGATCTTCTGATCTGTGTGGGTACTCTGGCAAAAGAGATTGCAGAGGCGGCAAAGATGAGCAGCAAAGCGGAAGGAAAAGCGCTGGGGATTGTTCATTTTGCCACACTGGAAGATCTGCTGGCTCATCTTGGAGAGCAGGTAAAACAGGGCGATACGATCCTTGTAAAGGCTTCTCATTTTATGAATTTTGGAAAAGTAGTGGAGGCATTACAGAAATAAAGAAAATGAAATATATTGAATAATAAAAAAGAACGGGTCACCGGTATTAAACCAGTGGCTCGTTCTTTTTTAATGTCTCAAGAATCTGTGCTCTTGTGTATTCACCGATATGTTTTTTGTCCTCCTTGGAGAGTTCAGACGGACGGAACGGTTTGCCGTATTCGAGTACCACGTGAGTTTTCCGGATCTTCGGGAACTGTTTTTCGAAGATGGATACGGTGTTGTTCATCGCGATCGGTACGATCAGACAGTCGGTTTTGGTTGCCAGACGGAAACTTCCCTCATGAAAGTCCAGCAGATCCAGGTCGCTCTCGTTCCGGTTTCTGGTTCCTTCCGGGAAGATACATACCGAGATACCGGATTTGATCAGGTCGATACCTGTCAGGATGGTCTTCAGACCTTTTTTGATATCTTTCCGGTCAAGGAAGAGACAGTGGAGATAGCGCATCCAGTTTGAAAGCAGCGGTATTTTCTCCATCTCTGTTTTTGCGATATAACCGGTCAGCCGCGGGCAGCGGGTGTAGGTAAGCAGGATGTCAAAAAAGCTGCGGTGGTTGCCGATATACAGGACAGCTTCGTCCTTCGGAACCAGTTCTTCACCGATCACTGTAACTTCCACACCGGTCAGCCACAGGATAAAGCGGAACACTGCCTGGATCAGACGCAGGGAGCTGATATCCTTGGTATAAGGTTTGAATTTACCGATGATCCATTCGACGATCAGAATGGGAATGGAGAGGATCAGAAAACCGATGACAGTAATACATACTAAGAGAAATCTTATCATATGTGCCTCCGTTATTAATTGTATGATGTTAGAGATTCAAGTTTAGAAACCTTCCCGTAAGCAAGCTTGCGTCAGGTTTCCGAATTTAGTCCCTAGTATCATAATATTATATAGGAATTTATGAAAAAAATCCACATAAAATAATAGGGATCAATCGTGGGGGAATGACGATGAACAGGAGTGTGGTATTGCTGCTTCTGATCGCCGTGCTGGCGGGGAGTATCTGGGGGTGCGGCATGATGCAGCAGAAAAAAGGGAAGGAACATGCGGTGGAATATACGGTACTGGGAGAAGATCAGATACCCGACGAGATCCGGAAAGTGGTGGATGTGAAAAAGCAGGAAGAATTTCAGATGACCTATCAGGAGGAGGATATGTTGTATCTGCTGCAGGGATACGGCATCCAGAGCAGCGGCGGTTACAGCATCCGGGTGGAAAAAGTCAGTGAAAATGATACGGAACTCCATGTAAAGACGAAACTGATCGGTCCGGAGGGGAAAAGTGGGGAGACGGAGGGGATATCCTGCCCGTATCTCGTGATCAAGGTGGAAAACCGCCATAAAAAAGTAGTGTTTGATTAGGAGGGAGTTTATGGAACTGCGAAAAAAAGAACTGCATATGCTGCGAAAGAAAAGCGAGGCTCAGAATCAGATCACCTTTGATGAGGATTTTAATGTGCCGGATCACAAAGCGGATATCGGGCAGATGATCCAGAAGAAAGGCGAGGTGGAGATCGACCAGGTACAGGTGAGCGAAGGAAAAGCAGTGATCCAGGGGCAGCTGGTCTTTCGGCTTTTGTATGTGGCAGACAGTCCGGGACGGACGGTTTCGAGTCTGGAGGGGAAACTTCCGATCGAGGAGACGTTGCATCTGGACGAGGTGCGAAGCGGGGATAAAGTCTGCCTGAAATGGGAGATTGAGGATCTGACGATCCACCTGATCAATTCCCGGAAACTGAATATCAAGGCGATCGTGGAATTTTTTGCTGTCGTGGATGAGAATACGCAGGTGGCAGTACCCGTGGAATTAAAGGGGGCTGACCAGATTTCCACAAAGAAAAAGACGATCCGGGTGCTGACGCTTGGTGTACATAAAAAAGATATCCTGCGGAAAAAAGAAGAGATCACACTTGCCTCGAATAAACCAAATATTCATCAGATTCTGTGGAAGGATATTCAGGTACGAGGACTGGAGATGCGGGCACAGGAGGGAAAGGTGACCGCGCGGGGCGAACTGTCGGTATTTGTGCTATATGTGTCCGATGATGAGGCAAATCCGTTGCAGTGGCTGGAACAGACGATACCATTTTCCGGGGAACTTTCCTGCACGGGATGTACGATGGATATGATCCCGTATATCGACACGACAATGCTGCAGTCCAATCTGGAGATCAAACCGGATGCAGACGGGGAAGAACGGGTGCTTCTGGTGGATGTGGTGCTGGAACTGGATATGAAACTGTATCAGGAGGAGACGGAGACCATTCTTCTGGATGTCTATACGCCAAAACTGGAATGTATCCCGCAGAGGGAGCCGCAGATGCTGGAACAGCTGGTGGTAAAAAATGCGGCAAAATGCCGTGTCAGTGACCGGATCTCCGTTGCCGAGGCGCAGGGAAAGATTCTGCAGATCTGTCACGGAGAGGGCAGTGTGAAGGTGGACAGCGTGCAGCCGGTAGAGCACGGGATCCAGGTGGAAGGTGTTGTGCAGGTAAGGATCCTCTACAGCATCAGTGACGATGAGATGCCGTTTTATTCCATGGAGACGATGATCCCGTTCTCGCAGATGATTGAGGGCGAACAGGTCAACGGGCAGTGCGGCTATCAGCTTCAGGCAGATCTGGAGCAGCTGTCGATGGTGATGCTTGACAGCAGTGAGATCGAGGTGAAAGTGGTGCTGAATCTGAACACACTGCTGGTGACCCAGTGGGAGGAGAACATCATACAGGAGATCCAGACGAAGGAACCCGATCAAAAGAAACTGGAGGAAATGCCGGGCATCGTGTGTTATGTGGTACAGCCACAGGATACGCTGTGGGATATTGCAAAAATGTTCTATACTACGATGGATGATATTCGGAAACTGAACGATCTCGGAGAGGGGGAAGTAAAACCGCGTCAGACACTTCTGGTGGTGAAAAACAGTGAAGGGTGAGCAACGTTTCTGTAAAAAAAGAGTAAGACACAGGCAACTTTAGTTAGTGATAAAAATATATGAAAAGAGTTGCTTGTATTTTCGGGAAAAACATAGTAATATATGCTTATATGAATATTGTATACAAAGTACATTGCAAAGAAAAGGAGCAGAAAGGATGCGTTTACAGGCTTTTGCGAAGATCAACCTTGGGTTGGATGTGTTAGGGAAACGGGAAGATGGATATCACGAAGTCCGCATGATCATGCAGACGATCCGGATGTATGACCAGCTGGATATGAAAAAGAGTGAGGAGCCGGGGATTCATCTGACGACAAATAAAAATTATATCCCGGTCGATGAAAGTAACCTCGTATACCGGGCGGCGAAACTGATGATGGATACCTGTGGGATCACAGAAGGTGTGAGCATCCATCTGCATAAGGTGATCCCGGTGGCAGCAGGCATGGCGGGAGGAAGTTCCGATGCAGCTGCGACACTGGTAGGTATGAACCGGCTGTTCCGGTGCGGGCTTTCCAAAAACAGACTGATGGAACTCGGCGTACAGATCGGTGCGGATGTTCCATACTGCGTGCTTCGCGGAACGGCACTGGCAGAGGGAATCGGAGAGAAACTGACGGTACTTCCACCGATGCCGGACTGCTGGATCCTGATCGGAAAACCGGGCATCAGCGTATCTACCAAATATGTATATACAACACTTGATCTGAACACCGATACGGTACACCCGGACATCGACGGGATGCGGAAAGCACTGGAAGACGGTGATCTGTACGGTATCACTGACCGGATGGGAAATGTCTTACAGGATGTGACGATCCCGGCTTACCCGGAGGTGGAGACGATCAAGGAACGGATGAAAGCCTGGGGAGCGGTCAACGCGATGATGAGCGGAAGCGGCCCTACGGTTTTCGGAATCTTTGACAACGAAGAAAAAGCACAGGAGGCGTGCCAGAAGCTGCGGGAGAGCGGATTATGTCAGCAGGTATTTCTGACAGTGCCGTTTAACAACTATGGAGGAAGGACAGCGGATGACAAATGATTTACACCTGGAAATGAATGAATATCTGCCACTGCGGGATGTGGTTTTCAATACACTTCGTCAGGCGATTCTGCGCGGGGAGTTAAAACCCGGAGAGCGGTTGATGGAGATCGCACTTTCCCAGCGGCTTGGCGTAAGCCGTACTCCTGTCCGGGAGGCGATCCGGATGCTGGAACAGGAAGGTCTGGTGATCATGATCCCGAGAAAAGGCGCGCAGGTTGCGGAGATTTCCGAGAAAGACCTGAAAGATGTGCTGGAAGTCCGGCTGGGACTGGAAGAACTGGCAGTGCGGATTGCGTGTCAGCGGATCACAGAGGAAGAACTCGAAGAGCTGGAACAGGCGGTGAAAGAGTTCGAGGAAGCGATGAAAAGAGATGATCTGGGAGCACTTGCGGCGGCAGATGTCAAGGTGCATGAAGTGATCTACGGAAGCACCCACAACAAGCGTCTGGTGCAGATCATCAGTAACATCCGGGAGCAGATGTATCGCTACCGTGTGGAATATCTGAAGGATGTGGAGAGTCGGAAAACGCTGGTAGAAGAGCACTACGCCGTATACCGGGCACTCAAAGCGAGAAATCAGCAGCAGGCGGTGAAAGATATCTGTATCCATATCGTGAACCAGCAGGACGCGATTCTGCGCAGTCTGGAGCAGATGAACAAAGAGGAACAGCCAAAATAAAAGATCGAACAGGAAAGACAGAACTCTGTGTGGAAGGATTAGGAACTTTGACACAGGATTCTGTTTTTTTGCGCGCATAAAACGAAAAAGAACCGGAGAAGATAAAGGAGGTGAACAGGATTCCGAGCGTACATAGAAAGAAAAGGAGGCAGAAATATGGCAGAGGGAACACCGGTGACAAAGAATCTGGAAGAAAATGAGGTCTGGTTTCGAAGCCGCTGCGAAGGCTGTGCGGATATCAAACTCCAGCCCATGCTACTTGGAAAAGGAGGCAGCGTCCATGTGCTGGCGATCTATGTGGAAAATACCGTGCCGAATCTGATCCTCGAAGAGTCGGTGCTTGGGCGGATGTTTATCGAGATGACGGATAAAACTCCAGGGGAAGTGTATCAGGCAGTGGAAGCGAACAGCCTCGGACTTTCGGAGGCGGAGCCGCTGCCCACAAGGGAAGAGGCGATGGATGCGATGCTGGCGGGAAATCTGCTGCTTCTGGTGGACGGGTACAATAAGGGACTGAAGATCGGGAGCAAGGGATATCCTTCCCGCTCGGTAAATACCACGGACACAGAAAAGGTGCTGCGGGGATCGAACGAGGGATTTACCGAGTCGGTAAAGACCAATACCGCTCTGATCCGGAAAAGGATCCGGAGCACGGATCTGAAAGTGGAAGAGCTGACCGCCGGTGTCCGGTCGAATACGAGACTGGTACTTGTGTATATGAAAGAACTGGTATACCCGGAAGTGCTTGAGCAGATCCGGCAGGGCATCGACCGGTTTGTGATCGACGGTGTGTTAGACAGCGGGATCATCGAGCAGCTGACGGAAGAGGACTGGGTATCACCGTTTCCGCAGTTTCAGACGACCGAGCGGCCGGATCTGGCGGCGATGGAAGTGCTGGACGGGAGAGTGGTGTTACTGTCTGACAATTCCCCGGTAGCATTACTGCTTCCGAGTGCCTTTCAGGATTTTATGAATGTGACGGAGGATCGCTATAACCGATTCGAGATTGCCTCTTTTGAGCGGCTGATCCGCTATGCGGCGATGGTATTTTCCTTTTTGCTGTCCGGAACGTATCTGGCAGTGATCGGATTTCACACGATGATCCTTCCGACGAATCTGATCCTGTCCTTTGCGGAGTCCAGGCAGGGCGTGCCGTTTCCGAGCCTCCTGGAAGTGCTGTTTATGGAACTGGCGTTTGAACTGATCCGCGAGGCGGGGATCCGGATGCCGGGGGCGCTCAGCGGAACCATCGGTATCGTAGGCGGATTGATCATCGGAGATGCGGCGGTCAGTGCTAATCTGGTGAGCCCGATGGCGGTGGTGGTTGTGGCACTGAGCGCACTCAGTTCCTTTGCCATACCGAATGAGGAATGTACCTCGGCATTCCGGCTGATCAAATACGGATTTATCCTGCTTGGCGGACTGCTTGGTATGTATGGGATCGTACTGGGATTGTATCTCCTTTTCGGACATCTGGCACGGCTGACAAGTTTTCAGATCCCGTATCTGATGCCATTTACCGGAAAAGGGGTTGCCGGGTATCGGGATGAGCGGGATCTTCTGGTGCGGGCACCGATGCGGCGGATGCGATACCGCCCGATTTATGCAGTAAGATCCCAGAGAATCCGGTTACGGGAAAATCAAAAGGTAAGGGGTGACAGAAAACATGTTTGCAGATAATAACCGAATTTCCTGGCTGCAGATGCGCTGTCAGTTTTTACTCGCGGCACTGGGCGTGGGACTGTTATGGGGAATTCCCGGATTTACCGGAAGAGAAGGAGCGGTTGGTATCCTGATCGGAGGAGCACTCCTCGCCTGCTGGAGCGGGATCCTTCGAAGACAGATGACGGTATTCCGGGATCCGATCCGGTACTTTGGAAAAACCTGTGCATGGCTGCTGGCAGGGATCTGGGAGAGTTATTTGGTACTTACCGGCGGATGGCTGGTGGCAAAAGTCGGACACCTGGCAGGGGAATATCTGGTCTCCGGGGTGCCGGAGACGATACTTTCCCTTGCGTTCGTGTTTGCGGCACTGGGCGGTTCCCATCATGTACAGGCACGGGGACGGCTGGCGCAGACTTCCTGGGCGATCGTGGCGTGGCTGGGAGGAATCTTACTGTTGCTGGCAGGAAAGCCATTGGGGACGGTGATGGGTGGTCAGCAGCCGGAACCGGCAGCTTTTGAATGGATGCTCAGCGTGAAAAATGCAGGAAAATACGTAGCATATGGATCCGGGATCGGTCTGATAGCCTGGCTGATGGTACAGGTCCGTACCGGAAAAGAGGAAAAGAAAAAGGAAGGGCTGGCGCTGGCGGTCGGTCAGCTGTCTCTCTGGTTTCTCGCGGGAGCGCTGCTTCTCACAGCAAACTTCGGAACCGACGCCCCAAATATGGATACCTGTCCCATTTTGGAAGTGATGGCAGGCGTGGAGATCCCGGGTGGATTTTTACGGAGGGTGGATCTGATCTTTTTAAGTATTTTGCTGTTTTCACTCACATTTTTACTGGGAAGTATCTTTTTTTACAGCAGTTATGTGGCGGAGCGCGTTTCTGTTACGATCAGCCGGATCCCGGCAGCGATTCTCTGCCTGATTTTTGGAACTGTCGGGGAGACGCAGTGGGCGTGGAGCAGGTATTATCCGGAACTGTTATGGAAAATCTATCTGCCGTTGTTTTTGGTGATCACAGTGTGCGCCGGATGGGCGAGGAGGCGATCGTATGGAGAAAGATAAAAGAAAACTTCTTTTTGGTATGGCTGTCCTGGGGCTTGCGCTGCTTACTTCCTGTCAGGTCGTGGAACCGGAAAAACGGGCGTATCCGCAGGTGATCGGGATCGACTGGCAGGAGGAAGAGGAAAATTATATCGTCTGGCTGCATATGGCTTCGCTGACGGAAGATACCGGACAGAGCAAACAAAGCGGCGAGACGCAGCCGGGGAAGGAACTGTATTTTACGGGTTCGGATGCACAGGAGATCCGTGCCGCTTACGAGGCAACCAGAGAGCAATATCTGGATATCGGGCATGTAAAGGCGGTGGTTTTTGGGGCGAGTCTACAGGAGAACGGGGAAACATTCAAAAAAGTGCTGAATGGCATGGAGGCAGAGAGCAGTCTTGGGAACAGTCCCTGTATTTTTACGACGGAGAGTCTCGGGGAACTGGAAGAGACGGTGGAAAAGCAGGAACTTTCCCTGGGAGATTTTCTGACCGGGCTCTATGAAAACCGCACGGATGTATCTGCACAGTCGCCGGTGAAACTTGCAGACCTTTATCGCGCCTTTCATAAAAATATGGTATTACCGGAGATCCCGGCAATAGAAATTGATAAATCCATTGTGAAAGTCTCCGGGACATAGTATAATGAATTGTGAAAGTGTAACAAAAACAGAGAAAAAACAACAGAAAATATAGAGAAAATCCCAGTATACCCGAAGGGAGGACAGCCATGAAAAAAATGTTGTTAAATAAAAAGAATCTGTATATTAAACTTACTGCTGTCCTGATCCTGATGATCGTGGGGATACTGGGGATTTATACGGCATTTGTTCAGAAAATTGCGACCGGTCAGTGTTTTAATATTCTGGATGATTCCAGGGAACGGATGGGACAGATGATCGTCAATGAGATGCAAAACGAACAGGATCATCTGGAAACAGCCTCGTATCTGCTGAAAAATCTTCTGACGGATTATGACGCAAACGAGGAAATGGTTTTACAGATCATGCGTGCATCCAGTGCCGATAAATCTTATGCACCCCTTGATTACAGTGACTGGGAACTTCTGATTTTTGCGCCGGATTCGAGCTGTATGCAGCTGGCAAACAGCAACCGGGTTGCCACGTGCCATGTGGTATTCAGTATTCTGGCGATTTTTGCCGTATTTTTTACCATCATTGTAATGGGAGAAAAACGCCGACAGCAAGTGATGGAAGAGAGGGAAAAAGAGCTGCAGCTGGCGCTTGAGAAAGCAATGCAGGCAAGTGCGGCAAAGTCTGCATTTCTCTCACGGATGTCCCACGATATCCGCACACTGCTGAACGGGATCATCGGTTATCTGAACATTGAGGATTACAGGAAAGCCACACCGGAAGTGATGAAAGAAGACCGGAAAAAGTCCGGGTGGCTCGATCACTGTCAGGATGGAAAATGCAGGAAAAGAAGGCAATAAAGTCCTGTACCGCTGGACGGTGGCAGATACCGGAATCGGCATGAAAGATTCCGATCATTGCCCTGACGGCAAATGCATTTCGTGAGGATATGGAGCAATGCACCAGAGCGGGTATGGACGCGCATCTGGCCAAACCGATGGAACTGGAAAAGATGATACATACGATTGCGGAGATGACCCGAAAGAACAGATAGATAAGCAATACGAGGAAGGTAGAAAAATGGACAGCGAAAGAAGGGAAAATCAGGATGCATTTACCTGTTTGATGGAGCAGGCGGTTGTGCTCGGAAAAAAGAAAGAAAACGGAGACCGGGACTGGGCAGAATCGTTTCAGGAATTTCTGAAACTGATGGCAGACTGTACAGATGCGGACCGGGTACTGGTATTTCCGATCATCAACGGGGATACCTATGAGAGAAGCTTTGAATACTGGAGGAAAGACCTCTCCTTTCCGGGAACGGATAAGCGGATGGTATCGATCCACTGGATCTCGGAGTACCATCAAGCATTTTGTGAGGGACGCACGGTGGTGATCCGTGATATGGAAGAACTCCGGCATGAGGATGCGGTTATTTACCACCGTTTTCATGTGGAAGGTGTGGAGATGCTGATTGCTTTTCCGCTGATGTACCGGGGAAAACTGTGGGGCTATATCCGGATCGATAATCCAGAGCTGGAACAGTCGAAACAGCTGCTTTCGGTGCTTCCGATGATGGGAGCGTATCTTGGCAGTATGAATGACGGCAGTCAGATGCGGAATGTGTTGAACCGGCATGAATACCTGCTGAGCAAGAACCGGTTCGAACTGGAAAAAGAACGGCAGTTTCTGGATGTTTTGTGCAGAGATTACACATCGGTGTATATCGTGGATCTGGAACAGGGATCTGCGGCAATGTTAAAGCTGGAAAATACTGCGAATGCGTCACGGATGATTTCCATGCAAAGAAGAAAAAGTCTGGATTATGTCAGCACGATGAAGGGATATGCGAAAAATTATGTGGGAGAAGAAGATCTGGAGAAGTTTCTGAAAATCATGGATCTGGAAAATCTGAAGCAGGAACTCGCAGAAAAAGAGCGTATCAATTTCCGTTACCGGAGCATCCCGAATATGCGAGGAGAGCAGTATTTTGAGGTGCAGGTGGTGCGGATCAACGAAGTACAGTTTGATAACCGGGTACTGATCGGATTTCATCATATTGATGATATCATTGCAGAGGAAGAGAGAAAGCAGTATGAACTGCAGCAGGCACTGGAGCGCACAGAAGCAAGTAATGAAGTACTGCTGGCGATCAGTAAAATCTATTACGAGATTCTGCGGATCGATCTGGAAGCGGATACATATGAGCAAATCTATACGGAACGGCAGATTTATCCGGAAGAAAAAAGAACCGGCTGTGCATCTGCGGATGTGAGATATCTGCATGAGACGTTCGGTGTACCGGAATACCGGGAGCGGATGAGGGAGTTCTTTGACCTGCATACCCTGGCAGAGCGGCTGGAAAAAGACGAAACTGTGGCGGCGGAATATCTGGCTGTGGACGGAAACTGGCATACGGCGCGTTTTATTGCCAAGCGGTGGAATAACGAGGGAAAAGTGACCCATGCGTTATATGTGGCAAGGCTGATCAGTGATGAGAAGCGAAGAGAGAAAAACTGGATCGCCATAGCGGAGGAAGCCAACAAAGCAAATGCTGCGAAGACAGAATTTATCTCGCAGATCGCGCACGACATCCGGACACCGATGAATGCGGTCATGGGATTTACCGAGATTATCGGGCAGCATCCGGAAGAGCCGGAGAAAGTTGTCTATGGACTGGAAAAAATCCGGACCGCAGGAAAGTTTTTGCAGGAACTTGTGGACGAAGTGCTCGATATCACGAGGATTGAAAATGGACGGATGCGGCTCGTACCGGAAGAAGTCAGCCTGGCAAAGATCCTGAGTGAATTTCAGGTTGCCATCGAGCATGTGAAGATGGGAAGAAAGCTGGACATTTCTTACGCGCAGCACGATATGATACAGGATCGGGTGATCGTGGATGCACTGCGCCTGAAACAAATTTATACCAATATTCTGTCCAACGCAGTCAAATACACACCGGATGGCGGAAACGTGGATGTGGAGATTTTTGAGGAAAACCCGGAAGAGGAAAAGAAAATCCGGCTGATCGCGAAGATCCGGGATAATGGAATCGGAATGTCGGAAGAATACATGGAAGAGATGTATTCCAAATTTACCCGTGCCACAGATACAAGAATCAACAAAGTGCAGGGACATGGACTGGGGCTTTCCATCGTGAAAGAACTGGTCAATCTGATGGGCGGCGAGATTCAGGTACGAAGTAAACTTGGAGAGGGGACGTTATTCGAGATTTGGATTGACCTGGATTATGTCAACCAAAAAGAAGAGACTTCCGTGGAAGAGAGAACGGAAGATTATGCAGGTTACTGCAAAGGAATGCATCTTCTGGTGGCAGAGGATAACGAGCTGAATTATGAGGTCGTATCGGAACTTTTGGACATGTATGAGATCACCTGTGACCGGGCGGATGACGGTTCGGTCTGTGTGGAAAAATTCTGTGCATCGAAGGAAAACGCGTATGACGCAATCCTGATGGATATGCAGATGCCGGTGATGGACGGCTTACAGGCAACGGCGGCGATCCGCAGGTTAAATCATCCACAGGCACACCGGATTCCGATCATCGCGATGACGGCAAATGCATTTCGGGATGATATAGAAAAATGTATGGATGCGGGAATGAATCTGCATCTGGCAAAGCCTGTCAATATGGAATTGCTTTTGGAGGCTTTGCACCGTCTGAAAAAAGACAACCAGAAAAAAACGGGAAGACAAGAGGAAGAAAAATGAGAGAACAACGTGGCTGGGAATTGCGCGGGGAGATCGGGCAGGTATGGAGACTGAGTCTGCCGGCGATCCTTACACAGATCACAACGATCGCCATGCAGTATATTGACTCTGCGATGGTAGGCACGCTGGGGGCAAATGCATCCGCAGCGATCGGTCTGGTGGCGTCAACGACCTGGCTTTTTGGAGGAATTACTTATGCGATCTCTGCGGGATTTTCCGTGCAGGTCGCACATCATATCGGAGGAAAAAAAGAGAGAGAGGCAAGACAGGTCGTCTGTCACGGATTGTTGGTTGCCCTGCTGGTGTCGGGGCTTTTGTGCCTGATCGGACTTTCCATCAGCGGAAAGCTTCCGGTGTGGCTGGGAGGCAATCCGGAGATTCGGAAAGACGCGTCGGCGTATTTTATGGTGTACGCGCTGATGGTGCCGTTTTCACAGATCAATTCATTGAATTCTTCGTTCCTGCAATGCAGCGGGGACATGGTGACACCGAGTATCCTGAATGCGGTCATGTGTGTGCTGGATGTGATTTTCAATGCACTTCTGATCCCGCGGTTCGGTGTTATGGGAGCTGGTATGGGAACGACACTTGCCTGTGCCTGCATCAGCCTGACGATGACAGCGCGGTGCTGTATCCACAATGAAAAACTGCATCTGCGAAGAGCGGAAGGGGTTCACTTTGATCCGGAGATTTTAAAGAAGGCATTCCGCATCGGAACACCGGTGGCAGTGCAGGAGATCGCGATGAACAGTGCGATGGTGGCAGCAACGATGATCATTGCACCGTTGGGAGCCGTCTCGATCGCAGCCAATTCGTTCGCAGTGACCGCGGAGAGTCTGTGTTATATGCCGGGATATGGAATCGGATCGGCGGCGACAACGCTGGTTGGAAGAAGTGTGGGTGCCGGTGAGGCGAAACAGGCAAAACGGTATGGAAATATCTGTACGGCGATGGGGGTATGCTTTATGGCGGCGACCGGAGCGGTCATGATGCTGATCTGCCCGCTGGTTTTTCGGATGCTGACACCGGATTCGTCGGTACGGTCACTGGCGGCGCAGGTACTTCGCATCGAACTTCTGGCGGAGCCGCTGTTTGGAGCATCGATCGTGGCAGCAGGAGCACTCCGTGGAGCCGGAGATACTTTCGTTCCGAGTCTCATGAATCTGGGAAGTATCTGGATCGTGCGTCTGGGACTTGCAATGATTCTGGTAAGACGGCTGGGACTTCACGGCATGTGGATCGCGATGGCAGTGGAACTCTGTGTGAGAGGCTGTCTGATGTTATACAGACAGAGGACGTCGAAGTATTATAATCTGTATAAAAAGGAAACGGTTGCAGAAAATGCGTAAACACGGTTGCAGAAATTGTGGTAAAATTCGAGAATGTTAAAAAATCAAAATTGGTCCACTGGATCAATTATTGATATGCAATGCAACAAAAGCCATATCGTTCTAGGTAAAAAGAACGATATGGCTTTTTGCATCCATTAGATTAGATATTCAGCATATCACTGAAAACTTTCAGAGCGCCGTCAGTATCATGAGCCAGAACGCGTTTTGCAAGGATCTTACCAAGCTGTACGCCTTCCTGGTCGAAGCTGTTCAGGTTCCATACGAAGCCCTGGAACATGATCTTGTTTTCAAAGTGAGCTAACAGAGCACCCAGGGATGCAGGTGTCAGTTTGTCTCCAACGATGATGCTGGAAGGACGTTTTCCTTTGAAGTTCTTGTTCAGGTTTTCGTCTTCTTTACCGCAGGCAAATGCTACGATCTGTGCAGCTACGTTTGCACACAGTTTCTGCTGGCTGGTGCTGTTTTCGATATCAACATCTACGCCCAGCTGGCTGTTCTTGAATCCGATGAACTGCAGCGGAACGATATCAGTTCCCTGATGCAGTAACTGGTAGAAAGAGTGCTGTCCGTTGGTTCCTGGTTCTCCGAAGATCACCGGTCCGGTTACATAATCTACCGGTTCACCGAAACGGTTGACAGATTTTCCGTTGGATTCCATATCACACTGCTGCAGATGTGCCGGGAAACGGCTCAGTGCCTGAGAGTATGGCAGAACTGCTGTGGAAGGATATCCCTGTACATTTCTTTCGTATACGCCGATCAGAGCATCCAGCATATCCGGGTTCTTTAACAGATCACGGTTGGTAGCCAGTTTGTCTTCTGCTGCGGCACCGTCGAGAAGTTCTGCGAAAACTTCCGGTCCGAAAGCCAGAGAAAGGATCGCGCCACCTACACCGGATACGGAAGAGTAACGTCCGCCGATGTAATCATCCATGAAGATTGCGGTCAGGTATTCATCGCTCTTAGCCAGCGGAGAAGTCTCACTGGTAACTGCCAGCATATGTTTGGAAGGATTCAGACCTGCTTTTGTCAGAGCATCTTTAACAAATGCTTCGTTGGTCAGAGTTTCCAGAGTCGTACCGGATTTGGATACAACGATAAACAGAGCGTGTGCCAGATCTACAGATGCCAGAACAGCAGCTGCATCATCCGGATCTACGTTGCTGATGAATTTTGCTTCCATTTTGAAGGTGTTGTTGGCTTTTGCCCAGTTTTCCAGTGCGATATATAAAGCACGAGGCCCCAGGTCACTTCCGCCGATACCGATCTGTACAACGGTTGTGAATTTTTCACCGGCTTCGTTTACGATTTCACCGGCATGTACTTTGTTTGCAAAATCAGCAGCTTTTTTCTGCTGTGCCACATAGAATTCACGTTTGTCCACGCCGTCAACAACGACAGGATTACCCAGCTGTGTACGAGCCAGATGATGCAGAACCATACGGTTTTCACCGGTGTTGATCACAGCACCATTGTACAGTTCTTCGAATTTATCAATTAACTGTGCTTCGTCTGCCAGTTCAGCCAGAGCTGCGAGAACAGTTTCATCCACTTCTTTTGCTGCGTAATTGTACTGTAAACCAGCAGCCATTGGAGTGCTGTAGTTTTTTACACGTTCGCCACCCTGTTCTCCGGACATTGCAACGGCAATATCCACATGATTTTTCAATCCGGAGAGTTTTTCATAAGATGAAAGGGTGTCCAGATTTTTCCATGTTGCCATAATATATTCCTCCTTTTATAGGTGTATAATCACCATCGCCATTAGTCATTATACTGAAAAAAAACGTCGATTTCAATGGATTGATGGATTTATCGGTAAAAATGTCGAATTTGCAAAAAGTCGTTATGTATTTTGCACAGGGTATATTGATTTTATGTGAAAAGTAGTTCAAAATAGAGGAAAGTATGACGAATCTTATGAGGAAATATGGGAGGAAAAGAATGGAACTGATCAGTCAGAAAATGAGAAAATTAGCGCCGGAACTGGATCCGCTGCGGATCGGAACCGGCTGGAAAAAAGAAGATTTGGATAAAGTACAGGTTATGGTGGAGAGCACCTACGGAGACAGTCATCCGGGAAGCGGACACCTGAATCTGCTGGTGGAAGAGGTAAGAAAAGGAATCGCAGAAGAAGGCGGTTATGGCGCGCGGTATTTCTGCACGGATATCTGTGACGGAGAGAGCCAGGGAACGGACGGAATCAATTACAGCCTGGCAAGCCGGGAAATGATCGCAAATATGATCGAGATCCATGCCAATGCAACTCCGTTCGATGCTGGGGTGTATCTGTCAAGCTGTGATAAAGGTGTTCCGGGAAATCTGATCGGTATGATGCGGGTGGATATCCCGTCTGTCTTTGTTCCGGGTGGAACGATGAACGCAGGACCGGATATGCTGACGCTCGAACAGCTCGGCATGTACAGTGCCCGATATGAGCGCGGGGAGATCGATGAAGCAATGCTGGACTGGGCAAAATGCAACGCCTGTCCGAGCTGCGGCGCCTGCTCCTTTATCGGAACCGCATCCACGATGCAGATCATGGCGGAAGCACTGGGACTGGCACTTCCGGGAAGTGCCCTGATGCCGTCCACCAGCCCGGATCTTCTGGCATTTGCCCGAGAAGCCGGCAGACAGGCGGTACGTCTGGCAAAGATGGAGAATATGAAACCATCGGATATCGTAACAATCAAAAGCTTTGAAAATGCGATTCTTGTCCACGCGGCAATCTCCGGAAGCACGAACTGTCTGCTGCATCTTCCGGCGATCGCCCATGAACTGGGCATCGAGATCACCGGTGAGACCTTTGACCGGCTGCACCGGAACGCCCGGTATCTTCTGGATGTCCGTCCGGCAGGCAGGTGGCCGGCAGAATGTTTCTACTATGCGGGAGGCGTGCCGGCGATCATGGAAGAGATCCGGGAACATCTGCATCTGGATGTGATGACCGTCACAGGAAAGACAATGGGAGAAAATCTGGACGAATTGAAACACAATGGTTTTTATGAAAAATGCGACCGCTGGCTGCAGGAATTCAATCAGCGTTACCAGATCAACCTGAAAAAAGAAGATATCATCCGCCCATACGCGGATGCGATCGGAACGGACGGAAGCATCGCCATCTTAAAAGGCAATCTGGCACCGGAGGGCGCGGTGATCAAACACACCGCCTGCCCGAAAGAAATGTTCCGGTCTGTGCTGCGGGCGCGTCCGTTTGACAGCGAGGAGGAATGTCTGGATGCGGTGCTGAAGCATAAAGTCCGGAAAGGCGATGCGGTATTTATCCGCTACGAAGGACCGAAGGGCAGCGGCATGCCGGAGATGTTCTATACTTCTGAGGCGATCAGCAGCGACAAAGAACTGGGAAAAAGCATTGCACTGATCACTGACGGAAGATTTTCCGGCGCATCCACCGGACCGGTCATCGGACATTGCAGTCCGGAAGCGGTAGACGGCGGTCCGATTGCCCTGGTGGAAGAGGGAGATCTGATCGAGATCGATGTGTTTGAGCGAAAGTTAAATATCATCGGCGTGGCAGGTGAGCGAAAGACACCGGAAGAAATCGATGCGATTTTAACAGAACGAAAGGCCGCCTGGAAGCCACGGGAACCGAAATACAAAAAAGGCGTCCTGAAACTGTTCAGCCAGCACGCCGCAAGCCCGATGAAAGGGGCATATCTCGAATAACGGGAAAATCAGACTAAAATTTATGTGACAGGAGAGAAAATTTTGAAAAATAACAAATATGAGATCGACATGTGCAACGGGTCGATCATGGACAAACTGATATCCTTTGCATTACCACTGATGCTCTCGGGCATCTTACAGCTGATGTTCAATGCGGTGGATATCGTAGTGGTGGGAAGATTCAGCGGCAGTCAGGCACTGGCAGCTGTCGGCTCCACGACGGCACTCATCAATGTATTTACCAACCTGTTTATCGGAATCTCGCTGGGAACCAACGTCCTGGCAGCCAGATTCTACGGAGCAGGAAAATCAAAAGAAATGTCAGAAACCGTCCATACATCCATCACGCTGGCACTGATCACCGGTGTGGCGATGGCAGTGATCGGCCTGCTCTTTTCCCGCTGGTCCCTGGAAATCATGGGAACCCCGGACGATGTGATCGCACAGGCAACCTTATACATGAAAATTTATTTTCTGGGCATGCCATTTTTCATGCTGTATAACTACGGAGCCGCCATCCTGCGAGCCGTAGGAGATACCAAACGCCCGTTGTTCTACCTGATCATCTCAGGTGTGATCAACGCCATCCTGAATATGATTCTTGTCATCGTATTTCACATGGCAGTGGAAGGTGTCGCTATCGCGACGGTCATCTCCCAGCTGATCTCGTGCGTCCTGGTACTTCGGTGTCTGTACCGGTCAGAGGGAAGTTACCAGCTGCGATTCTCCAAACTGACCATGAAAAAAGCCTACCTGATGCAGATCTTCCAGGTAGGCGTCCCTGCAGGTATCCAGAGCACAGTCATTAACTTCTCAAATGCTCTGCTGCAGTCCTCGGTAAACTCCTTCGGTTCCGTAGCCATGGCAGGATACACGGCGGCCAACAACATCCTCGGCTTCCTCTACGTATCCATCAACGCCGTAACCCAGGCATGCATGAGCTTCACCAGCCAGAACTACGGCGTGGGAAAATACAAACGAATGGACAAAGTCCTGATCGACTGCCTGATCCTCTCGGTGATCGTTGGAGGCGTCCTCGGCTGCGGAACTTACTTCTGCGGCTCCCCGATCCTCTCCATCTACACCGAAGACCCCGAAGTTATCAAAGCCGGCCTCGAGATCCTGTCCATCACAACCGTCCCCTACTTCCTCTGCGGAATCATGGATCTCTTCCCCGGCGCCCTGCGAGGCATGGGCTCCTCCACCGTCCCCATGATCCTCTCCGTAATCGGAACCGTAGGCACCAGAATCCTGTGGATCTTCGGAATTTTTCCGGATCACAGAACCCTCTACGTCCTCTTTATTTCTTACCCTGGCTCCTGGATCATCACCATCATCATGCAGGTGATCTGCTACTACTTCGTAAGAAAAAAGACCTACGCCAAAGCAGCCACCAAGGCGGTGTAGGAACATCCAACCACCAAAAACGGAGCCGCTGCCCGGGAGGGACAGACAACCGCTGGCAACGCAAAGATGAGCTAAATACGCCAGCAAAAGGCTGTCTGTCCCTCCCGGGCAGCGGCTCCGTTTCGTCCGTGAAAGTAAACACCCGAGCAGCGACAATCGCTTTGCCCGTGAAGCAACTAAAATTCCCTCGCCAAGATTTCTTCCTTCCTCTCCAACAACGAATCATCCCCCAAAAGTAGCCTTTCCACCTCTTCAAACCCAATCCTCTCAATCATAACCGCAAATCTCTCCCCCGCGATTCCTCTCTCCCGGAACAGCAAAATCGCCTTCTCGATCACATCCATCGCCTCATCCTTAGAGACAAACACCTTACTCAGCGCCCGTCCATGAGAAACCTTCTTCCCCCAGCGCCCGCCAATAAAAATCTTAAATCCATACGCCCCATTTTTAATCGAATCAAACCGGCAGTTCCCCACACATCGCCCACAGTGAATACAAACATTCTCATCAATATGCAGTTTCTTATCGGATACCTTTGCAGCCCCCATCGGACAAACCGCCTCGACACTACATTTCTTGCACCCCTTACAAAGATCTGCCTCAAAATGAGGAATCCGCTGCCCGATAATTCCCAGATCATTCAGATTCGGCTTCACACAGTTATTCGGACATCCGCCAACCGCAATCTTAAACTTGTGCGGTAACTTCACATCATGATACCCCTCATAAAACCGCTTGTGAATCTCCTCCGAAATCGCGAACGAATCCAGCAGTCCGTACTGACAGGTCGTCCCCTTGCAGGAAACCACCGGACGAACCTTCGCGCCTGTGCCGCCAATCGACATACCGGCATCCTCTACAAACTTCTGAAACTCCTCCAGCTTCTCATAAGGAATCCCTTGTACCTCAACCGTCTGCCGTGTAGTAAATGTCAAAACTCCGTTACCAAACTTCTCCGCAGCATCCGCCATTGCCCTGTGCTGAGCAGCAGTAACCTTTCCATTTACCGTTAAAATCCGGGCGGAAAAATTATCCGTCCCCTTGTTATTTAAAAAACCAAGACCCTTCAGTCTCTTTTCTTCCTCTTTCGAAAGCGTCAATGATGACATAAGTTACGTTCTCCTTTATAAAAATAATGTGAATAAAATAAGCATTACCTCAGCACATCCCGTCCGACCTTCGCAAACCGTACGATCATTTCCCGTGTCAGGCTGAAATCCTCGTCCTCAAGCGTGATATCTTTCCGATCTATCCAGAGCCCGGTAGAAAGTTCCTCACGGTCAAGCGTAATCGAACCATCGCCGTCCAACTCCGCATAATACCCGATCAGAAGATCCGAAGCCATTCCCCAGGGCTGGGTTTTATAATAATGAAGATTTTTCACCTTCACGCCGACCTCTTCCATGACCTCCCGCATCACCGTTTCCTCGGCTGTCTCCCCGATCTCGGTAAAACCTGCGACCAGCGCATAGTTCGGGTTGTTCCGTCCGGCGTATTTGGTCAGAAGGATCCGTTCCCCGTCAATGACACCGACGATAATAGCCGGGCAGATCTTCGGGTAAATGTGATTCCCGCAGTGTGGGCAGGAGAGCATCCGCTCTTTCCGAGAAGGATCCGGAACGACAGGTGTTCCGCAGCGACCACAGAACCGGTTGTTCCGATACCAGTCATACAGATGAAAAGCCGTCATCGCAGCAAAAATCTGGTGCTTCGGTTCCCGTCCACGGATTTCGCGAAGCGAGTGAAAATCATAATTTCCCGGAAGAGTCAGCTCTGTATCCATCAGAAGAAAACAGGAGACCTGATCCAGAGAAAACAGCCAGATCAGCGAAGCTGTGTCAGAGACCTGAGAAAAAACATCTTCCCACAGCGGAAAACGACAGTCATTTCCCGAGAGGTCTGCCAGAAGTTTCCGCTCACAAAAAGCAAAAATCAAATCCCCGGACTGTGGAGATTGTGGAGTAAATTCATTATAAAGATGATGTGGAGTAATATCCTGAATCATAAAAAAATCCTTTCTGAATCTGATAACAACATACTTTACTACTTTACCATGGAGGTAAATATCCTGCAAGAGAGAAAAAACGGCTATTCTGAAAAGAAATTTCAAAACAACCGTTTTTGGGGCTTAAAAGGGGTTACATACGGAACCGTGCAAGCACCTGCATCAGTTTATTTAACTCCAGCGGTTTTGCCAGATGTTCGTTCATCCCGGCTTTTTTCGAGGCGAGGACATCATCGGAGAAAGCATTGGCACTCATGGCGACAATCGGAATGATCAGCGCATCCGGATGATCGCAGGAGCGGATCTTTGTGGCAGCTTCCAACCCGTCCATCACAGGCATCATAATGTCCATGAGAATCAGATCAAATGTTTCCGGCGGTGAGGAGACAAATTTCTGATAACCTTCCAGTCCGTTGCACACCGCTGTAACGGTTGCCCCTGCATCCTCCAGCAGATACTGTGCAATCTCCCGATTTAATTCATTATCTTCGACAATCAGTATATGCATGCCGGAAATATCAGCAGCCGGCGGTTCATTTTCTGCCGGATTCTGTGATTTTGGAGAAGGATCCAGCTGGAAGGGAAGCGTGAAAATAAAGCGGCTTCCCACATTTTTCTCACTTTCCACACGGATCGTTCCGCCCAGGGAATCGACCAGCCGGTGGACGATAGACATACCGAGACCGGTTCCGTGGTAGGTCGTGCGCGCTCCCGGGTCTTCCTGAGAAAACGGCTCAAAAATATGTTCCAGATATTCCTGAGACATACCGATCCCGGTATCGGCGATTGTAAATTCATAGGATACCGAATCTTCAGTGGATGCAGCTGCACGGGCAGATACGGAAATCTTTCCTCCACGTTTGTTGTATTTGGTCGCATTGCTCAGAATATTCGTAAAAATCTGGCGTACATGGAGTGGACTGCCGATCACATGGGGGCGGGTGATACTGCCGGCGGCGATCGGTTCAAAGGTCAGTTCCATTTTTGCCGCTTGAAATTCCAGGATCGTCCAGCAATCCTTCAATAATATACGCAGATCAAAAGGTGTTTCCTCCAGGATCAGCTCGCCGCTTTCCAGCTTGTTCATATCGAGTACATCGTTGATCAGTCCCAGCAGATGGGAGGCACATACACGTATCCTGGTGTGGCACTTCCGAAGTCTTTCCGGGCTGTCCGGATTCAGTTCTTCGATATCGAGAAGTCCCATGATGCCATTGATCGGTGTACGGATATCGTGCGACATGCGGCTTAGGAAATCCGATTTGGCTATATTTGCCCGGCGGGCTTCGTCAGCCGCCTGTACAAGTTCCTGCTGCCATGCCAGTTCTTTCTGCTTATATTCGTCAATAACCTGTGTCACATACAGGATCTGAGAAAAATCGGTGCCGTCCTCATATTCCGGGACAATGAAGGTAGCGCGCTTCCACAGACCGTCCTTGTCCGGGTATTCCCGGCTGACAAAGCGATTGTGTGTAAGTCGCTCCTGCAATGTGGATAAGTCGAAGAAATCCTGAAGTTTCGGTTGATAATCCTCCCGGACGTATTTTTTACAGATTCTGCCGATTTTTTCAGAAGCCACACCTTTATCATCACTGAGCGGGAAAAGTGCGTTTGCTGTGGAAAGCTGCTCCATATAATCCCGCTTCAGATCGATTGTATAGATCGCATAGTAAATCTGGCTGGTTGCAGCTGTCAGGCTCTGATAACGCAGTTCACTTCGGATCGAGGCGGTAACATCCTGATGATACCCGCGGATCAGAAATCCGCCATCCGGATAGTTATGAAAAAATACACCGCCGCAGCGTACCCAGATCAGGCCACGGGCAGGATGGTTCCAGGTATAAGTGATCTCAGAATATCCGTCCCGGCGAACGATATCCACATTATCGAGGACCGCAGCCACATAGTTCGGGGAAATACCGGCAAACCAGACATCGTAACAGTCCTCCGGTGAGATGGACGGGTGCACACCGAGCAGCTCACACATGGTACGGTCTGCATACATCCGCGGTGCTTTGCCGTGTTCCATCTCGATGGACCAGATTCCGATCTGTGCGCTGCCAAGGATATTTTCCATGTCACGTTTGTACTCCTGACGCGACTTTGCGGCAGCCATTTCCAGACGGATCCGTTCTTTTTTATAGTCATCGATAGCCATTCCCACGTGCTGTCCCAACAGATAAAGCATCCGCTCGATCAGACGGGAACGGCTCATTTCCGGATTGTCCAGTCCCACAAAACCGATCAGATGGTCATGAAGGGAGATCGGGAAAGCGATCAGCGTCCGGATATTCTGCATTTTCAGGAGTTCATATTCCTGTGGCATGCTTATCCGGACATCTTCCAGATGGTCGATCAGGATCGTCTCACCTTTCAGAAAAATTTCAATCCAGTGGGGCATCTCATCAAAAGTGATTCCCTTCAGATTATCAATCTGCGGAATGACACCGGGAGCGCACCATTCGTAGGTGTTGGTGGTGATATAATTATCGGTAATTTCAAAGACGTAAGAACGGTCTGCATGAACATACGCTCCAAGAGCACCGAGCATCTCCTGAATCCCGTCGGTGATGATCTCGGAACTGTTCAGCTTCGTGATCTGATCGATCATAAAACGCTCCGCAGCCAGTTCAGTTTTTAATATCTGATTTTCCTGTTCCAGAGTTCTCATATCGTATCCTCACTGTATGGGTATTTTCGTAATCATAAGTAGTTTCGAATTCTGCTCTTTAAAATGAGTATACATGACTTATCAGGAAAATACAACGCGAACTTGCGGCGATTTGTGGTGTAGGGTATACTAGAACCAGTGATGATTCAGAGAGAAGAAAATGAGGAGGCAGATGTAATGGAAACATGCGACAGATGTAATGCTGATATGGAAAATACAACCGAACGGACACAGGAAGAAATCACCATCTCCGGCAATCCGGCAAAACCGCAGGGGGAAGACGGGGAGATGATGTTAAAACGAATGAATGAGAGTCATTCCGCAGTGACCTGCTGGGCACTGGAACACTGGCAGATCGCCCCGGATGATGAGATCCTGGACATCGGCTGTGGCGGCGGTGCTACGTTAAAAAGAATGAGTGAAAAGGTAACGACAGGTCATCTGACCGGCGTGGATTATTCCCCGGTATCAGTGAAGACATCACTGGAGACGAACCGGCAGGATGTGGAGAGTGGCAAGATGAAAGTTCTGGAAGGCTCCGTGGAATCCCTGTCTTTTGCAGACGATACCTTTGACAAGATTACTACGGTAGAGAGCTTTTATTTCTGGCCGGCTCCACAAGAAAATCTGAAAGAAGTGCGCCGGGTACTGAAACCGGGCGGAACCTTCGTGCTGGTGGCAGATACCTATAATAAAGAAGGTCTGGATCCAAAGACACTGGAAAACATTTACCGCTTCCACCTCTTCACTCCAACCCGTGAAGAATTTCAGGAACTGTTTGAAAAAGCAGGGTTCGAGGACATTCAGATCCATATAAAAGAGGGCACGGACTGGATCTGTGTGGAAGGGAAAAAGTGATAAAAATGATAGAAAGAGCGGAACTTTGCGTAATATTTTTATGCAAGTTCCGTTTTTTGATGAATAAATGTGTAGATTCTGTGTTTTCTAAGTTTCTTTAAACTTCATTTAAGGTTTCTCCGATACAATCACATCCATAAGGAGGAACCGAGATGGCAAATCAGACAATTTTCAAACGTTATGAATACAAATATCTGCTTACCGCAGATCAGAAAAAAGACCTACTGGCTTATATGGAACCCTATATGAAATCGGACAAATTCGGACGCAACACGATCTGCAACCTGTATTTTGACACGCCGGATGATCTTCTGATCCGAAGATCGATCGAGGGAAAGGTATACAAAGAAAAGATTCGGCTGCGGACCTACGGACGGGCAAAGGATGACAGCGAAGCATTTATCGAACTGAAAAAGAAATACAAAAAAGTGGTCTATAAACGGAGAGTTCGGACAGAGTATGCGGACGCGGTGAAATATCTCTGTCAGGGAGAGGATACCATTGAGCACAGCCAGATCCGGCGGGAACTGGACTATACGATGCAGCTGTATCAGGGAATCCGTCCTGCAGTGTATCTCTCGTATGAGCGGGAGGCTTTTTATGGAAGGGACGATCACGAACTACGGATTACTTTTGACCAGAATATCCTCTGGCGTACCACACAGCTGGATCTCTCCGCACCGGTCTACGGCCGGCCGCTGCTGGAAAAAGATCAGGCGCTGATGGAGATCAAGGTCGGTCATGGCATGCCACTGTGGCTGGTACATTATCTCACCGAACATAAGATTTACCGGACGTCTTATTCCAAGTATGGCAATGCGTACCGGACGATAGTAACAGAAAAAAACGAATTAAAAGGAGAATTAGAACATGTTTCATAACTTATTTACAGGTATTTTTGACAGCAGCACAACAACGGTGATTTCCGTACCGGAGTTTCTACTGTGTGTGGGAGTCTCGCTGGTGATCGGTGTGATCCTGGCAGCAGCCTACGCCTATAAAACCCGCTATAATCCGGGATTTGTCCGGACACTTGCGATCCTTCCGGCAGTGGTCTGCGTGGTGATCATGATGGTCAATGGAAATGTAGGAACGGGCGTTGCCGTTGCCGGCGCATTTTCACTGGTACGTTTCCGAAGCGCTCCGGGAAGTGCGAAGGATATCGGGGCAATCTTTATCGCGATGGGCGCAGGTCTGGTAAGCGGGATGGGATATCTCGGATACGCCGTGTTATATACCGTGATCCTTGCACTGATCATGGCTGGGTATGTACATCTGAACCTGTGGGAGAAAAAAGATACACGGGAGAAGACACTGACGATCACGATTCCGGAAGATCTGGATTATACGAGTGTGTTTGATGATCTGTTTGATGCATATACAGATAAATGGGAACTTTCCAAAGTAAAGACAACCAATATGGGAAGCCTTTTCAAGCTGACTTATCAGCTGACCTTAAAGGACAGCAGCAAGGAAAAAGAAATGATCGACGGTCTCCGGTGCAGAAACGGTAATCTGGAGATCGTGATCAGTAATCAGGAAAATGTGACAGAGAATCTGTGATTACAATACAGAAATCTTCGGAAGAAGAGACAGGGGGAATCAACATGAAACGACGACAAATGATGGCGGTGTTACTGGCAGCGGCACTTGGTATGACCGGATGCAGCACGGCGGCAACAACGGATACAGGTACAGCGACAACGACAGACACGACAGCAGACAGCACGGAAAATAAAAGTACGGAGACAGTGGAAGATCTTGTGGATACAGACGATATGTTTTCCGACCGTGATCTGGAGGGCAGTTATGATGAAAAGGAGTGCACAAAGATCACACTGGATGATGAGGATTCGGCATGTGAGGATAAAAATGTAAGCATCGATGGTCAGACGGTAACGATCACCGGCGAGGGAACGTATCTGGTAAGCGGCAGCCTGTCAGATGGAAGTCTCGTGGTGGATGTGGATGACAGTGAGAAAATCCAGGTGGTTCTGGATGGCGTGTCGATCACCAGCAAAGAAGGCGCGGCGATTCAGGTGACAAAGGCAGATAAAGTATTTGTCACACTGGCGGATGAAAGTGAGAATACGCTGAATTCGGAATCATTTTCTGACGATACCGACAGCAACGTGGACGGAGCAATCTTTTCCAAAGAAGATCTGACACTCAATGGAAGCGGCAGTATGACAGTAACATCGGCGGGGCATGGAATCGTGTCGAAGGATGATCTTGTGGTCACCGGTGGAACGTATGAGATTACTGCCGAAAAACAGGGAGTGTCCGGAAAGGACAGTGTCCGCATCGCAGATGGAACTTTTACAATCGAATCCGGAAAAGATGCGATCCACAGTGAAAACAGCGAGGATGAGAGCAAAGGATTTGTCTATCTGGCAGATGGAACATACACACTGAAGGCAGATGGAGACGGTATCTCGGCTTCCGGTGTGTTACAGATCGATGGCGGAACTTACGAGATCACAGCCGGGGGCGGCAACACGAAAGCGACGAAAAAGAACGATATGCAGGGACCTGGCGGAGATTTCGGTCAGGGCGGTCCGGGAATGTCGGATATGCAGCCACCGCAGGATGCGGGAGCAGCAAATGAGGAAAGCGGCGATATGCAGAACAGTGGAACGGACAGCAGTACGGAGGAAACCAGTAAGACTGCCAGTGTGAAAAAGACCGGAACGGAAGAAAGCAGTGCAAAGGCTAACAGTGAAGCTACTGGAAGCACAGCTTCCGAAAATACAGCTACCGGAAGTGAAACACAGAATAGCGATACCGAAGACACCAGTGCTGAAGATACCAGTGCTGAAGATACCAGCACCAAGGGAGTCAAGGCCGGTGGCGATCTGCTGGTAAAAGATGGAACCTTTACGATAGATTCCTGCGATGACAGTTTGCATACCAATGGCAATATGACCATCTGCGGCGGAACTTACACACTCAGTACCGGAGATGACGGCATGCATGCGGATGAGGCAAATCATGTATACGGCGGAGAAATTACGATCGAAACGTGTTATGAAGGAATCGAAGGACAGAATGTGGAGATCTCCGGTGGAACCATCGATATCACAGCCAGCGATGACGGACTGAATGCAGCCGGTGGAAACGACCAGAGCGGCATGGGCGGATTTGGCGGGGATATGTTCTCGGCAGACGAGGATGCCTGGATCACGATTTCCGGCGGAACTGTCACGATCGATGCCACCGGAGACGACATTGACAGCAATGGGGATCTGACTGTCAGTGGAGGAACCATCTTTGTTTCCGGTCCGAGTGATAACGGAAATGGTGCCCTGGATTACAATGGAGCGGCAACGATCACCGGGGGAACGCTGGTAGCAACCGGTATGAGAGGCATGGCACAGAACTTTGGTTCCGATTCCACGCAGGGATCGCTGCTGGTGAACCTGACAGATAACCAGAGCGGGGAGATCACACTGGAAGATGGAGATGGCAATACGCTGATAAGTTATACACCGGTACGGGAATATAATTCCGTGGTTATCAGCTGCGCAGAATTAAGCGATGGAAGTACCTATACGATACACACAGGGGAGAACAGCCGGGAAGTAACCATGGAAGGTCTGGTATACACCGACGGAGAAGTGACGAATGCGCCGGGACAGGGTGGAGGACAGAAACCGCAGGGTGGTCCGATGGGAGATAATAGTGGCGATTCTGACAATTCTGATAATTCCGACCGTCCGACCCTGCCGCAGGGACAGGGAAATCCACCGGATACGCAAAACGGGGAACGCCCGCAGGGGGACGCGCCACAGGGCAATCCGGGGGATTCGTCAAATGAGCAGACGAAGGAGGAGTCTGACGGTCAGAAATAGCAGAATGGTTTACATAATTACCAGAATGAGGAATCCGTATAGCAGATCAGGATTCCTGCTTCGCCTGCAGATCTGCCAGCATCTGTGAAACGGTAAGTCCCAGTACCGGGTGGCGTTTCCACGGAGCAATCTGTGCCAGCGGGATCAGGACGAAGTCCCGCAGATGCATCTCCACATGAGGAATGATCAGATCCGGGGTGTCCAGTACCAGATCGTCATACAGTAAGATATCCAGATCCAGCGTCCGCGGTCCCCAGTGGATCAGGCGTTCTCGGTGCGCTTCCTGTTCGATCTCATGGAGGCGTTCGAGCAATTCCTGCGGTGTCAGCAGTGTTTTCAGTGCCAGTGCACCGTTTAAAAAGTCATCCTGCTCCACACCGCCGTAGGGTGCGGTCACCAGAAAATCAGACACTTTCAGCACCTGGCAGTCCGAAGTATGCTGCAGTTTTTCAACCGCCTCGTTCAGGTATTTTTCCTTGTCCCCCATATTGGAGCCGAGCGCGATATAAGCGGTATGCCAGCCGCGGCTGATCTCCACCGATACGGTATCCAGAGGCAGACCGATGGGCGCCCACGGTTTTTTGATGGTAAGATCCACCTGAGAGACCATCGGGTAGGAGAGCAGAATCGCTTTTGCGGTCGCCTCCGCCACCGTCTCCAGCAGTTTCCAGGTATTTTCTTCGACTACTTTTTTGATCAGATGGCTGACTTCACCGTAATGTACCGAATAAGAAAGCTCATCGGTGAGCCCGGCTTTTCTGGTGTCGGTATGCAAAACGGCGGAGAGTACAAACTTTTGTCCTAAAAAATTCTCTTCCGGAAATACTCCATGATTTGCAAAGATTTCCAGATTCTCAATTCTTATTTTATCCATAAATTTCCTCCTAGCAGGACAGGATCGCTTTTGTCATCTGAATGATCCGGTGGTTTTCTTTGATATCGTGTACCCGGACAAATGAGCATCCGCGGAGCATGCCGATCACGGTGGTGGCAAGTGTTCCTTCCACGCGCTGATCTACCGGCAGATCCAGGGTGTTGCCGATGACAGATTTTCTGGAAGTGCCGAGAAGAATCGGGAGTCCGAGTTCCTGCAAGACATCTACATGATTGATGGCTTCCAGATTCTGCTCATACGTTTTCCCAAAGCCAACACCCGGATCCAGCATGATTTTATCGTCCGGAACACCTGCTTTGTGTGCGATAGCGACGCATTCTTTCATATCGGCGACCATGTCTTCCAGAAAATTCTGATATATGGCTTCGTTTCGGTTGTGCATCAGGCAGCAGGCAGCGTGGTAACGGGCGGTCACCTCGGCGGTTTTATAGTCGAACTTGAATCCCCAGATATCATTGACCAGATCCGCACCGGCCTGAAGAGCGGCCTCTGCGACATTTCCTTTGTAAGTGTCGATGGAAACCGGAACATCAAAATGTGATTTGACCGCCTCGATGACCGGCGTTACTCTTGCGATTTCTTCCTCGTCAGAGATCACGGTATGTCCCGGACGGGTGGATTCCCCGCCGATATCGATGATGTCAGCGCCGTCCCGGATCATCTGCTCGGCGTGAGCGAGAGCAGCATCCATATGATTGAATTTTCCACCGTCGGAAAAAGAGTCGGGAGTCACGTTCAGGATTCCCATAATATAAGTTTCATTCTTTGTATCAAATTCACGATTACCAATTCTCATACATGTTTTCTCCTCTTGAAGTTTACATAAGTTCAAAATTAATAACAAATCGTCAGATTCATCTTCTCCTCCGGCCAGTTGCATGCATTTCTTGCAGGACAGTACAAACAGTTTCGTGACTGTTTGTCCGCACGGTAGAGATAGCGGGAAAATAAGGGAGTTTCCGCAGTATCTTTTACCCGGTGGTTTCGGATCGCAGCAAGAATCGATTTCTGCTCAGTAAGAGAAAAATCACAGTCCGTAAGGATGCGTTCCGCCAGTCTTGCCCCTGCCAGATGGTGAGGAGTACCTTTTTCCATCTGTTCATAACGGCCGATATCGTGAAGAAGTCCGGCGGCGTAGATCATTTCCTTGGAAAAGCCAGCCTGATCTTCCAGATTATAAATATACATCAGCCGCGCCACATCCAGAAAATGCTCCATCGTGTGACGGCAGAAGATCCGGTCTTTTTCTGCTTCCTGTAACAGTGCAAACTGCTCTCGAAAGACAGGGTGGGATAAAATCTGATCGATGCGTTTCATAATAATTCGCTGTTCCATGACAGATTTAAGCCTTTACCATCTGTAAAAAGGTCTGCTGTAGGGAAAAATCTTCCGCAAAGGCTCCACGCACGATGGTGGTTACAGTTTTGCTGCCTGGTTTCTGAACACCGCGCATGGTCATACACATATGTTCTGCCTCGATCATGACCATCACACCCTTCGGCTGCAGATGTTCTTCGAGAGCGTCCGCAATCTGTGCGGTCATATTTTCCTGGATCTGAGGGCGTCTTGCATAGACTTCTACCGTGCGGGCCAGTTTGCTTAAACCTGCCACGCGCTGATCCGGGATATAAGCCACATGAGCTTTTCCATAGAATGGTAGCAGATGATGTTCGCAGGTGGAATAAAAGGTGATATCTTTTTCCAGAACGATATTGTTATTGGTAGCGTGAAATTGTTTGGACAGATGCACACCGGCATCTTCATAGAGCCCGCCGTAGATCTGCTCGCACATTCTGGCGATACGGTCGGGTGTTTCGAGTAAACCTTCTCGATTGACGTCTTCGCCGATACCTTCCAGCATTAGACGAACGCCTTCTTTGATTTTTTCGTGGTCCATCATGGTACAAAACCTCCTGTGTAAATAATGCTGTATACTGAGAAACTTCCTGTAAAATCAGACATAGAAGGATTCTGAGCATACAAAAATATGCATCAGGATGTTCTGCATAGATGTACAGAATAATATGTAAGAAAAAAACACCCTGATGTGAAGAAAATAAAGCTACTGAAAAATAACTATGAGTATATCCCTTCACAATCGGATGTTAATCATCTGGTTGTTGCAACGGGTGCGGTAACCATATCGTAAGTCCGGTCCGCAGGCGAACCGACTTTTCGTTTCTGTGGCAACTCCCCATCCACAAAACACTTGACGCATGGAAACCTATTTTGCATAGTATTTCAATCGAAACAGCAGACACATAGGGTTTCTCTGCTGTTTGAAAGGATTATAGCACTCATGGAAAGAGGGTGCAAGAGAATACAGGAAAATATATGAAATTGTTGCTGTTCATTCCGTGGCCGGTAACATTGAATTATCATCTCCCTGTTGGTTTGCATAAGAATAAAGCAGCGTAAGGAGAAAGTACCATGGCTATGCCTATGTATCCAGAAAATTTTTCACGTAAAACAGTGCCGCCCCAATTGCCGGTGTATACTGTCCGTGGGTGCCGGTAAGAAGCGAATCTTTCGCCAGAGGAAACGGTGTATGCTCATTGATCAGAGCAAGCAGCCGATTCAGATCCTCCGGGAGAAAATAAGGTGCAAGATATCCGCTCAGGATCACCGGACAGTCGATCAGCAGGTTGAGATTACGGATGGCGAAAGCCAGATGCCGCAGATAGTCCTGCCAGATGCCCTGTAAATGTTCCCCTGAGCTATCCGGATCCCGCAATTTAAGGAAAAATTCTTTTACTGAAAGTCCGCTGCGCAGTTCCAGTGCACTGGCGGAACAGAAGGTTTCCAGGCAGCCGCGATTCCCGCAGTAACAGATTGGACCATCCGGTTCCACACAGATGTGTTCCAGAGAACCGCTGTGCATGGAAAAACCCTGATGAACGCTGTGATTGGTGATTACTGCACCGCCGAGATTTCGATTTAATAAGAAGACAAGAGCGCTGTCCAGTTTCGGATGATTCCAGAGTTCTAGATCCGCGGCCGCCTTGGAGTCGTGAACCAGATGACACGGAAAAGGAAGCCGGGAAGCAAAATCAGAAAGCTGCATCCGCGTATTTCCCATAATAGCACCGTAAGTCACGGACGAACCATCCGGGGAAATGATCCCCTGTGTGGCAATGGAGATCCCTGAGATTTTTTCCGTGGGGTACTCATTTTTTTCAATAAAATGAAGCACTTCGCCGGCAAATGTGTCGTAATATTCCGGCGTGTCCTCGTAGGCAAGTGGAATCGTCTCCCTCGCGACGGCCTCCCCGTACAGATCCACCGCAACGAGATGAAACATGTTCTTTAAAATCCCGATTCCGATGGCAATTTTCAGATCCGGTACGATCCGGATAATCTGCGCTTTCCGCCCTCCGGTGGAGGCAAAATATCCGTTTCGTTCGATCAGTCCTTCTTTCTCCAGTGTGGTCAGGTTTTGACTGACTGTGGAAAGCCCCATGTTCAGATTCTGCACGATCTGAAATTTGGAAGTTTCCCGCTGGCGGTAGATGTACTGATAGACGGTGTGTTTGTTGATCTGTTTTAACGTGAGAGTTGTCACACTTTTTTTATTCATAATGGCGGCCGCTCCTTTGATAATCTGGGCAATTGTTACTTATGATTGTAATACAATCAAAAGAAAAAAGCAACGGAAGTGGAGAAACGGGATTTGTATTTTGCGCTGTCAGGGGAACAGTGGCAATCTTTCGGCAAATATGATATATTTACAGTTATTTACGCGAGCAACGAGCCAAAGTCCATGTTTGCATGAGACCTTGGCGACTGCTGCGATAAAACGTTTTGGCAGGATCTTACCAAATAAATTATTTCTGTGGTTTGTTGCATTTTTCCATAAAGGATCTCTCGCGTGCCGTCAGTTCCACCCAGGCAGGGCGGTAGCCGCAGGAGATAAAGAGGAAAACGGATATTGTTTCAACCCGGAAACGACGATCGGAATTGTTTTCGGTGAACTGACAGCACCGTATCAGAGCGAACGTGTACAGGCGATCGAGGATCTTTTTGCAGATACCGGGTTGCATTACCGCGCCACAGAATATATCAAAGAAGAAATGTGGTGCAAATTCCGTCTGAATGTCGGTAACAACCTTCCACAGGCGGTTCTCGGCGCAGGTGTAGGCTGCTATCGGGACAGTACGCATATGAAAGAAATCAGTAACAAACTCCGGGAGGAACTGGAAGCGATTGCAGCAGCAAAAGGAATCGACATCCGTAAGGCAGATGATTCATCCAGTCACGGAAGTGCCGTTCCGCCATCCGCAAGATATTCTACCCTTCAGGATCTGGATGCAGGACGTCACACAGAAATCGATATGTTCTCAGGTGTGCTGATCCGTATGGGCAAAGAACTGGGAATCCCGACACCATATAACGAATACACATACCATATCATAAAAGCCCTGGAAGAAAAAAATGACGGGAAATTTGATTATCAGAAAGATGATGAAAGCGTGACCTGCTCGCGATAATAGGGGATTGCATATCTGCGTGACAAAGACAGCAGGTATGGGGCTTTTTAAAAAATTAAGAAGATCAGGAACTCGTCTGGCGTTGAGATTCACAGAAATCTGTACTATAATAGGTATCAGAAAAAAACGATAAAAATGGGACAAAGGAGGATTTTACCATGAACAATGAAGTATTGAAAGCAATGAAAACCCGCAGAAGCATCCGCAAATACAAACCGGAGCAGATCACAGACGAGCAGCTGGATGCGATCCTGGAAGCCGGAACGTATGCGGCTACCGGAATGGGAAAACAGTCTCCGGTGATCGTGGTAGTGCAGAAACCGGAACTGATCGCAAAACTTTCGAAGATGAACGCAGCTGTGATGGGAAGCAGCAATGATCCGTTTTACGGTGCACCGACGGTTTTGATCGTACTCGCAGATCCGGAGATCGGAACCTATCATGAGGACGGTTCTCTGGTTATGGGCAATCTGATGCTGGCAGCTCATGCGGTAGGTGTGGATTCCTGCTGGATCCACCGGGCAAAAGAAGAATTTGAGAGTGCAGAGGGAAAAGAACTCTTAAAAGAGTGGGGACTTCCGGAAAATCTGGTCGGCATCGGACACTGCATCCTTGGATATCGCGACTGTGAATACCCGGAAGCGAAAGAAAGAAAAGCGAACTATATTGTCAGAGTATAGGAAGAGCTTTTGTAACTGTGAAGGTACTGAACAGTTACGAACTTTCATAAAAACGTAACGTAACTGCTCCGAACATGAACAGTCAGTGCGAAAATAAAAAGATAAAAAGAACAGAAAACGGGCTGTGTCCTGAAGCGGACAGAAACGGGAGAGTTTATATAGAATGTTTCTGTGCGTCACAAAAGGTATACAGCCCGATTTATAAAAGTTCAAACCAGGAGTCTTCCTGATGACCTATCCATGGGAAGATTTAGAAAATGAGGAATATATGTATCGAATTATGATCGTGGAAGATGATGAAGTGATTGCAAATGCGATCCGGCAACACCTGGTTTCGTGGGGCATGGAGGCGTTCTGTGTGCAGGATTTTTCCGATGTGCTGACAGAATTTGCCGCAACCGGTCCGCAACTGGTGCTGATGGACATTCATCTTCCCTTTTTTAACGGTTACCACTGGTGCCAGGAGATCCGGAAAGTGTCGAAAGTACCGGTGCTTTTCCTTTCTTCCGCTTCTGATAATATGAGCATCATCATGGCAGTCAACATGGGCGGTGATGATTTTATCGCAAAACCATTTGACCTGAATGTGCTTACTGCTAAGGTACAGGCACTGCTTCGAAGAACCTATGAATTTGCTGGAGCCACGAATCTGTTGGAGCACAAAGGAGCAATCCTGGATAAAGAAAACGGGATTCTGACGTATCAGGGAGAAAAGATCGAACTTACGAAAAATGAGTGGCGGATCCTGCAGGTCTTAATGGAACACAAGGGAAAAGCGGTGAGCAGAGACACGCTGATGATGCGGCTGTGGGAGTCGGACAGCTTTATTGATGACAATACACTGACCGTGAATGTGACGAGACTTAGAAGAAAACTGGAAGAAATCGGGCTTTCGGATTATATTCAGACGAAAAAAGGTGTGGGATATCTGTTGACATAATATGGGATTTATCATATGGTTCAGGAGATTTTCACAGTGTTACTCTTTTGAAAAGAGGATTCTGAGAGAAGGAAGTAGAAAAACGGAGAAGAACGATGCAGGAAAAGGGAAGAAAAAAGAATCAGGAAAAAAGAATTATCCTTGCATTTTTGCGGGAAGAGGCGGGGATCCTTCTCTGGGTGGTGTTTTTTATCGGAAGTTTTTGGCTTTTGTGTTTCCTGGAAGATATTCCACAGGATGTCACCATTTACACATTGCAACTTGCCTCTTTTACCGGTATCGCAGTATTGATCGTTCGCTTCATCCGCTATCGGAAGCGCTGTAAGACACTGGAACTGCTGACAAAGGATCCCAGAGACAAGATAGAAGCGTTCCCGAATCCGGACACTCTGTCGGAGAAACTGTACCGGCAGATCATCGGGCAATATGAGCGGGAACTGCGAAAAGAAGAACAGCAGATGGATGACAGATACCGGGAGATGGTGGAGTATTATACGATGTGGACCCACCAGATCAAAACGCCGATCGCTGCCATGCACCTGTTATTACAGGAAGAAGAAACACCGGTTTCCAAAGAATTACAGGGAGAACTTTTTCAGGTGGAACAGTATGTGCAGATGGCACTACAGTATTTGCGGATGGAAAGGATGAACACGGATCTGGTATTTGAAAAACAGGAACTGGACGCTCTGATCCATCAGGCAGTACGAAAATACGCACCTCTGTTTATCCGTCGAAAGATCGCATTGCAATATGAGGATGTCCATTGTCAGATACTTACCGATGAAAAATGGCTGGAATTTGTCCTTGAACAGGTTCTCTCGAACGCCCTGAAATACACCAGGAAGGGAAAGATAAAAATTTATATGGATCCACAAAGCCCTAAGACGCTGGTGATCGAAGATACCGGTATCGGGATAGCACCGGAAGATCTTCCGCGGGTCTTTGAGCGCGGGTATACCGGCTATAACGGTCGCACGGACAAACGATCCACAGGTATCGGTCTGTACCTGTGCAGACAGATCATGGACCGGCTTTCCCACACGATCCGGATCGAATCGGAGATGGGTGTGGGAACGCGGGTATATCTGGGGTTGGATACGGTGGAATTATAAGAGGATCAGGACGAAAAGCAGAGTATGCAAAAAATGGAGCAGGAAGGTCCAGGAGCGTGTCTGAAAAATCATTTCCGCAATCTGCAAGTACCACTTTGCGGTATATTTTACCCTCATTCGGTTGCCGTAGCCCGCTACGCCGCCCTCATTCGGATAAAATCTCCCACAAACTAAGACTCGCAGCTCACGAAAAGCCTTTTTCAGACACGCTCTAGCGCGATAAAATGAGAATGCTACCGGGAACCTTACACGAATGTAAGGTTTCCGGTATTTTTGTAAGCAGAGGTTAAGGCAGCCGGAAGAATGGATTGCTATAATAAGCCTGTAAATAGGAACAGAACCGACAGATTTCGATAAAGAAACAGGAAATAGCGGGTTCTGGAAAACACAGTACAGAAAGGACAGAAAAATAAATGGTAATTCTGGAAGTAGAACATCTGAAAAAACATATACGACCCGCCTCGGAAGCAACCGGGTGGAAGCGTTACGGGACGTTACTTTCAATGTGGAACAGGGCGAATTTGTAGCAATTATGGGAGAGTCCGGAAGTGGCAAGACCACACTGCTGAATCTCCTGGCGGCACTCGATAAACCGACCGGTGGTCAGATCCGGTTAAACGGAAAAAATCTGGGAGATCTGAAAGAAAAAGAGATCGCGGCATTCCGGCGGGAGAATCTCGGATTTGTCTTTCAGGATTTTAATCTGCTGGATACCTTTTCGCTGAAAGATAATATTTTTCTCCCGCTGGTGCTGGAAGGCAAACGATACCGGGAGATGAAGCAGAAAGCAGATCCGATCGCCAGAAAACTGGGAATCAGCAATCTGTTGGAAAAATATCCGTACGAAGTGTCCGGCGGACAAAAACAGCGGGCTGCGGTGGCGCGTGCCCTGATCACGGATCCACGGCTGGTGCTGGCGGATGAGCCGAGCGGAGCTCTGGATTCCCATGCGGCAGATGCACTGATGCAGCTGTTTGAGGAAATCAATCAGGAGGGACAGACCATTGTGATGGTCACTCACAGCGTGAAGGCGGCCTGTGCTGCAAAACGGGTTCTTTTTATCAAAGACGGAGAAGTTTTTCACCAGCTGTACCGGGGAAATCTGGGACGGGATGAGATGTATCAGAAGATCTCGGATACGCTGACCATTATTGCGACAGGTGGTGAGTGTCATGAATAGTCTGCTGTATGCAAAACTTGCAAAAACAAATCTCAGTAAGAACAGACAGAATATTCTTCCTTATTGGTTGTCGTGTATCGGTACGGTTATTATGTTTTATATTATGAGTACTCTGTCTTTGAGTGAAGGTCTTAAAAAAATGATGGGGGAAGCCACGATTCAGATAGTAATGCAGTTTGGCGTATATATCATCGGACTTTTTGCTGTGATCTTTCTGATCTATAGCAACAGTTTTCTGGCAAAACGCAGGAAAAAAGAATTTGGACTGTTTCAGATCCTTGGCATGGAAAAGAAACATCTTGCAAAGGTTCTGTTTTTTGAAAGTCTGTATCTGTGGATCCTGTCGGTTGGAGGTGGGATTCTGCTTGGAATCCTGTGTTACAAGCTGCTGTTTCTGGTGCTGTTAAAACTGACCCGGTTCCAGGGAACGATCCATTTTGCTTTTCACTGGAAGGCTGCAGGAAACACGGTGGTTTTATTTGCCGTGATTTTTCTGATCAATTATCTGAAAAGCCTCCACCAGATCCACGCAGCTCAGCCGATAGAACTGCTTCATGGTGAACAGGAGGGAGAGCGGGAGCCGAAAACGAAGCTTCTTACCGCATGGATCGGACTGCTCTGTCTGGGACTTGGTTATTATCTGGCACTGACCTGTCAGAACCCTATGGAGGCTCTGGGCAAGTTTTTCGGTGCGGTGCTTCTGGTTATGGCGGGAACCTACTGTCTGTTTTCGGCAGGTAGTATCGCACTGCTGAAACTGTTAAAAAGCAACAAAAGATATTATTACCAGACGAGACACTTCACCAGTATATCCGGAATGTTATACCGGATGAAACAGAATGCGATAGGACTTGCCAACATCTGCATCCTGTCTACCGGTGTGCTTCTGGTAATCTCCACCACCAGTTGTCTGTGGTTTGGCATGCAGGAAATTATCCAGACAAGATTTCCCCATCAGATAGCGGTGGAAGTCAACGACACTCTTATGTCGGCCAATGGTGACGGTACTGCGCTGACAAAAGAAGAAATCAGTTCTGTGCGGGAACAGATTAACAACTATCTGGAGGAGCAGCAGGTGTCAAAACGATTTGAACGGGATGAAACCTACTGGTTAGCAGTGGCAGAAAACAAAGAAAACTGGGTAGGCCTGACGAAGGAACTGAAAGGGTTTGAGGACGGTCGCAGCATGATCGAATTCATGGAAGCTTCGGAATATGAACGGATGACCGGAAAATCTGCAGATCTGAAACCGGGCCAGGTACTTGTATTTACCAGAAAAGAGGAACCATACAAATATGATACGATACAGTTCGGAGATACGATCAGCTGTGAGGTAAAACATACGGAAAATACACAGGAAGATATGGTGGAAACCACGAATGTAATGTATGATACCAGAATTATCGTATTTGCAGACGGAGAAGAAGCACAGGCAGCATATGTGGCAATGACCGGAAGAACACCTGCCGGATACAGCTGGAAGTATCAGATAGATCTGATTGGGGATACGAAGCTTGAGACGCGGATCGGACAGGGAATTGAGAAGCTTGTGAACCAGGCGCAATGTGACGGCTATGTGGAAGTACGGGAAAATAACAAGGCCAGCCTTTATCAGATGTACGGCTCCATCATGTTCCTTGGAATTTTTGTCGGTACTTTGTTCCTTATGGGTGCAGTGATGATCATTTACTACAAACAGATTTCCGAAGGATTTGATGACCGGAAGCGTTTTCAGATCATGCAGAAAGTAGGCATGAGCCGTCAGGAAGTCCGCCAGACCATCCGGTCACAGGTTGTTACCGTATTTTTCCTGCCGCTTGCAGTGGCTATTCTGCACACCGTGGTGGCATTTCCGGTGACGAGACAGCTGATGACGATGATGAATTTCCCGGACAGTGGTATTTTTCTGGTAGCTACTGCAGTGACGATTGTGGCGTTCGCTATTGTGTACCTGATCGTGTATACAATCACGGCAAGGGCATATTATAAGATCGTGGAATAACCGGAAATATTTTGTAGAAAAGTAAAACAATCTTTTTGCGTTTTTTTCTGTTAGTCGTGACTTTATCTGGTAAGCGTGGTAGAATAACAAGTATTCTGTGGGTGAGGAGTCCCGCAGGGCATTTTGAGAGAAAATGTCGGAAAAGTTAAAAGAAAGAGAGTGGAAAAGACGCAGATGAATAAGAAAAGAAGCGCATTTTCAGGGAAAATCGGCTATGTCCTGTCGGCAGCCGGTGCGTCTGTCGGACTGGGAAATATCTGGAGATTCCCGTATCTGGCGGCGAAGTATGGCGGAGGAATCTTCCTGCTGGTGTATATCATACTGGCATTGACGTTCGGGTATACGATGATCGTTGCGGAGTCCGCCCTTGGACGTATGACAAGAAAAAGTCCGGTGGGGGCATTTCGAAGCTTTGCAAAGGGGAAAAAGGTCGGCTGGCTCAGTTTCGGCGGCTGGATCAACGCGATCATCCCGGTACTGATCGTTCCGTATTATTCCGTAATCGGTGGCTGGGTAGTCAAATATCTGTTTGAGTACATCAGAGGAAATGGCAGCAAACTGGCAGAAGACGGATATTTCTCCGGATTTATCTCAAATGGAGGAGCGACAGAACTCTGTTTTGTGATCTTCTGTATGGTTACCCTGGTAATCATCTACGCAGGTGTACAGAATGGTATCGAACGTGTGTCGAAGATCATGATGCCGATTCTGATCGTTCTGTCCGTGATCATTGCGATTTATTCGGTCACAAGACCGGGAGCCATCGAAGGTGTGAAATATTTCCTCGTACCGAATGTGAAAAACTTCTCCTGGATGACGGTAGTGGCGGCTATGGGACAGATGTTCTATTCCCTGTCCATCGCCATGGGTATCCTCGTAACCTTTGGTTCTTATATGAGAAAAGATACCTCCATCGAAGATTCCACAAGAAACGTAGAAATCTTTGATACTGCGATTGCGATGATGGCAGGTCTGATGATCATCCCGGCGGTCTTCGCATTCTCCGGCGGTGATCCGGATACGCTGCAGGCAGGTCCGTCCCTGATGTTTATCACGATCCCGAAAGTATTTGCCAACATGGGATTCGGAACCGCAGTCGGTATCCTGTTCTTCGTGCTGGTGTTGTTTGCAGCAGTAACAAGTTCTATCGCCCTGACAGAGAGTGCGGTATCTACTTTCGAGGACGAACTTGGCTGGGGAAGAAAGAAAGCAACCGTACTGACCGGTGTGATCATGATCGCCCTGGGAACCCTGTCCTGTCTGGGATATGGTCCGCTGGATTTTGTAAAGATCATCGGCATGCAGTTTTTGGATTTCTTTGACTTCCTGACGAACTCCGTCATGATGCCGATCGCAGCCCTGATGACCAGCCTTCTGGTATCCCGGGTGATCGGTGTGGACAAGATCGAAGAAGAGATCCGCCACGGCGAGAGCGCCTTCCGCAGAAAGAAAATCTTTGTAATCATGATCAAATACCTGTGCCCGATCTTTGCTTTGATCATTCTGGCAAGCTCCGTGGCCAATGCATTTGGATGGATATCTATGTAAGAGGATAAAAATGAGAAAGTCGTTGTTTTCAGATAAACTGAGAATAGCGGCTTTTTTCATATGGTTAATCGGAAGTATGGCAGTTTTTTAGAGTAACATTTCTCAGATAAAAGGAAAGAAATATATTTGTTCGGTATTACAGATTCATTAGTTGACTGGCAGAGATGATATTCTATATAATGTAATTATATATACGGAAAATGAATTTGCGGGTTGTTAGAATCCTGAGCGATTTTTCAAACATGTGTGGAGATGAGGGAAGAGCCATGAGGTGGAAAAATAAGAAACAGAAACTGCAATATATTGAAAAAATATGTGAAGACAATGCTCAAGCGATAAAACAAAAACTCCCGGTTCTTTTAGAACTTTCACAGGATAAGAACCCGGAAGTCAGGGGAATGCTGGCGGAAAATCTGGTGTTGTTTGATTGCGAAGAAACAGAGGAAATCTTATACAACATGTTATCAGATCAGAACCGAATGGTCCGCCTAGAAGCAGTGGATTCGATTGGCGTTGGAAGGAGCCGGAAATCAATCGAGAAAGTTGCCACTATGTTGAGTGGGCAATGGTCTCTGATTCGTATGTATGCCGTACTATCGCTGTTTGACCTGCTTACGAATGCTTTCGGAGCAAATGAGGAGGCTTTTAAGCAGTATCGGGAAATAAAAGAGAAGCATTTTTCTATGGAGAACAATCCAAGGGTATTATTGGCTTACTATAGAAATGAATATTATATGGATCATAAAACGGGATTGTCTTTGTTGGAAAATTTTTATACGGATGCGATGGATCAAGAGAGATATGATCTGATATGGACGGTATTACATGTATTGGAAGAAATAAAAAACGAAGAGAACCAGACCGAATTGCAACGGATTATAAGTTATAAAAAAGAAAAACTTCTTCCGGTTCAGATTGCGTTTATAGAGGAAATGGAGAAGTGAATACTGTCATACGGATCATGAAGAAGGTGCTCCGATGGCATAGCTGTTAAAAGTGAAAAATTATGAATAACAGGAAGAGTGTAATTCTTCCGGGAGATGATATACAAAATGAGAAGATTATGGACACATAAAAACTGGGATATGTACTTTAAAGAACCCAGAAGAGAAGGAATTCGTCTGAGATTTGAAAAAGATGTTTGTCCAGAGATAAGGGAAGAATGTATACAGTTTGTACAATGGCTGAGAAAAGAATATCAATTTCCCATGCGTGTAGTAATTTATGTGAAGAGCGCTGAACAAATCAAAGCGTTGAATGGAGAAATGGTGTCGGCGACGTTTTTTGGACCATATGATCTGATGCAGGAGCCATACATAAAAGTTGCTACAGGTGATTATGAAGAAAATGCTGAAAGATGGGGAAAAGAGGATGCTTTGAGAGCAAATTTATGTTCCATAGCGCATGAACTTACCCATTACTATCAATGGCTCAAAAGGCATGAGGAATGGGCTTCTGGGGAGCGGACAGATTATTTCGAGCGTCAGGCACTTTATTATGCAGAGAAGATTGTGGAAGATTATGAAGAGGAAACCAATGATTTTTTTGCAGTCAGGGATGGATTTGTATTTGCTGCGATTCATTATCCGTGGGACAGATATGATGCAATTGTGATACAGGATGAGAAGGATGGCTGCTATCAGGAGACAGACATACCTGTTCATACGGAAGAAGAATACATCCGATATATAAAGGAAAAGCAGATAAAAAGCGCGGAAATAAGAAAGGAAAATCTTTCATTTTTGAAAAAATGTCCATCGTTAAGGAATCTGAGTATCTATGGAGGAAAGCGGACTTCCATAGAACATATAGAAGAATTGCCAGATTTGCAGTGTTTATTTTTATCTTATGCAAGGAACCTGAGTGATATCAGTGCGCTGGAAAAAGTAAAGAAGACACTGAAATTACTGTACATAGACCATTGCCCGAAAATTGAAGATTATACAGTGTTGGAGAAATTGGAGAATCTTCAGACATTGATGATTTATGGAAGTAACAAGATTTCCGATATTCACTTTATCAGAGAAATAAAGAGCCTGAAGAGATTTTGGTTCAGCGTCAATATAGCGGATGGAGATCTGACTCCATGTCTGGAATTAGAAGAAGCAGCATGCCTGATTAACCGGAAACACTATAATCTAAAAGAGAAAGACTTACCGAAAAATGATGAATGTTCGTTTGGAAGCGAAGAGATAGACGAATGGATGAGAGCAGAGTTGTACTGAAATACAATGAAGGGATACCAGCCATGAATAAAGAGACAGAAGTGGAAATTATAAAGAAATTCATTGTGAAAAACAAACAGGAGAGAATTATCTGGAAATTACAAAATGCCAAAAAACGAAAAAAGGTGTTCTGGCATTTTGATCATCCGGATATTTTCAAAAAAGAGATTTTATATCCGTCAACCTACAAGGATGCGGAGCATTTGGAAAAAGTATTATATGAAATGAGTGGGACGAGGGAATGTTATGTTATAGGTGAATGTTACATAGGAACCATGCAGTTACGCCAGGCATGCGAAGAAGCCTGGCAAGGGGGAATTTGTATCATATATTGTGGAAACGGAATCGGATACTATCAGGGAGAACAGGAATATGGAGCACCACCGAGATTTCTGTTACATGCATTGTAAAAATATCGGGAGTCGATGAAAAGGATAAATGCTGGATGAAAATAAAAAAAATACGTTGGTTTATAAAATACGTGTGTGGGCAATTTTATATCTGGGAGTGATTCAGACATTGAACTATATTGTCCTTGGAGTAAAGATGAGAGGTGAAGGGGCGGCATTGCGAACAATCTGTGTGCTGGGAGGATTATCGTGTGGTTTATTTGTGCATTTAGTGCGCAATGATTTTCAGAGAGATTCGCGTGGTAATGGGCTGCTTACGGAAATTGTAACTTATCTAGGAGCTATTCTGGCGATAGGGGAATATTTATCGGAGTTTGGAATGATAATAGCAGGAGGAATAGAAACAATAATTCTGTTACTTGGAATTGTAGCAGTTTTACAGAATCAAAAAAATATTAATGACGGGAAAAAATAAAGAGGAAGAACTGTGAGCGTGGTGATAGACAGGGGATATAGGGAGTGGGGATGATGCGATTCATATATGATGAAAACAGAAAAAAGCTTATTATAAATCATGAAAATACAATGTTCAAAACATATACAGAAATTATTGGTAAATATTCAGCATTGTTCAAACAGTATGAGTGTGATCTGAAAATCAGTATATCCTGGAGTGATTTCAAGGTCAAAAGTTCTGACTGCCGATTGCCGTTTCATACGGGTTATTCCTGCTATATATCCTGTGAAGTTCAAAAAGAAGGAAAGACAGTACGGGTAAAGGATACGGAGGGAGAGGTAGAGTATTATTCGGTGGAGGTTGTATGGCAGATTTCGTCAATTGAAAGGGGAAGTTTGCTAAAGGAGAAGCGTTTTTTCAAGCCAGTAGTCGAACTTTATACAGATATAGATGAGGTTGAAGAGGATATGCGAGGATTACTTCAATTGCTGGATAAATTTCCAATGATGACAAATATGGATTAACGGAAGAAAAAAGAATATGATTTACAAAAAAAGATACTGTGGCTGAGCTATGGTATTTTTTTTGTAAATCATGAAAATTGGCATTGACAACTATAGTTGTCAATGATAGAATAAACACAAGTTGAATGACAAATAAAGTTGTCAAAATGACAAGAATACAAGTCAAAACAGAAAGAAGAAAGGAGAAAGGAGAAAGGAGAAGTAGATATGCCGCTGGAAAACAGGTTAAAGGAACATCGCGCCAGACTTGGCATCAATCAGGCGGATATGGGAAAACGGGCAGGAGTGTCCCGGCAGACGATCAGTCTGATCGAGCGGGGGGATTATTCACCGTCGGTAACGCTGGCGCTGAAGCTGGCAAAGATCTGTCAGGTAACCGTGGAAGATATTTTCAGCTATACGGAGGAAGAGAATGATGAATAAAACAAAAAAGAAAAATGTATATGTAAAATATGCGGTAATCATGTGTATCAGCGGTGCGCTGGGAGGAATTCTGGGGGGTGTCATGGAAATGGGACATGTGCATGGAGTTCTGACAGGTATTCAGGAGGGAATGCAATTCTTCCTGAACAGTGTCCGCACCTGGATGTTTCCGCTGATGGCAATCTGTGGAGTGATAGCGCTGGTACTTTGTGAGCAGTATATGGGCAGACTGAAAAGAGCGGGCGAAGCCATGGAACAGGCAGAAGATGAAGCGTATGAACGGCTGGATTACGAGCTGGAAGCTGCGGGAAGTAGGGGAATGATCGTAAGCTTTGCCGGAAGTATTGCGATGATTCTGCTTCTCGCAACCGGATATTCCACAAAATATATTGAAAGTCTGAACGGTTCTGGAATAATGTGGTTTCTGCTTGAAATTCTTACATTTATTGCACTGGAAGTGTATCTGAATGTATGGCAGATTCGCTATGTCCGCGTGATACAGAAGATCTATCCGGACAAAAAAGGAGATCCGACTTCTTTAAAATTCCCGAAACAGTGGCTGGAAAGCTGCGATGAGGCAGAAAAGGAATGTATCTACCAGGCAAGTTACAAAGGCTATCAGACCGTGATGAAATGGGCGCCGATCCTGACGTTTGTGGCGCTGATCCTGCATATGTTTTTTGATACGGGGATCCTTGCCATCGTGATGCCGTCAGTGATCTGGCTGGTAATATCAGTGACATACTGTAGAGCGTGTCTGCAGAACAAGGGAGAAAAACTGAGCAAATAAAAAAGATAACATCCTGTACGGAGAGAATGGAAAGCGTTTTTTTCGTACAGGATTTTTTGTGTAAAAATACTGAAATTAAACACAGATACAGAAAAATATGGTAAAATTTGCAGTGAGGAATTCTGTGCAAAAAAGAAAATGATATTTGGCACAGAAGGGGATTTTTACAGCAATATACCAAGGAGGAGAAGAAAAATATGGACAGAGCGCAGGCAAGAAAAAAAGCAGAAGCCCTGGTAGAAAAAATGACCATCGAGGAGCGGGCTGGACAGCTCAAATACGATGCCCCGGCGATTGAACGGCTGGGAATTCCGACTTATAACTGGTGGAATGAGGCACTTCACGGAGTGGCACGTGCAGGTACTGCAACGGTATTTCCGCAGGCAATCGGTTGTGCAGCCATGTTTGATGAAGAGGAGATGCAGAAGATCGCTGATGTGATTGCAGAAGAGGGCAGAGCCAAGTATAATGCATTTTCCAAAGAAGAAGACAGAGATATTTACAAAGGACTGACTTTCTGGTCACCGAACATCAATATTTTCCGTGATCCGAGGTGGGGACGCGGGCATGAGACGTATGGAGAAGATCCGTTTCTGACCGCGAGACTCGGTGTGGCGTTTATCAAGGGCTTACAGGGTGATGGTGAGACGATGAAAGTGGCGGCATGTGCAAAGCATTTTGCCGTACATTCCGGTCCAGAGGCGATCCGTCATGAGTTTGATGCGGTAGTTTCACAAAAAGACCTGTATGAGACTTATCTTCCGGCTTTTGAGGCGGCAGTTAAAGAAGGCGGTGTGGAAGCAGTGATGGGAGGATATAACCGGACAAACGGGGAACCATGTTGCGGAAGCAAAACGCTACTGAAAAAAATTCTTCGGGAAGACTGGGGATTTGAGGGACATGTGGTATCGGACTGCTGGGCAATCCAGGATTTCCACCAGTTCCATAAGGTTACAAACGGACCGAAAGAGTCCGCGCAGATGGCACTGGAAGCGGGATGTGACCTGAACTGTGGATGCACCTATGCATATATCATGGCTGCACTGCAGGACGGACTGGTGACGGAAGAACAGATCACCGAATCCTGTATCCGTGTGTTCACCACACGTTTTCTTCTGGGAATGTTCGACGGAAGTGAATACGATGATATTCCATATGAGGTTGTGGAGTGTAAGGAACATCGAAACCTGGCTGTGGAAGCGGCGCATAAAGGAATGGTACTTTTGAAAAATGACGGTATCCTGCCGTTGGATAAACGGAAAATCCGTACGATTGGCGTTGTGGGACCGAACGCCAATAACCGGATCGCACTGCAGGGGAATTATCATGGAACTTCTTCCCGGTATGTAACGGTGTTGGAAGGTATCCAGAAAGAAGTGGAAGACGACTGCCGGGTATATTATGCAGAAGGATCACATATGTATAAAGATACGATGGAGAATCTGGCCTGGAAGGATGACAGGATCTCGGAAGCGGTGATCACGGCGAAACAGTGTGATGTGACGATCGTGGTACTGGGTCTGGATGAACTGATGGAAGGAGAGGAACCGGATCAGAGCAACCGAGGACAGGCAGGAGACAAAGCCTCTCTGGAATTCCCGGGTTGTCAGCAGAGACTCCTCGAGGCGGTTGTGGCTGTCGGAAAACCGGTGATCACTGTTGTTCTCTCCGGAAGTGCCATGGATCTTCGGTATGCGGATGCCCATACGAATGCCATCTTACAGGCATGGTATCCGGGAGCAGAGGGTGGAACTGCTGTGGCGGATGTCCTTTTTGGCAGAGTATCACCGAGCGGCAAATTGCCGGTGACCTTCTATAAGGATACCTCCGACCTACCGGAATTTACCGATTATTCCATGAAAAACAGAACTTACCGCTATATGGAACAGGAAGCGTTGTATCCGTTTGGCTTTGGTCTGACTTATGGGAATGTGAAGGTGTCAGCAGCAGAATTTGCTGAACAGCCGGAAAAAGAAAAATCGGTAAAGATTCGCTGTACGGTGACAAATACGGGAAAATGGGATACAGAAGAGGTCGTTCAGGTTTACATCAAAGACTGGAAGTCAAAATATGCAGTCCGAAATCACAGCCTGTGCGGATTCCGGCGCGTGAGGGTGAAGGCGGGAGAGAGCATCGAGACAGAACTTACCATCGATCCGCGGGCATTTACCATTGTGGACGAAGAGGGAAAACGTTATGTCGATAGTAACAAATTCTCTCTGTATGTAGCAACCACTCAGCCGGATGCCAGAAGTACGGCACTGACGGGACACGAAGCGGTGGAACTGCGGGTAGTGTTTGCATAGCAGATGGAGGTGTCGGGATGCAGATGACATTTCGCTGGTATGGCGATGGAAATGATGATATTACACCGGAGATGATCCGGCAGATTCCGGGCGTGGGCGGACTTGTCTGGGCACTTCACGACAAGCAGCCGGGAGAGATCTGGACAGTGGAAGAGATTGAGAAAGTGCGAGCGCGCATCGAGGGTGCAGGTTTTCACATGGATGTGGTGGAGAGTGTCAACGTCCATGATGATATTAAGATCGGTCTGCCCACACGGGATCAATATATTGAAAATTATAAGACAACATTGAAAAACCTTGCAAAATTCGGTGTCAAAGTAGTGACTTACAATTTTATGCCGATCTTTGACTGGACACGGACGGATCTTTTTCATCCGCTGGAGGATGGATCCAATGCGTTATATTATGAAAAAAGCAAGATACAGGATGATTATAAGGAGATGGCGGAGTATATCCTGAAAAATCTGCACGGGAAAACATTTCCGGGCTGGGAGCCGGAGCGGATGACGAAGCTGGATAAACTTTTTGAGGCGTACCGCCCGGTGACGAAGGAAAAACTCTGGAAAAACCTGCAGTATTTTCTGGAAGCCATTATGCCGACCTGCCATGAGACCGGGATCAAGATGGCGATCCATCAGGATGATCCCCCATGGGATATTTTCGGGATTCCGAGACTGCTTTGTGATAAAGAATCTATAGGAAGGTTTCTTCATATGGTAGATGATGAATACAACTGTCTGTGTCTGTGTTCCGGATCGCTGGGTGCGAACATGGAAAATAATGTGGCAGATATCATTCGAACCTACTGTGACCGGATCGCTTTTGCCCATATCCGAAACCTCCGACACTACCCGAACGGAGATTTTTCAGAAGTTTCCCACAGAGACTGTGACGGTGACACTGGGATTCTGGAAATTATGCGAGCCTATCACGACTGTGGTTATACCGGCTATGTACGCCCGGATCACGGAAGACATCTCTGGGGAGAAGAAGCCCATTGCCGACCGGGCTACGGACTGTATGACCGGGCACTGGGAATCATGTATCTGTGGGGATGTTGGGATATGCTGGAACGATTAGATGGAAAAATCTGAGGTAACCGAAAACAGTCAAATATTGTATGGCTCGGGATTTTGACATATTCATGTCAAAACACCTCGCGGGACAGTGGTTACTGAATAGTTACGTATGGCTGTTCTATATACCTGTAACGCTCAAAAACATTTGTAATATGCACGTTTTACTTTGGAGAATGGCTACTTACTCATGTTTTTGATTCTGATATTTCGCATAAAAGAAAAATATATACTGAAAAATAAAAATGGAACCTGACAATTCAAAAAATGAATGCCTGGTTCCATTTTTTTGCATTGCATGAGACCTTGACGACTGCCGCGCCAACGAGTCAAATTCGCGAAGCGTTTAACGATTAAGCAAAGGTTTTAATAAAGCAGCCATCCTCTGTCCAGGCCTTCCATTCTTCCTTCACATCTTCATTCGGATCTCCCTGCTTCATAAAGCTCGTCCAGCAGGTCACCATTTCCTCAGACAGTGCATGATCCTCATCGGTCATCGGGCGCCAGCAACGGTTCAGAGTTCCGAAGGTGTACCACAGTTCCGAAGAGTGGAAAGCACCGTCATCACTACCCGGCAGATCATGGCAGAATTCATAGAGATATACCGGAAGATTCTGCTTCCGGCAGGCATTTGCAAAAGAAACGGCAGCAGTGAAGAACCCACCCTCTCTGTGGGAAGCACCCTCCGGGATAAACAGATCATCCTTGGTAACACCCATCAGATAGGGGATATGGGCCATGCCCCCTTCTTTTGTCAGAACATCCGGAGTATCCGGAAGTACATGACCGTCGACGACCGGACGAAACGGAAGGGATGGGTACAGAGCCATCAGTTCATCGGATTTGTCCAGCAGATCTTCTGCGGGGAGTCTGCGTAACTCTTCGATAGAAGAAACACCGCACAGTTCATAGAACTTATCCGTTACCGCCTGCGCCTGTGCTTTGGTAAATACCATTGGAGACGGAAAACAGGCAATGCTTCCGCTCTGAAGGATAGCCTGATGGATCATCGGTGTGGCCAGCGGAGAAAATGTGAGTACATGTGAACTCATAGCTCCGGCGGACTGGCCCATGATTGTGATGTTATCCGGATTCCCACCGAAGGCAGCGATATTTTCAGAGATCCACTCCAGTGCGGCAACCTGGTCGAGCAGTCCCTGGTTGCCGCTGAAACCAAGTTCCTCTTCCTGTTTCTGATCATAAAGGAAACCAAACACGTTGACGCGGTAAGAAATAGTCGCCAGGATCACACCTTTTTTTGCATAAGCTTCCCCATCGAACTCCAGTTCTGTGGAAAACCCATGTTCAAAGCCACCCCCGTGAATCCATACTGCTACCGGAAGTTTTTCAGAAGCAGTATGTGCCGGCGTCCAGATGTTCAGATACAGACAGTCTTCAGAAATCGGAAAATGAAAGTCCGGGTTATCATAGAATTCTTTCTGATATAAACCGTCCGGGTCGGTGAAATGCTGCATGGGGATGGAACGGAAAGTAAACGCATCATAAGCTTCTTTGAAGCTTTCCGGTTTTTGAGGTGGTGCAAAACGAAGAGCACCTGTGGGAACCTTTGCAAATGGAATGCCCCGAAAAACAGAATATCCATCTTTCTGAATACCGTTAATAGTTCCATAATTACTTGATACAGTTGTTAAAGTTGCCATTGGATAACCTCCTTGTTATCTCCGTTACGTTATTTTATAAAATGAAATGATTCAATATATAAATTAATCATAGGATAAATCGGCAAAAAGTACCAGTAGTAAAAATACACAAAGATAGAAATTGAGAATTGGAAAAAAAGCTGTATAAACAAGGGGCAATTGAATAGTGAAATAATTTAGCCAGCAGAGGAATGAAAATTTGAACACATATTGATACCTGGAGATATGCGAAAAAATCAAATTGAAACCCATAGATTTTATTGATTGATTCATATAAAATGAAACGGTTCAAAGATAAAGAAGATAAAAACTAAATAGGAAAATGGAAGGAAAGGTAAAAATGCACAAAAAGTAACCGGTAACTTTGATGAAAAATCACAATTGCTTTGTGTAAGATGTTGTAGTATAGTAAATACAACGAAAGGAACTACGAAGAAACAAAAATGAACCGTTTCAAAGTAGCAAAGTGCATAAACTATTTTAGGAGGATATCTGATATGAAAAGAAAAGTAGTTGCAGCAGTATTAACAATGGCAATGGCAGGAAGCCTGCTGGCAGGATGCGGAAGCTCTTCTTCCGATGACTCTTCTTCCAAGAGTGAAACTACAACAACAGATGAAAGCGCATCTTCCGATGACAGTGATTCCGCAGACAGCGCACGTGGAGATTTCAGCGGCGTATCCATCACCATGCTGAACACAAAGAGTGAGATCGAATCTCAGCTGGAAGCTGCCGCTGAACAGTGGGGTGAACTGACAGGAGCAAAACTGGAAGTTTACACCATCGGTAGTGGTACACCTTCTCAGGAAGTATCTGCAAGATACGCAGCAAAGAATGCACCGACACTGATCATGTGTGACCCACAGGACGTTGCTTCTATCTGCGAAGAAAAAGGCGTAGATCTGAGTGATGAATCCTGGGCAGCAAATGGTGGTACACAGTATGGTATCACAGGTAATGACGGAAAACTGTACAGCTTCCCATTCTGTATCGAAGGCAGAGGTATGATCTACAACAAAACAGCAATCGAGGATACTCTGGGAGAAGACTGGGATCCGGCTTCTGTAACAAACATGGATGACTTCGAAGCACTGCTGAAAAAACTGGTAGACAACGGTATGGAAAGCCCGGTGGCTCTGAACCAGGAAGACTGGAGCAATGCAGGACATTACTTCACACAGGTATATGAAGAGCAGGACGGAACACTGACCGGTACAGAAAAGATTATGGAAGATCTGAGAAACGGAAGCGTAGATCTGATGTCCAACGAAAGATTTACTTCTCTGATGGATACCTACGATCTGTTGATGGAATATAACATCAATAAAGCAGATCCGCTGGCTGCTGATTACGATGAAAACGCTGCAGACCTGGCAGAAGGTGATGTGGCATTCTGGTTCAACGGAAACTGGGCATGGGCAGAGATTTCTGATTACATTGAAGACGATACTGAAATCGGAATCATGCCGGTACCGCAGAACGGAACAGAAGAAAATGCTAACGTAAATGATTACATCTGTGGTGGTGCTACCAAACAGGTTATGATCGATAAAGAATGTAACGATGAAAAACAGCAGGCAGCAGCAAAAGATTTCCTTGACTGGCTGGCAAACACAGCTGAAGGAAACAAAGTACTGGTTGATGATTGCTCTTTAGTACCTGCATTCTCCAACATCACAGAAGAAGCTACAAATATGCTGGGACAGAGTATCCAGAGATACACAGTAGAAGGAAAACTGTTTGATCAGCCTTCTAATTATCCTGGAGATCACTGGTCAGAAGTTGGTGCGATCATGCAGAAATATCTGGACAAACAGATCGACCGTGCCGAATTCGCAAAAGAAGTTCAGGATTACTGGACAAACCTTTCCGAATAATCAAAAAGGCAGATACATAATTGGTTGCTAGTTAAGAAGTTGCCGGGCAGAGTAATGAACACTGACCCGGCAACTGCTACTAAAAGAGGGAAAGAAAGGCAACGAGATGAATAGTAAAAAAGAAAGCTTATGGAGCAAAGTTTCCACGTTCCTGGTATTTGCAGGTCCTGCAACCTTCGCATTCCTGGCCGTGGTAATCGTACCATTCTTATATGGTGTATATCTGACATTTACAAGCTGGGACGGCGTATCCAGCAACAAACCTTTTGTAGGACTGAAAAACTATGCGGCAGTAGTTGCAGACAGCAGCTTCTGGCAGTCCCTGGGACTGACACTGCTGTATGTGGTAGTTTCCGTAATACTGGTAAACGTGATCGGATTTTTACTGGCGCTGCTGGTAACCGGAAAAATTAAAGGAAAGAATTTCTTCCGTGCCGGATTCTTTACCCCGAACCTGATCGGTGGTATCATCCTTGGTTATATCTGGCAGTTCGTATTTAACAAAGTTATTGTTTACTTTGGTGATGCACTGAACGTTACCGTTCTGCAGAAATCCATGCTGTCAGGAAGTGCCTCTGCATTCGCAGCACTGGTACTGGTAACAATATGGCAGTTCTCCGGTTACATGATGTTAATTTATATCGCAGGTCTGACCGGTGTATCCGAAGACCTGAAAGAAGCAGCCAAGATCGATGGCTGTAACGAATCTCAGACAACAAGATATATCGTACTTCCGCTGATGAGAGCATCTTTCACGATCTGTATGTTCCTGACCATCACCAGATGTTTCATGATCTACGATGTGAACCTGTCCTTGACAGAAGGTGGTCCTTACGGATCTACTGTTATGGCTGCCATGTATGTATATCAGAAAGCCTTTTCTGCAAAACAGTATGGTGTCGGACAGACAGAAGCAATCATCCTGTTTATCTTTACAGCGGTTATTGCAGTATCTCAGACAATCATCAACAAACGGAAGGAGGTTGAAGCATAATGGAAGGACAGGAAAAGACAGTAAGAGGCATCAAAACGTTCCTGAAAACACTGGTAACTGTAGTGCTGTTTATCATCTATATGTTCCCGTTCTACATGATCGTGCTGAATGCCTTCAAACACAAACGTGATATTATCAAAATGCCACTGAGCTGGGGTGGTAAAAAAGGTTTTACAACAGATAACTTTGTAGATGCTTTCCAGCAGATGAACTTCATGAACATCCTGAAGAACTCCCTGATCATTACCTGTGTGAGTGTGTTCCTGATCATTCTGTTCTCCTCCATGGCAGCTTATATCTTTGTAAGAAAAGCATGGAAGATCAATCAGATCATCTTCATGGTAATGCTGTTTTCCATGGTAATCCCGTTCCAGGTAGTTATGATTCCGCTGATCTCTATCTACGGTGGAACATTTGGAATCCTGAACCACAGAGCAACATTGATATTCATGCATCTGGGCTTCTCGGTATCTATGGCGGTATTCATGTTCCATGGATTTATCAAAGGCGGTGTACCGATCTCACTGGAAGAGGCAGCACAGATTGACGGAGCAGGAAGACTGAGAACATTCTTTCAGATTGTGTTCCCTCTGTTAAAACCGACCACAGCAACACTGGTTATCCTGTATGCTCTGTCTCTGTGGAACGATTACCTGCTGCCGAGCCTGATCCTGACAGATAAATCTCTGTACACGATCCCGATCGCAACCAAGCTGTTCCAGGGAACATACAGCAATGATATGGATCTTCTGATGGCGGCACTGGTTATGGCAATCATCCCGGTAATTATCCTGTATGTCGCATTACAGAAATATATTATCGCTGGTGTAGTTGCCGGTGCAGTAAAATCATAATAAAGCGGTACTGAAAGGTGAGTGTATCTGAATCTGATAAAGAAAAGATACACTCACCTTTTCTTATATAAACGGAAAGCTGTTGGGGTCAAAAGGTATTTTGCCCCCTTTGATACCGGATTGATCCGTACTTCGTACTCTCACGACCCTGGTATCATAGAAAATAAAGTGTACAACAATACATAGACAATACGAGAAAATAATTCTATAATAAAAATAAATATAGCCTTTTCAGGTTCCGGTGAAGGACGCGTCATGTCAGAAACTAGCAGTGTCGAACTTGAGTATCTGATAGGATGGTGTGGAGGAGAAAAATCAAATGGTAACAATCAAAGACGTTGCACGGGATGCCGGTGTATCGGTGGGAACCGTGTCGAACGTACTGAATGGAGGACGTGTCAGTGAAGCGAGGAGAAAGCTGGTAGAAGCGTCCATAGAAAAACTGGGGTATCAGGTGAATACTCTGGCAAAGGGAATGCGGATGCAGAAGACCGATTATGTGGTTGTCATTCTGCCGAATCTGATCAATCCGTATTTTGCACTGTTGCTGGATGCCCTGGAAAGCGAATTGTCAGCAGTCGGAAAACAGGTACTGCTATGCCTGTCCGGTGATGATGCTGAACGGGAAGTGGCATTTATGGATATGGCAAAACAAAATAAAGTTGACGGAATCATTGGTGTGACTTACAGTAAGGTAGAAGAAGAACGGATCGAAAACATGGCTTTTGTTTCTATCGACCGTCACTACAAATCACACATCCCATGTGTGGCAGGAGATAACTGGCAGGGCGGCTGGCTTGCAGCAGAGAATCTGCATAAAAGAGGAGCTACAAACCTGTTGTGCTTTATGACAATGTCATCCGTAGACAGTGAGGTACGAAAAAGAAGAGTCGGTTTTACTGAATATTGTATGGAACATGATCTTTCCTGTAACAGTGTGGAAATGTCAGAAAAACAGATTGTTTCGGTTTATGAATCCTACGGATCCAGAAAACTGATCCACAATATGCTGCGGGCTTATATTTCCCCTTCCATGGGAGAACATTCCATCGATGGAATCTTTACCAGTTCGGATCACCTTGCAACGATCGTACAGGAAGAACTCGAAGAGATGGGAAAACGGGTTCCGGAAGATATCCAGATTATCGGATACGATGGTCTGCAGTTTTTAAATCAGGGGAAACCAATCGTATCGAGCATCGCGCAGCCGGTGCATGAGATTGCAAAAGAGGCTGTAAGGTGCCTGAACGAACTGATCGCGAATGGAAAAACAGAAGGAAATACAAAGATTCCGGTGAGCTTTCAGGAGGGACCGACAACGAAAACGCTTGTGACAGAAGAAAAATAATGGAGGACTTGAGATGATAAAGTGGCTGGAAGATGCAGTGTTTTATGAGGTATATCCACAGAGTTTCCGCGACAGCAACGGAGACGGAATCGGGGATATCCCGGGAATTACAGAAAAATTAGAGTATATTCAGGAACTGGGCTGTAACGCCCTGTGGATCAATCCCTGTTTTACCTCACCGTTTTACGATGCGGGATATGATGTGGAAGATTATTATAGCGTGGCTCCGCGGTATGGAACCAATGAAGATCTGAAAAAATTATTTGAAGCGGCACACCAAAGAGGGATGCACGTACTTCTGGATCTGGTGCCGGGACATACCGCTGTGACACATCCGTGGTTTCAGGAATCGATGAAAGCGGAGAAAAATGAATATACCGACCGCTATGTATGGACCGACAGTCTGTATAAACGAATGGAAGATGTCAAAGGAATCGTCAGTGTCCTGCGTGGCATCTCCCCACGTCCGGCCAGCTGCGGCGTCAACTGTTTTTCCACGCAGCCGGCGCTGAACTATGGATTTGCTAATATTACCGATGCCGGCTGGCAGCAGCCGACCGATGCGCCGGGACCGATGGCTACCAGAGAAGAACTGAAAAACATCATGCGTTTCTGGCTGACACTTGGCTGTGACGGTTTCCGTGTGGATATGGCCGGTTCGCTGGTGAAAAACGATGAAGATAAAAAAGAGACGATCCGCCTGTGGCAGGATGTGCGGGCATTTTTGAATAAAGAATTCCCGGAAGCGGCGCTGGTATCCGAGTGGGGAAAACCGGAGGTGGCACTGGAAGCGGGATTTGATATGGACTTTTATCTGCATTTTGGAGATACCGGTTATATGGATCTGTTCCGGGGAGATCATCCTTATTTTGGTGGAGATCCGGAGAGTGATATCTCTGTATTTGCAGGGATCTTTGCAAAAAATCAGGAGAATCTGCGGGGGAAAGGCATGATGTGTATGCCAAGCGGCAATCACGATATGGCCCGGATCTCTTATCAGCTGGATGAAGAGCAGCTGCGTCTGGCCTATGGATTTATCTATGGTTTTCCGGGAGCACCGTTCTTATATTATGGCGATGAGATCGGGATGCGTTATATCCCGGATATGATCTCTGTGGAAGGCGGTTACGAGCGTACCGGTTCGAGAACCCCGATGCAGTGGTCGAAGGGAGTCAACGGAGATTTTTCCAGTGCACCGTCCCGGATGTTATATATGGCGATGGATCCGGACACCGACCGTCCGGACGCGGAAAGCCAGATGGCGCAGGAAGACAGCTTATATCACTGGATCCAGCGGCTGATCGCACTCAGAAAAGCGTATCCGTGCTTTGGAAATGACGGGTATGCGGAATTTGTCAAGGCGGAAAAAGGATGCTCTCCGATCGTGTTAAAAAGAGAAAAAGAAGGAAGCTGCGGATACGTGGTGCTGAATCCGTTCGATCAGCCACTTTTTGTTGAAGACTTCGGCATCGATCAGACCGAACAGTTGATCTGCCGTGGAGGGGCACCGAAAAAGACAGAAGATCATCAGCTGGAGATCGCTGCAAAGAGCATGGCCTGGCTGCTTGTAAAATAAAAGGAGGAATGAAATATGCCACAGATGCACTGTAATTTTTTTTCCTACTCCCTGGGACACGGAGTAGATCTTACGATCACCCTGCCGGGGGTAAGTCCCTGTGATATGGATGATCCGGCTTTATTAACACATCAGATGCCGGAAAAATTCCCGGTGTTATACCTCTTACACGGCCATGGAAATGATTATCTTTCCTGGCAGCGTTTTACCTGCGTCAGCCGTTATGCGGAAGAGTACCGGATCGCGGTAGTCTCGGTATCGGTAGGAAATACCCTGTACATGGATACCATCTACGGAGAAAAATACTATGAATTTATCGGAAAAGAGGTTCCGGAATTCGTGAAGGCATATTTCCCGGTCACAGACCGGCCGGAACACACGTATATTGCCGGTGCGTCCATGGGCGGCTACGGAGCACTTGTCCATGCGATGAAAGATACCGAGCAGTATCGTGCGGTCGGTGCTTTTTCACCGGCAACGGTATGGGCGAAAGATCTGGAAGAAAAAGTAGGCCATAAGTTCCCGGAACCGATGGATCTGTACCAGATCATCCGTGACGATGTGGATGCGGGTAAGAAGCTGCCGGATATCTTCTTCTGTGTGGGAAACAACGATTTCCTGATTGAATCGGTGGACCGTTTTGAAGAATATCTGAATGAATTAAAGATCGACCACCGCTTTGACCGGGTGGATGGTTATGAACATGAATGGAGATTCTGGGAGCTGGAACTGCCGGAATTCCTGGACTGGCTGCCGCGGACCGACAGTTACGCGAAAATGGGTAAACATAAGATGTAAAGGATACCAGGGGAACAATCCGGTATCATATGACAGGAGGAACTTTCATGAATTTTGATGCATTCGAGAAAAAAGCAAAGGAACTGGGTGTGCTGGGGATCGTTGTGACGAAGGACGGCAAAGAGATCGGAAAGAAACTGTGGGATGAACAGTGCAGAAGAAATGTATATTCTGCAAGTAAAAGTTTCACTTCCACAGCTGTGGGAATCGCAGTAAAAGAAGGTCTGCTATCCCTGGATGAAAAACTGGTGGACTGTTTTGCCGAAGATCTTCCGGAAACTGTCAGTGACAATCTGGCAAAGGCAACAGTAAAAGACCTTTTGACTATGTGTCTCGGACAGGAAAAAGCAGAACTGATGGGTGCACAGCGTCCGGTTTACGAGGAAGAGGACTGGGTAAAGATGAGTCTTGCCTTCCCGTTTGTCTACGAGCCGGGCACAAAGTTTGTATACAATAACGTAGGTCCGTATCTTGCAGGTGTTCTGGTAGAGCGGAGAGCCGGATGTGATCTGGTATCCTACCTGTATCCGCGGCTGTTCAAACCGCTGGGCATCGCCCGTCCGACCTGGGAGCTGGATTCCTATGGTCATGTCTTTGGTGCCGGCGGACTTTTCCTGACAATGGACGAACTCCATAAACTGGGACTTCTCTATCTGCAGAACGGAAACTGGAACGGAAAACAACTGGTACCGGAAAACTGGGTAAAGGAAGCCACCAGCAAACAGGTGGAAAACGACAAAGACAGCTTCGGCTATGGCTATCTGTTCTGGGGCGGCAGGGAAAACACTTTCCGAGCCGACGGAAAATATTGCCAGTGGTCCATCATCAGTCGGGAGAAAAACGCGGTTATCACTGTTATCGCAGAATGCCGCAGAGACCAGGAACTGATGGATGCGGTGTTTACAGAGGTATTTCCGCAGGTATAAACGGATACATATGGAAAATGAAAGGAATCAGGAAAACGGAGAGCGTTTTTTGCTTCCTTTTGAATATATAATAGAAAATCTTACAACGAGTCCAATGCTGAACTATTTTAAGAATAGTATTATAATCACAGTAGGAGTTTTAATTCCGTTACTGTTGATCAGTTTTATGGCAGGGTTTGCGTTGAGTAAGATCCAATTCAGGGGAAATAAGAAGATTTTGTCTTACTTTTTACTTGGATTGATGCTTCCGTTTCAGGTTGCATTGATTCCGTTATTCACTATTTTTAGTAAGATGGGAATCCTCAACACCTATCCGGCAGTCATTTTGCCACAGATTGCGTTCTCTCTGTCATACTCGATTCAGCTGTATTATTCATTCAGTAAATTCCTGCCGGATGAGATTATCGAGGCTGCAATCATTGATGGTTGTTCACCGATGCGGACATTTTTCAAGATTGTATTTCCGATGTCGACGAACTCGCTGCTGACGGTAGCAACGATGCAGGGTGTCTTTACATGGAATGATTTTATCAATGCCTATACGTTTACGAGATCTACCAATATGAAAACTGTTACGTTGGGGCTGAACGACTTTGTCGGTTTTATGGGAACTACAGACTGGGGTGCTACATTTGCGGCCATTACCGTCACTGTGTTACCGACATTTTTGTTTTATTTCTTTACGAATAAGTACATGCTCAGCGGTTTGACCGCCGGAGCAGTCAAAGGATAATTATATGCCTGCGGGCAGGAAAGAGAGGAAAATTATGAAAATTTATTATCAGCATCCAAATACCTGGTTTGGCGATTGCATGCCTTTTGGAAAGGATGATACATTCTATCTGTTCCACCAGAGAGATACCAGAGTCCCGTGTCCTTTTGGAGAACCATTTGGCTGGGATCTGGCAACCACAAAGGATTTTGTGACTTATGAGGATTGCGGTGTGGCAATTCCGAGAGGAACGGATGAAGAGCAGGATCAGTTTATCTTTGCCGGAAGTATCTGCGAAGACAGAGAAGGAAAATATCATGCATTCTACACCGGTTACAACAGAGATTATCCAAAACAGGGAAAACCATCTCAGGTACTGATGCATGCGGTCAGTGAGGATCTGAAACACTGGACAAAGACGCAGGATGCAGTGACCTTTGTTCCGCAGCCGGGATATGATCCGGATGACTGGAGAGATCCGTTTGTACTGTGGGATGACGAATCTGAAAAATATATTCTGATCCTGGGGGCACGTCTGGAAGGAGACAAGCATAAAACAACAGGAAGAACCGTTTATTTTACATCAGATGATCTTGCAGACTGGGAGTTTCAGGGAGATTTCTGGGCACCGGATCTGTTTACCATGCATGAGATGCCGGATCTTTTCAAGATGGGAGACTGGTGGTATCTGATCACAACAGAATATTCCCATGCATCCACACAGGTGTACCGTATGGCAAAAAGCCTGAAAGGACCTTGGATCGCACCGGATGACGATGCTTTTGACGGAAGAGCTTATTATGCAGGAAGAACCTTCATGCTGAACAATCAGAGGATTCTGTTCGGATGGGTTCCGACACGTGCCAACGAGACGGACAGTGCAAATCTCTGGTACAGACCGGAGGCAGATAAAGAAGATTTTATCTGGGCAGGAACTTTTGTCGCACATGAACTGTATCAGAGAAAAGACGGCACTTTAGGCTGCCGGATTCCGGATACGGTATGGAATGCGTTTAAGGATGAGAAAAAGCTGGAGGATGTAAAACTGGAAAAAGAATCAGGAAGAGCATTACGGCATGTAGTAACGGAGACCGGTGACTGCTATCGATACGAAGCAGATGTTACATTTGCTGAGGGAACACGTGGATTCTCCGTTGGCGTGCGTGCGAAGCGGATGATGAATTCTATTCTTTCACATTTGAGTGTCCGAAGGATCGTGTGATCTTCGAGAAATCTCCGAATTGGCCATGGCCACAGATGAATAATATGGGACTGGAACGCCTGATTCGTCTGGTTCCTGGAAAGAAATATCATGTACAGATTATCGTGGATGATACGATTGCTACACTGTATGTGGACGGAGTTGCTCTGAATACCCGCATGTATACAAACCCGGGGGAAGGAATCTGCCTGGGAGTTACAGATGGAAGTGCGGTATTTGAGAATCAGAGTATTGCATATCTGTAAAAGGAAATCGGGCCGCCGTACTGTTTTTGGTGCGGCGGCCCTGATTTTATCTCGTTCTTTTCAGAACACTTCGCGGGATATTACCTGCCGGACAGTTACAATATTTTAAAAGAGAAACGATGTACTGGTGATTCGAGGATAAGTATAATTCACAAAATGGGGTCTGAAAAAAACAGGCTCCATTTTGCAATTGTTTACTGATGAAAAGAAAAAAGTATGTTATAATAAAAAGAATACTGTAAAAAAAGAAATACAATAAGGAGATGGAAATCCATGAAAGTATCTATGTGTAAAACCATGCGGACTTATGAGTGGAAAAATCTGTCGAAAGATCTTCTGGCGGGGCTTGTGATCATGGCGGTGTCGATCCCGATATCGATGGGATACGCGCAGATCGCGGGACTTCCGGCGGTGTACGGACTGTATGGCTCGGTATTTCCAATCTTACTGTTTGCGCTGTTTTCCACTTCACCGCAGTTTATTTTCGGGGTGGATGCGGCTCCGGCGGCACTGGTGGGATCGGCACTGGTAAGTCTGGGGATCGAGGGCGGATCGCGGGAAGCGCTTGCGGCGGTTCCGGTGCTGACCTTTTTTGTGGCAGTCTGGCTGCTGATCTTCTATCTGTGCCGGGCAGGAAAACTGGTGAATTATATCTCGGCTCCGGTGATGGGCGGATTTATCAGTGGTATCTGTACCACGATCATTCTGATGCAGGTGCCGAAATTATTTGGCGGCAAAGCAGGCGTCGGCGAACTTCCGGAACTGCTGGAACATATCTGGGAGAGCCGGACGGTCTTTCACCTGCCATCGCTGCTTCTGGGCGTCGGTGCACTGGTGATCCTTCTGGTATCCAAAAAGATCATTCCCAAATTTCCGATGGCAGTGCTTCTGATGGCACTGGGAGCAATTGGCACGGTGGTATTTCAGCTGGAAGATCTGGGGATTCAGACACTCGCGGCAGTGAAACCGGGACTTCCGGCATGGAGTATTCCGGATTTTGGATCGGTTCCGTTAAAAGAAGCTGTGACGGTCAGCCTTTCGGTGGCAGTTGTCATCATGGCAGAAACATTACTCGCGGAGAACAGCTTTGCACAGAAAAACCGTTACCGGATCAATGACAATCAGGAGATTCTTGCATTTGCCATGGGAAATCTTGTCGCATCGTTTACCGGATGCTGCCCGATCAACGGATCGGTGTCAAGAACGGCGATGGGGGAGCAGTATCAGGCGAAAACTCAGCTGACCGGTATCGTGGCTGGGCTGTCGATGATCGTACTGTTGCTTTGCGGAACCAGATTTATCGGATATCTGCCGATTCCGGTGCTGACGGCGATCGTGATTTCCGCGTTACTGGGGGCGACGGAATTTGATCTGGCGGCACGGTTATGGAAGGTGAGCCGCACGGAGTGCCTGATCTTTGCTGGCGCATTTTTCGGCGTTCTGATTCTTGGAACGATCAACGGGGTATTGATCGGAATCATTCTTTCGTTCTCGGAGATGATCATTCGAACTTCCAAGCCGTCGAGATGTTTTCTCGGTATTCAGCCGGGGCACCGGCATTTCCGGGATCTGAAGGAAGGCGATCAGATCCATGCGATCGAAGGCGTGCTGATCTACCGGTTCAGTAGTAATCTGTTCTTTGCCAATGTGCAGGTGCTGCAAAGAGATATCGAGGACAATCTGCGGGAGGATACGAAAGCGGTGATTCTGGATGCGAGCGGAATCGGAAGCATGGATATCACAGCTGCAGACCGGTTGAAGCTGTTATACGAGTCACTGAAAGAGAAAAATATCCGTTTTTATATCACAGAACATATCGCAGGTCTGAATGAACAGATGCGGAAGCTGGGACTTGGATTTTTGATTCAGGAGGGATGTGTGCGAAGAACGACACATATCGCACTGAGAGATATGGGAATCACCCGTCCGTATCCGCTGGAAGGCGGTGTGGACAATGAACAGCGCAGTGCATCGAGAAAACGTGCCGACAACCGGGTACAGGAATTTGTCTGGGCATTCGGGGGTCAGGCGGAAGAAGAGATCGAGCGGCAGATCGGTTATCAGATCGAGCAGTTAAAGAAAACCGGCGATGTGGAATATCTGCTTCACGGCCGCTGGTCCCATATGGAAGATCTGGATCAGGATGAATGGCTGGAGCATCTGGAAGAACATCTCAAAGAGATCGTCAATATTTCCGGAAAAGACGAGCAGACGCTGGCGATCCGTCTGGAGACACACCGGCAGGAAGTGCATGATAGGATCGCGAGGGAACATCCGGAACTGGCGGAACGTTTCCGGGAGAGACGTCATCTGCTTGACGAACATCTGAAAGAAAAACGACCGGAAGTCTATGAACTCGTGATTCACCTAAGAGAAAAGATTAGAGACGAACATACAGTAGAGGACAGTGAAAAATGACAGAGGAAAACAATACCATGACGATGGAGCAGGCACAGCAGGAGATGAAAGAATACCGGAAGGTGTTTGACGTTGTGCGGCTGATCGGTGAAGAAAGTATCCGAAAAATGAACGAAGGACGGGAAAGCGAGATACCTTCCGGGGCAGTGGCATGTTATACGTTCTGGAAAAAAAGTGAGCGCTGCAAAAACTGTATCACTGCACGGGTCTTTCGGGAGAAGGGGCAGCGGACCAAACTGGAATTTCGAGGAGAACAGATTTACCAGGTGACTGCACGGTATGTCGAGATTGACGGAAAACCGTATGTGATGGAACTGGTTAAGGAGATGGAAGAAGAATTCCTTCTGGATGGCGAAGGGTGCGAAAAACTGGTCCGTAAACTGGATGGATACAACCGGGAACTGTATATGGATGTGCTGACCGGTTCCTACAACCGGAGGTATTATGAGGAGCGGTTGAAAGAAAAAACAGGATCAGCCGGGGTCGCTGTGATCGATCTGGACGATTTTAAATTGTGGAACGATACCTACGGACACGGTGCGGGCGATGTGGCGTTACAGACAGTTGGCAAGTCCATCCGCAAATCCATACGGAAGACAGATAGCCTGGTACGCTATGGAGGTGATGAATTTATCCTATTTATGCCGGAGGTCACAGAAGACGTTTTTCTCAAAAAACTGGAATATATCCAGAAGCAGATCCGTGATGCGGATATCCCCGGATTTTCCCGGATGCGGCTGTCGGTGAGCATCGGCGGTGTGACGGTGCGGGACGAAGTGATGGAGCATGCGGTACGGAAAGCGGATCGTCTGATGTATCAGGCGAAACTTCAGAAAAATATGGTGGTGACGGAACGAAAATCCATCGATGCGGACGGAATCGTCCGTCTGGAAGAGGAAAATAAGCGGGCGAAACAACTGATTATGATCGTGGATGATTCGGAGATGAATCGCGATATTCTGGCTTCAATCCTGGAGGAGGATTTTCAGATCATCGAGGCGGAAAACGGAGAAGTATGCCTGAATCTGCTGAAAAAATACGGTGTTGAGATTTCACTGATTCTTCTGGATATTGTGATGCCGGGAATGAACGGTTTTCAGGTACTGCACGATATGAACAAAAATCACTGGATCGAGGATGTGCCGGTGATCATGATCTCGAGTGAAGATTCCGAAGAGAGCATCCGGCGTGCTTATGAGATGGGCGTGTCGGACTATATCAGTCGTCCGTTTGATGCGAAAGTCGTTTACCAGAGAGTATTTAACACGATCAAACTGTATGCAAAACAGAGGCGGCTGATCACACTGGTTACAGATCAGGTCTATGAGAAAGAAAAAAATAACCGGATCATGGTAAGTATTTTGAGCCAGATCGTGGAATTTCGAAACGGAGAAAGCGGACTGCATGTGGAACACATCAACAAGCTGACCGGTATGCTTCTGGAACGGCTGGTGCAGAAAACGGACAAATACCATCTGACCTGGGAGGATCAGTATCTGATCACGGTAGCCTCCGCCCTTCATGATATCGGAAAGATCGGAATCAATGAAGAAATTCTGAACAAACAGGGAAAAATGACGCCGGAGGAATTTGAACTGATGAAGATGCATACGATGATAGGGGCGTCCATGCTGGAACGGCTGGAGATCTATAAAGAAGAACGTCTGGTACAGAGCGCGTATGAGATCTGCCGCTGGCATCACGAGCGGTACGACGGAGGCGGCTACCCGGACGGTCTGAAAGGGGAAGAAATTCCGATTGCAGCACAGGTGGTTTCAATCGTGGATGTATACGATGCCCTGACCAGCCAAAGAGTTTACAAAGAGGCATATTCGCATGAAAAGGCGATGCAGATGATCCTGACAGGGGAATGTGGTGCATTTCAGCCGCTGTTACTCGAATGTCTCTGCGACATTCAGGAGGAGGCGCAGCGGGTGACAGAGGCGAAAAGTGAAAAAGATGGAAAAATATCGGGATTTGAACTGACCAGTCTGGAAGAGACACTGAAAAACAGTCATCTGATCGGCGGATTAAAATCAGAAAAGAATCACTGACAGGGTAGAAAAACCGATCATTATGTGATAAGATAAATGCAACGTGTTAAAGTGAAAAAGTGCTAAAGGAGGAGTAACGTTATGTATATTACATGTCTGGATGTAGAAGGGGTACTGGTTCCTGAAATCTGGGTGGCATTTGCCGAGGAAAGTGGGATCCCGGAGTTGAAGAAAACGACCAGAGACGAGCCGGATTATGATAAACTGATGAAATGGAGACTGGGAGTGCTGAAAGAACACGGACTGGGACTCAAAGAGATCCAGGAGACGATTGAAAAGATCCAGCCGCTTCCGGGAGCAAAAGAATTCTTAGATGAACTGAGAAGCTTCAGCCAGGTGATCCTGATCAGCGATACCTTTGCAGAATTTGCCAGCCCGCTGATGGAAAAACTGGGACGCCCGACGTTGTTCTGCAACAGTCTGGAAGTCGCTGAAAACGGAGAGATCATCGGATATAAGATGCGTGTGGAACAGACAAAACTGACCACCGTAAAAGCCTTACAGTCCATCGGATATGATACGATCGCCAGCGGAGATTCCTATAATGACCTGGGGATGATCCAGGCGAGCAAGGCGGGATTCCTGTTCCGAAGCACCGATAAGATCAAAGCAGATTACCCGCAGATCTCGGCATATGAGACGTATGACGAACTGCTTGGCGCGATCCGGAAAGCAATGGCGGACTAAAAATGCTTTTGATAAAAGAAAGCATGGAAATCATAGAAGAGAAGTATGGTTCTGTGCAAAAAAAACATATTGACATAGTATGTAATTAATAATATGATAGTAATATCCGGTTCAGTTGCAGAAGAGACTGAAAAAACGAGACAACAGACAGCTGAGCAGGATATCCTTATGACCGGGAGTATGACTGCCCGGTTATAATTTTATGCAATCATAAAGATTCCGAGAGTACATTATCAGAACAGGGAGAATGATATGTTAAATCAGTTTTCAAGAACACAGCTGCTGCTGGGTGAAGAGGCGATGGAAAAGCTGAAAAACTCAAGAGTGGCTGTTTTTGGTGTCGGCGGTGTCGGCGGATATGTCTGTGAGGCACTGGTGCGAAGCGGTGTCGGAGCTTTTGATCTGATCGATGACGACAAGGTATGTCTGACCAACTTGAACCGTCAGATCATCGCTACGAGAAAAACCGTAGGAAAATATAAAGCAGATGTGATGAAAGAAAGGATGCTGGAGATTAATCCGAACGTGGATGTGCGTATCCATAAATGTTTCTTTCTTCCGGAAAATACGGATGAATTCCCATTTGAGGAATACGATTATGTCGTGGATGCGGTAGATACCGTGACCGCAAAAATCGAGCTGGTTATGAAATGTAAGGAAAAGAATGTGCCGATCATGAGCAGCATGGGCGCCGGTAATAAATTGGATGCCAGCCAGTTCAAAGTAGCCGACATTTACAAGACAAAGGTATGCCCTCTGGCGAAAGTAATGCGTCGGGAGCTGAAAAAGAGAAGGGTAAGAAAATTAAAGGTGGTATATTCCGAAGAACTGCCGAAGCGTCCGATCGAGGATATGTCCATCAGCTGCAGAACAAACTGTATCTGCCCGCCGGGAGCCGCACACAAGTGTACGAAGCGAAGAGATATTCCCGGTAGTGTGGCTTACGTGCCGTCAGTAGCCGGACTGATCATTGCCGGAGAGGTTGTAAAAGATCTGACCACTGTAAAGAAAACGAAATAGATTAAGAAAGGAAACGAAACAGCATATGGAAGAAATGATTACAAGAGAACAGATGGAAAAACTGAAAAAGCTGCAGGATTATCTGAGAAGTCTGGAATCTGTTGCGGTAGCTTTCTCCAGTGGTGTGGACTCCACATTTTTATTAAAAGTGGCAAAAGATACACTGGGAGATAAGGTGATGGCGGTGACTGCCCAGTCCTGTTCTTTCCCGAAGAGAGAGTTAAAAGAAGCGATTGCGTTCTGTGAAAAAGAAGGAATCAAACATGTGATCTGCGAATCCGAAGAACTGAGCATCGAAGGATTTGCCCAGAACCCGAAGAACCGCTGCTATCTGTGTAAAAAAGAACTGTTTGAAAAAATCCAGAAAATCGCAGACGACAATGGCATGAAAGCCATCGTGGAAGGCTCCAACCTGGATGACAATGGAGATTACCGTCCGGGACTGCAGGCGGTAGCGGAACTTGGAATCAAAAGCCCGTTACGCCACTGTGATCTGAGCAAAGCGGATATCCGTGCGCTGTCTCATTATCTGCACCTGCCGACCTGGGAGAAACAGTCCTTTGCCTGTCTGGCTTCCCGTTTTGTATACGGAGAGACCATCACTGAAGAAAAACTCGGTATGGTAGATAAAGCGGAGCAGCTGCTTCTGAACATGGGATTTCATCAGGTACGCGTCCGTATCCATGGCATGATGGCACGTATCGAGATCGAGCCTTCCGAGTTTGGAAAACTGATGGAAGACGAAAATAGAGAGAAAATTGCGAAATCACTGAAAGAATACGGATTTACTTATGTAACGCTGGATCTGATGGGCTATCGTACCGGAAGTATGAACGAGACATTATAAGCATATAGTATGCGTATTAATATGATACCAGGATCAAAAGGTCTGAAATCTGACGCAAGCTTGCTTGCAGGAAGATTTCTGAACTTGGGACCCGCCAAAAACATGAGTAAGTAGCCATTTTTCGAAGAAAAATGAGAAAGACAGAAAGAACCCCGACAACGGAGAAATTTTCCGATGCCGGGGTTCTTTCTATTATTTATTGTTCAAACTAATCAGACACTGGCTTTCCGGTAGACCGTGTACGAGATCACAACAGTGATTGCCTCACAGATCCAGAACGCATGCCAGACGCCGGTCGGTCCAACGATGCGGCTCAGAAGAAATGCCAGAGGAAGGATCAGGATCGTATAACGGCAGAGTGAAATCATCAGAGACGGTACGCCTTTTCCCAGACCTTCGAGTGCCCCGCAGGAAGTGATGGATACCGAAGATACGATAAATCCCAGACTGATGATACGAAGTGCCGTGCTTCCGGCTGCGATCGTCTGCGGGTTGGTGGTAAAGAGTCCAAGTAAAGTACCCGGGATGATCATGCAGAGCAAAGTTCCCGCAAGCATGATTCCGGCAGACAGATACAGTGTGTAGGAGTAAAGTTTGTGTACCCGTTTCTGCTCGCCGGCACCGTAATTGTATCCGATCAGCGGACGCATTCCCTGGATGATTCCGTTTGCCGGAAGATACAGGAAGGTCTGCAATTTATAATACACGCCGAGGATCATCACATACATCTGTCCGTAGGCAGCGAGGATCGCGTTGAGGGAAGAAATCAGCAGGGAAGACAGTGCCATATTCAGTGTAGCCGGAATTCCGACGGCGTAGATTTTCTTTAAAAGTGCCCGGTCGAATTTCAGGTTTTTCAGAGAAATTTTTACCGGCAGCGGACGGATCCATGCGAAAAACAGATACGCTGCAAGAGTAAGCAGCTGTCCAAGACCGGTAGCCCACGCAGCACCCCGGATACCCATCCGCGGAACAGGTCCGAGTCCGAAGATCATGATCGGATCCAGGATAATGTTCAGGATACAGCCGCTCATCATACAGAACATCGTGGTCTTCATTCGTCCTACAGACTGGAAAATCTTTTCATAAGCAATTCCCAGAGAAATAATAATGGAGAAACCAAATGTGATCCGGGAGTAGGTAATTCCCATGGAGAGCACTTCCTGATCTTTTGTAAACATGGAAAGAAACGTTGGCATAATGGCAATCGTCCCGATGGTCAAAAGCACGCCGTGGAGAAACGAACAGGCAACGCCGAGTGTGGCACTGGTATCCGCTTTTTCCTGTTTCTGCGCGCCCAGAAAATAAGCAATTGTCGCATTGATACCGATGCCGAAGCCGACACCCACGGCAGTGATCAGATTCTGAACCGGGAAGACCAGAGAGAGCGCAGTCATCGCATTTTCATTGATCTTTGCCACGAAATAACTGTCGATAATGTTGTACAGAGAGTTCACCATCATCGAGAGCACCATGGGAAGTGCCATGGATAAAAGCAATGGCAGGATCGGTTTTTCTTTCATGTAAGTTTGTTCCATAAAATACATCCTCCTTGAATTTGCAATCTTGATACCGGATGGTTCCGACCTTTTGCCCCTGGTATCATAAAAAAAGCCACATAACCGTAACTGCCGAAGCAGAAAGGTTATGTGGCGAAAAATAGATGCAGCCTGAAACCAGGATACATCCAGAAAAATCCACATGGGTTTTGGATGTCGTTTAAGACAGTCGTATTCTATGGGAAAATGAAGGATTTGTCAATGGATTTAAAAAAATTTATAAAATTTTTCAGAAAAAGGTAGGCAAACACACGGAAACCAGATATAGTTATTTAACAGTAAAGAAACAAAAGATCAGAGAAAATAAAGGAGAAACGATGGAACATTTGGCATGGTATGAACTGCTGCTGTTGTTTTTTGCAGCGTCCTTTCTGGGCTGGGTGCTGGAGACCGCAGCGGCAGATATCAAACAGAAAAAATTCGTAAACCGTGGTCTTGTGACCGGTCCGTTCTGCGTGATGTATGGTATTACTACGGTACTTCTGACGGTGGGACTCGGAGAACTGCGTGGCGTCTGGCTGTTTTTATTTTCCGCAATCTACGCGACTGTAGTGGAATGGATCGGCGGTCATCTGATCGAGCGGTTATTTCACCAGCGCTGGTGGGACTATTCCGGAAAGAAATGGAATCTGGACGGCTATATCTGCCTGAGTGCTTCGGCGTTCTGGGGCGCTCTGGGCCTTGTAATGGTAACCTGGGGAAATGACCTGCTTTTCCGAGTGATGGGACTGCTGCCACTGCTGCTGGTAAAAATCTTACTTCTGGTACTGGCAGGGCTCCTGGTGGTAGATATTCTGGCTTCGTATATTCTGCTTCGCGGCTATGGAAAAAATATCCGTCAGTGGGAAGAGGCAGATAACCGGATCCGCAAAATCACACTGCGGTTACAGCACTGGATCGGAGCGGTCATTGCACGACGAATCCGAAAGGCATATCCGAAAGCAGCGGAGACAAAAATCGAAGAGAAAGAGGCAGCGAAAGTGACCTCCACGGTATTTGCCGCCGGATGCAGTTTTTATAAAATTGTTCTTTTATTTTTCTGCGGAGCCTTTCTGGGTGATCTGACAGAAACCGTTTTCTGCAGGATCACTGCCGGTGTCTGGATGAGTCGCAGCAGTGTAGTCTGGGGACCGTTCAGCATCGTGTGGGGACTGGCAATCGCGTTGGTCACTGCCCTGCTATACAAATACAAAGATCGTTCCGATTCCTTTCTTTTCGGTATGGGAAGCTTTCTTGGTGGCGCTTATGAGTATCTGTGCAGCGTCTTTACGGAACTGGTATTCGGTAAAGTATTCTGGGATTACAGTGAGATCCCGTTCAACCTGGGCGGCAGGATCAATCTGTTATACTGCTTTTTCTGGGGCATCGCTGCGGTGGTCTGGTTCAAACTCCTGTATCCGCGTTTGTCTGACTGGATCGAAAAGATTCCGATGAAACCGGGAAAAATCATCACCTGGGCACTGATCCTCTTCATGTGCTGCAACATCGTGATGTCCTGCATGGCACTGATCCGGTACGACGCAAGGGGAAAAGGCGTGTCTGCAGAAAATACACTGGAAGAATGGCTCGACAAACACTACGATGATGCCCGGATGCAGCGGATCTATCCGAATGCGATCACCGCATCATGAGCAGTGAATGGAGATGAATGTGCATATTGAATAAAAAATAAAGACCAAAAACTCTGTCTCCAGTGGCATCAACCACCAGCCGAAAAACCCGCGCTCCCGCCCCGGTTTCTTGGCGTCCGCGTAGCCAATAAATAAGAAAGCTCAAGAATTTTCCCCTTTAAGCGCCTGTGTAATCCCCTTCACCGAAGAAGCATACTTCATCGGCGCCATCCCCGTAGCCTTCTTAAACTGCTTTGAAAAATAAGGCAGTGAACTATAAGACAAAAACCCCGCGATCTCCGTCAGATTCTTCCGGCCATCCCGGATCATATCCTTCGCCCGCTGGATCTTCATCCGATTAAAAAACTCCATCGGTCCACAGCCTTTTTCCTTCTGAAACAACTTCTGGATCGAAGAACGGCTCAGCGAAAAATGCTCGCAGAGTTCATCCAGCGAAAGCTGCTCACAGATCCGAAACTCCATAAACTCCGTGATCTCCTGTAACCGCTTCTCCCGCGTCCCCGAAAGTTCCACCGGACTTACAAACGTCCCCGTGATCCGACGACGCGGAGAAACATCCGGCTTTGCCTCATTCTGAAGCACCGTGACAAGAAACAACTCCAGATACAGCAAAACCATCTGCTGCGAACCAATCGGTGCATCCGTGCGAAGTTCCACCTGCTCCACCGAAGGAACATTCATCGGTGTGGATAACACCTCCCGGGCGGCGTTCAGAATGTGGGAAACCAGTGTCCGTTCTTCCATATTTAACGTCATCTTTTTTCCGCGAAACTCATCCATTGCAGGAGAATGACTGACGAAAGAGACTGCGACAAGATTCGGTGAAGAACTGCCAACGGAACGGATCGCATGAAACTCGTTCGGTTCATGAAAAATAATATCCCCGGCATGAAGGGTAAACTGCTGCTCCCCGCCCTGAACGATCACACTGCCCTTATCTACATACATAAATTCCCAGAAATCATGAAATTCCCCGCGGAATACAAAATCCCGCATATACTCAAAATAATGAATCGTGATGATCGAATCAATCACAATCTCACGTTTCAGCTTCGTTTCAATATAAGTCATAAGCGAAAACACACCTCCGAATATCCCTATTTTACCAGAGAACAGGGTAAGCTACAACAAAAGGATCAGCCTGCTTTCGTGCAAAATAAGCGCTTTAATATGGTAAAACGCTAAAAAACATACGCAATCAGACAATAAGAGTACATAATAAGACAACTCAAAAACAGGAAAACTAGTTATAATAGATAAATCAAAAGACAACTGTCTGAGAGACAAAGATGGACAGTTGACAAACGAAAAGAAATAAAGAGGCAAACACCTATGATGAAAATTGAAAAAGGAAATACGAAAGTCTGTCTCTGTCAGGAAACCTTGGCGGTGACTGTAGAAAAGGGTCAGACCCGTTGGGAATGGACCGAAGGCTTTCAGCCGGAACTGATCTGCAAAGAAGGAAGCTTTCATTTTCTGGATGCAAAAAACATCACCCATGAAGCCTATACGATGGGTGTGGGAACCGGAATCCGGAGCTGCTTCGAAGGATTTGAAAAAGACGGCGTGACTTACCCGTATGCTTTTGAGACACTGATCTGGATCGAAGATACGACCGAACAGGTATACTTCGAATGGGTTCCGTTAAAAGAGGAAGGACTTCAGGTAGAAAAAATGCTCTGGCCGGGACAGATGGCTTTCGAAGAAAAGAAAGACAGCTGGTATACACTGCTGACACATCAGCAGGGCATCCTGATCCCGAATGACTGGGAGACACCGTTATCCGCGATTCCATTTGCCGGATTTTTCGAGACTGCCGGCGGATACATGCCATGGTTCGGACAGGTGAAAGACAGACAGGGTTACATCGCAATCTGCACCACACCGTGGAACGCAGGATACTATGCCGAGCATCCGGCAGGCGGTCCGTACACTCATGTCGGTGTATACTTTGAACCGAGTCTTGGAAAGATGGATTATCGCAGAGTGATGCGATATACCTTCTTAGATGACTGTGATTACAATGATCTGTGTAAAGAATACCGGTCTTATGTAAATGAGCAGGGAAGATTAAGAACCCTGGAAGAAAAGGCGGCAAGAAATCCTTCCGTCAACGATCTGATCGGATGTGCTTTCGTTCACAAGGGAATCAAAACCCAGGTGCAGCACAACTCCGATTTCTTTGATCCGGAGAATCCGGAAAAGAACAATCATCTGACACCTTTTGCACAGCGTACAAAAGAAATCAGAGAACTCCATGAGCAGGGAGTGGAAAAGCTGTACCTTCATCTGGATGGCTGGGCACAGCCGGGATATGACAACCAGCATCCTGATTACCTGCCGGCGTGTAAAGAGGCCGGTGGCTGGGAAGATATGAAAGAACTGGCAGATACCATGCACGAATGTGGTTACATGTTCGGAATCCATGATCAGTACAGAGATTTCTATAAAGCTGCTCCAAGTTTTGATGAAAATTATGCCTGCAGATTACCGGATGGAAGTATTCCGGAGCACCAGAGATGGGCGGGAGGTCCACAGTCATATCTGTGTGCAACACAGGCACCGTATTATGTGAAGCGCAATTTTACCGAGATCAAAAAACACGGAATTCGGCTGGATGGTGCTTATCTGGATGTATTCACCTGTAACGAAGGAGATGAATGTGACAATCCGGAACATCGCATGACACGTAGAGAATGTTATGAATTCAGAGGAAGATGCTTTGAGTATCTGCTCTCCCAGGGTATCCTGCCAAGTTCGGAAGAAGTAAGCGACTGGGCAGTCCCGAGTCTGGTTTTCTGTCATTACGCACCGTATGATTTTATGATGAAAAAACCGGGAACACCGAAAGAAGGCGTTCCGGTACCGTTATACAATCTGGTATATCATGACTGTGTGATCCAGCCATGGATGATGGATAAAGTAAGCGACGAGGAAGATTACATGCTGTACGCCCTGTTAAACGGCGGTGCACCGTATCTGATCCGTGATGCGGCTTATCCGAATATCGACGGAGCATTTGACGATAACGTAGCACTGAGTCGAAAAGAAGAAATCGAACGCAGCAAGGCAGTGGCAGAATTACATAAACAGGTGGCAAAATGCGAGATGCTGCATCATGAGATGGTAGATGGAGATTATATGGTACAGGAGACAACGTTCTCCGACGGAACCGGTGTACGGGTGGATTTCAGAAAACAAACGTACCAGATTTTCCATAAATAAAACGATTCAATACGAAAAGACAACGAGAGGGAGCCAAAGCGGGCATATGTACAGGAAGACTGTGCATACCCGCTTTTCCCGTATCAGGCTGAGAAGATTATGGCATTTTCAAAAAAAGATGTTATAATGATACAGAATAAATAGTTAAAACAAATACGTATGTAAGTGGGTAACCCTTTTGGCTAGTACAACGTAAGAACGGAACAGTTACTCATTTTCATAATAGAGTAACCCGACAATGAATATTCCAACAAAGGGAAAAGGAGAGAAAAGTCATGAAAAATATGAAAAAAATTGCAGCACTGGGTATGTCTGCTGTCATGGTAGCAGGTATGATGGCCGGATGCGGAAGCAGCAGTGATTCTTCCAGCAGCGACAGCAAGGGAAGTTCCAAATCCGGTGACAAAGTAGAACTGACACTGGGTATCTGGGATGAAAATCAGAGAGATGCCATGCAGAAAATGATCGATGCATATGAAGCAGAAAATGATAACGTATCCATCAGCATCCAGCTGACACCATACAAAGGTGGAGAATACTGGACAAAACTGGAAGCATCTGCAGGCGGCGGAACAGCTCCTGACGTATTCTGGCTGAACGTTCTGCATCTGGATTCTTACGTGGAAGGTGGTATCCTGGATGACATGACCGATGCAATCGCTTCTTCTGACATCAAAGATAACTTCTCGGATACTCTGGTAAACAACTATGTTCGTGACGGTAAAAACTATGCAGTACCGAAAGACTTCGATACCAACGCTCTGTGGTACAACAAAGACCTGTTCGACCAGGCCGGTGTGGAATATCCGACCGATGATATGAGCTATGAAGATCTGGTAGCTCTTGCAACAGAACTGAAAGACAAACTGCCGGAAGGTGTATATCCGTTCGCCTGCCCGGTTGACTTCCAGACATGGTATTATCAGACTGTATACGCAAATGGCGGCTGGATCCTGAACGATGATGCTACCGAAACAGGATACGGTGATGCAAAAACACAGGAAGGTATCCAGTGCTGGATCGATATGATCGATGCCGGTCTGTCACCAAGTGCTTCTACTCTGTCTGAGACAGGCTCCGATGCCATGTTCGAAGGCGAGCAGATCGCTATGACACTGGCTGGTTCTTACATGGTTCCGGAATACGCTTCCAACGATACCATCAAAGACAAAATCGACTGTGTAGAAGTTCCTACCTTCAATGGTGTAGAAGACAACTGTATCAACGGTCTGGGATTCGCAGTATATGAAGGATCCAAACAGAAAGAAGAAGCTGAGAAATTTGCAATCTGGATGGGAAGCTCTGAAGCTCAGAAGATCCAGGGCGAAACTGGTGTTGTAATCTCAGCAAGAAGTGATGCACAGCAGTATTTCGCAAAAGCAAATGAACAGTACAACCTGGCAGCTTATACCAATCACTCTGATGAAGCTTACCCACTGCCGGTATGCAGCAAAGCAGCAGAACTGTATGATATGGAATCTACCTGGTTAACAAAAGCTTATACGGGCGAAATGTCACTGGCAGATGCCTGCTCCGGCCTGAAAGAAGAAGCAGACGCTCTGTTAGCAAAGTAATAAAGTAGGTGATAGAATGGCTGAAGTGAAAGCAAAGGTGAAGGCGCCGAAGAAAAAAGCGTCGAAAAGAGAGAAAAAAGACTGGATTGCCGCATATATCCTGATTGCACCCGTTACCCTGGGTCTGCTGGTGTTTTATATCTGGCCGTTTATCCAGAATGTCTGGTTCAGTTTTAATGATGTAAACAAATTTAATATGTCTACTTTTGTAGGTCTTGCAAACTACAAAGAAATGATCGGTGACAAAGAAGTATGGAGAACCTTCGGCAATACCCTGAAATACGTTATCGTAACCGTACCGGTAGGGCTGGCGTTATCCACTTTCCTTGCGGCTTTACTGAATGCAAAGATCAAAGGAAAATCCATTTACCGTACCCTGTATTTCCTGCCTTCCGTTACCATGTCTGCAGCTGTGGCCATGGTCTGGAAATGGATCTACAATGAACAGATGGGTATCCTGAACAGCGCTATCAAAGCCATGGGAGGAACCGGTCATAACTGGCTGACTGATTCCAAGACAGCATTGTTTATGATTATGATCGTAGGTCTCTGGATGACGGTTGGTTATAACATGATTATCTTACTGGCAGGTATGCAGGGAATCAACAGTGTGTATTACGAAGCAGCCGCTATCGACGGTGCAAGCGAAATTACTCAGTTTTTCAAAATCACGGTACCGATGCTGACACCGACAGTCTTCTTCGTTATGATTACATCCATCATCAGTGGTTTCCAGGTTTTTGATACTGTTTACATGATGATCGGCAAAGCAAGTCCGGCATTCGAGGCAACACAGACCGTTGTGGCACTGTTTTACCGGACAGCGTTCGACTATGGTTATAAAGGATATGCAGCAGCTATTTCTATTCTGATCTTCGCAGCGATCATGATCGTGACCGTGATCCAGATGATCGGACAGAAGAAATGGGTGAACTACGACTAAGGAGGAGTGAGAACATGAAAGGTAAATTTAAGCTAAATCACCTGATCGTCCATCTGATCCTCCTGGTCGGAGTGATCGTGGTTGTATTTCCATTTGCATGGATGATCCTGACATCATTTAAAACATCCGGTGAGGCGATGAAGATTCCGCCGACAATTTTCCCGGAAAAATTCGTTACAACGGCATATCATACCATTGTAACTTCTGCAATTCCGTTTGCAACTGTTTATATGAATACGATCATTACCACCGTGGTTACCACACTGGTACAGATCGTGTTCTGTTCCATGGCAGGTTATGCGTTCGGACGTATCGAGTTCCCGTTCAAGAATGCAATCTTCATTCTGGTGTTATCTGTACTGATGGTACCTGGACAGATCTTCCTTCTGCCGCAGTATCAGATCGTTCAGAAACTGGGACTGCTGGATACGATCCCGGCACTGTTTCTGCCAAACCTGTTCAGCGCGTTCGGTACTTTCCTGCTGAGACAGTTCTTCATGTCTCTGCCGAAAGAACTCGAAGAAGCAGCCATTGTGGACGGATGCGGACGTTTCCGTATCTTCGCACAGATCATGCTGCCGCTGATCAAACCGGGTATCGTGGCAATGTCCATCTTTACCATCAAGTTTGCATGGAATGACTTTATGTGGCCTCTGATCGTCAACACTTCTATGAATAAGATGACACTGGGACCTGCACTGTCTACCTTACAGGGACAGTACACCACAGAGTATCCGATGCAGATGGCCGGTGCGGTTCTCGCCGTACTGCCGCTGGTAGTGATGTTCTTCATCTTCCAGAAACAGTTCATCGAAGGTGTTGCACAGTCCGGTATCAAAGGCTGATGTTCAACCTATTGACAATGTAGGAAAACGCATGCTACTATAATCCACAGAATTGTGGAGTTTCAAATAAGACAAAAAGATTTCGGGACTTTCAGTTCCCGGAATCTTTTTTCGCTTTATAGAAAAGTATGAAAAACAGGGAGAGAAAAACAATGGAAATGACCATACAGGAAGTAAAACAGCTGGACAAAGACAGTTACCAGATCATCGATATCCGTGATGAAAATGAGATCGCTCACGGAGCCATTCCGGGAGCCGTTGCGATGAAGGCAGAAGAGATTGCGGAGAGTCCGTTGCTCGATAAGAACAAGAAACTGGTGATCTGCTGCAGCAGAGGAAAATACAGCCAGGAAGTGGTACCGGGACTGATCGAAAAAGGCTTTGACGCAGTCAGCTTAAAGGGCGGTTATATCGCATGGCTGATGGATCTGATGCGGGAAGACCAGGAGAAAGATATCAGTGCCGATGTGGAAAAAAGTATCCGTAAAAAGTTCAGAAAATCGATCTGGTGTAAATTCACAAAAGCTATTAATCAGTACGAACTGGTCAAAGAGGGAGACTGTATCGCTGTCTGTATCTCCGGTGGAAAAGATTCCATGCTGATGGCAAAGCTGTTCCAGGAATTAAAGCTGCATAATAAATTTTCTTTTGATGTGAAATTCCTGGTGATGGATCCGGGATACAGCCCGGAAAACCGCAAAGTCATTGAGGAAAATGCAAGAAAACTGAATGTGCCGATCACGATTTACGAATCCGATATCTTCGAGGCAGTCTTCCATGTGGATCAGTCTCCGTGTTATCTGTGTGCGAGAATGAGAAGAGGTCATCTCTATCACTATGCACAGGAACTTGGCTGTAACAAGATTGCTCTCGGTCATCATTATGACGATGTCATCGAGACGATCCTGATGGGTATGCTGTACGGGGCACAGGTACAGACAATGATGCCGAAGCTGCACAGCACCAATTTCGGCGGGATGGAACTGATCCGTCCGATGTATCTGATCCGCGAGGACAGCATTAAGGCTTGGAGAGATTATAACGACCTGCATTTTATCCAGTGTGCATGTAAATTTACCGATACCTGTACCACCTGTAATAATGAAGAGACAAAATCCAAACGTATGGAGATCAAACAGCTGATCCAGACGCTGAAAAAGACGAATCCATTTATCGAGAGTAATATTTTCAAGAGCGTAGAGAATGTCAATCTGGATACGGTCGTTGGCTATAAACAGTATGGAGAACGTCATTATTTCCTGGAAAATTATGACAAGATGGGCGAGTTGAAGAAAGAGGAACTGGCGAAGAAAGAGGCAGCGCAGAAAGAAGCGGAAGCTGCGGAGGCAGAAAAGAACGGAGAGAACGTGACAGAACAGAAAGCCGTAGAAGAATAATCAAAATTGCTCCACTGGACCAATTGTTGATATGCAATGCAAAAAAATTTGTAACAGTAGGACAGACAGAATCTGAGGTGAGCATATGGCAGCAACACTGGAAAAGATCTATGAGGTAGCGCTTCATCATTATCATATGAAACTGGTCGCAGGTCGGGGAGGACTCTCGAACCTGGTGGACTGGGTGCATGTGGTGGAAGAAGTGGATTATGTGCATTTCTTAAAAGGACGGGAACTGATCGTGACGACCGGCATCAAGGAACCGGACGATGCGGGGCTGTTGGAATTTACCCGGCGGGTGCATGCGACGGGAGCAAGCGGACTGGTGTTTAATGTTGGACGGTATATTAAACATGTGCCAAAAGAAGTACAGGAATTTGGCGAGACGCTGCTTCCTCCACCGGAATACCGTCACCTACCATCTGAAAAAGATCAGTGAGATTACCGGAAAGAACCTCGGTGAGACGAGAAATCGGACGCAGTGGGAACTGGCATATCTGATCCGAAATCTGCGGAAGCTGCTGGAGTAAGCAAGAACCAGAACCGGCAGGAATGAGACATAAAGGAGGAAGCAGGCTTGCAGTGGCGATCCTGGTGTCCATCTTCATTACCGTGATCAATGTTCTGGGAGCAAAGACAGCAGCAGTGTTACAGACGGTACTGACCGTGATCATCGGTGGTGTTGGTATCCTTCTGATCGCATCTTCTGTTGTGACCGGTGATGTGGCGAATCTGCAGCCGCAGCTGTTTGCCGGTGATTCCGCTTCCACGATATTAAAATCTATTTTTAGTGTGGCAGTTGTGACACCGTTCTTCTTCATCGGTTTTGATGTTATCCCGCAGGCAGCGGAAGAGATCAACGTTCCGTTAAAAAAGATTGGTAAGATTCTGATTCTTTCGATTGTCCTGGCAGTTATCTTCTACGCACTGATCATCTTTGGCGTTGGTTATGTGATGAACCCGTCCGATATCGAAACCTCTCTGGCAGGAAGTGGTCTGGTAACTGCGGATGCGATGACAAAAGCATTTAACAGCAGTATCATGTCGAAGGTTCTGATCGTCGGTGTGATCGCCGTACTGATGTCCGGTTTCATGGTAGCAATGTATATTATCCCTGGTTCCGGTAAAGTAAAGAAAGTTGGGGAACTGACGAAACCGTATGGCAAGAAAGCACTGATCGTCACCGGACGAAGCAGTGCAAAGAAATCCGGTATCTACGATAAAGTGAAAAACAGCCTGGAGGCAGCAGGACTTACGACGGTACTGTACGATAAAGTCAGCCAGAATCCGCTGACAACGACTGCCGAAGAAAGTCCTGGCTTCCGTTGCCTTCGATGCACTGTGCCATAACATTGAGGCGTATACATCGAGAATCGCACAGCCGTTTACCGATGCGCTGAGCTTATATGCGATCGATCTGATTGCCAACAACCTGGTTGATGTCTATAACGGAACCGCAGGCAAGGACGGATGGGAGAAGATCACGCTGGCGAGCACCATCGGCGGTATGGTGATCAACACCGCAGGCGTTACCCTGGCACACGGCATGGAACATCCGGCAAGCGGCCTGAAAAATATCGTTCACGGTCAGGGACTTGCCGCACTGACTCCGGTAATCATCGAGGCATCCTACAAAGGAAACCGTGAAAAATTCAGCAAGATCGCAAGAATCATGGGCGGCATGACCGCAGAAGACTGCGCAACCAAGATCCGTACCCTGTTAAAAAAACTGGATCTGAATTATACACTGTCTGACCTTGGCATCAAAGAAGAAGACATCCCTTGGATGGCAGAAAACTGCATGAAAGTATCCGCCGCCGGCGTCGTAAATAACCCGGTTGTATTCTCGAAAGAGGAGATTGCGGAGATTTACAGAAAAGCACTGTAAAAGAATAGTTCTCTGAAAAAAGATAAAAAGAAAGATATAGAAAGAATCCAAAACAGGAGACTTTCTGTATCTTTCTTTTTTTAACATTCTACATGGATCATTCATTTGCGCAGATAACGAATCACAATCTGTGTCTGCACGGAGTCTGAAAAACCGTCATATGAGTATAGTTTCCTGCAATTACTGTGTCACATATGTCTTCAACAGCTCAAACGTATTCCGCACCCCATCCATATGAGAGCGTTCATAATTATGAGACGCATAGACACCCGGACCGATCAGGCCGTGACGGATGTCGTAGCCGGCGCGGAGGGTTGCTTCCACATCGGATCCGTAATGCGGATAGACGTCGATGGCATAATCAAGTCCCTGTTCTTTTGCAATCGTGGAAAGAGCCGTTACCAGGTCATAATTGTAAGGTCCGCCGGAATCTTTGGCGCAGATGGATACCATCCGCTCGGTACAGCCAAGGTCGGCACCGACACAGCCCATATCGACAGAAATCATTTCTTCGGTGTCTTCTGCTACGAAACTTCCACCGTGTCCGACTTCTTCGTAGACGGTAAATAATAAAGAGACTTTCCGGTTCAGTTTCAGTCCGTCTTCTTTGACAGCATGTGCCAGTCCGAGCAGGATCGCTGCGGAGAGTTTGTCGTCCAGGAAACGGCTCTTGATGTAGCCGCTTTCGGTGACTACCGTGCGCGGATCCATGGCGATGATATCACCGGTCTGGATGCCGAGCGCGAGCGTGCCTTCTCTGGAATCCACATTCTCATCCAGCAGAATCTCCATATGCTTCTCGATCTGCTCCACTTTTTGATCTGCAACATGGGCGGATGGTTCTGTGTTCAGGACAACGCCGGTATACACTTTGCCGTCGCGGGTGTGGATCGTACAGTTTTCCCCGTCTGCGGTGGACCACTGATGTCCGCCAAGGGTTGTCGGGCGAAGACGTCCGTTCTCTTTGATGGAGCGCACCATAGCGCCCAGCGTATCTACATGGGCAGCCAGCACGAGCGGAGATCCGGATCCTCCCAGTGTGACAAAAACATTTCCCTTTCTGGAACGCTCCGGAGTAAAGCCAAGAGCGGTCAGTTCGGATAACAGATAATCTGTCGCTTTCTTTGTAAAGCCGGAAGGGCTTGGAATCGCAGTCAGTGCATACAGCTGTTCTTTGATAAAATCCATATGAGAACTCATGTGATGTTCCTCCTGATTAAAAAAATATGAAATACGTTTTTCATTGTAAACACCGGAAGAAAAAAGGTCAACCAGAAAAAATAAAGATAGAAAGAAGAAACGGTAACATAAAGAGAAACAAACCGGCATAAAATAGCAGTTATAGAATTGAAACGATTCAAAAAGCGGATAAAAAAGGGATTCCCTCTAATGGGGACATTTATCAATAAGTGTCCGCTGTACACACACATGTGTGCGAAAAATAAAAACAAATTGCGGGATTTTTCTTGACATTACCACGTTAAAGTGGGTATAATATCAAATATTGTCGACAATTTACAATCGACAGGAGAGATGAAAAAGAGAGGAAAGGTGTAGAAAATGACAAAATACACAGTACGAAGAGTCTGTATGGCATTTGTTACGCTGTTGCTTGTTGCCTGTATTACGTTCTTTCTGATGAATGCGATTCCGGGTAATCCGTGGTTATCAGAAAAAACGCCATCTGAGGCAACCATCCAGGCACTGAATGCAAAATACGGACTGGATCAGCCAAAGTATATTCAGCTTGGCAAATACCTGAAAAACCTTGCACAGGGAGATTTCGGTACTTCTATTAAGATGCAGAAGAACCGTCCGGTCATCGAGATCATCAAAGAGATGTTCCCGGTTTCCGCAAAAGTCGGAAGTCTTGCTCTGTTATGGGCAGTAATCGTGGGCGTTCCGCTGGGATGTCTTGCAGCGTTCAAGAGAGGAACCTGGGTGGACAGCTTTCTGCGTGTGTTGTGTACCATCGGTATCTCCATGCCGGGATTTGTAGTGGCAACCTTACTGTTACATACACTCTGTGGCGGTATCGAAGGAGTGAAAGTATTTCCGGCACTTTTTGACGGAACACCGGCAAGTTATGTACTGCCGTGTGCGGCACTTGGATTCTATCCGATGTGTTATCTGTCCAGACAGACCAGAACGGCCATGCTCGACGCCATCAATCAGGAATATATCAAGACAGCAAGAGCAAAAGGTCTGAAAAACAGCAAGATCATCTTCAAACATGCACTTCGTAATGCGTTGATTCCGGTTATTACTTACCTGGGACCGCAGATCGCATTTACCCTGTGTGGTGGTCTTGTCGTAGAGACTGTATTTTCTATTCCGGGACTGGGACGTTATTTTGTACAGGCGATCCAGAACCGAGATTATCCGCTGATCATGGGAACTACCATTTTCCTGGCAGCATTTATTATTATCATGAACCTGGTGGTTGACCTGTGTTATAAACTGGTAGATCCGCGAATTGATCTGGTGAAGGGAGGAAATTAAGGTTATGTCCGATAAAAAAAGATTTAACAAACCGGGCTCACTTCAGCCAAACATCGAGGATATCCTGCAGTGGAATGATCTGCCGGCAGATGCATTTGATCCGGCGACCTCAGAAGAAAAAGAGAATTTTATTCAGGATCGCAGAAGCGTATCCTACTGGAAAGACGCATGGAGACGTCTTCGCAAGAACACCGTTGCGATGGTGGCACTGGTTATCATCATCCTGCTTGCCATCTTCGCTTTCGTAGGACCGTCCATCGTTCCTTATACCTACAAACAGCAGATCCGTGGTTCCGAATCCTTACATCCGTGGCACTACAGCCTGGAAGATCAGGACAAGATCAACGCCTACATGGAAGAACATAACGGTGCGGGAAACCTGACACCGGACGAAGCGGTAGAACAGGCACGCCAGGAAGCAGAAGCCAAAGGCGAGACTTTAAGCCGTGTAGATGAAGCAAAGATCCGTGCGAAAGCAAATGTATCTCAGCAGTCTGCTGACGAAGAGGCAGTGACAGAAGAGGAAGCTGCCAAAGCACTGGGAATCAAACACAGCATATTTGGATACTCCAACAAAGAGCTGGAACGCAAAGCAGCAGGAGAAAAGGTATTCCCGCATGTATTCGGTACAGACGATCAGGGGCGTGATATCATGGTCCGTGTTATGGTCGGTGCACGGGTATCCATCATTGTAGGTATCTGTGCAGCAATCCTGGTACTGATCATCGGTGCGCTGTACGGTTCCATATCCGGTTACTGTGGTGGTATGGTCGACAACGTGATGCAGCGTATCGTAGAGATCATCTACTCCATCCCGGAGATGCTGATCATCCTGCTGTTATCCGCAACCTTAAAACCGGCCCTGGAACAGTTCCAGAACTCCGGTAACGGTGTGTTCCAGAAACTGGTAACACTCCTTGGACCGAACCTGATCTCCATGTTCATCGCTTTCGGTCTTCTGTACTGGGTAACCATGAGCCGTATCATCCGTGGACAGATCCTGCAGTTAAAACAGCAGGAATATGTAACCGCAGCGAGAGCGCTTGGTGCAAAGGGCGGACGTATCATCAGCAAACATCTGCTTCCGAACTGTATCGGACAGATCGTTACCACAACGTTCCTGCAGATCCCGTCAGCGATCTTCCTGGAATCTTTCTTATCCTTCCTGGGTGTCGGTGTATCCGCACCGCTGACCAGTCTGGGATCCATGTGTTCCGAAGCACTGAGCGGACTGAAAACTTATCCGTACCGACTGTTCATTCCGGCAGCGATCCTGAGTGTTATGATCCTGTCCCTGAACCTGTTTGGTGACGGTCTTCGCGATGCATTAGATCCGAAGCTGAAAAAATAAGAAAGGGAGAGACACAATGGAACAGAATAAAAAAGCTGACAAGCTGTTGGAAGTCAGAGATCTCCAGGTCTCTTTCTTCACTCCGGCAGGAGAAGTGAAAGCAGTAAACGGCATCAGTTACGATGTAAATTATAATGAAGTTATGGGTGTTGTAGGAGAGTCCGGATCCGGAAAGAGTGTGGAAGCATATTCGATCATCGGTCTGTTACAGAATCCAGGAAAAGTAATCGGTGGTTCTATCACCTTCGAGGGTCAGGATGTCCTGGCAAAGACACCGGCGGAGATGGTAAACTTCCGTGGAAATGAAGTAGCCATGATCTTCCAGAACCCGATGACCTGTCTGAATCCGGTATACACCATCGGTAATCAGCTGGTGGAGGCACTGAAAGCCCATGATAAAAATATCAGTAAAGAAGAAGCACAGAAACGTGCGATGGAGATGCTTGAGGAAGTAGGAATCAATAACGTGGAAAAACGTATGAAACAGTATCCTCACGAGCTGTCCGGTGGTATGCGTCAGCGTGTCATGATCGCTATGGGTCTGATCTGTCATCCGAAACTTCTGATCGCAGATGAACCGACAACTGCCCTTGACGTAACCATTCAGGCACAGATTCTGGAACTGATGAAGAAACTTCAGAAGACCAATCAGATGGGTATTATTTTCATCACACATAACCTGGGTGTTGTGGCTGAAATCTGTGACAAGGTATCGGTTATGTATGCAGGTAAGATGGTGGAGCAGGGTCCGGTAGATGATATCTTCTATGCACCGGGTCATCCGTATACCAGAGGACTTCTTCGTTCCATGCCGCGTGTGGATGCGGAAAGTTATGAACGTCTGATCCCAATCGAAGGAACACCGGTCGATATGCTGAATCCGCCGGAGGGATGTCCGTTTGCACCGCGTTGTGAAAGCGCCATGAAGATCTGTCTGCAGAAGATGCCGCCGTATGTGGAACTTGGGGATAATCATCGTGCCGCATGCTGGCTGTGTGTACAGGAACAGATGAAAGCACAGAAAGCAGCAGAGAAAAATAATGAAAAAACGGAGGCAGGCAGCCATGAGTGAGAAAAAAGATACCCTCGTTCAGGTTGAACACCTGAAAAAATATTTCCCGATCAAAGGTGTGAAGGGACCGGGTGTACAGGCTGTGGAAGATATCTCCATTGAGATTAAAAGAGGAGAAACCCTTGGTCTGGTAGGAGAGTCCGGTTGTGGTAAGACGACTTTCGGACGCACGGTATTACAGCTGTATAATCCGACTTCCGGAAAGATCATCTATGACGGCAAAACTATTTTTGAAGGAAAAGACCCGTGGCAGAGAGACGAAAACGGTATTCTGCGCCAGGTGAAAGTTCCGAAAGCAAAACAGGCGAATATGCTTCCTTACCGCCGGAAGATGCAGATCATCTTCCAGGATCCGTCCGCCAGCCTGGATCCACGTATGACCGTTGGTGAGATCATCGGTGAAGCACTGGATATTCACAAATTATATAAGAGTAAACAGGACAGAACAGACCGAATCAAGGAACTGCTTGGTCATGTGGGACTGAACACCGAACATGCCAACCGGTATCCGCACGAGTTCTCAGGTGGACAGCAGCAGCGTGTCGGTATTGCCCGTGCGCTGGCAGTCAATCCGGAATTCATCGTCTGTGACGAACCGATCTCCGCACTGGATGTTTCTATCCAGTCACAGGTAGTCAACATGCTCGAAGACATGCAGCATGAGATGGGACTGACCTATCTGTTCATCGCACATGATCTGTCCGTTGTAAGACATATTTCCCACCGTATCGGTGTGATGTATCTGGGAACTATGGTGGAACTTGCGGAAAGTTATGAACTGAACCGCCATCCACTGCATCCATATACCAAGACACTGCTCTCGGCAGTTCCGGTTCCGGATCCGCAGGTAAGCAGAAGCAGACAGCGAATCGTGCTCGAAGGAGACATTCCGTCTCCGATGAATCCGCCAAGTGGATGCCGGTTCCATACCCGCTGCCCGTATGCGACAGAAAAATGTAAACAGGTCGTACCGGCATTCAAAGAGTACGAAAAAGGCCACTGGGTGGCATGCCATCTGCTGGAACAGTAGGTGAGAAGACAACTGGATAATACAGGGGATTTGCTGGCAGAATCACCTTGTTTATCAATAAAAGGAAAAGGAGAGAGGATAATATGAAGAAAAAAGTTTTATCCATCCTGTTAGCTGCAACATTTGCCGTATCTATGTTTGCAGGTTGCGGAAACAGCAACACTACAACAAAAGACGACAACGCAGCTAAAACAGAAGACACTGCTGATGACGCAGCAGAGGAAGAAACCAAAGATGACGCCGCAACAGAGGACACAGCAAGCGACGGTGACTTCAACATTACTGTAAACCTGGCTTCTGAACCTATGACTATGGACCCGGCGCTGAACAGTTCTGTAGACGGTGGCATCATGGCCCTGCATCTGTTTGAAGGTCTGATGAAATGGGAAGACAGCGGAGAAGTTGCCAATGGTACTGACGGAACTGCTGACAGCGGAAAACTGGTTCCGGGACAGGCTGAAAGCTATGAAAAAACAGAGAACGATGACGGAACCGTAACTTATACTTTCAAATTGCGTGACGGCATCAAATGGTCTGACGGAAAAGATGTAACAGCAGGTGATTTTGAGTACTCCTGGAAACGTCTGGTAAATCCGGAAACAGCAGCAGACTACAACTACATGCTGGATGGCGTGGTAAATGCCACTGAGATCATGGCAGGTGAAAAAGATCCTGATGAACTGGCTGCGAAAGCATTAGACGACAAAACATTTGAAGTAACTCTGGTAAACGACCTGAACTACTTTGAAGAACTGTGTGCATTCCCGGCTATGATGCCTGTACGTGAAGATATGATCGAAAAAGCAGGTGACCAGTGGACATTTGACACAGCAACTTATATCTCCAATGGTGCTTACAAACTGAAAGAGTGGACACATAACTCTCAGATCGTAGTAGAGAAAAATGAAAACTACTATGATGTAGAAAACCTTGGACCGGAAACCATCACCTTCAAACTGATGGATGACCAGAACGCTATGCTGTCCGGTTTCAACTCCGGTGAACTTGATTTCATCGAAGATGTACCGCAGGCAGAGATCGCTAACCTGATCGCTTCCGGAGATATGAAGATCGTAGACTATATCGGAACTTACTATGTATGCTTCCAGACACAGAAAGCACCTTTCGACGATCCGAGAGTTCGTAAAGCATTCTCTCTGGCAATCGACCGTACTTACATCGTAAACCAGGTAACACAGTCCGGACAGGTAGAAGCCGGTGGATTTGTTCCATCCGGTGTATATGATGCAGACGGTGCAGATGGCGACGATTTCCGTACAGTAGGCGGAGATTACTATAAACCGACCGATGCGGATTATGAAGCAAACTGTGACGAAGCAAGACAGCTTCTGGCAGATGCAGGATATCCGAACGGTGAAGGATTCCCGGTTGTAGAATACCTGTACAACACCAGTGATGCTCACAAAGCTGTAGCAGAAGCTCTGCAGTTCATGTGGGAAGAAGAACTGGGCGTAAAAGTAACCCTGAACAACCAGGAGTGGGCAGCATTCCTGCAGACACGTAAAGACGGAGACTACTCCATCGCACGTAACGGCTGGATCGCAGACTACAACGACCCGATCTCCTTCCTGGATATGTGGATGACAGGTGGCGGAAACAACGATGCACAGTATGCAAACGATGATTACGACGCTCTGATCAAACAGGCAAAGACAACAACAGATAACGCAGAACGTATGGATCTGCTGCACCAGGCAGAAGACAAACTGATCGGTGAAGACAGCGTACTGGCTCCACTGTACTTCTATACACAGAAATATATGCTGGCTGACGGCATTGAAGGTATGTACTACTGCCCACTGGGATATTTCTTCTTCGGATATACCCATCAGGCATAAATAAATGCAATGCAACGATACAGCCCGGATAAGCAGTCCGGGCTGTATTTTTCTAAAAGAAAAAGGGAAAACGCAGGGAGAAAAAAAGATGAAAGCCTATGAACGCTTACTGAAATATGTTACCGTATGGACGACCAGCGACGAAGACAGCACAACGGTTCCAACTACAAAAAGACAGCTCGACCTGGGGAATCTTCTGGTAGAAGAGATGAAAGAGATGGGACTTTCGGATGTGTCGATGGATGAATATGGATATGTTTACGGATATCTTCCGGCCACGGAGGGAATGGAAGATGTGACACCGCTTGGTCTGATCGCGCATCTGGATACCGCACCGGACTTTAACGGACAGAATGTGAAACCACAGATTATTCCGGATTATAACGGAGAAGACGTGGTGCTCGGAGCTTCCGGCAGAGTTCTGGCAGTAAAAGATTTTCCGAGACTGAAAGGGTATAAGGGAAGAACGCTGATCACAACCGACGGAACTTCTCTTCTGGGAGCCGATGACAAGGCCGGGATTGCAGAGATCCTGACAGCAGCAGAAGACCTGATGCGGGAAAAGACACCACACGGAAAAATCTGCATCGCATTTACCCCGGATGAAGAGGTGGGTGGCGGTGCACAGTATCTGAGAATCAAAGAATTCGGCGCAACGTACGGATATACGTTAGACGGAAGCCATGAAGGTGAGATCCAGTTTGAAAACTTTAACGCGGCAGGCGCGGAGGTCACTGTTCATGGTGTCAATGTGCATCCGGGGAGTGCAAAAGATATCATGAAAAATGCACAGACCATCGCGATGGAAATCCACGGACTTCTTCCAAAAGATGCGTGCCCGGAGAAGACGGAAGGGTATGAAGGATTCTATCACATGACCGAATTCAACGGCAATGTGGAACAGGCAGTGATGCGTTACATCATCCGTGACTTTGATCCGGTCACATTTGTGGAAAAACAGGAGAAACTCCGTCAGGCGGTCGCACAGATCAACGAAACCTACGGCGAGGGAACCGCGGAAGTAAAGATCGAAGAATCTTACCGCAACATGCGTGAGAAGATCGAGCCGTGCATGCAGCTGATCGATTACGCAAAAGCAGCGATTGAGCATGCAGGTATTACACCAATCGTGTCACCGGTCCGTGGGGGAACAGACGGTGCAAGACTCAGCTTCAAAGGACTTCCGTGTCCGAATCTTGGAACGGGCGGACATGCATTCCATGGCGTATTTGAGCATATCACGGTAGAAGGAATGGATAAAGCAGTCCTTATTGTAAAAGACATCATTAGACAGTTTGCAGAATAAAGGGGAATTTAGTAGAATTAAAGGAAATGTATTGACCGGATTCCGGCAGAATACCGTTTTGTGAAAAATCAGAAGATCGCATACTTTTTTGGAGGATGGTGTTTTTTGTGACACTGATCTGTTGTATAATGGGAATGTATAACAAAAATCCATTTACCTTTGCAATGAATGTGATCACACCGGTAGTGCTGACTGCACTTGGAATTATCATGCTGAAGCTTGCCGAGTGTGAACGTGCAAAAGAATCTGGAAAATAAAGGGCTGAAATGCCAGGAGGAACATTATGGAGAACCAGACAATTAAAGAACTCACATCATTTATAAAGAACTCGCCGACTGCTTTTCATGCAGTAAAATCAATCCGGGATATT
>OLPL01000003.1_pt1 | contig 203474 bp, 177 predicted proteins | sample 1673211 | NCBI WGS metagenome assembly OLPL01 (sample SAMEA3136766, study PRJEB25190) | human gut metagenome | reverse complement strand
TACGGCGAGGAGAACGACCGCGCGTTCCACGGCTTCGGCAACGACCTGGTGCGCTGGCTGATCAAGAAGATCTACGGCTTCGCCTTCGACGACGTCATGACGGGCTACCGCGCGTTCAACCGCGTGTTCGTGAAGACCATGCCGGTGCTCTCCGAGGGCTTCCAGATCGAGACGGAGATCTCCATCCACGCGGTGGACAAGCGCTGGCGCATCGAGGACGTGCCGATCGACTACCGCGACCGCCCCGAGGGCAGCTACTCGAAGCTGTCCACCTTCGGCGACGGCGCGAAGGTGCTGCGTGCCATCACGAGCCTGTTCAAGGACTACCGTCCGCTGGCGTTCTTCGGCTGGCTGGCCCTGATCCTGCTGGTGCTGGCCGTGGTGGCGGGCATCCCCGTCGTCGCCGAGTACGCGGCCACCGGCCTGGTGCCCCGCATCCCCACGATGCTCGGCAGCCTGGCGCTCGCCGGCTGCGGCGCCCTCTCCTTCGTGACGGGCCTTATCCTGGACACGGTCGCCAAGAGCCACCGCCGCCAGTGGGAGATCGACGTGTACAAGGCGATGAACGGCTTTTATAAGGACTGACTGCGTGTAATAACATTAGTTTTCTTGGCGATATCCTTGATGATATTCGAGTGTCGCGCGAGGTATTTATACTTATATGCGCCTTTCTTTATTATGCTTGGTATTGCTGGATGGATAGGATTGTGTCGACGAGCCGAAACGGCTGTTTGCAGTAGTGGCGGGCTTTATCGCCGAAGTTCTCGGTTGGTTGGGAAGCACGCTGCTAGATGCTAGAAACTAATGCCGAGAATGCCGTTATGCTCGATAAAGAATCCGTCTGTATGGATAAATCCGAAATATCGTTTTTTGCGGATACGCGATTTGCGATGATGCTTGAAGGAAAGATTGCATATGTCAGATAGGATCTTGGTGACTCGTTCGTCGATGCCACCCTTTGAGGAGTACTGCGAAGAGATATCGTCTTTGTGGCAGAGCCACTGGCTTACCAACATGGGCGTTGAGCACGAGAAGCTGGAGGCTGCACTCAAAGAAAAACTGGGTGTTGCTAATCTGGCGCTGTTCACAAATGGGCATAATGCACTCGAGTGCGTTCTTGAGGCTATGGAGCTTCCCGTTCACGGGGAGGTTATTACAACGCCATTCACGTTCGCTTCAACCACGCACGCGATTGTACGCAAGGGGCTTACGCCTGTGTTCGCCGACATTCGCCCCAGCGATTTGACGCTCGACCCAGAGTCGGTAGAGCGTTTGGTCACCGCGCGCACTTGCGCTATAGTGCCGGTGCACGTGTACGGCAACCTTTGCGACGTGGATGCCATCCAAGAAGTTGCTGACCGTCATGGTCTCAAAGTGATTTACGATGCTGCCCATGCTTTTGGCGTTGAACGCGAGGATGTTTCCGCCGCCGCCTTTGGCGACGCGGCGATGTTCAGCTTTCATGCCACTAAAGTGTTTAATACTATCGAGGGTGGCTGTGTGTGCTTTCGCGATCCTGCTCTTTATGATGCCTTGAACCGATGGAAGAACTTCGGAATCGCTGGGCCTGAAGACGTAGTTCATGTTGGTGGCAATGCCAAGATGAATGAATTCTGTGCAGCAATGGGGGTATGCAATTTGCGCCACCTGGATGGCGAGATCTCTAAGCGTCGCATTGTGGCTGAACGGTACTGGAGGCATTTAGGTGGCGTTCCCGGCGTAAGGGTGTTCCGTCCCGCTGGTGGCGTGAAGGCCAACTACGCATATTTGCCCGTATTATTTGATCCTGAGGTTTTTGGTGCCACGCGCGACGACGTGTTTGATGCGCTCGATGCCGCTAACGTGGGTGCTCGAAAGTATTTTTACCCGCTGGTTTCTGATTTCGAGTGCTATTGCAGTGCGTACTCATCTGACCGTACGCCCGTTGCCAAGAAGGCGGCATCGCAGGTGTTGACCCTGCCCATGTATGCCGACCTGGAGCTCGAGGATGTTGACCGAATCTGCGATGTTGTGTTGGCAACAGGGAAGCGAAATGATTAGGAGAGAGAAATGAGCAACGTACTTCTCACGTCGATCGGTTCAGTGGCGGCCGATATAGCAATAAAATCCCTCAAGCGTCTAGGGCATCGGGTTGTTGGTGCCGATATCTATCCTCGCGAATGGGTGGCGGATGCCTACAATGTTGATGCTTTTTATCGTGTTCCTCTCGTGAGCGATGCCGACTCCTATTTGTCGGCAATTCACGATATTTGCTTGAAAGAGGGTGTCGATTATTTTATCCCGCTTATCGATCCAGAGGTTGACTTGCTCAATGAAAGTCGTGGATGGTTCGAGGATCACGGTGTGACGCTGTGCATCTCAACGAAGCGTTCGCTTGACATTATCCGCAATAAGAAGAGTTTGCAGGATTTTATAGAAGCGAATGTGCCTGAGGTGAACGGTATCCCAACTCTTATGGTCAATGATGTCGATAAGCTTCCATGGGATTATCCTGTTGTGGTGAAGCCTTACGACGGGCGTTCAAGTCAGGGTCGTGAATACCTCAACTCCGACGAAGAATGGGAGACATACAAGGAGAAGCGTGCGGATGCCAAGAGCATAGTTGAGCCCTTTGTGGGCGGTTGTCTTGTTATGGTGGAGGTCGTTCGCCAGGAGTCTACTGACAAATGCATCTGCATTCCCCGACGAGAGCTCTTGAGTACCCCGCATGGTTGCGCGACCACAGTGCGCGTTTACGCTAACCCTGGGCTCGAGACGGCTAGCCGCGTGCTTGCAGAACGTCTAGGGATAAATGGTTGTGTCAATTTCGAGTTTATCGAGCATGAAGATGGCCGGTTCTTTTTGGTAGAGTGTAACCCCCGCTATTCCGCTGGACTGGAGTTCTCCTGCCTTGCTGGCTATGATTGCGTTGCTAACCACCTCGACTGCTTCGGCTGCCGCGAGATTGACGATTTCGATATGGGATCACCCATCATCGTTGCGCGTAAGTACGAGGAGTATGTGACTTCGGTAGAAAGGGGAAAGCAGTGGAGCTGCATGCGGTAAATTTTCTGTATGACTTTGCCGTTGCGGCAGCGCTGCTGTTTGTGGCTAAGATTATTCGTTGCAAGTTTCGTTTTATCCAGCATGCTTATATTCCAGCTGCGCTCTTGGCGGGTTTTCTCGGCTTGTTTCTGGGTCCGCAGTTTCTAGACATTCTCCCTTTTAGCTCCGAGATAGCCAATTACCCTTCGATCCTAATTGCTGTGCTATTTGGCTCGATGTTTGTAGGCACCAGGGGGAAGATGTCAGTCAAATCGGTGCTGAAGGGCGCTGGCGACACGATGCTCATCAATGGGGCTTCCGAAATGATGCAATTTGCCGTGTTTATTCTGATAGGCGTGGCGGTGCTTCCTGTGGCATTCTCAGGCATTAACAATGCGTTCGGGCTAATGCTTCCTGCGGGGTTTGTGGGCGGCCATGGCACGGCTGCCGCCATTGGTGGCGTGCTGGGTGATGCCGGATGGGCGGACGCTTCAACAATAGGGCAGACTTTCGCTACTGTAGGTTTGCTCGGTGGCATTTTGCTTGGTGTGGTTCTTATTAATTTTGGTGCGCGCAAGGGTTGGACCAAGGTAATCAGAGGTACCAACGAGTTGCCCGAGGAGATGCTGACGGGGGTCGTTCCCGAAGGAAAGGCGGCGTCTCTAGGCAGAAGCACCACTAATGGCGTGAGCATAGATTCGCTGACGTGGCACGCGTGTCTGGTGCTGGTTTCGGTAGGAATGGCATATCTGGTTAACGAAGGGTTGAAAATTGTTATGCCAGGCATCTCATTTCCAACCTATGGTTTGGCGCTTCTGTGTGGCGTGGTAGTTCAGCTGGTATTGAAAGCCGTCAAGCTTGATAGCAGCGTTGACAAGGATGTGATCACTCATATTGGCAGTTCTGCGACGGATTTCTTGGTAGTGTTTGGCATTGCCTCGATTAAAGTGAGTGTCGTGGTTCAATATTGGGTCCCCATTGTCGTTCTTTCCGTGCTGGGCTTCCTGTTTGTGACTGCATGGTTGCTGCTGGTGTCTCGGCGCTTCTTTTGCGACTACTGGTTTGAACACGGCATCTATATCTTCGGCATGTCTACTGGCGTTCTTGCTACGGGCGTCATCTTGCTGCGTATTACCGATCCCGAGTTCCGAACGGGTGTGCTGCAGGACTTCGGGCTGGCGTGGATTGTTCTGTCGGTGATGGATGCGCTGCTCGTGGCATTTGCTCCGGTGTTTGTGCTAGCGGGGCAGGGTGTCGCTTTTTCGGTGACGTTGATCGCGGTATCCGTCGCGGCGCTAATAGCTTGTAAACTCATGTTTGGCCGAAAGGCTGAAGGGTAGGAGGGCACTCCATGAAGGGCATAATACTTGCGGGCGGATCGGGGACCCGTCTTCATCCCATAACTAAGGCAGTGAATAAACAGCTGCTGCCAATTTATGATAAGCCTCTGGTGTACTATCCGCTGAGCGTGCTAATGCTGGCAGGTATTCGTGAGGTGCTTGTTATCTCTACGCCGCGCGATCTATCGGCATTCCAGGAGTTACTTGGTGCTGGTACAGAGCTTGGCATGCGGCTAGTGTATGCCGAACAGGCGGAGCCGCGCGGCCTTGCCGAGGCGTTTACTATTGGGCGTGATTTTCTGGCAGGTGAACCCTGCGCATTAGTGTTGGGCGACAATGTGTTTCATGGCCAGGACCTTACCCGCGTGCTTGTGCGCGCAAAAGAGAAGGTAGAGGGCGAGGGCGGTGCCGTGGTGTTTGGCTATCCAGTGCAGGATGCTAGAGCGTTCGGTGTAGTGGAATTTGACAAGGATTGGCGTGTTGTGGGCATTGAGGAGAAGCCGGAATGCCCTAAGAGCAATTATGCAGTGCCGGGCCTGTACTTCTACGACGGCCAGGTCTCCGATATCGCCGCTGGCGTTAAGCCCAGCGCGCGCGGCGAGCTCGAGATCACAAGTGTTAATAACGCCTATTTGGAGCGTGGTCAGCTTTCGGTCGAGCTGATGGGGCGCGGTATGGCATGGCTGGACACAGGGACGCCTCAAGGTCTTTTGAAGGCTGCCGAGTACGTTGAAGCCGTTCAAAGTAGGCAGGGTTACTACATTGCTTGCCTTGAGGAGATCGCATTTCGTCGCGGATTCATCAATAGCGATGAGCTACGTGACTTGGGCGAGTCGCTCAAGAAAACCGACTACGGCAGATATTTGCTGTCGATTGCCGATGAGGCGGAAAGGGGATAGGCGTGACAGACGCTTTTACGCCCAAGAACATCATCGTAACTGGTGGTTGTGGCTTTATTGGGAGCAACTTCGTGCGATACGTGGTGAAAAACCACCCTGACGTGCATGTGACGGTTCTTGACAAACTGACCTATGCGGGAAATCCAGAGAACATCGCAGGGCTTCCTTCTGATAGTGTGGAGCTTGTGGTGGGCGATATTTGCGATGCGGGTCTGCTGGACGAGCTTGTACCTGGTCACGATGCCATAGTGCATTACGCTGCCGAATCGCACAATGACAACTCTATTGTTGATCCGCAGCCATTCCTTCATACGAATGTCGAGGGCACATTTTGTTTGCTTGAGGCTGTGAGGAAGTACGGCATTCGCTATCATCATGTGAGCACCGATGAAGTCTACGGAGATTTGGCAATCGACGACCCCGCTAGGTTTACTGAAGAGACGCCATACCGCCCTTCCAGTCCATATTCAAGCACGAAGGCCAGTTCTGATATGCTCGTGCGCGCTTGGACGCGCACCTACGGTCTTAGAGCCACTATTTCCAATTGTTCGAACAACTATGGTCCATACCAGCATGTGGAAAAATTCATTCCCCGTCAGATCACTAATATTATTGATGGTGAACGTCCAAAGCTATATGGCAAGGGGGAGAACGTTCGCGATTGGATCCATACCGATGATCATAGTTCCGCAGTTTGGTCCATCTTGACCAAGGGCCGCATAGGTGAGACTTATCTTATTGGCGCCGATGGTGAGAAAAACAACATCACGGTGCTACGAATGATCCTTGACCTAATGGGCAAGGATCCCGATGACTTTGATTGGGTTCGCGATCGTCCCGGGCACGATCGAAGGTACGCGATTGACTCAACCAAGCTTCAACGTGAGTTGGGTTGGAGACCTCAGCAGATCAATTTTGCCGATGGGCTTAAGCAGACCATCGGCTGGTACATTGAGAATGAGGCTTGGTGGCGTCCTGCAAAAGAAGCAACTGAGGCGAAATATAGAATCGCAGGAATGTGATCCTATATTTCTCTCGTCTAGATGGCTTGTTGCTATTTGCGATCCAACGGGACCCTCTTTCCTATCTCTTTTACCAAGAAGAGGAAAGACTCGTTCTTTGTCAGCGCCGATAGAGCAAAGTAGCCAGCTGCCATCACTGCTAATTGGACTATTGCCAAGAATCCATCATGGAATAGGTTTGTGCATTCAACGATAATTCCCAGAACCGATGAAATAGCAACAGAAATAACGGTGGGTCCTATATCGACCAGTTGCTCTCTGTAAGAATAATTGATTATTCTTTTATTTGGATAGGCGTTTACAAATGTTGAAATGACACCAGTAATAACATAGCCAACGCAAATTGCAAAAAGATCTTGCATAATAAGAGCGGTTAACAGAATCATTACGATGCCGTAGCTTTTTTTTATTAACTCTAATTTCAGGTAGAGATCGGAACGCCCCATCCCATTAAGGGCTTGCAGATTTGTCGTATGTATCGGGATCAGCATGAATGAAATACAGAAAGCCTGAAAGTAAGGTACTGCTGGCGCCCATTGGCTTCCGAGTATCGTTGTCACAAGAGAGTTTGCTGCTACTGCCATGTAGCTCATTATCGGCATAATAAGATAAGTTGAGGTTTTTAGTGCTCTTCTGGTTAAGCCCTTGACGTCATCGAGATTGTCTTGAACGCGTGATACAGTTGAGAGCATGATTGGCTGAATGGTCGAGTCTAATGTGTATGCTAGAGCTTGGGGGTACTTTTTCCCTTGGTTGAAAAAACCCAGGGATCCCGCTGAAAATAGCTTTCCGACAATTAAGTCAGAGAGAGATTCATATAGCGTTTCGAGAAGCCCAGAAACAAGAAGCTTCCATCCGAATTGAAATAACGTTCGTGCTCGTTTCGGAGAGAACCGAAAATGAGGAAACCATTTTGTCTCTAAGGTCAGAACTGCTGAGGCGATAATGCTGTACAGCACCTGCTGAACGACTAGCGCCCAGATCCCGCCACCGAGAATTGCGGTTGCTACTCCAGAGATGCCAGAAACAACCATTGCAGTAAACGTTGCTATGAATATTCTCTTAAAAGCAAGATCTCTGGTGACAAGTGCGGCTTGGATGGAGTAAAGAGAGTTAAATACGAGAACAAGGCATAGAACCCGTAGTGGTTCTGTTAGTTTTTGCATTTGGTAAAACTCGGCTATGTTGGGTGTCAAGAAAAACAAGGCAATATATAACAAGAGGGAGGTTGAAAAGCACATCCAGAAAGCCGTATCGGGATCTTTTTCGTCAAGCTTCTTTGTTTGGATCAATGCTGTGTTGAGCCCCGATTGAACGATGACATTCCCCACGTTAACAAAAACTATCATTATTGCCATGAATCCAAAGTCTTCAGGAGATAGGATTCGCGCCATAATGATTTGGACAAGAAGCGCCACCCCTTGCCCACCGGCTTTTTCCAGCAGGTTCCACAAGAAAGAGGACGCTATTTTTTTCTTAAGTTTTTCTAGCGATTCTTGTTCCATTGCTCCCCTTCGAGCAGATGCTCCATTGCTTACTTCCGAGCAGATATAATTCTAATATTGATGCATACAACAATAGAAAGAAGCGTTTGCATGGAACATCCTGAAGTAAGCGTTTTGATGACTTCCTATAACCATGAACCCTATATTGCCGAAGCCATTGAATCCGCTCTGTCCCAAATAACCTCGTTTGAATATGAAATCATAATTTTCGATGATAAATCGACCGACAGATCTCGTGAAATAATAAACGAATACCAACAAAAATGCCCGAATAAGATTCGCACTATATTCCCCGAAGAAAACCAGTACTCAAAAGGAAAATCATCGCTATGTGATTTCTTGATTCCGGCTGCACGAGGTACATACATTGCCCAGTTGGAATGTGATGATTGCTGGACCGACGCGAATAAGCTACAGCGGCAATATGATTTTATGGAATCCAATGCGAGTTGTGCGCTTTGCTCTCATTCCGTCGAGCTTTTCGATGATTCTGCTGGATCAGTTAAAGGGGTGTCGAACCCGTGCAAAGATGTTATTAAAATTTCGACTTCTGAAATAATTGACAAAGGGGGAGCTGTATTGGCGACATGCAGTTATTTTGCTCGGCACTGTGATTTGGATAGCTATTTGTCATGGCGCCCAAAAGTGTATCCTGTTGGAGACTGGCCTTTGATGCTGTTTCTCTCGCTGATGGGTGAAGTATGCTGCCTTCCGTACGTTATGGGCCGGTATCGAACGGGTGTTTCGACGTCCTGGACGGGAACCAGGGTTCGAGATAAAAAACTTGCAGCCGATTTCGACAAAGACATGGTGGAAATGCTCGATGAGCTCATAGATAAACTGCCTCCGAAATATGAGAGTGGGCTAGTCGAAAAGCAAGCAGTGTATGTCTATGATTATGCATTTAGGGAGTCGATAAGCATACCTAAGGCGATTGCCCAATTACGATTCGATAGATCATTGCTCGGCATCGGCTTGAGAACTTCTCTCGCTGTCAAATACTGTCTGAAGATGAGTGCTGATAAACTTGGATTAATGAATGTGATTGAGTCGCTGTTGTTGAAGATCGCCTCTCGTTAAGATAAGGCGTTGGCTATAGATAATAAGGCTAAATGGGGAAGAGCTGTTGTGAGACGAGTGTCGTTTTGCCGAAGGCGCCATTGTATAACCTGTTCGACAATGGCGCGGCGATATATTTGTCTTTTGAGAAGTCTTGGTTTCTCGTGTGGCGGAAGGAAATAATATCTGCGTGGCTGGATTGCATTGCTTCTGCGAGTAGGAGAAGCGTATCTTGCTGCAGCTGGTCGTCTGTATCAAGGAAGAGGATATAGCCCCCCTTGCACATAGAGGCACCGATTCTTTTTACTTGGAATACGCCAGCGTTTTGCCGATGTATAACAGTGGTTTCTTTGAGAGTGGACCGAAGGCTCGATATGACGGCAAGTGCGTCGTCAGAGGAGTTGTCATCGACGAAAACTACTTCAAAATCTTTGCAGGATTGTTTTTTTCAAGAGATTCTATTGTGCGTTTGATTGAATCTCGAGCGTTATAAGCAGGGATTACAACTGTAAATAACATCAATTATCCTTGTTGTATAGAGCAAGAAAGATAATTTTGCCAATATTTTAAACCATGATAGGCCAAACCAAAATCATACCTAAATAGCATAGTTAAGGTGGCAAATTGTCTGAGTTGTACCTTTTCATTACGCCAACGTTAAGGACCATGGGCGGTTCATTCCTGTATGTAGCAGCAAAGTCAAAGCAATTAAGGGAAGACGGTTGGGCGGTTTCTTCGCTTACTATTGATGGCTATTTTTGGAACGACATGAGCCGACCTATCATTGGTGATACGGAGTTTTCGTTCTATGAGCTCGAATATGACCCTGCTTCCTATAGGAGAAAAAGGTGCGAGAGGGTCTGTCAGAAGGTTGTTGACTATATTAGCCAATTTGGCTCTTGCGTGATCGAACCCCATTTCCCTACTGCAGCGAAATGGGGTGAATTAATTGCAAGCAAAACAAAAGCAAAGCATATTGTTTATCTAATAAATGAAAGATATGAAAAGCCATCAAAAAGAGATATTAGCTTTTATGAATTCAAGCTTGCCAGATGTGAGTTAACGTGCATCCAAAGAAAAGGGCTAGAAGAAGCAATGGACGGAAGCAAAGACACGAGCCATATTGCATCCGCTGAAATCTTGAGCGCATTTGGCGCTTCGGACTGTGTGGCAAATGCCGAATTTGACGATAGCCGAGTTCGGGGAGCGGAGCTGTGCGATTTAAAATTGGGAAGTCTGGGGCGCCTTGATAAGGACTATGTTCCTAAGATGATTGATTCAATTGTCGAATATGCTTTGCAGAATAAAAATTTGAGCATTTTTATTCTGCATTGTGGGGGATACTAAGGACCCCAAAAGAGCTTCGTACATAGTGAACTCCCTGAAGCGATGCAGAAACGTAAGCTACTCCATGCTGGGGACGCTGAATCCGGTCCCTGAAAAACTAATAAAAACATGGGATGCGGCAATTGCGAGTGCTGGCGCCGCACGTGCGCTTGCCGAGCATGGTGTTCCAACCATCAAATATAGCGCCAATGGACGACCTATGGGAATCATGGGAAGCATTGGCGATACAGACAGCCTGTTCCTCGCGGAAGGGGACTGTGGGTATTCGCTTGAGTTTCTGCTTGATAGCGTTCGCTCGGGAAACGTGAAAGTGAGCAATGGGCCGAGTGGCTCAGATCACCCTGTAGAATATTCGCGGCATATGGCTTTCATCAATAAGTCTTCATCCGAAAAAGAATACTTCAACGTAATGTGCGGTTCTGCAGATCGTTTGCCGCGAGCTTGTTTTGCCGCGTTGAGTCACTTGATCCGTCCCTTGAGAAAAAGGGGATCATATAGTATTGCCACTTATGCTGCAATAAAATGTCTTATTGCGCTGCGGTAATTTGAGGCAGGGATTACAGCTGACCGTCTATGTTCTATGCGATCGCGGGGAGTCTCGTATGCAGGTAATGCGCCAAAACTTTTTGGGGCTAGGTATCGCGTAGCCCGATAGGTGGGGTCTGCGCAGCTGCATAAATGCTTTTTGAGTAACGCGATATGCGTATATCCCCTTTGAACCTTGCCGTTGTCAGGACGGGGGTCAGCGGCGTTTCGTCGAGTTGGCTTGCACTGACCTTTTTAGCCGCTTGCCTTGTGTGAGATTACCTCTGAGTAAAAATTCTCATATTTTTCTGCGATGGCTGACCACTGAAAGTGTTTCTTTACGATCTCTGTTGCGTTTTTTGCCATTGATTGCCTGAGTGGGGGATTGTCGACTATTGCGATTATTTTTTTCCCGATTTCTCCGACGTCATCTGAGACTCCAAAGCCAACGCCGTATACTTCAGCGAGATCTTTCCAAGTGGTTCCTTCGCTAACAATGATTGGTAGGCCATAAGATAGCGCCTCGATGATCGATGTTGGGAATCCCTCCGTTCGGGACAATTGAATATAGCAAAGTGCATCTGAGAGAACCCGGCCTTTACTCGTTGCGTCAATGGGGCCACATAGTTTGCATAGCTCTGACAAGCCTTTTTTATCGATTTGGCTTTGCAATTCCTGCATTGACCCCTTGCAGTCGGGCCCATAAATATTGATGGCAACCTTGCGCTTTTTGAGGTCGTCGGCGACTTGAGCCGCCGCTTCAACTAGTAGGTCAAGTCCCTTTACGTATATGTCAAGACGGCCGATGAAGACAATGTCCTTTTTTTGAGAGGCGTTGGCGCTTAGCCTTACTGGCATAGGAACGCCATTTGGGATAATGCGCTTCCCCTTTGTCGCAAATTTATTCGATTGGTTCATTTCCCGCTCTGAGAGGAAATGAACAACTTGTGCTTGCCTGATAAATTTATTGAAAAAGGCAATATTAAGGATGTTTTTTGCAAAGTGATGTTGTTTTTGCGCTGTAGCATTCAAGGATCCATGCGGCGTAATGATGTAATTTACATCACTTTTCTTTAACTCGACGAAAAAAGGAAGAAACCGTGTTCGGTATATTTCATGGAATACGACAAGGTCCGGTTTGTTAAAGGGAGCAGGCAGATTGGACAGTCTATTGCTAAAAAAAACAGGGAAGGTGGCGTTGCTAGGCGTATACTCGGTCAGATTTAGCAGTGCAACCCTCAGCGAGGTAGTCTTGCTTTGCCAATTTAACAATTGGGGTACTACGGTTGAAACACCTGACGTATAGTCGTTACTGATATGGGCGATATGGAGAATTACGTTCTTCTTGACTTGTTTCATTGTCTGTCCGTGACTTGGTTGTTTGGAGATAGCTTGAGTGATAAAGAACCGCTTGTTTCCGTTCTTATGTGTTGTTATAGAGAGCCAGATAATTATCTTAAACTAGCAATTGAATCTATACTAAATCAAACATACGACAATCTTGAGATAGTACTTGTTGTGGATGACCCTCGAAACCGTGAGGCGCAGCAGATAGTTCGCAGCTATTCTATTGGTGATAATCGAATTGTGCCCATTTTTAACGAGCGCAATCTTGGGCTGGCTTCGTCTTTGAATAAGGCTATTCGCCATGCAAGAGGTGAGTACTATTGCCGTATGGATTCTGATGATATATCGAAAAGAATAAGGATCGAAAAACAGCTTTCGTATCTGCGGGATAATAACCTAGATTTGGTTGGCTCGTATCTTGACGTAGTTGACGAAGATTCTGATTTTCTGTATCGGGTAACGAATATTCCGACACAACCTCGTTCTATTGGTAGTGCCTTGCGCTACAACAACTGTGTTCCGCATCCTTCATGGTTTGGTAGGTCTGTTGTGTTTAGAGAAGGGTATAGAGAGGTATCTTTTGCGGAAGATTATGATTTTTTGATAAGAGCGGTTTTACGTGGTTTCAAAATTGGCAACGTGCCTGACGAGCTTGTCGATTATAGGATGAGTCCGAATAGCATCTCTCGCTCGAATATGTATAAGCAATATCTAACGCAAAAGTATCTTACGAAGCTTTACTCTCGAGGGGAACAGGCTGAAATTGACGAATTGAATCATTTTCTTAATTCGATGTACGACGAGGATAAGGACAGACATTATTCGGAAGCGAATCGTCGATTTAATTCAGGGTTGGCGTCATTGCGCCAGGGCTTCAATTTCCCTGCAGTGAAAGATATTGCTAGTGCCCCTCTTTTGTCTCCGTCGTATTTTGTTAAATTGATAAGAATGGTACGTGCTTCTATTTGCTAGGTCGCAAAAGAGGTTTGATCTATGGTTGTCAACGGGTTGGGTATCGTAAAGCATTAACTAGCATCAATAATCGCTTGTGGGAGCAACTTGAGTAGAGCGCGTGAGCGCGATTGGTGCTGCTCCTTCGACGGCGAAATAGATCACCGTTAATAAAGGTGCGGTATACTTTACAACATTAATACACGTGGAATGTTGTCAATGAGTGGGCTATCTTGAAAATACTTCTTATTATTCCGGCATATAACGAGGAAGAATCGCTGAAGAAAACAGTCGATTCCGTGATCAAAAAAAGCCCTCAGGTTGATTTCCTTGTCGTTAACGATGGTTCAAAAGACGGTACCGCTCAAGTCTGCAGAGACAATGGGTATCCTTTTCTCGATCTACCGACCAATCTTGGCCTTGCTGGGGCATTTCAATCAGGAATGAAATATGCATACAGACATGGCTATGATTGCGCAATTCAATTTGATGCTGATGGTCAGCATCTGCCCGAGTACATAGACTCAATGGTTAAAGCTGTTTCTGATGCTGACATCGTGATTGGTTCAAGATTCGTAGATACGAAGAAACCTCATTCGATGCGTATGCTTGGCAGTAATTTGATTAGCTGGGCGATAAGAATCACGACAGGCAAAGTAATAAAAGACCCGACCTCGGGAATGAGGGCCTTTAATTCGAGGATGATTGCGTATATGGCAAATGGCCTCAATTGCGGGCCGGAACCCGACACAGTTTCTTATTTGATAAAACGCGCCGATGCGAAAGTTATTGAGGTTCCCGTAAAAATGGCTGATAGGTATGCTGGGGAAAGCTATCTTAATCCATGGAGATCCGTAGTTTACATGACGCGCATGACCATCTCTATCTTCTTTATCCAGCTATTTCGCAAGCGCCTTGGTGGTGGTTGCTAAATGACTTTAACGCTGCGTGTCGTTTTGGTTCTTGTTTCCCTTATGACTCTTTTATTTGTTATGAGGAAGGTCAGGAGCTCGAAAATAAGGCTTGAGGACTCGATGGCATGGATCCTTTTTTCAGGGGTTCTATTTGTTCTAAGCGTTTTTCCTGGAATCTTTGACTTTCTTGCTGAGCTTGCAGGAGTCTATTCGACGGTCAATTTTGTATTCCTCTTTTTTATTTTCGTTCTTCTTATTCTGTGCTTCAGTTTAAATATGAAGGTCTCCCAAATGGATACAAAAATAAAAGAGCTCACTCAGCTTCTTGCCATTGAGAAATTTGAGAGATACTCCAATGATCTCCTAAAAGGGGATGAGGGCGATGGGGAAACTGGACGTGAACAGCGGCTCCCCTAGTGTTCTCGCGCGTGTTTGGGCATATAAGCATGCACGAGTCGTTATTTGCACTACATTTAATTGCTTGTCATGTGGCTGAATGCGGACAAGCAGCAGCCTGAGCCATTTGCTGGCATCCCGGTATAGGCATTGTTCGAGTGACGCGACCATCATGGTTTAATGGTTTGCGCGTACGAACAGTATTTGATTCGAATTGACTTTGAGATTATTGGGGGCTTGAAGTAAATATCGCAGTTGCGAGTTGTCCCCCCCCGCATAGGAGAACGGAAATAATATATGTGGCTTTCATTTTTCTGCTTGTCCATTTGCTTGGTGACTTTATTGCTATGTCCGGGTTTTTTATTCGCGTATGGGATATCCAGGGATCGCCTTTTTTCTTTGCTGAGTGCGCCATTGTGCGCTGTCTTTCTGCTGGCTACCGTCTCCATTCTAAATAGCGCATTAGGGCTCTTTACGAGCCCTGGATTCATCATGGTTGAATTACTCTCCATTGCGATAGCTGTGGCTATTATTGGCGCTATCGCCCGTAGCAGGTTCGGCTTTGCTTTTACGGTGCCAGATCTTCCGGCTTCTAAAGTTGTCGTATTCGCCCTTGCTTTTTCCTTCGCTATCGCGATTTATAACTATGTAATTCCTCTAGATGGATCATCTTCTTTTGCTCAGGACTCGGACAATTCTTTTCACCTTTCCTTGATACGTTCATTTGTTGAAAGCGGCAATTGGTCTTCTCTTGGGGTGTCTGTTTATTCTGGTATGGGCGAAAATCAAATTGCCCCATTTGGGGGCGGTTTCTACCCGGCGGTATGGCATGCGCTGGCTGCATTTGTTTGCGGCATTGCGGGCGGCGATCCTTGCATTGCTGCAAATGTGGTCAATTTTACGACTTTGTTCATCGTGTTTCCTTTCTCGAGCTTGCTTCTTTTCTCCGTTTTGTTTCCCGATAAGAAATGGGCTCAAGTTGCTGGCGTGGTTTTGTCGTTTGCCTTCAGCTCCTTCCCCTGGGGTACATTGTTGTCGGTTTCTGGTCCGTTGTTCCCAAACACCTTGGGTTTTTCCCTTGTTCCCGCTTGTGCTGCTTTGTTCATAGCATTCGTTAATCTGGTATCCGAAGAGCAATTTCGGTTGAAATCGGCTTTGCCGTATATCGTTTTACTGATTTGTGGATTCGTGGCGATGTCTTTAGCTCATCCGAATGCGGTATTCACTATGGCTGTCTTTGTTGTTCCGTTTACCCTCTATAGAATTTTTGTATATACGGATCGCTTCAAGAGCAACCTTAAGAGGGCTTTGATTCTTGGTGGAGCCATAGCGGTGTTTCTCGCGGTTTGGGTCTTACTTTACGGTTCGCCTTTCTTGTATGGGGTGACTCATTTCAGATGGGCTTCTACTGCATCGTCGAGCCAGGCAATAATAAACTGCCTTTCCCTTTCTTTCCGTTTGCCAGCGTGCAGTTTTGTTCTTCCGGTGATTGTTTTGGCCGGTGTTCTGTATTCCATAAAGGAATGGAGACGCTATGCGTGGCTATCGTGCTCATTTGTTTTTGCTTGCGCCATATATATTGTAGGGGCTTCGTCGGATGGGATCCTCAAAGGTCTAGTGGCAGGCTTCTGGTATACGGACCCCTATAGATTAGGAGCGAGCGCATGTCTTATGGCTATGCCCCTAGCTGCGATTGGCGCATATGCTATTGGGTCTTTATTAAAGATGGGGTTTGAGGCATTGCGCTTCGAGCGGGTTCCAACGTTGCTTTGTGTTGGGGCGTTTGCCGCTGTTGCTGTTTTCTTTTCTTTTGTTGGCAACTATTCGATTCCTGGGCTTGCTGGCGTTACAACGGGCTTTGGCGATTATAGATGGTGTGCAACGTTCTCAAATTCATACGATAGGCCGAATTTGTTTGATGAGGACGAGAAGGCTTTCTGCTCCAAGGCAAAGGATATTGTTGGTGAAGATCTTGTCTACAATAACGCTGATGACGGGAGCGTTTTCGCTTATCCTCTTTACGATATCAATTTGGTTTATAAGCGTTCGCTCGGGGATAGACGTAAGAGCATCAACCCTGATGAGCAGGTGCTTTGTGAAAAGCTGAATGAGATAAACGAAAACCCCGAGGTGAAAGAGATTCTCTACCGAAGTGGGGTTAAATATATCCTTAATCTTGATTATGGCGGTGAACCTTTGTATGACCGTTGTTACTACGGATCGTACGACCCAGATAATTGGCGTGGCATGAATGCGCTTAAGGACGACAACCCTAGCTTGAAGGTTGTTCTTTCGGAGGGTGACTGCCGTTTGTACAAAATTCTGTATTAGGATAGTTAAGACCAAACTTAATCTTATTAGCGCAACTTTGAAGCCCGTATGCGGCTCTTCAACATATCGGTCGGAGGATTAATGACGTTTAAGGAAAGAGTTTACGCCGCTCTGAACAAAAATGCTGCGTTTGGCGATTTATTTGAGGCGCGAAGGCTTTCCAAGCAACGTAAACGTGTCGATGAAGTCGCATCTGGAACCCATGATTTCATTGACCGTAGCAAGGGCAGCGAGAAGCTATGCATGGTTTTAGCGGGCTATAAGCCGACATTGTGGGAAGACGTCTTCGGTCGACTTGCCGCCTTTGTTCCGGATGACGTTGACGTTTGCATAATGACGAGCGGGCTCGTTAATGATGAGCTCAAGGATCTTGCTGCGAAAAACAACTGGTCGTATCTCTCTACGAGCGTAAATCATCTTTCGGTTGTGCAGAATATCGCAATAGAATGTCACCCAAATGCAAAATGGATTTACAAGCTCGACGAAGACATGTTTCTTACCAAAGGCTTCTTTGAGGTTTTGATGTCAACCTATCAAAGGCTCGAGGGTGATTCTCTTTACAAGCCGGCATTTGTTTCCCCTCTAATTAACGTGAGTTGCTATGGGCATTTGCGCCTCCTCGACAAGCTTGGGTTGTTGGATGATTTTCGTTCGACAGGTTTGACTGATATGAAGTATTCGGATGGCCTGCATCATAATCGCCAGGTTATCGATGAGCCGAAAGTCGCCCAATATATGTGGGGCGAATCCAGTCCTGTTCTGCGTGATATAGATGCTTTGGCCGAACGTTTCTCTGAGGAACGTGAAGGATTTTCGTACTCCATCTGCCCTATTCGTTATAGTATCGGCGCTATATTGTTTACGCGTGATGCTTGGGAAGAATTTGGACATTTCCCCTTAACCTTTGTTGGTGGTCCGTATGGGTTGGGTGACGACGAAGAGCACATTTGCAACTATGCGTGCTTTACCGGAAGAGTAATGGTTGTGAGCGAGAATGTTGTGGTTGGCCACCTTGGTTATGGTGGCGCTCAGACCAAGTCGATGATTGAATACCATGCGCAGCATCGGGACCAGTTTAGGCTGAAAGCTTAATTGGAAGGGAATCAGTTGTCAGAGCAGCCTGATATTAAAATACTGGTGTCTTGCCATAAGTCGGTATGCACCCCTAAAAACGATATGTTTATTCCTGTTCATGTGGGCTCTTTAGGGAAGGAAACCATAGAAGGCTATCAGCGTGATGACGAAGGCGAGAATATCTCTTCCAGGAATTTCACCTTCTGCGAAATGAGTGGTCAGTATTGGGCATGGAAGAACCTGAGCGCTGATTATATTGGGCAGTGCCACTATCGACGTTATTTTTGCTTTGATGGCAAAAGCCATAAAGCGAATGACCATGCCCAGATAGAAGATGAGTGCCTGTCGCCCTATTCGATCAACGACTATATGGTTGCCGACGAGCTCGCCATCAGAAAAAATGTTGAGCCATATGATTTGGTACGTGCTCCGTATTGGTCGGTAAAAGGCGTCCCCACTCCAGATGGACCCAAAAAGACCATCAGAGAGCATATGGTTGCCTATGGTCTAGTTCCAGACGAGGCATTTGACCGACTTATTTCGATTTGCGAAGAGCTTCAGCCCGATTATCGCGATGAGCTCGTTTCGTATCTCGACGGCGACAAGTATCTTGGGTACAACTGTTTCATTATGAAGAGACAGTTATTTGATCGACTGTGCGAATTTGAGTTTTCTATCCTGGGCAAATTCGATTCAGAGTTTTCATACGAAGGGCTTACCGCCACGCAAAAACGTATTTGTGGCTACCTCGGTGAAGTGCTATACAGCGTTTTTGTTGCGCATGTGAGCAAAGAGGGGGTATCGGTAAACGAAATCCCATTGGTTTTCTTTGACGAAACCCCTAAACCTGCTTTCCTTGAAGCAAAGCGGAATGCCGTTAGCATTTTCTGGCAGTATATTGATGGCTCTGCCGCTGAATTGGCTGTTTCTGTTGCGAGCATGATGCGCCATCTTAGCTCTGAGTGCAGGTATTCCCTAACTTTGATCAGGGATCCTGGATTTAAGTTCGAAGAGTTTAGCCGCTTGCTAGGCGCCGTTCCTTCGAATCTGGAAATCAATGATGCTGTTGTCGATTGCATAGAGCTGGGCGGCCTTCCGAATGGCATTGGTAGGTTTGATGCTCAAGTACTGCTGCCCCTTTTGGTCGCTGCGACTGTTAGGAGCGAAAAAGACTCAACAGATCCAATCGTCTGGTTGGAAGGGTGTGCTCTATTCCTCGACGATCCAGCCAAGGTCATCCAGGTCAGCGACTCTTCTTCCAAAAGGGCCCTTAACGGCGTCTTTCTGAAAGCCGAACTTAATAGACCGTTCAATAAGAAGCTGAATGCTGCATACTTCGATCTTGCCGACAGGAATGAGGCGCTTGATTCGGCGGTGATGGCTGTAGTACCTCATCGTTTTGAGTCTGATGAGCTTTTTGGCGAATATAAATTCCTATGCGAGTCTCTTCGGTGTGATGTTGCTGCTTTGATGTCGAAAGCTCGAGCTGATCATGCCCTTCTAAAGAAGGAGCGCGGATATACAAAAGAGCCTTTCTGGCTGCCTATAGAGGTGGTTGCTATTCGCAGCGCCTTGATGACGCGCCTTGGGTTCAAGGCTTTAGATTATTCGGCTGCGTACCCGGTGCTCGATGCTTCCGAGATCGCTGGGTGGGTTCCCGACGAACAGGCCTCCGAATGGAAAAACGCTCATCCTTGTGTGGCTTTGAGCTATTCTCCGGGTTGCCTGCCGTTATTCGATCCAGCTGCCCTGTATAGCTTCCCGTTTTGGTCGGAGGCTAGACAGTCAAGGGCCTATGAATCCCTGTTGCTTGCTTTAACCGAGAAGCCAGAGTTTTCTTTGAAGGATGAAATGCTGCCTCCGGGCAGCTTCCCAAGGCGTTTGCTTGGGAAGCTGCGACGAATGCTTCGTTAGTTGTGCTCGTCGTCGGGTTGGCTTAGCGCGGCAATTTGCTCTTGAGAGACATGGGGGCAATGGGTCCCCATGTCTCGAGGTAGTCGATAGATATCCCCATACACTTCGGTAAGGAATTTGTCGATGTTGGAAGGCGCTTTGCACGCTACGCCTTCGAATGCCAATGTACGTTGAGGGAACACATTGCCCTTATCGCAGATCCAGCGATAACCATTTAGGTCGTTGAGGTTTTCGATTCCCCATACCATCCCTTTTTCGTCGGTTTTGTCGCTGATGAGATCCTTTCCAATAGCTTTTGATCTATAGCTTTGAAAGACCGTTTCAACTTGGTTGGAAATTGGGTTTGAGGAATCGATGAATTCCTCCTCTTTCCACTCGGGGAAGAAAGATGCCGTTTTGAGGTCCTCGATCATTTCATTTCGTAGCTGGTTAAGGGAATCAAATGTGCCTTCGGATGGGTTGGAGGTCTCTTCAAAAATAAAGAGATCAAGGAAACAGGGGTTTTTGATGTCCGAGTACATGAATCGCACTTGTTTGCAGAAGTTCCATGCATCGTAAATTATTGAAACCCTGTATCTGCCGTCGTTTTGCACGAGCTCAATTAGCTTTACGATGTCGGAGCGCATCATGCCGAGATCGCTATCGTCGTCCCATGGGATGAAGCCCTTATGGCGTACTGCGCCTAGCAGGGTGCCAAAGGCGATCCAGTAGCGAAGGTTGTACTCGGAGCATAATGAATCGAATTCTTTGAGGAGCTGCGCGCAGCCGAGTTGCAGAGCCCGCAAGCCGCCTGTTGCTGGCGATAGCCCGTAGAAGAACCTGCATTTTGCTTCTAACAGGTCTTCCCCCTCTTTTCGATAGAGCTCCCAGAGCATTGTTTCTAGTCTATTGTTTTCGCTCTGGTTTGCTGATTTAAGCCATTCTGAGCGAAAGTTGACGTTGTCGTTGATTCCTCTGTCGGCTTGCTCGATGCGCGCTTCTATCGCATCGAGGCGCGATAAGATCTCAATGTTTTGATCTTGAACTATTCTGACTGCTTTTTTGGAAGAGGGCATTTTGTCTATTAAAGGGGTTGCCATGGAAGGACTCCTGAGTTGTCGTTCTGGCTATTATCGCGATAGCTTATGTTTGGCTCTATATATAGTCCAGGCTAGTGGACTCTTTGCCTGAAAGAATGCTTTTTTATATTCAGGTCGGATATTATCCGATTTCGTGATTATTTTGGCATCTATTTGGGCCGTCATTCGATTTATTGCTTTTTTGATCTCGCTGTCGTTTGTGTTGAATCGGTCGCTTAGTTCTTTCAAGTAAGCGCAACCACGATTGTAATGGCCCTCGAGTATGTTTGATGATACAGGTGAGTGGGCCTTTATGATCTCGTCCATATCGAGCCAGCGATTGTAGACGATGGCGGGGTCTTTTACCAAGGAGGAAGACCCGGGGATGGTTTCGCGGTAAAAGTACAGGCATTCATCCACAAATACGATGCTATTGGCCTCGAGGAGAGTTTCCACCATCCAGGGGTTGTCTGCCCAGCCTGCGCCTGGGATTTCCGGCATGCGTATTTCGTTTTTGTCGAGGAAGCTCCTTTTATAGATGGCGGTCCAAATGCTCGGGTGATGGTAAAGGAATTCTGCGTCGTCCTCGAGTTTAAACGGCCTGCCTACGGTTTTGATCCTATGAAGGTAATTTGCTGGCTTTATTTCTTGTTGTGGCGAATCGGCGTTAAGCACGCGCCAATATGCCCCTTTAACAATGTCGGGCAAATCGTTGGCTTCTGCTGCTTCGTACAACGTTTTATACATATCAGGTTCGATGTAGTCGTCGGGCTCCACGATACCAATGTATGTACCTGATGCGTGGGCAATTCCTGCGTTCACTGCGGAGCCATATCCGGCGTTCTGCTTGTGGATGACCTTGAAGCGGGTGTCTGTCGCAGTGAAAGCATCCATAATTTTCGGCGAGCCATCGGTCGAGCCGTCGTCGATACAAATTGCTTCGAAGTCCGCAAACGTTTGGTTCACGATGGATTCAAGACATTGCTCTAGATACTTTTCGGTATTGTATATGGGGATGATTATTGAGATTGGTGGGGTCATAGTTGTTGCCCGTTTACTTAGCATTTGGTTTGTTCTGGCTGGTTTGGTTTTTATCGACTAAGAACCATTTTTTATTATTGGAAACGATCTTTTTTTCTTTTCGGAGAATTTGGCTATAAATCGCCCAATCCTCTTTAGGGATCTTTGTCTCTTGGATGATTTTCTTTTTTGTATTTATTCCATTTTCGATCGCGCCCAAGATAGGCGATTCTATATCGGGCAGTCTGCTTGGGCCTGCTTCTATCGTTTCTATGATGTTGGATAGGGATTCAAGCTTTATTAATCCTCTGGCTTTGACTTCAAATTCGTCTTGCCCTTTGCTCCTTCCGTCTTCGAATATGAGTACGTACTCTCCTTTGGAGTTATGCGTGAATCCAAAACGGGCGTGGGCGAGTGAATTCCTGAGATGATAGAAGAAACTCATATACACACTCGAGTTTCCGTTTCCAGATATTTCGGTGAAAACGGCTATCTGTCTATCTGGCTTGAGGTAAAAATCCTGTCCGTCTATATTGGCAGAGCTTAGCTCGCTGTCCAATTCGTGGCTATTTTTGGCTTTCTTGAGAGGACATTGGTCGATTCCCGTGATAGCTAAGTTAAGTTGTCTTTTTAAATATCGGGCGCTAAGCCAGGGTTTCGCTCCCCAGATGTCCTCGATTGCGTGTCGCTTGTTGCTCTGAGGCTTGCAAGGTGAATGGATGAGGAAAAAGGAAAGAATATTGTGCCATTCTCTGCTTTCGGCAATTTCCTGTGGAATGTTTTCTTCAATCCAGGGTCTTTTTCTTTTTGTGACAGACATGAGCGCTTTGATTCCTGTTGTCGATGTAGCTTTTGCGTATATTCGAATTGCAACTATTATGCCACGGTTGGGTTTCCGCACATGATTTTAGGTGATTGGATTAAAACTTGATTAGCTTGGAGCAGATTTGAGATCAATCATGACTCTTTAGACTTTGGTCGGGGATGCGGGTGCTGGGCGCCGCCGACTTCACGGGCGTGAGGAGGAGGGCGGTGAAGAGTTGAGCCGCGGGCAGCCTTTCACGCAGCCATATCGGGAAACTATGTAGATTGCCTGCGAAGGGAAACCTCGTAGAAAGGCCAGGCGCGATCAGACTCAACCGTCGTGGTGAGCTCGCGCTCGTCAGTGCGCTCGTAGAGACTCTCGGCCACGAGCTGGTCGGCCTCCTCGTCGAGCATGGTGTTAATTGCCTTTTGACGGTTTTCCTGGTCAGCTCGCGAAGCTCGAACTGTACCGCTTTTCTTCATCGAATGATACGATTGGGTTGGATATGGTCTGCCTCTTAGCATGGTTGAATTCGTTACTCAAATCATACCGACGGCACGTGTCATGTTTTTCGTTGTTCTGGGCGTGTTCAATTTTCAAAATGCGCAAAGAATTTTACGTTGCCACGCCATCTACGTTTGACAATGCTTGGGCGATAAGTGGCAGGCGATATTTGGCAATCTTTAAGGATCGGTGACAGGTTTCCGCTTTTACTATTGTTCATAAATGACTTGAATTCTACGGAAGGGGAGGTTGTGAGTGATTCTGAGCTGACGGTAAGGCCAATGCCGCCATCTGCTGTTATCAGCAATTTCGTAGAAGGAATCCCAGATAGTAACTATGAAATCTATTTACGTGAGTTAGTCAACAGCTCCGCCTATTTTCTGGATAAGGGCAAATCAATATACAGTGGACCTCCATCGGAGGAAGCAGGCCAATGTGATGCTATTTCTGAGGGATATGAATTGGATTTCAAATTGCTTGATTCGCAAACCAAGTTGATGGCGGTCAGCATTCTTAAAGAGCAGCCTATTGTTTTTTGCTTCTGGACTCGTAGCGTATACCGAATGTAAAAAAACTGGTGGAAAGGTCAGAGCAACGAGGCTTCATGTTGCAATGCGTGGGCTATCTGTTGATGGCCTTGTGAATGCCCGATGCGCTAAAACGAACTGCACCAACGTTCAAAATGATATACCGCAAGTTCTTGAAGTCGTTGAAGCGAAGAAACATATCCTGATGCTGTTCCCCTATATTTTTTCGTTTGAGCAAAAGGTTCATTCCGAAGACCCCATAGAGACTATAAGAGTCGCGATGAATAACGATTTCAGAAATCTGTTTCTATATCGGGAGAAGATATGTCCTGGGCTCGATACGTATCTCACAACAGTATTTTCTGATTCGTTTCTGATATTCAAAATTGTTCACGGTGAGCTTTCGTTGGTAGAGTCCGTTTCAACCGAAAATACGCCAACATACAAACAGCTACTTGATTACGGCGGCATATGGGGCTATTAAATTCACGAATTGATCTATCAGGGGCTCTGCTGGAGTTTCTGCGACTCGGTAGGATGAATTGAATTTTCGAGAAAAGCACTCGCCTGTATTTTAAAAAGTGCGAATTTCGGCGATTCCGAATACGACGAACATTCCGCGAAGGGTTGACCTGCAGGGTATCGTCAACGGTTTTATGCAGGTGTCCGGTTTGGATTTTCGTTTTAATCCCTTGGATTTTTTTTGGGGGGGGTAGGCGTTTTGCCGTCAAGGGGGGGGTGGATTCTAGGGAACGTCGCAACACCATGGATTGAGGAAAGGGTCTTTGGTGGGATACGAATACGCAGGAATCGCCTACGAGAGGCAAGGCGAGATGCTAGCTGCCAGGAGGCGTCACTACGTCGAGCTCGTGCTCGCGGGCACGGGCTACGCGGAGGCCGCCCGCGCCGTCGGCGTCTCCAAGAGAACCGGTAAGTTGTGGCGCAACGGCAGGACGCGCAGCACGGGCCGCAACGAGGCCCGTGCGCAGAGTGGACGGAGGCAGCCATGCCGCAGCCGAAGCCGACGGGCCCCAGGTACCTGAGCATGGACGAGCGCATATTCATCGCCGACGGGCCGGTGTGCGGCCTGAGCATGTCGGCCATCGCCTCCCGGCTCGAGCGCAGCAGGTCGACCGTTTGCCGCGAGGTGGCGCGCAACCGCGATCGGGGCACCGGGCGCTACACCCCTTACAGGGCCGGCGAGATGGTGGCCGCTAGGCGCAGGCGGCCCAAGCCGCGCAAGCTCGAGGACCGAAGGCTCGCGGCGGCCGTCCAGGCCAAGCTCGACGCCCATTGGAGCCCCGAGCAGATTTCCCATTGGCTCGCGGCGGAATACCCCGATAATGAGGGCATGGACGCATCGACCGAGACCATATACCAGGCCATCTACATCCAGGCGAAGGGGCAGTTCAAGCGCGATATCTCCCAGCAGCTGCGCAGCGGGCGCGCGGCCCGCAGGCCGAGGACGGTCCCCGATGCGCGCAAGCCGCTTCCGCGAGCCGATGGCGATGATCTCCGAGCGGCCGCCTGAGGTGGAGGACCGCGCCGTGCTGGGCCACTGGGAAGGCGACCTCATAACGGGCGCAGCGAACAAGAGCGCCATAGGCACGCTGGTGGAGAGGTCGAGCCGCAACGTCATCCTGCTGCACCTGCCCGACGGCCACGGCTCCGGCAAGGTGCAGGAGGCCATCGTCAGGAAGATGGCGAGGCTTCCCGAGCTTATGCGAAACTCGCTGACGTGGGACCAGGGCTCGGAGATGGCGCTGCACGGCAAGATATCGGTGGCGCTGGACATGGACGTCTACTTCTGCGACCCGCACTCGCCATGGCAGCGCGGCGCCAACGAGAACGCGAACGGCCTGCTGCGGCAGTACTTCCCGAAGGGCACCGACCTGAGCATCTTCCCCGAGGAGTACCTGGACGCCGTCGCCGAGGAGCTCAACGACAGGCCCCGCAAGACGCTCGGGTGGAGGAAGCCCAGCGAGGTGTTCCTGGAGTTGATGAACGATTCGCTGACAGCCTAGAATCAGGTACTGCTGACAGGGGGTGTTGCGATGTTCCCTAGAATCCGCCGAATCCGCCTGTCGCAGCCGGATGCGTGTCTGGAACATTATTGCGAAAGGCGCATCAAGAAGCCCCTGGGCTGGATGAGCCCGACCGAGTACCGCAAGAGCCTAGGCTGCGCTCTGTAAGCGGTTCGGAAAAATGTCCGCATCCCCTTTCGGCTTGAACAAGTGGCATATGAGTGCGTTTGTGATGGCTTGTTGGTGTTGGAAGGTGCACTTGCTTTCTGATGCTATCGTAGATCCATCATTTTGTTGAATTCTGAACGCCATTCGTCTAGAAGCGCTTGGACCTTATCGTCGTCGACAGTAGCTCCTCCTGTTGCATGTTGTTCGTTCTTTATGCAGAGGTAGAGCGCGGCGGCGCATGTGGATACAAAGCGATCCGCTTCCCAAAAGTCTGGCGTTTGGGAAGACTTTAGAATAGCAGCCTGGTATTCTTCGGGCGATATGTAATTTGCAAACGATTTGTTAGCCGCCCAGCCACGCCCTTCTTTTGAATACCAGATCGTAATAAAAAGCTGGCTTCCAAATGCTGTTTGGGAAGAGCTTTTGAAAATAGATCTTAAATACGTTTCGCAAGCAGACGAATCGACTTTTCTCCATAAATGAAATTCCGTCCTCGAATCATAGTTTTTCAACAAAAGCTCGGTTTGTGCGAGTGACTCCATTGCCTCGTTGAATTTCTGTTCTAGGCTTTGTAAGGTTTCCATTGTAATTACCGGTTGCTGTTTGGCTCCCGAAAAACCATACCTGCCATTAGCTCTTTCCTGCTCAATGATAAAGTGTGCCAAAGCGGTTATTTCCCTCCCTTCTAGATTGGCTATTGATTCCTTTACTGCAGAAGAAGAGTCATCAAGATTGCTCAGGCTGAACGCTTCGATTGCGGCAAGGGAGATGAGCCTTCTTTCTGAAAACATACCGTCCGAATCTCGAGATCGCCACATGTTGTTTAGGAGAGACCTCGCGATGGCATTTGCTCTGTTTGCGTCGAGTCTCCTTTTGTGACTTTGCAGTTCAACTGAAAAGTCGACAAGAGATCCTTCGGCGGCGAGTTCTCTTATGGATGTCTCTATGTCTTCTAATCTGCAATTAAATAAGATTTCATCGATGTTGAACTCTGTGGAGTCCTGCTCTGCATTCTCGAAAAAATATTCAACAAAAATAGGATGATGCGCTAAAGATTTTCGCTTAATGAGGTCGTTAGGCGATAAATTGGCAATATAGGCATTATGCCCAATTGCCATTATCGGAAAAATAGACGAGAGGAGTATCTCTGCTCCTCCTTGATTATTCTCGGAAAAAGCAAGGAACTCTTCCCTTGTCTTTCTTGCTTGATTGTTGCTTACCGGAGAAGGTCCGCATAGCAGCTCGTCGTTTTCTTTTGCCGCCCTGAAAACAGAGAGGTCAAACACCTTGAGGGCGGTCATCGCGGCAATGTCAAAGGGATGGACTTTTTCCGCGAAGTAGTTTAATTCGAAACGTAAACTATTGAGATATTTTTTCGCGTCCCGGAGGTTGCTTACATAACAGGAAATGCCTCGCGCCAAGTCGTCAAGCTGAGCATTAAAGTTCTCGTCTTCTTCTTTGTCGGGCAGGTAATCCGTTGTGATTGCAAGCTCTTTTCTGAGTGCTTTCATAATGGTCGATTGCTGGATATCTGGAATATTTATTTCGATTTGAATTATTTTCTCAAGATATTTATCTCCGGAGCTTCCTTGGATATGGCTCAGCGCCCCTGAAACGATCTGCTTGTCGTACGCAAGTAGGTAGTTCACATTAGGGAAATCTGCAATTGTTGCGACTGTTTGGAATACAGAGCAGATTTGGTCATTAGATAGTCTGTCGATATCATCGATCGCAACAAGAATCTTTATCCCGGCCTTCTTGAGTATTTTACTGACTCTGGCTTTTCTTTCCTCGATACTGTCAAGGTGCTCGTCTGCTTTGTCTTTCAATGATCGCGAAGCCATTTTGGCGAGAGCTCTTCCTCCTCCAGAAAGCGCTTGGGAATAATCATCGAGCGCTTTCGCAAGGTTCTTTAATGAGCTTCCTTTGTATTGCGTTTTTCCGACCGATCGACATAATCCAGCCATTAGCGTGCGGAAGAATTCAAGAGGTAAACTTGTTTTATTGAGGCTGTTCCATGGGTTGAAAGTTATAACTATCGTATTGGACGCGGAAACGCTGCCAAGTTTATGTTTGGCGATATTGAGCACTGATGTCTTCCCAGAGCCCCATGAACCTTGGAGACCAATTACGACCGATTCGTTTTGGTGAATTCCCTTGATAGAGAAGGCTAGTTTTTCAGCGAAATATGTCCGCTTCAATATGTCTTCTTCGGCTGTTTCAATCGGTCTGTCGGAGTTGAACATCTTGGTTTCCTGCTTTTCGCTGTTGTTTTTACGGGTGCTGAATTAAAAAAGAGTTTGGTGGTTTAACCCCAGGAAATGTAAGCCTCGAATTAGGTTGTTTGGGGCCGGGTTTTTGCTTGTGACTTCGGATAAAAACCAATGCAGTAAATGCCGAGCGGCGTTTCTCATGCTGGCAACAATGTATAGATTATTCGATAGGCTTCCTCTTTTGCGCCCAAGAGGCATTTTAGCGAATTGGCGCAGTAGAAAATGGTGGGGCGGCGGAGGTTTTGCCTCCGCGGCGAGTCCGGTATTCTAATCATCTTAAACGGTATATCGGATAGAATCCTGGAAATGGGCCATCCCCACGCGCGCCGCCCGTCATGATTTCACTAAGAAACATATCCATCGTGAAGCTCCTTTCGTTTTCAAAAATTGAAAATACCTCAAAGGCAATAGATAGCAGCTCGATAATGGCTGTTATTTGATCAAAAGATGCTACCGATAAAGCTGTAAAGATGCATACCGACAAAAACAATTTTTAGGATAGCAGATCGTGGTTTCGTCTTCGAGGTTTAGGCTGAACGTAAGGCATTAATGAAAGCAATAGGAGCTAGATGTTGGTTTTAAACGCATGGGGGGGGGAGTCGATCGGGATGCCATTTCTTCGAAACTCGGTCTCTACGTTTCAAATTTTAAAGAATCACCCCGGGAGGAGTGGTCCGACGTGCTGCAAAGTGAATTTAGACAAGTTCTCAAAGCGGTTTCGGCGGTCAATTCGAAGGGTATCGAGGAGATTTTGATAGAGGTAGCTGCCGAATATGGGGTTGAGGTAGATTCCGATGGCGAGTGGATCGGCAGAATTGTTGATGGAATGATATTCGTTGACTTCGATTACATATACGAAGACATGCCTTTAGGTGACTGGAGGACAAATTGCTTTGATGGGCGGTTCTGCGAGCTTGACTCCAGCGAGAAGCTAATCGACTTCTTCTCTTCGTTCTCGCATTTCCTGGATCGCGGATCTCTTCCTTTGGGAACGCCTACCTGGATTTACTCGTCGAATCGGGACGTGCATGACCATCAAATGCTTCTGTGCTGGGGTGGGCATTCTCCTTCTGCTTGCTTGGAGTCGCTGCGCTGCTGGGGGAAACTTCTTGATGGTTTTCTCGAGACGCGGAACGACAACCTTCTTCTAGATTATTTGGTTAATGCGTTCTATTTCGATAAATCAATGGATGAGTACGGAATTTTGAAACGTTATTCCCTCTGTCAGCTATTTCTAGAGAAAGACCGGGAATCCGAACTTCTAGAGAAAGACCGGGAATCCGAACTCGACTGGAAGCTTGTTCCTTTTCTTGGCATGGGAGGAGGATGCTGAGAGTCTTGCAAAGGCCTTTAGGCGTTTGCGGAATAAACTTGCGCACGGCGATTTTGTTGCTTTTGATTCGGAGCTTGAGAAATATGTTCAGCAGTTTATGGATGGAATGTTCGCGTTTGACTACTCTGAGCTTAGCAGAAGAAACTGGGCAATCGGTAATGTGCGCTATACGCTGGATAGGGCACTTTATTCGATTATTGAACTACTCTTCCTGAATAGGGCTAAGCTTGAAAGCGTCAAAATGAAAAACAAACCTGAGTAGCTTGCTCTGCGTTGTTGCGGCTTTGGGCAAGGTTTCGTATTCGATAAGGCTATCTCTCTTGTTTGGCCACGCTATAATCGCTAAAGCTACGTTAGGAGAGAAACGCATGCTCACTATTCATTATGGCGATATGGACGGGGTTGTTTACAATACCTCGGTTTATTTCAACAATACCTATTCTGGAGAGTGGTTCAACGATCCTTTTGCTCAGAAAATGATCGCTTCCGTTGACAAGGGCATTGTTCTGGGGCCTAACGCTATCGAAACCAAGATACTGGGCGTAATTCCACCTGAAAAGCTGTCGAGTGGGCTTAAAACCCTTCTGCTTATGAACTTCCTCCCCGAACGTGTCTACAACGCTTCTAACTGTGGCGATAATTGCGCCCGTTGGATTCTTGCCATTGCGAAGGATCATGACATAACAATCAACCTGTACCATCTGATGGATTTTGGTGGCAGACGCTTTACTGCTAAGGTTGCCAATACTGGCGAGATGGTTCACTCCATGGATGAGCTGGTGCTTATAGGTGCTCAGTGCCTTAGGGAGGGTTCGCTGTGAAGGGCGAGCATCAGGTCGTAGTGCGCAGCAACAAGGTGCAGATAAAGCTAGCAATTCGCCGCAATCTAACAATTTTGCAGGGTAACAGCGCAACAGGTAAAACCACGCTGTTGGATTTGATCGATGAATACGACCAGCTCGGACCCGACAGCGGAACAGTGGTTAACTGCGATGTGCCCTGCAAGGTTCTTTCGGGTCGCAATTGGGAGCGGGATCTTTCGTGCGTCGAAAACAGCATAGTATTTATCGATGAAGACAATGCCTTCATGAAGTCGTATGAATTTGCACATGCGGCACGCCGTAGCTCGAACTACTATGTTTTAGTTGCCCGCGAGGCGTTGCCTCAACTGCCTTACAGCGTTGACGAGATATACGGTTTGAAAAACACGAACAGGGCAAGCTCTAAATACCCAGCGTATTCGAGGGTGTACGCTTCGGCATATCGAATTTATGCGGACGATGAGTTCGCAGGCGAAAAACCGCAATTGGTTGTGGTTGAAGATAGCAATTCCGGTTTTGAGTTCTTCTCGGCGCTTTGCTCCGCCAGCGGGGTGCGTTGCGTGAGCGCTCGTGGCAAAGCGAACATTTACGACGTGGTTCGCGAAGCTGTAGAGTCGGACATTCTTGTTATTGCCGACGGTGCTGCCTTCGGGCCTGAAATGGCTTTTCTTGTTTCGCTTCGTCGCTTCAAATCGATAAAGCTGTTTTTGCCTGAGTCGTTTGAGTGGCTTGTTTTGCGGTCGGGGTTATTCCCTGCTGCTGAAGTGCAGAATATGCTCCTAAACCCTGCTGAATACATTGAGTGCGGTAAGTTTTTCAGCTGGGAGCAGTTCTTTACTGCCAAGCTGGTTGAGCGTTCCAGGGGTTCGTATCTCGCCTATAGCAAGTCGAAGCTTAATGATTCGCATCTTGGAGAAAGGGAAACCGAAGCAATTAAAAGCGTTCTTCCTGATTTGGGAATCTAAGCTTACCGACTTGCTGTGTTGCAAAGTCTCGCTGTTTTACCGTCGGTTCAGTAATTTCTAAAACGATAGTAAAACGAGGGGGTTTCACTAGTTCATCCCCAGCGCTTTGCCAGCAACAGCCTTTGCGCCATATTTCTCAAGGAACCAGCCTGCTCGTAGGCGTATTGCTTGGGTATTGCTTACGGGGTTTCCGCTCAGGGCAACTTCCAGCAGCTTGCGGTCGTGCTTCTTCAGCTGCAATGCGCTGGTGCTTCCGTTGCCCCAGAACTCGCGGAAAATACGGGCATATTCGGGCAGCAGTTCATTGCGTACGCCTTCTGGCAAACAGAACAGTCCATATAGCACGAACTCGATGGACCAGCTTACAATCTCGGTGCTGTATTCATCCAGCCCAAAGCGCTTTTTCCAGGCACCGAAAATGCGCTGGGTCATGGGTAAGTGCTTGCGGCTTTTGGCCTCCAAATCGTCATTGGTTTTCGACGTAAGCGACCCTTCGCGTTCAATACGATACTCGTACAGCTTGTCGCTTATCAGCGCCGTTTTCCTTGAATTGGGGTAGATGTCGAAGAAGAACACCTGGTCTTCGCCGAAGGGCAGTGCCTCTTCGAAGCGAATGTCGTATTCATCCAAGAACGCTTTGCGGCAAGCGGTGCGAATGTAGGGGGTGCTCTGCTCTTCGAACATCAAGGCAGGCTTGAAGCCGTCATACACCACGTCTCTTGGGCTAAGCTTCAGCGTAATCCAGGGAGTTGCGGCTTCTGCGGGGTTGCAGTAACCGCCAAAGGTCACCACGTCGGCATCGGTTTCGGCAAATGCTTCGGCAATACGTTGGCAGGCATTGGGCGTGAAGCGGTCGTCCGCGTCAAGAAAGCCAATGTAGGTTCCGCATGCCGCATCAATTCCCGCGTTACGCGCAGAGGAAAGGCCGCCGTTTGGCTTGTCGACGATAACGATGCGTGTGTCTTCCTTCTGGCGCTTTGCCAGGATTTCACGTGAGCCATCGGGGCTACCATCGTTTACACAAACCATTTCGATATCGCCGAAGGTCTGTGCCTGCAGCGAATCAAGGCAGGCATCCAGATAGTCTTCCACGTTATATACGGGCACGATTATGGAAAGAACGGGGTGCTCGGGAGCGCCTTCGGCGCGGATGACCGTTGGTTCTTCGACCGCCATGGGCTATTTCGCCACCTTGTTTTTCAGCAGCTTTGCAATAAGAGGCAGGCCGCCAATGCGGTAATAGTGCTTGAAGGTGTTCAGCTTGCCGGGCGCTGCGTATTCGGTGCGGCACTTTGCAAAGGTTTCGGGCTTTTTAATAAGCGCGCGAAGGTCGGCTTCGGCCCAAGGCTCAAACAGCGCCAGGTCAACGCGGTCGGCGTCCAAATCGGCCTTCAGCTCCTGCGCGGCGTGCTTCAAAAATTCGGCGCGCAGTTCGGCGGAAAGGCGATCGTAGTTCCACAGGTAGCTGTTGAATTTCATGCGCTCCAGCACGCCTTGTAGATGCTGCTTTTTTGCCGGGCGCGCATCAAGCCAGCGCTGCATTTCGGCGTACTCGTCGCACACGCAATACACCTTGCCGGGGGAATTTACCGATGAAGCTTCGTTGTCTTGGCGGTACTTCAAAATTTGAGTAGAGCTAAACGCAGCGCGTTCGGCGGCGGCCCATACCTTAAAGGCAAAGCCAGCATCCTGATACGATGCTCCTGGCGTCTCCAGGAAGCGAATGTCATTTTCCTGTAGGAAGGTGCGGTTGTACATGCCCGACCAAATAGATGGCTTTGCATAGAAAGGTTCAAACACTTCCTGAGGGTTAACCAGCTTGCCGCAGAGCCCTTCGCTAATTACATGGCAGGGCTCCAGCTTTTCGTTCTGGCTCCAGTAGAACCAGAAGTCAGCCTTTACCGCCTGTGCGTTGTGCGTGGTTGCCAGGTTGTACAGCACCTCCAACGCGTCGGGCGTGAACGCATCGTCCGATTCCAAGATGGCTACGTATTTGCCCGTTGCCGCATCAAGCCCTTGGTTCATGGATGCTCCATAGCCGGAATTGGCCTTGTCAATCACGCGAAAGCGGCCGTCTGCATCAAGGTATTCCTGCACAATGGCGCGGGAGCTGTCGGTGCTACCGTCGTTAATGCAGATTGCCTCGAAATCGGTGAAGCTTTGGGCCAGCACGGAATCTAGGCATTCGCGCAGGTATTTCTCCACGTTGTAAATGGGTATAAGCAAGCTAATTGCGGGCACGGCGGATCCTTTCGCTATTGCTGCGCAGCGTGCGTTTTTGTTCAACATTTCTATGATAAAGGTTATGGCTCGGGTTGCCTGTTCCGCCGGTGCGTCTCTGGCAAAAAGAGATAAAAATGGGCTGGGGCTAATGGGCCCCATGTGCCGGTGGCTTGTTTGACGAATGCTGTTTCCCATGTTGCTGTTAAACGCTTTGTTGGTAACAGGATCTGAAACTCGAGGCGAATAACCTTGAGGGGGAGTAGACTTTCCGTGGTGGGAAAAGGGACAGGTACCAGGTTCTCGCTGAAAGCATCGGGAGGTTATCTTGGGGTTAGAAAGTGAATCAACGGCAGAGAAAACGGGGTTTTCCAAGGTGAAGCTCTGGTTTACTCGCAACGCAAAATTGCTGGTGGTGTGCTTTGCGGTGGGTATGGTCTGCCATGCGCAGATGTACCTGAACGGCCTTTCGAACCCCGATGCGGTTGTTTCTTTGAGCAACCCCAATGGATACGGAAGCTTTATTCCGCATGCTTGGGATATTAGCTTGGGGCGTTGGGGCTTGCTGTTTGCTGCCTGTGCTAAGTTTGGGCTGTGCTCGCCTATCCTTACTTCCGCAATCACCATTGCCCTGTTTACGCTGGGCGTTGTTGCGCTGATAGACAAGCTTGGCATCAGGAACGCTTGCCTGCAGTATGCTTCTTCGATTCTGTTTATCGCTTCGCCCTTCGTTTCCTGCTGCATCACGTACTACTACTGCTCGAATTCGTACGCGCTCTCGTTTTTATGCGCGGTGCTGGCAGCATGCCTGATCGGGCGCGTTGGGGCTGTCGGCAAGCCGGTTGCCCTTGTTGGGGCAGTTGCGTTGCTGGCGTTTTCGCTCGGTTGCTATCAAGCGAGCCTGGGCGTGTTTTGCGTTGCGGTGCTGTTGGTGATGGTTCGCTCGCTTATGGGCGGCGGCTCTGAATCGCTTGCGTCGCTGGCATGCGATGCTCGTGGTGAAGCTCAGAACCCCTACCGTGAAGAAGGCTGCAGCGCCGATTCGCTCAGCGCCAAGCAGCTTGCGGTGTTCTTCGGTGTTGCCATTGCGGTGTGCGCGGCTGGTGCCGTACTGTACTACGCGCTTACCGAGATTTCGCTGTTTGTGCTGGGCATTGGCCTTTCCGCTTATGGCGGAGCTTCCTCGGTTGGCGCTGGCAGCATTCTTGGTTCTTTGACGTCGTCTGTCCCCAGCGCTTACGTTGCCTTTTCTGACGGCTTGTTCAGCCACGGCATTTTCGGGAACCACTTTGCATGGGTGTATGTGGCGGCTGCCTGCATGGTTGTTGCGGCGGTTGCGTTTGTCCGTCTTGTTGCGATCAACGGCGTGAAGCGTTTGGGGGCGAGCGCTATGGCGCTGCTCTGCGTTGTGCTTATTCCCTTTGCTGCCAACGTTATCCTGGTTATCGTTCCCAGCTACGGGTATCCCACCCCGCTTATGCTGGGCGGCTTCGTGGCTTCTTTTCTGCTTCTGCCCCTGTTGGTGCAGCTTTTGCTCGATTCGCCCGATCGAGGCAATGCGCGCCCGCGCGTACCCGCGAAGGCAATGTCCGTCGGCTGCTGTTGCCTTATTGCCGTAGGGGCGTGGTCGTACGTGCTGCAGTCGAATGCGGATGCCGAGGTTATGCAGGCATGCCAGAACCAAACTGCTTCTTTGGCCACCCGAATTGCCGGCGTGCTTGATGCGAACCCCGATGTGCAGGCGGGTGCGAAGGTATTGATCGCCGGCAAGCCCGAAGCGGGCAACTTTCCGAACACCAGCGATTCCTACGTTCACGCAAGCAGCTATGCGAAGTGGGGCATGGTTTGGGACAACCACTACCAGAACAACATGCGTTCTTGGGATGTGATAATGAAGCGGTTTGCGGGGCAGAGTTTCAACTACTGCTCGTTCGACGAATGCGCCAAGGTTATTCGCTCCAGTGAATTCGCGAACATGTCGCTGTATCCAGCCAATGATTCGGTGGCAACCATCGACGGCGTTGTTGTTGTTAAGATATCTGACATAAGCAAGTATTTGGAATAGCGGCGCGCGCTGACGCCGAAGCGTTTAGAGTTCATGAGGGGCGCTGGGCATATGGGAAAACGACATCACGGCAAGGGCGAAGCGAGCGGTATGTCCGCCTCGCGGGGGCGTAATGGCGCCGCTGCGGGCGCCGCGGATATCGTCGTTACGCATGGGTGCGGCGATGCTGCTGCCTACGCCGATGCTGCCCGTAGCGGTACGGGTGTTGCGGAAGCTACGGGCTCGGTGAGCACTGCAGACGTCCCAGACCAATCCTCTACCGCCCCGTTCTTTTCAGTTGTTCTACCCGCATATGGCTCCGAGCCTTACCTCGCCGCCGCCTTGGGCGATTTGCAAGACCAGCTGTTCACCGATTGGGAAGCTATTGTGGTGAACGATTGCTCGCCCGACGGCAGCTTGGCCATCGCGCAGCAGTTCGCCGCAGCCGATGCGCGCATTCGCGTTGTTTCGCACGAGGTGAACCGGGGACTTTCGGCGGCGCGCAATACGGGTTTTGCCGCTGCTCGGGGGCGCTATGTGTGGTTTCCCGACCCCGACGATCGCTACGATTTCACCTTTCTGCAGAGTGCGTACAACTCGCTTCAGCAGCACGAAGCGCCAGTGGTTATGGTGGGCCATGTGGAAGAATTCTACGACGCTGGTGGCAAGGTAGAACGCGTGCAGGAATTCACTTTCAGCCAGGAATCGGCGCATTTGGGAAAAACCAAGCTGCGTAAGCACGTGTTGGAGTTCGAAAAGGGCACGCATTACGGCTACGCCTGGAACAAGGTGTACGAGCGCAGCTACCTGCAACAGGGCGGCTTTACCTTTACCGAAGGTTTGCCGCTTATCGAAGATATTGAATTCAACATCCGCGTGTTCCAAGATTTGCCTGGCCTGAACGTGATTGGCGCACCGCTATATCGCTACGCCAAGCGCGAGACGGGCAACCTAACCAGCAAGTTTGTACCGCGTTACTACGAGGTGCATCGCGCGCGCATTGAAATGTTGCGCAACCAGCTGGGTTCATGGGGCTTGCTTGATGTCGGCGCCAAGGCCACGCTTGGTGCGCTGTATGCTCGCTACATTCTTTCGGCGTTGGAGCGTAACAAGCAGAAGGAAAGCGGCATGAGCGGTTCTGCGCAGAAGGAATGGCTGCAAGGTGTGTTTGCCGATGAGTTATTCAACGAGTTGGTGCCCTGCGCGCAAGCTGACAGCCAGGCGTTGCGCCTGTGTTTGAAGCCCCTGCAACAGCGTAATGCGGCGAAGTGCCTGGCGCTAGGCGGTGCTATTCATGCTGCCAAGAACGGCGCTCTGCACAACGTGTTTGTGAAACTAAAATCCGGCAGGTGAGAAAATAGGGCAGATCTCGCTTTTTCGCTTGTGGCATAGTGGCTGGCGCTGAACCTCGCGTATGCGCTTCATCGCAAACGCGGCTCGGCTCGCAAAGTTGGAATCTGGGCCCTGCCCCTATTTTCCCAAGATGTTGCATTTCGGCAACACGCTAGGTTTGCTTTGCTGCTAGGCGTACAATCGGACGCGGTAATCAAGCGAAAAGGGGGCTTGCGGTGGATCTTTCCATTGTCGTGCCATGCTACAACGAAGAAGGATCGCTGCCGCTGCTGTTCAGCGCGGTGGATGATGCTTTTGCCACCTCGGGAGTGTCGTACGAGCTGGTTTTGGTGAACGACGGCAGCTCCGACGGTACGTCGCACCTGCTGCATGAGCTGCCCACTCCTGCATCGGCTGAACGTATCGTCGTGGTCGATTTTTCCCGCAACTTCGGCAAGGAAAGTGCCCTGCTCGCAGGCCTTCAACATGCCGAAGGGGATGCGGTTGGCCTGATGGACGCAGACTTGCAACAGCCTCCTGCAACGTTGCTTGAAATGTACCGCATGCTGCAGGCCAACCCTAGCGCCGATTGCGTAGCCGCATTCCAAGAGCATCGAAACGAAGGCGCGGTGCTGAGCTTCTTCAAGCACGCGTTCTACAAAACGTTCGATGCAACTTCTCGGCTCAATGTCATGCCCGATGCCTCCGATTTTCGCGTGTTCCACCGCAGGGTGGCCGATGCGCTTCTTTCTATGCCGGAAAGCTTCCGCTTTTCGAAAGGCATGTTTGCCTGGGTAGGTTTCGAGACATTGCCGTTTCCCTACACGCCGGCAAATCGCGTTGAGGGCGAAACGAAGTGGTCGTTCCGGAAACTAATGCGCTACGGCATCGGCGGAGTGCTTTCGTTTACCACGTTTCCGCTGAAAATTGCCGCGGTGGCGGGTCTCGTTGCCACGCTTGTCGGGTTGGTTCTGCTGGTCGAAGTCGTTGTCGAGCAATTTATCAACCCCGCCATGCCATCGGGCTATCCTACGCTTCTGTGCGTGCTCCTTTTGATGGGCGGGCTCATTTTGGTCACGCTGGGTGTGATCGGCGAATACATCGCACGCATCTACATTGAAACCAAGCGCCGCCCTGCCTATATCGCGAAATCGGTAGAAGTCCGAACTAGCACCAACCAGGCAGGAAAGTAAGGGTAGGTGCTCGATTCCCACTTTGCGAGCTGAGCCGCGTTTGCAATGAAGCGTGCGTACGAGGTTCGGCGTCAGCCGCTATGCCATAGGCGAAGAGGAACCGCTTCCTTGCTTCCCGTGCCCGAGGAACAGGGAGAGCGGTTCAATACGGCACCTCATCCGAGTGCGGGTCTGCGTAAAACCATATTTCACATTTCAGAAAGGACGTATCTGTTATGACAAAACCTACGTATATCTTAATCCGTGAATCCAGCAACGAATCCGGCTACACAGCACATTCGTTCCCTACCGAAACGTCAGCATACAAAGCCATGGACTGCATGGTGGAATCTGATACTGCTGCCATTGAAACGACATACCACTTATCACCCCGTGTGGAACAGGTATCGAGCTATAAAATACAGCTCATCTTCGATGCAATCATCGCTGAGTCTGACATGACCGTAAAAATTACGTACAGCGTTTATGCAATCGAAAAGTAAATCTACTTATCGAAAATATAAAAAAAATGGGGAACAATCTTTCATCTCGATTGTTCCCCATGCTATGTATTTGTACCACGGCTCGCTCGCAGTGGTATATTTTTTATCCTTTTTTATGCTGATTTTCTCTAATTCGTTTGGCCCTCTTGATAGGGGTACTTTTCCAGCAGTTCCTGTACGGTGATGAAGCTGTAGCCTTGTTCCTTCAACTTAGGGAGCGCCTGGCGAAGGCCTTCGATGGTCTGGCTGCGGTCGCCGCCGCCATCGTGCATCAGGATGATGTTGCCGGGGCCGGCGCTCTGGATGCGCTGGGCAATAACGTCGGCGCCGGGCTTCTTCCAGTCGGTGGTGTCAACGTTCCAACCAATTTCTGCCGTTACAATGCCTTCAAGATCGGTGGCAACAGAAGTGTCGAAGTTACCGCCCGGGCAACGGAAAATAGTGCTTGCTTCCTGGCCGGTAGCGTTCTTGATGGCCTCCAAACCCTTTTGTACTTCCTGCTTGCGTTCGTCTGTCGACATCTTGATAAGGCTTACGCCTTCGCCGCTGCCCTCTGCGTGGTCCCACGTGTGAGTGCCAATTTCGCAGCCCATACTTGCAGCGCGTTGCAATTCCTTTTCGTGCCCGCTAATGCATTGGCCAACGGTAAAGAAGGTAGCCTTGGCGTCGTTCTGTTCAAGGATGTCCAGGATCTCGTCGGTTTGCTTATCCCATGGGCCGTCGTCGAACGTGAGCGCAATAACCTTGTCGCCGTTGCTGTTCACGTTGTAGTACTGAACGATGTTGTCGACCGGTTCTTTGGTGGTAACCGTGGCGGTGATGCCCGATTCCTTGCCTGTGCGCGTTACTTGCTCGCCGTCCTGGGCATTGTTGCTGTACAGGTGAACTGCGCCAACGCCCTTCAGCTCCGTTTTGTGCGGAAGGGTTTGGGGTTCGCTGTCGGTGTAGGGCTCGGTGATGTCGGTGCCATTGGAGATCTCGATCTTGTCGCCGCCGTTCAAGTGCATGCCCATATCGTCGGTGTCGTTTCCGTTCACCTTTGCGGTGCAGCGGGTGCCTTCACCTTGACGGATGGTGCTGCCATCGACGGCTACGTAGTTGCCAGGCGTTACCGAAACCACGTTGTTGTCCAGAAGGCCGCCAACGCTGCGCTCGGCGCCCGAAATGGTTACCTGGTCGCCGTTTAGCGTGACCTCAACCGGCTTCGACCCCATCCAGTTGTTGAAGGCGAATATGCCAACGATGGCAAGCACCACAACAGCGGCAACGGCGATAAGACTGCCGCGCGTAAAGAAGTCGGCCTTCTGCTTGGGCGCATAGTTGTTGTTGCCCAGGTAGCGAGCTGCCTGGTATGTGGATGCGTTGGTGGGCGAAGCCTTTTGGGCGCCTTCTTTGGTGCGCTGGTATTTAGCGCGCGAATAGGCAGACGGGTCGTTGCCGCGCATGTTTTGCACAACGGGTATCTGCTGTGAAGGCTGGCCTTGCTGCGGCTGTGCTGCCTGAACGCGCATGCTCTGGCTGGGTTGCGAAGCTGCGGCGCCGCGACGAACGGGGCGCTGCTGGCGTTGAGCCGCGGAGGGGCGCTGACCTTCAACGCGCGGCATGCGCTGGCTTGCCTGGGCGCTGGGGCGCTGACCGCGCTGGCTGTTGGCAGCGCGGCGAGATGGGCGCGCCTGCTCGTTGCCGTTTTGCTGCATGCGCGGCATGCGCTGGCTTGCGGAAGGGTCGCCTGCGCCTACGTGCTGGTTAGCATCTTGCGGTATTGCAACGCGCGGCATGCGCTGACTGCCCTGCATGTTGGGGCGCTGGCCCTCGACCCGCGGCATGCGCTGGCTTGCGCTTGCGGAAGCGTGCTGATCCCAGGCCGACACGTTGGACATGTTGCTATTGGCCGTGTGCCCCTGGTTTGTTTGGGCAGGCTGGTTCGTGGCAACGCGCGAATGGGCAATATGATCGTTGCCGGCACCTGCATACGCAGGGAATGCGGACGATGCGCCGCGTTCCTGACCTGCTGGTTTGTTCTGCACGCGTTCGTGCATGAATGAAGCCGTGGGGTCGTGCTGGCTGTATAACTCGCGTTCGCGCTCAAGCTCGTCACGTGCGCTGGGCACGGAAGTGCGGGGCGTGGTGGAACGGCGTGTTGGTTGGCGACGCGCTGGTCGGCGCGATGGTTCGTTTGAATTGGTCATATGTATTCTAAAACTCCCTAAAATCCAATCTCCTTATTGTACTCGGCTTGGTTGCGGGTGAGTTTTTATACACAATTGTTAGATGCCGGTTATGCAAGTTCTTCATTGATGTGTTTCCGGGCGCCTGGCGATGGCAAGATAGTGCCCTGATGCGTTCCCGGGCACTCGCCGATGGCAAAATGCCCGCGAAATGCGTTCCCCCGGCGTCCGACGGTGGCGGGACTGCGCCCTGATGCGCTCTTGGCCTGACTGGCAGTGGCAATATACTCGCGCGATGCGTTCCCGGGCGCTTTGCCGTGGCAAGATTCCGCCGCGGTGCGTTCCCGGGCGGCAATCCGGGGCAATTTTTTCACTCCATGTATCCCAAAAGGGGCCTCGGACGGGAAAATCGCCAGTTCGTGGCAAGATTCGCACGCCATGCATCCGAAATGAGCTGGCTTTGGCAAGACATGTGCGCCATGCATCCGAAATGCCCCGCAAACCGCCGTTGGAGGATACACCGCGCGAATATCTTGCCAGGAAGGGGCACTTTTCGCTGCACGGGCCCCTCGAATCATGCATAGTGCGCAGATCTTGCCATCCGCCGCCGAACAGCGCGAGCGATCGCAGCCACGGCGCCGCCCTTATGGGCGGCGGAACGGGGCGCGGGCGGCTTCTTGTCGGGCGGGGTGACGCTGCTAAAGGAGTGCGTGGTGTTGTGGGGTGTCGAGCGCTGGCGGCAAAGCTGGCATCAGTGAAGCTCCGCTTGCAAGTCTCTGACGCCGATAATCTCGCCGAATCTTGAGAGTCAGCATTCGCGGGGAGGGTTCAGGGCGGGACGGCGGCAAGGAGGCGCCGGTCAAGCGGCCCCGCCGAGTGAGGGCCGCGTGCTAGCAACCTTTAGCAGCGCGTTCAAAGAAAAAGTTAACCCGTTGGTACTTTTCCTGTTGACAATACCCCCTGGGGGTATATAGTTGCAGCGTAAAACAAAGAAGGGGAGAAGAGTCTCTCTCGTTCCCATCAGTGAAAAGGGTCACCATGAGCGAAGAATTGCCCAAAGCATGTTGCTCGGAAAAAACGGAAGCTCCAAAGCGTATATGCGAGTGCCGTCATAAAGCAACGGAGCGCAGCGCCGAATTCCAAAGCGAATTGCAAAAGCGTCTGAATCGCGTCATCGGTCAGCTGAATGGTGTGAAAAGCATGATCGAAGACAACCGTTATTGCGGCGATGTGCTCATTCAGCTTTCTGCTGCGGAAAGCGCCGTGCATACCGTGTCAGAAATGCTGCTGCGCGACCATCTGGAAACGTGCGTAACCGAACGCGTACGCGAAGGCGACACCGAAGTAATTGACGAGGCCATGCAGCTCATCAAACGTTTCGCCCGCTAAGGGCGGGTTTGTTCGGCTGGTGCCCGACCGAAGCCTGCCAAGTTGGCTTTCGTGCGGATCCCGACTGCCGCTGACTGCCGCTGCAACTGTCCCGTTCGTGCAGATATCGACCGCCGCCGAGACTACCGCCGTAGTTGCCGTCCGCGAGGATCCCGATTGCCGCCGGTTTGGTTGGCGGTTCATTCGGTCGGCAGTTCACCCCCCCTCAATCACGAAACTCCAAGAGGAGATATACCATGAAGATATCTTTCAATGTTCAAGGAATGACATGCGCTGCCTGCTCGGCGCGTGTCGAGAAAGCTACCAGTGCGGTCCCTGGCGTGGCGAGTGTTGCCGTGAATCTGCTGAAGAATTCAATGGAAGTGCAGCTTGCCGCCGACGCCAATGCCGCCGAGGTTACAGCCGCCATTGAGGCAGCCGTGAAGAAGGCGGGCTACGGCGCCAGCCCCAAAGGCCAGGCGGGCGCACCCGCTGGGCCAGGCGTGGCTGCTGCTACAGGCTCAGGTGTCGCTGCGGGCAATCCGAACGCCACCGCCGAAGCCGAGCAGAAGGGCATGCTGCACCGCCTGATTGCCTCGCTCGTGTTCACGGTGCCGCTGTTCTACATCTCTATGGGCGACATGTTCGGCTGGCCGTTGCCCGGTGTGCTCACTGGTATGGAAAACATGATGGTGTACGGGCTTACCCTGTTTGTGCTGCTGGTGCCCGTTATTTTCATCAACTTCAAGTTCTTCCGTGTGGGCTTTCGTGCCTTGGCGAATCGCGCCCCCAACATGGATTCGCTCATTGCACTAGGCTCGGGCGCCGCTACGGTATACGGCGCTTTTGCGCTGTTCAACATGGCGTTTTTCATGGGTCATTCCGACATGGAAGCCGCTCATCATTTTGCCATGAACCTTTACTTCGAATCGGCGGCCATGATCCTGACGCTCATCACGTTGGGCAAGTATCTGGAAGCGCGTGCGAAGGGTAAAACCACCAGCTCGCTTTCGAAGCTTATGGATCTTTCGCCCAAAATGGCAACGCGCGTGGAAGACGACGTTGAAGTGCAGGTTCCTGCCGCAAGCGTGCGCGTTGGGGACGTGCTCATGGTGCGTACGGGCGAATCGGTGCCGGTCGACGGCGTGGTATTGGAAGGTGAAGGGTCGGTCGACGAATCCGTTATTACAGGCGAGCCTCTGCCGAAGAGCGTGCATGCTGGCAGCGCGGTGACGGGCGCCACCGTGAACACGGCGGGCTGGTTTACGATGCGTGCCGAACACGTGGGCGAAGAAACCGTGCTGGCGGGCATTATTCGTCTGGTCGACGAAGCCACCAGTTCCAAGGCGCCCATCGAAAAGATGGCCGACAAAATCAGCGGCGTGTTCGTGCCGGTGGTTATCGCTATCGCGGTGGTGGTGTTTGCCGTGTGGCTCGCCGTGGGGGCGGAGCTTTCCGTGGCGCTTACGTACGCGATTTCCGTACTGGTAATTTCATGCCCCTGCGCGCTGGGATTGGCAACGCCTACTGCCATTATGGTGGGCACGGGACGCGGTGCCGCGAACGGGATTCTGGTGAAATCTGCCGAGGCGCTGGAAACGGCGCGCGGCGTGAAGACGGTGGTGCTGGATAAAACGGGCACCATCACCAAGGGCGCTCCGCAGGTAACTGATGTTCTACCGGCGGAAGGCGTGCGGGCCGAAGAGCTGCTGCGGCTTGCCTATGCACTGGAAAAGCCTTCCGAGCATCCGTTGGCTCGCGCGATGGTGCTATACGCAGCGGGCGGCATCGGTGCTGATGCGGTAAAAGAGTCTGCCGAGCTGGTTTCCGGATTCAAGCAGGTTCCTGGTCAGGGCGTTTCCGCCTGTGTTTCGGGCGCGGCGTGCTATGCGGGCAATGCGCGCATGATGGCCGAGTGCGGCATCGCGGTGGATGCTTCGCAGGCTGAAGGGCTCGCCGACGAAGGCAAGACCGTCACCTATTTCGCTTGCGATGGCAAGTTGGTAGGCATTATTGCCGTAGCGGATGTACCGAAGGCAACTAGCGCTGCCGCCATTGCGCAGTTGCGGGCGATGGGCATTCGCACGGTGATGCTCACGGGCGATGCCGACCGAACCGCTCTTGCCGTGCAGCGTCAGGTGGGCACCGACGAAGTCATTGCCGGCGTGCTGCCCGCCGAAAAGGAGCGTATTGTTCGCCAGCTTTCCGCGAAGGCTCCGGTTGCTATGGTGGGTGACGGCATCAACGATGCTCCGGCATTGGCTCGTGCGGATGTGGGCATTGCCATTGGCGCCGGCACCGATATTGCGCTCTCTAGTGCCGATATCGTGCTGATGCACAGCGATTTGGCTGATGTGCCCGCTGCCCTGGATCTTTCGCGTGCCACTATGCGCAACATCAAGCAGAACCTGTTCTGGGCGTTGTTTTACAACGCCATCTGCATTCCTGTGGCGGCAGGCGCGTTTGCGTGGGCGGGTTTCAGTCTGAACCCGATGATCGCGGCGGCGGCCATGAGCGTAAGCTCGGTATGCGTGGTCACCAATGCTTTGCGTTTGCGTGGGTGGAAGCCGCAGCGCGTATCCGCAACGTCGATGGGTGCGGTGGGCAAAGCAGCGAGTGGCCCAGCCTCAGCCAACGAAGTTGCTGGCGTTGGCGCCGCTGCTGGTGCTGTGACCAGCAAAGAAGCGAACAATCTACCATCGGCTAACGAAACGGCGAACGATGCTCCTTCTAGCGACGGAATGCCGACCGGCCCGAATGCTTTCGCTGTAAATTCGCGCTCCGCCGCTTTGCAATTCCCTGAAAAGCGCTTGCGCGTGGAGGGCATGAAGTGCCACAAATGCGCAGGTCGCGTGCGCGGAGCGTTGGAAGCGGTGCCTGGCGTTGAAAGTGCGGTGGTCGATCTCGAGGGCAAGCAGGCCACGGTGCATCTTAGCGATTCCGTGCCCAATGAAGTGCTTGTCGGAGCTGTGATCGAAAAGGGCTTCGAAGCAGAAATGCTAGCGCACTAGCCGAACGGAGGATGACGCCAATTAAATAGCGTGGTTCGCCAATCGGGCTTGCCCCTGTTCCCGTCTGACGAGCCGCCAATCGGAATCGCCCCTGTTCCCGCCTGGTGAGCCGCCAGTCGGGAACACCTTCGCGGTCAGCGCGGGCTCCTCGCCAGGCGTCCTCCCTCATCCGGTGTCGGTCCTTCGCCGGGCGCCCTCCTGAATGTCCTGTATGAAAGGGCTGGGCATTGAACAGTGGCAAGAAACGGTTATCGTGTATTCCCAGAGGAGGCTCGGACGGCAAAAGGGCCTCTTCATGGCAATATGTCGCCGAAATGCATGCTCTAACAGCATGTTGTTGGCAACATAGGCTCCTTATGTATGTTTTAAGCGGCGAAAAGCAGTGAAAAACAGTGTTGGGGAATACATTTCGCGAATATCTTGCCCGAAAGAGGCCCTTTTGCCGTCCGAGCCCCTCTGAGAATACATTTGAGCGATATCTTGCCATGATCCTTGGCTGTCTGTGCGTGCACGAATGCCCGCTTTTCCCCATACCCCATCTGGTGTCCTGTTCGGGGACTCACGTTAAGAGCCTTCATTCGGCGTCCTGCTTGGAACCTTCCCAAGCAGGAAAGCGGCCCTGTATCGAACATAGCGCTTCTCGCCATAAAACAGCGCTGTCCGCAACGACGCTGTTCGCAACGACGCAGGGCACTTATCTGTTGCAGACGCCTTGCGTTCTAGGCTGCTTTGTCGGCTTAAGCACGCCCCGGACTCTGGTATGCAGGTTCCGGGCGTGCTCTTGGCTGCTTGCCAGACAATGTCGGTGAAGCATGTTGGCTCCAGGCGTGTCGGAGCGCTTGTCGGTGCCGTCGATGCTGGCTTGCTGGGTGGCGGTTGGCTCCGGGTGTGTTGGGGTGCTTGCGTGGCCGTCGGCAAGGCGCAACTATCGCGCAGTTGGCTCCGGGCGTGCCGGCTTGCTGGGTGGCGCCGCCACCGTATGGCCGGCCCCAGGTGTGCCAGATTGGTTTCGGGCACGTTCCTCTCGCTAGAGCAAGAGCGTCGGTGCATGAGGCTATTCGCCCTTTTCAGCCTTGGCCTTGCGAGCCTTTTCCATGATCTCGGTTGGCGAATCGAAGTCGTCGGTGCTGGCGCTACCAGGCGCTACCCATTCGTCGAGATGCTTAACCACCATGCCGATGTTTTCTACATAGGCGTAGATCTCGAACTCGCGCTTGCAGCGGAAGGTGCACTGCACGCAGGGGTTCTTGTCACAGTAGGCAAACGCGTCTTCATCTGCCAGAGCGAACACTACGGGCGGCCACTTCTTGGGTGTGACGTACTTGTGCTGCATGCCAGTGAACGTTTTGAGGCCGAACCAGCGGGGCTTGCATGTGGAGTCGATGGAACGCCAGTTCACGTTGATGCAGTTGTTGTTCATGCCGCCAAGAATCTGATAGGTCAGCTTGAAGCGGTCTTCGACGTCGGCGGCGTCTACGAGTTCGATACGCTCCATAGGTTTGCCGCAGCAGTTCGGCTTGAAATCGACATGGCCGTACGGCGGTTCGAACAGAAGCGAACGCTCACCGTCGTTGGTGCACGTGATTTCGACGTTGCCATCGATGCCGGCAAGAATGGCGCCGCATTCGCTGCAGCGGTAATAGGGAAGGTGCGCTGAGCTGACGCGCGGCTTCCAGGTTGCATGGGTTCGGGTCGGGCTAAATTCTGCCATTGTTCCCCCTTCTTTCGGCAGTATGAGCCAGTAAATACGAAGCTGAAAGCCCCTTGCTGTCCTTGACAAGGGACGCTTTAAAAAACTACGATTTATCTATCTTATACGAGATTTCCAATATGGAAGGGGAAGTGCGCATGAGCGTATATCAGGAGGCATACAAGTTGCCCGAATTCAAGTATGAGTATGAGCGCCTCAAGGTTGACGTCCGTGGCCCGATCCACGTTGTTTCCTTCGACGATGCTGCTAACTTGAATGCAATGTCTTACCAGCAGATGGCCGACTTCAACGACTATCTGAAGAAGGTCCGTATGGACCCCGAATGCCGCGTAATCGTTCTCACCGGCGAGGGCAAATCCTTCTGCGCAGGCTTCAACCTGAACGAGCTCAACTTCGAGCCCCCTGCAGATATGGGCCGCGCTCAGCGCGATCACTGCATCATGCAGACCATCTGCTCCGACCAGGCTGTTAACATGCGTAACGCTATGCAGCCCATCATCGGTGCTCTCAAGGGCCATGCAGTAGGCGGCGGTCTTTCCCTGGCTTGCGCTTGCGACCTGCGCGTTTGCGGCGAATCCTTCAAGATGCAGGCAGGCTACCTGAACATCGGCCTTACCGGTACCGACATGTCCGGTTCTTACTACCTCCCCCGCATCGTGGGCTACGCTCGCGCTGCTGAGGCTCTGATGACTGCTCGCCGCATTGGCGCAGAAGAGCTGAAGGAATGGGGCTTCGCCAATAAGGTTGTTGCTGACGAGGATGTTGTAGAAGAGGCCGTAAAGATGGCAGAGGCTATGGTTAAGAACTCTGCTCCTCTGGGTCTTCGCCTTACCAAGGAATCCCTGCAGGTTTCCCTTGACAACTCTTTCGAGTCTCAGATCAAGATGGAGAACCGCAACCAGGTTCTGGCTTCTCAGACCGAGGACAACCGTCGTGGCGTTCGCAAGATGAATCCGAAACTGCGCGACGAGGTTAAGGCTCATCCCGAGAACTTCGCCTTCTCCAACATGTAAGTTTTCTTCCGAAGGTGCTGCTACAGGAACGGCACCGAACGAAAGATCGCTAGCGGAGCGGCACCCAATTGGGTGCCGCTTTTTTGTTGGGGGGGCATGGCGGCGCCCACGGGAGCCACTGCGAAGCTGCTCACGATGCTATGCTGGGTCCGCGTTGTAGCGCAGATTGAGGTGCTGCAAAGGCTCGCCCTGACCAAATCACTGTGCCAAAGCTATTCCAAGAGTCCGGAAACAAAAAATCGGTCCGAATTGCAACTTTTTTGCGATTGGCAATTGTTGCGAGCTCCCCAATCGCGAATCGCGGCACAAAAACGCAGGTAATTTGCCGTGTGAAGGCCCCTTTTTCGCTTTGCGGGGACAGGGAAGAGTTCGCAATCGCAAAAAAGTTGCAGAGATGCCGAGTTTTTTGTTTTCACGATGGGTGGATTGTCCCAACAGGTAGATTTCACGATGGGCGGATCACCGCAACGGGTGGATATCGCAATGGGCGGATCACCGCAACGGGGCAAATCACACAGATGTGCGTATTCTCGGCGGCAGCGAGGGTAGCAACGTCTAGGGCCACTGATCGGACGAAGCGGCCCCTGTGCCTTGCCGGATCGGGTTGGGCGGCAGCCCGTGTGCAGAGGGGTTTTGCTGCGGATTGGACGGAGCGACAGCCCCTAGGTCTTGAGGCGGCGGGAGAAGGCAGGCTGTGGATCTGGCTCGCCTGAGGAGAGTGGAGTGCCAGCCCCGATGGCGGCAACGAAGCTGGCCGCAGGGGTGATCTTAATTCAGGAATCTTGTACGGGCATTCAAGTTTTGGGCTGGTCTTGAGCCTCATTGAGCTTTCAGGTTTGCTTTTCCGCAAAGTGCGAGACGGGTCTTTTGCGTTGGCCTTGCGTGGCGGGAAGTGAAGAATTCCTTGTTTTGGGCAGAACCTCCCGCATGGTAAGATGAACTCGTTCAGACGAGATTGAAGAATACAATAACCCCTGTTAATTAGGTTGTATTTGGCAAATAGTACATATTCTTAAAGGCTATTTGACAAAAGTGTTTCCCATCGCTGAAATAGACGAACTTAGTCGTTTTGGAGTAGAGAAGAGGACATTCTATGGCCCGGAGGTACGATAGCGAAGCGGTGCGCAATCGCGTGCTTTCGACGAGCGTTCGCCTGTTCCTGGAGCGGGGATACCACGGCACCACCATGGCGGCCATCCTGAAAGAAGCCGATGTGTCCTCGAGTTCGTTCCAGAATGTCTTCGGAAACAAAGACGGAGTGATGTATGAGCTGATGAAGCTCATGTTTTCTGAGCAGTTTTCGGCAGCAGATTCAGCAGCTGCGTTGCTGGGACCTAATGCTAGCCCGGCTTTTGCGTATGCGCTCGAGACGTCCGTCCAGCTCACCATTGCCGAATTAAGTGAAATCATTCGCGATTTGTATTTGCAGGCATATGCCAGCGAACGTTCCCTGGAGTACATTCGCCGCAATACCGCGAAGCATCTTCAGAAATTCTTCCAACGGTACAACCCTTCATTCGATGAAGAGGATTTCTACCAGATGGACATCGGAACATCGGGCTTGATGCTTGGCTTCATGTTGCGCCCGTGCGACGACGATTTTCCCCTTGACGTGAAAATCGAGCGCTATCTGCAGATGAGCCTTTCTGCGCTGAATGTGCCGGCAGAAGAGCGCACAACCATCATCGAGGGCATAAAACAGCAAGATTTGCGTTCCATTGCAAAGGCTGCCGTGAAACAGCTTTTCGATGTGCTGTCCGACACTTTCGATCTTGAGCTTCAAGCGCAAATATTCGGCGAGGAAGAATGCGACAAGGAAGAGTCCGCCGAATAACAGCCCGAAAGGCGCAGGTTTGCTGCCCTCCTGCGGGGCGGCAGTGTTGCCACGCGGCGGCTTGCGGGTATCGGATACCAATTACCGCCCTCCAGTGGGATGGCAAAACCAGACGGGCCATCCGTATCGCTTAATGACGTAGGTGTTGCTCTCCTGTGGTGCGACGGAACCAGATTGACCCCCTGTGCCATTAATAGCGCAGTTGCCCCTCCCTGTAGCGTGACGGGATAGACGTTTGCTGGTTGCCCTACAATAACGAAGAGGAACGCGCCATTCGTTGGGCCGGCATGTGCAACTGCTGGTGCGATGGCGGCAAAAGTGATCTGCTGATCTTGGGGATAGGAGCTCGCATGGGTGTTTTCGCAGGTGATTCCAAAACGGCGAAGGTGGGTTTGCTGTGCGCGGCGTCTGTCGGTGCGGTAGCCGCGGTTGCGACTGGGGCGTTGGCCGCTTCACGTATTAAGACACTTTGCTCGCTGAAGAAGTTGTCCAGTTTTGCCGGTGCGTACAATCTGTATGAGAGCGCGGTTGCGTATCGTTACGACCTTGACGCCATTATCAAGTCAGGGGTTGAAGACGACCAAACCTATATTGACGCGGTGTGCAAGCAGGTATTCCCTGGGATTCCCGTAAAGGTCGAGGCGCCGAAGTTCGCCTGCAGTGCGTTTTGCGCCGAAGCCCCAAGCAGCGTTTTGATGGGTCGCAACTACGATTTCAAAGACGATACCTCTGCGCTTTTGGTTCGGACGCATCCGAAGGACGGGTATGCGTCCATTTCTTTTTCGGCGCTGAACAATTTGGGCGCTAACATGCCCGAGGAAAGCCTGAAAAGTAAAGTTGCGGCGATGTTGGGGCCCTTCGCGAGTCTTGATGGCATCAACGAAAAGGGCGTATCCATTGCGGTGCTTACCCTTGATAGCCTACCTACCAGGCAAAACAGCGGCAAGCCGAAAATCAATACCTCACTGGCCATTCGTTTGGTGCTTGATAGGGCGGCAAGCACGCAGGAAGCGGTAGACTTGCTGGGCTCGTACGATATGGTTGCCATGGCTGGCCGCGACTACCATTTCTTCATCAACGATGCTTCTGGAGACAGCCGCGTTGTTGAGTACGACCCGCAAAATCCTGCGCGCCCTATGGTCGTTACGCATGCGCGTGAAATTACCAACTATTACGCGTGCTATGCCAACGAGGTTCTGCCGAATCAGAAGAACGGTGCTTTAGGGCATGGCAAAGAACGCGCGCTCGCCATTGCCGAGGTGCTTGATGGTGCGCAGCTGCAAACGAAGGAAGTTGCCTGGAAGGCGCTGCGCTGTTCTTCGCAGGAGCCAAACCCAGAAGACATCACCAGCAATACGCAATGGTCCATCGTGTATGACAACATCAACTGCACTGCCGATTTTGTCTTGCGGCGAAACTGGGGCGAAGTGTTCAGCTTTGTCGTGTAGCTGCTAAGGTGGCGTGCATTGGCGGCGGACTCCGGCGAACGGGCATGCTTGGCTCGGTTGGCCAGTGCCCCAATTTGGCGAACCGGTTGTCCAGTTCTCTGCATCACACGAGGCTTGTTGATGTTGGTTGCCTCGCATCCTGATTCTGGCGCAAGACCAGCGCGCACCGTATCATAGAAAGCGAACGACGCGCCGCAACGGGAAGCGGCGAAAAGGAGGGTGCTATGCGAGTTGATTTGCAGGGTGGTTCGGTCGAGTTCAAGGCGAGGGAAAGCGTGCTTTCGAAGATCGAGGCTTCGCTTCAGCCGGGGTTTGAGCCGGTGCAGCCCAAATATGCGGCAACGGTAATGCTGGTGCGTGATTCGGCTCCGTTCCAGACGGAATATCGCATCGAAAGCGATCATTTTCCGCCCGATTTCCCAACCGGCCAGGAACTGGAAGTGTTTATGCTTCGTCGCGTAAAAACGATGGAGTTCGTTCCCGATGCCGTTGTTTTCCCTGGTGGCAGGGTCGATGATCGCGACTCGAACCCCAATCTCCCGTGGTGCGGGCCCGCTCCTGCCGAATGGGCTGAGCTCATGGGCTGCACCGAGGATGTGGCGCGACGCGTGGTTGTTGCTGCTGCGCGCGAGGTGTTCGAGGAGTGCGGCGTTTTGCTGGCGGGCTCCGACGAGCATTCGGTGGTACAGGACTTGAGCGACCCTTCCTGGCAGGAAGATCGTACCGCTTTGGAAAACCACGAGATTGCCTTTGCCGACATGCTCATCCTGCGTGGATTGGTTTTGCGCACCGACTTGCTGGGCCTTATTTCGAATTTCTGTACGCCTGAATTTGAAACGAAGCGATACGACACGTTCTTCTTTTCTGCTCTTATGCCAGAAGGCCAGGTGGCCGATGGCGAAACAAGCGAAGCGCAGATTGCCGACTGGGTAACTCCCGCGTACGCTATGCGTGCAGGTGACGCAGGCAATTGGCTGGTGCTGGCGCCAACCGTTTACAACCTTACTTGTATCGCTTCGGCTCAAAACGCGAAAGAATTTGTCGAAACACGCCGCCGACTTACGCGCTTCATGTCGTACCCCATCAAAAAGGAAGACGGCACGTTAATGCTGCATTGTGACTTCCCGAAGCGCAAATAGGCAACGCGGCAAGGCGGGCGCTTTCTTGCCGGCTTGCGAGAAAAGGAGTTGAGCGGTGGGTTTCGTAGAGGATGAAACGCCCTGGTGCGGTGGGCATGTAAGCGCGCGCGTCCGGTGCGTGCGCGCGAACAACCCCAGCCCCATGACATATGTGGGAACCAATTCGTGGATTGTGGCCGAGCCGGGTGCCAAGGAATGCGTGGTGATAGACCCCGCTCCTGCCGGCGAGCAGGTTCAGCGCATCCTGGCGACATGCGGTGAGGCGGGGCTACGCATCGGAGCCATTGTTGCCACGCACGACCACCCCGATCATATCGAGGGAATTCCCGAACTTGTTGCGGCAACGGGCGCTCCGGTGTACGCGCCGCGCACGAGCCGTATCGAGCAGCTGCTGCAGAAGCACGGCTTCGCGAAGTGCGGCGGCGCGAAGCGTGCGTGCTCGGAGGGCGCCGAGGGCACAGGTGCGGTCGAAGCTGGGTCTGCAGGCGAATTGGATTCGGGGGGCTTGCCTCATTCTTGCGAGGAAAAAGCTGGCTGGGGCGCTGATGTCCAAGCTCTTCCGAAGGGCCCATTCCGCCCCTTTGAAGGAGCTCCGGAGTTTGAGGTGATCGCTCTTCCTGGCCATTCGGAAGATTCGGTGGGCTTGCTTCTCCCTGCAGAGCAGTCTCTGTTCACGGGGGATGTGTTGTTCCGCCATGGGCCCACGGTGGTGTTCCATCCCGATGGGGTGCTTGCCAGTTATTTTGCCAGCCTTGATACGCTTGAGCGGCTGGTTCGTGAAGGCAGGGTGCGGCGTTTCTATCCTGGGCATGGGTATCCCATCGACGACCCGCTGCCCATTATCGAAGCCACGCGAAAGCATCGCGTCGACCGCCTTAACCAGGTGAAAGAAGCGCTGAATGCGGGCACGCTCGCCGAACCTGATGCGTTGTTCGACGCGGTGTATCAAGGCGTGAACCCTGCTTTGCGTATGCCTTCCATTCGAAGCATCCGCGCGCAGTTGAAGTTTCTGGGGATATAGGGACAGGTCCCATTTTTCCACTTAGCCATAGCGCATAAAGAAAGGGCCTTGCTTGCGAATCCAATCGCAAGCAAGGCCCTGTTTGTTAGACGGGAAAATGGGACCTGCCCTATATTCCTAGTTTACGTCGTTATTCTGCAGCAGCCTTCTTCTTGCCGAAGATGGTCTTAGCGCCTTTAACAGCCAAGATAACAGCCAGTACGAAGAGCACAGCGGCAAGTGCTGCCTGAACGCCGGCGGCGAACGGATCGCCGGCGCCAGCCATAAGTGCGGCGCACTTGGCCTGCAGCGTCATGACCAGCGAAGTGAGCGTAACAACCAGCATGAACACCATGGGGATGTAGAACATCTTGTTGTTGCGGCCTGCGTTGCCCAGCCATGCGCATACTGCCAGAAGGGCAAGAGCGGCAAGCAGCTGGTTGGCGGCGCCGAACAGAGGCCAGATGATGGTGTAGCCGGTCATACCGAGGCCAACGCCCAGAACTACGGTAACGAGGGTTGCAACGTAGGGGTTGGTCAGAACCTTGCGAGCGCCGGTGGCTTCGTCCATGGACTTACCAGCGGGAACCCACAGCTCCTGGAACATGTAGCGGCCCAGGCGGGTTGCCGTGTCGAGCGAAGTGAGGCAGAAGGCGGAAACAGCCAGGATCAGCAGGGTGTAGGCGATGCCCTCAATGTTTTCGAGGCCAGGGATGCAAGCCAGCATCTGGGAAAGGCCACCTGCGAAAACGGCGGTCGGGGATGCGTAGCCGCCTGCGCAGTACTTCGTCCAAACGAAACCAACGGCGCAGAGAGAGATGATTGCCAGCAGGCATTCGATCAGCATGCCGCCGTAAGCGATGGGGCGAGCGTTCTTTTCGTTATCCAGCTGCTTGGAAGTGGTGCCTGAGGCAACCAGGCTGTGGAAACCGGAGATAGCACCGCAAGCGATGGTGATGAACAGGGCGGGGAACAGGAAGCCGGATGCGGCAGCCTTATTTATCACGGCCTTGCCGGTAGCAGGGTCGATGATTGCGTTGCCGTTTGCGTCAACTGCAGCATTCGTTGCGTAGAAGTCGGTGAATGCGGGGATTTGCAGATTGGCAGCATCGCCGGTGATGGAAGCGCCCACAATGCCGATGAGCGAAAGGGCGATCATGCCGTACAGCAAGAACGAGCTCAGGAAGTCTCGGGGCTGAAGCAGAATCCAAACGGGGGCAACGGCAGCAACCATAATGTATACGCCCAGCAGGATCATCCATGTGGTGTAATCGAGCGAGATCAGGGGGAAGTTGTAGCCGGCGGCAACCAGAACAACGATGATTGCGATGGCGATGATGATATTGGCGACGGTGGGGATCTCGCGGCCGCGGGTGGCCAGGCCGTATACGATTGCTACAACGATGAACAGCACAGAAATCATCGCGGTGCGCTGGTTTGCCAGGTTAGAAGCTTCGGTTGCGTTTGCCAAGTTAACGGCGAAGGTGTTGGCAACGATGGAAGCGAACGCGGCAACAACCAGGACCAGAGTCAGGTAAGCAAAGATGCAGAACAGCTTCTTTGCAGTATCGTCGATGTTTTCGGCGATAACCGTTGCGATGGTCTGGCCCTTGTGGCGCAAGGATGCGAACAGAGCGCCAAAGTCATGTACAGCGCCGAAGAAGATGCCGCCAATCAGTACCCACAGCAGAACGGGAACCCAGCCAAATACGGCAGCCTGAATGGGGCCGTTGATGGGGCCAGCGCCAGCAATCGAGGAAAAGTGGTGGCCAAGCAAGATGTAGGGCTTGGTGGGCACGTAGTCTACGCCGTCGTGCATTTCTTGCGCGGGGGTAGGGCGACTGGGGTCAACACCCCACTGCTTTGCCAGCCATCCGCCGTACAGCACGTAGCCGATTACGAGGATGGCAAGGCCGCCCAGAAGGACGATCATTGCGTTCATCTCTGAACCTTTCTTGTTTTGGGACCTTACTTGATCAATGCCAAGTTGCTGGAAAGTACTTCTTTCAGCTGCTTTCCAGCGTTGTTGACAACCACGCTTTTATCCGTAGGCAGGGAAAGGTCTACTACGGCTAGGCGGAGGTCGGTCCAACCGCGGAACCCGAAGCGGTATTCCTTGTGGAAGCGTGTTCTCTTCGCGAGTTTGCGCGCTGCTTCGGTTGTGCGGTTGGCGATGATCACGAGCGAAAGGGCAGAGGACATATGGTTCGGTCCGGCATCAACTTTGCGAAGGGCTTTTTCCTGCATGAAGGAAATCTCTTCAGCGAGTTGTGTTTCGTCGAGCTCGTCAACGCATTCGAAGAACATGAAATCGTGTGTGTTCACTTCCCAGAGCTTTGCGCGTTTTACCAGCACGTATTTTTCGCCGTAGGTGTGGTATTCCGCGAAGGCGGGGAAGGTGCGACCTTCAAAAAGATAGTCTCTCCTGATGTCGTAAAAAGACTTGTGAGCTGCAAGGACGCGTTCCAACAGGTCTGTGCGCATGTCTTTCGCCGTCACAGCAAGCCTCCTTCCGCATCACGAGGGGCCATCAATTCTCCGAAAGAATCGATCTCCTCTACTTTTTCACAAGTGGGTTGATTCTAAAACTATTTATTTGTTGCGAAACAAATAAATTCGATATCAGTACCGCAACGGGAAAATGTTGGAGTGAACGGGTTCATTGGTGCCCTCGCAGCGCAGTTGGCCCTGAAGCCGGTATCGCCCGCAGCCGACGGCATTGCCCCGCGCCCGAGCCGTGACCACGCTTCGGCGGGTTTCGAGCCAGCAGCCGATGGCCCCCGCACTCCAGGTAGGCCGTGCGTCAATGCGCCGCCGCACCCAGCGGATGGCGCGCGCCGATGCCCCTCCCGTGCTCCAGGTAGGCGGCGCGCATCAATGTCCCTCCCGCGCCCCCCCCAGTAGGCCGCGCGCGCCAATGTCCCGGCTCTTTCATCGCGGCGGCGCCCACCGCCGCAGCTGGGCACCGCCGCATCCCGCGGATGGGCTCGGGCGGGGTACGGTGGGAACGAGCATGCTGCCCCTTGCGTAGCCGAAGGGTGGCTTTGCTGGCGATATGCTGCCGCGGTGCGTCATCGGGCGGTCGGGCATGGCGGCATATGCCCGCGAATTGTATTCCCCGGAGGCCGGCGCATAGCAACGTGTGCTCGCAATGCGCTCTCGGCCGTTCGGCGACGGCAAGGTGCCCGCGAAATGCATTCCCAAGCGCCTGGCGGTGGCGATATGTTGACGTTATGCGTTCCCGGGTGTCTGACGATGGCAATATTTTGCCCCGGTGCATCCCAAAAAAGGCCTCGGACGGGAAAAGGGCCCCTTCGTGGCAATATATCGCCGCCGTGTATTCAAAATGAGCTGGCTTTGGCAAGATATGCGCGCCATGCATCCGAAAAGCCCCGCAAATCGCCGTCGGAGGACACACCGCGCGAAGATCTTGCCAGGAAGGGACCCTTTTCGCTGCACAAACCCCTCGAATCATGCACGTCGCGCAGATCTTGCCACGATTCAGCGTTCGCAAGGCCTTGCGAACGGAAGGCAAGAGGAGCCGGGTATCGCAAGTGCACTTCGCATTGCGGCCGACGGCCCCACCCCCCCCATGATCGCGCACGTCTGCGGCAGCCGTGCGCGATCATGGCAGCTGCCGCTCTGTGGCCGGTGGCGCAAACCCATGACAGTCAGTGCTGCAGCGAGCGAGCAGTGCAGCGGTGCGTATGCGCGCCCTGTCTTGCGGCATCCGCCCGTCCGCAGCGTGTGTCTTGCCAACGGCATCCGCCCGCCCGCAGCAAACTTCGCCACCGGCGCTTCTCGGCGGTCGCGCGCCCAATGACAGCCGCATGTCCTCATAGCGCATCCTGCTCCACGGCAGTTGCCCGCACCTCTTCGGTCGGCGGCGCCCCCCGACGCAACACAAAAAACGGCCAGCGTTTGCTGGCCGTTTTTTCGAGGTTATGAGTTGAGCGCAGATTATTCGGCGCGTTCTTTCAGACGACGATCAAGCTCGTCGGCCAGCTGGTGGCGCTTGACCTTGCCGGATTCCGTCATGGGAATAGCATCGATAAACTCGATGTGCTCGGGACGCAAGCGCTTGGCTACGCCGATGGAATCAAGGTACTCTGCGATGGAATCGAGCGTGGGCGTAACATCGCCGGTTTGTACGATAAAGGTGCAGATGCGCTCGCCCAAACGATCATCGGGTAGGCCGATGGTGGCATGGGCGCCAACACCAGGGCAGCCATCCAGGTTGTTGTCCACTTCGTTTGCGGAGATGTTGATGCCGCCGCGAATGAGGATTTCCTTCTTGCGGCCGTTGATCTTCACGCGGCCCTCTTCGTCCTGAATGCACAGGTCGCCCGAGAAGAACCAGCCGTCGTCATTCAGGTCTTTTGCGGTAGCCTCGGGATTCTTCAGGTAGCCGCTGAACATATGAGGTCCGCGGGAAATTTCTTCGCCCTGGGTGCCGTGAGGCACTTCGTTGCCGTGTTCGTCGACAACTTTGACCTCGATGCCCTCAAAGGCAACGCCCGACCAGTTGCCATTCCATTCCAGACAATGCTCGGGGGGAACTGCCAGGTGGGGGCAGCTTTCGGTTGAGCCGTAGCATTCGCACAGCTTCAGGCCGTGCTCGTGCGCGCGCTGCACCATGGTGCCCGGTACGGGAGCGCCGCCGCAAATGTAGAGCTTCAACGTTTCGAACTTCAGGTCGTTTTCCTCGGCGCAGTTAAGCAGGTCGAAGATGAACGGAGTGGCGCCCATCGACCAGGTTACGCCTTCGTTGTTCATGATTTCGATTGCCTCGCGAGCGCGGAATTCTTGCTGCAGAACAACGCGACCACCCAGAAGCAGCGGCGTGATTAGACCATGGTTGAAGCCGGTGGCGTGGTTCAGCGGTGCAGGCATGAACATGACGTCGTCCTGCGTAAGGTGCAGGCCACGGCTGAACGTGGTTTCAGAGAAAATAAGCGCATTATGGGAAATCAGAACCGCCTTCGGGCGACCAGTGGTGCCGGAAGTGGAAAGGATCAAGACCACATCGTCTGATTTGCTGCCAGGGTTTTCGCGGTAGGGCTCGTACGTTTCGCAGATTTGCTTCAACGTGATGGTGCCGTGCGATTCGACTGTTTTGTCGTGAACGCAAATAGCATCTTTGGAAAGCGTGGGAATGCGATCGACTGCGGAAAGAATCTGGTCTTCGAAGTTGGTCTTGTGATGGAAGGTGGGGCACATGAATGCCTTGCTTTCCACCAGATTCATGGAGTAGATCAAGTCTTCGTCGTTAAAAGTGACGGGAAGCGGATGGCTTACCGCGCCAACTTTCAAGCAGGCAACGTAGAGGATACAGAATTCTGACCAAGGTGGCATCTGGTAGGAAACCACGTCGCCGTTTTTCACGCCAACTTCGTGGAGCCAAGCTGCCAGGCGCGATGCTTTGTCGTCGATTTCGGCGTAGGTGTAGCGTACGCCTAGGTTGTCGCTTACGTATTCGCGATCAGGGAAAGCGGCAACCTGGGTATTCCAGATGTCGTTTAAGGTACGTTCGGTCCAGTACCCCTTCTCGTAATACTCTCTCTTGTTCTTTTCGTTGACCTTCAAGTCCGTAATCATGATTCCTCGCTTCATGAGGCAGACCCACGGATTTGTGGCTGCCTGGTTCCTTGGAACGAACCTCCCCCTGCAAGCGCGCGTGCAACCTATCGTAAATTCCTGCTTACGTACGTATGCGCGCTTAACCCAAAGTATACCGCTAATCTTTAGGGGGTTGGGCGCTGCGCCTGGGTGCCTGAAATGGGCTTTAAGGTCTGTTTTGTCGCATATTTCACTTTGCGGAACACGAAACTGATGTTTTGTGGCATAAACTGTCGCAAATGTGCGAAATGCAGTTCTGGTGCCGCTGTATTTAGATGCTTTTGTTGGACAGAATTTGACTTTTAGCCACCAGATTTCCGTGCAATTAAAAACTAGTGAGCACTTTAGGGCTCATTTTTTCGTCTTTAGGGCTCAGTTTTTGACAAAACGTAGGCATTTTCGGCCCGATCCTTTCCTCTCATGCGCTGAACGATGGCAAGATTCGCGCGCCGTGCATGATTCGAGGGGCCCGTGCAGCGAAAAGCGCCCCTTCCTGGCAAGATCTTCGCGCGGTGTATCCTCCGACGGCGATTTGCGGGGCATTTCGGACGCATGGCGCGCATATCCTGCCAGAGCCAGCCCGTTTTCGGATGCATGGCGCGCGAATCTTGCCGCGAACTGGCGGTTTTCCCGCCCGAGGCCGCTTTCGGGATGCGTGGGGCGAAAAACTTGCCACGGATTGCCGCCCGGGGACGCACCGCGGCGGAATCTTGCCACGGCAAGACCCCCGAGAACGCATCGCGCGAGAATATTGCCACTGCCAGTCAGGCCAAGAGCGCATCAGGGCGCAATCCTGCCACCGTCGGACGCTGGAAAACGCATCTCGCGAGAATATTGCCACTACCAGTCACCCGGGAACGCATTTCGCGCATATCCTGCCATCGCCGGGCGCCTGGGAATGCATAGCGTCGATATCTTGCCATCGGCAGACATCCGAGAATGTGCAGTTTCGGCATACCTCCACTGCCAGTCGCCCGGTTGCGCAGCGCTCTCCACGCGAGGGAGTGGGTTCGGTCCCTTGGCTGTGCTGTGGGGTTCGGCGCGCAACATTTTCTGCGCGAGGGAGTGGACATTCCGCCTTCTCGGGGCTTAACTGCTGGGAACGACTTCGAGTCTGCGCTGTTTCGGTGGGCAACCATGAGCCCGCTTCGCGTTCTGCAAAGCTGTGCCGTATTATGTGCTGAAGCAAAAAGCGCTTTGACCTTTATATAAGGCCAGCAAATGTTGTGGAAGGGATGTCATGGGCGTTCGCAAGGCAATGGGAAATATGGCAAGCTCGCTGAGCACGTGGGGTTTGCGTCACCTGGCGCACAGGCCTGCCGCTAATATGCCTGGCAAGATTGCCTTGAAAATTGATCCACGTATTATCGCCGAGTCCATGGACAAGATTACCGAAGGCTCCATTGTTGTGGTGGGCACCAACGGCAAAACTACCATTACTAATATGATTGCCGATGCGTTGGAGCGCCAGGGCAAGAGCATCGCGTGCAATCGCACGGGAGCCAACCTTGCCTACGGCGTGGCTACCACGTTGCTGCAAACCAAGGGTACTGTGGAATGGGGCGTATTCGAATCAGACGAGTTGTGGCTGGCTCACACCTTGCCGCAGGTACAGGCGGATTACGTTTTGCTGCTGAACCTTTTCCGCGATCAGCTGGATCGTTGTGGTGAAATCGATCGCGTGCAAGACGCCATCGCTACTGCCTTGGAGCAGTCTCCCAACACCACCCTGCTTTACAACGCCGACGATCCGCTGTGCACCATCATTGCACAGCGCGTGTCCAACAAGTCTGTTGCGTTTGGCGTGGGCGAAGACATGCACCAGCGTCAAAACGTCGTGGCAGACGCTCAGATGTGTCAGCGCTGTTCGGCTATGTTTACTTACGGCTACCGACAATACGGTCAGCTTGGCACGTATTCGTGCCCGAACTGCGGATTCGGTCGCCCTGATTTGGATTTCGCCGCCAAGAGCGTAGTGTTCGGAGACGAAATCACGTTTTCGGTTGAAGAAATGGCAACGGGCAAAAGCGTCGATCTTCACGCGCAGCGCGCGGGGTCGTACATGGTGTACAACGTTATGGCTGCTTGGTTGGCCTCCCATTGCGCTGGCGTTTCCGACGCGGTGTTCCAAAAGGCGGTCGATCTGTTCGACCCGCAGAATGGACGCTTGCAGTCGCTTACCATCGAGGGGCGCCCTGTCCTTTTGAACCTGGCGAAGAACCCGACGGGCTTCAACCAGAACATGAAACTTATTACTCAGGCGCCGGGCAAGAAGGTTGCGACGTTCTTCATTAACGACAACGAAGCCGATGGTCGCGACATATCCTGGATTTGGGACTGCGACTTTGAGGAGCTAGCCAGCCAGGAAGACGTCATGGTGTTCGCTGGCGGAATCCGCAAAAACGACCTGCAGCTGCGTCTGAAGTATGCGGGCATCGACGCCAAGATCGTCGATAGCGTCAACGAAGTGGTGGATGCTGCGCTGAAGCTGCCTTCCGAATGGAATATCTACGCTATCGCCAATTACACCTCGCTCCCCGCAGTGCGCTCCGCCCTGATGGCGCGTGCTGATAAGGCAGCACCTGCCAACCCGACATCGGGCGATGCCAAGCCAGAATGCAGTAAGAGGTGGGTTTCGGGCGCTTATGTTCACCAAGCTGAAGCTGCCAAGTTCGACGAGCAGCCTCTGCGCATCGTGCATCTGTTCCCCGATCTTCTTAATTTGTACGGCGATGGCGGCAACGTGCGTGTGCTTGCTCAGCGTTGCGCATGGCGCGGCATCCCTGTGCAGGTGGAAGCAGTTCACTACGGGGAATCGGTCGATCTTACTTCGGCCGATATCGTTTTCTTGGGCGGCGGCCCCGACCGCGAGCAGAAACTGGCATCCGAAGTGCTGCTGGGCATGCGCGAAGAATTGCGCACCTATGTAGAAGGCGATGGAGCGCTTCTGGCTATTTGCGGCGGCTACCAGATTCTGGGTAGTAATTGGCTTATGGGCGATGAGTCGGTGGAGGGCCTTTCTATCCTCGACCTGAAGACGGTTCGTGCTGGCGCTGGCTTCGATCGTCTTATCGAAAACATTGCGTTGGAGTCCGAGCTTTCTCCGCAGCCGGTGGTGGGATATGAAAACCATGCCGGTCGTACGAAGCTCGGCGCGTCCTTGAAGCCATTTGGCAAAGTAGTTTCCAATGTGGGCCACGGCAATGACGACGATTCGGGTTGCGATGGAGCCCTGTATCGCAACTGCATCGGCACCTATCTGCATGGTCCGCTTCTGGGCAAGAACCCGGCTATTGCCGATCACCTTATTGCTGCGGCGATGGAGCGTCGTTTGGGCAGCAAAGTGGAGCTCGTTGCCCTTGAAGACGAAGCCGAGCTCGCTGCGAATGCGTATATGGCAAAGCGACTGGGTGTGCCTGGAGCATAAATAGCAGGTTGCGATTTCACGCTATTTTTGCCGAGACCTTTACCTTTTAGGTTGCCTGGGGCGCCGTTCCTTTTCTGTGCCGTGTCCGAGCTGAAGCGCTTCACGTTTTGTTCACAAAAAACTCAACAAATAGTATATGTCTGTACTAATAATGCGTGAATTACCTTGTTTTCATTCGCGCATACTGTGGTTTTCGCCGAATCAATTTGCATGGTATTAACGTTTCTTTCATCATTTATTGCATGTTTGCTTCGAATAACAAGCCATCAAAACGATCGGCTCGTGCTGAAAGGAAGGCGGCGCATGCTTCCTCCTCGCGCACGCCGCATCGCTCAGCGGGAAGTGCTTCTGACCCGTATGTTCGTACGTCTCGCGCGTCGCATGCTTCGCGTCGCCCTAGCGGCTCGAGCACAAATGCGTATGGAGCCAGCAACTATGGTTCCTCCACGCATGTTTCCCCTGTTCACACACAACAAAAGAGCAATTACCGTTCGGTCGGTGCTTATGGTTCGCCCACCAAGCGCGGCCCGTATACTCCTCGCAATGCACATGATCGCGAGATCCTTCGCGCTAAGCGCGAGCGCGCGAAGAAGCGTCGCAAGCGCATTGCGCTCGGTGTGGTTGCCGTTTGCTTGACTTTGGTTCTTGGTGGCGTAGGCGCTGCCTGGGCTTACCTTAATAACCTCGACAAGGCGCTGAACAAAGACGTTGACGCAGACCTTCTGAACTCGCTTACGGTTACCGATTCGGCATCGGACCCGTTCTATATGCTGCTTATCGGCATCGATAAAGACGAGGGCCGTGAATCAACGAATGAATATGGTGGGTCGTATCGCACCGATTCTATGATTCTTGCGCGTATCGATCCCAAGGATAAGGAAGTTACCCTAGTGTCCATCCCTCGTGACACGCAGATTCAGCTTGGGACGCACGGCACTCAGAAGATCAACGCGGCTTATGCATTTGGTGGGCCTTCTGGCGCCATCAAAGCTGTTGAAGACTTGGCGGGTGTCTCTATCAGCCATTACGCGGAAATCGACCTTGATGGTTTTGCGGCGGTGGTTGATTCGCTTGGCGGTATCGACATTAACGTTCAATATGAGATTAACGACCCGAATTACATGGGATATCTCGCGGCTGGTCAGCAAACTTTGAACGGAGAGCAGGCGCTTATCTATTGCCGCAGCCGTCATGCTTACGATGCTATTGGCAATGGTGATGCTATTCGTTCCGCCAACCAGCGCACCATGATTTCGGCCATTATGAAGAAGCTTATGAGCTCCGATATTGGTACTCTTACCAATACGGTGAGCACCTTGGCCCAGTACATCACCACCGATTACTCTGTTGCGGACATTCTTGGTTTGGCGCAACGTATGTTCGGCATCGATATCGATAAGAATGTGTATTCCGCTGCGGTTCCTACAACCTCGTCATATGAAAATGATGTTTGGTACGAGAAGGTGAACACTTCCGAATGGAACAAAATGATGAGTCGCGTGAAGCAGGGCTTGTCTCCCACGGAAGGTGATGTGACGGATGAGACAACGGGAACTGTAATGGCATCGTCTGGTAGCGGTGGCTCCGGTTCGGGTGACTCTGGTTCAGGCGGTGCGTCAGGCTCTTCTCTTTCCGGCACAAAAATTTCTGTGAAGAACGGAAATGGCACTCAGGGCTGCGCGAGCGATGCGGCTGCTAAGCTCACTCCTCAAGGAGCGGTGTGCGAAACCGGCAACGCAGACGACTCCAATTACGCTAAAACCTTGGTAATCTACGATGGCGACAACGCCGATAAAGCGCAAAAGGTTGCCGATTTGCTGGGATGCGGCACCGTGATGAAGAACGATGGGCGGTATACCTACGCAGGGGACATTCTGGTGGTTGTCGGCCAAGACTGGAAATAAACTGCAAAAGGCGGCTTCGGCCGCCTTTCTGTTTCTTGGCTATGGTTATCTCCATGAAGCTTCTGGTCTCATTGCTTTTTGTATAATTGCCCTTGCATGTACCAAAGAAAAGGAAGCTATTTGAGTTCAGCAGGCAAAACCTATTCCGTTCCTTCGCGCGATAACAACATTAATTTCCTACGTTTTATTGCGGCAAGCCTGGTTATCTGGTTCCATATGGCTTCATTGCTGGCTATTCCCGAGCCCTACATAATGGGGCAGGGCTTGGGCCCTATTGCGGTGAACATTTTCTTCGTGCTCAGCGGATACCTTATCGCGAAAAGCTGGACCCGCTCTTCAAGCTTCGGTAGCTATCTTATTCGCCGTATTGCTCGTATTTTTCCTGGTCTTGCGGTAGTGATCTTGCTAAGCGTTTTCGTTATGGGGCCGATTGTCACGAGCCTCCCGCTGGGCGATTACTTTGCCGATGCGGGGACGTGGAAGTATCTTTCTTTGATTGTGCTAGCTCCTATCAGCAATGTTTTGCCGGGAGTTTTCGACGCGAACCCTCTTCCGTATGCCGTAAACGGGTCACTTTGGACTCTGCGCTATGAGTTTTTGGCATATTTGCTTACGCCATTGCTTTATGCGGCAACAAAGAAGCTATGCGGTGGTAGAAAGCTGGTATTTGCCGTTGTTCTTGCGGTTCTGGTTCTAGTGCATTTTCTTTCTTATTCGGGTTTGTACCCGCTTCCCAAGGTGCTCGACAACCTTTTTAGGCTTTTCGCCTATTACATGGCAGGTGTGGCAGTTTTGGAGCTTGGCCTCGATAAGTATTGCGACAGCCAGTTTGCGGTTGTGGCTCTGCTCGTGATAATCGTTTTCCGTGATCAGGTGGGTATCTTTTCCTCGCTGATCATGTTCGTATGTGTATGCACATTCACTTTAGGTTTTTCGCTTACTAGCAATCCTCGTTTCGCTCCGTGCTTCAAGAAAAATGATTATTCGTACGGTATCTACATCTATGCATTCCCCATTCAGCAATGCGTGGTTTGGCTTGGCGGTGCATCGTTGCCATGTGCGTATCTTTCCTGTTCAGTTATCTCGTTTGGCATAACGCTGCTTTTTGCGATTGCCTCGTGGTTTCTTGTGGAAAAGCCCGCCATGGATGCAGGGCGTAAGCTGGCAAAGAAATGGACTTCGAGAAAGAGCAATTAGGGGAATGGGGTATCCCCTCTTTTCCTTTGGGGGAAGTGGCAAGAAATGCTTCGCGCCTTCCTCGAGGCCTAGAGCAAGAATGCGAAGCATCCCTTTGCGGAGCGCCTTCGGCATTGAAGCAAGGGATTCAAAGGGGCTGGGTTTTTATCCAGCTGGAGCGTTCGGAAACGAGCCGTATTTAGCGCAGGCCATGATGGGCATCGACGTTGACAACAACGTATATTCGGCTCAAGTCTCCACCACTTCAGTGTATGAAAACGATATTTGGTACGAAAAAGTGAATACCCAAGAGTGGCAGAAGATGATGAGTCGCGTGAAGCAGGGGCTTTCACCTACGGAGGAAACCGTTGTTGACTCTGCGACTGGCACGGTAATGTCTTCGGCGGGAACAGGTGGCAGCGGTTCTGGCGATAGCGGCTCCAAGAATTCGAGCTCTTCCTCTTCGCTTTCTGGTGTGAAGATTGCTGTAAAGAACGGCAGTGGCATTCAGGGTTGTGCGAACGAAACGGCATCAAAACTCACCCCGCAGGGCGCCGTTTGCGAAACGGGCAACGCCGACGATTACAACTACAAGAAGACGATCGTTGTATACAACGGCACCGACTCCAGCCAAGCGCAGAAGATCGCCGACTTGCTGGGCGTCGGCACTGTTAAGAAGAATGACGGCACCTATTCCTTTACGGGCGACTATTTGGTAGTGGTTGGTCAGGACTGGAAATAGGATTCTTCTAGCAAGTCGGACATAAGTTCACCTGGTTTTTCCGTGGGCTGGGATTCGGGTAAAAGTTATCCTGGTGCTCTGAGCGCAAGCCGAAAACCTGCAGCTTCTTGGCACTATGAAGTTTTCTGGCGCGCAATGCGAGATTGATTCGCATTGCGCGCTTTTCTTTTTGAGGGGCGAACCCTTGATCGCAGACGAAAAGCGTGTCCGATTTAAGCCTGGATCTGCAGGCGCGCTATGAATACGAGTCATTTAAAAAAAAGCGGATGGGATTGAGGCGCTGGTGATGGGTTACCCTATACCCCCCCCTATTTTGCGGTATCGACTTCGTTGCTGTTGTCGGGAGCCTATCTTTTACGGGATTCGCTCTGCTACGGCAGATCCGCCGTTATCAAAACAAAAATCCAGGTACTTTTGCAACTTTTTTGCGATTGGCAACTCTCTTTCGCCCCATACAAAGCAAGAATCGGATGCTTCATGGCAGATCACCTGCGCTTTTGCGCCCTGATCCGTGATTCGACGGCTCGGAACAATTGCCAATCGCAAAAAAGTTGCAGCCAGGATTGATTTTTTGTTTTTGGGCTCCCGGGATGGCTTTCGAGACTGCGCTATAGGCGGGATGAACATTGATGTGACGCTATGGGCAAAATGGCATGGGTGCGGCGCTGGGCGAAGTGAACTCGGGTGTAGCGCTGGGTGGACGTTGGGATGGGTCTATGGGGCAGCAACATGGAACGACGCGGCGCCGCAAGTTGACATCTGGAATAGCGCTATGTTCGAATTTGCTCGATCCGCATGCTTGCCCATATCCCGCACTTCTAGAAGAGTGCGTGGCTTTCAGCGCCGCCTGCGACGCAGCCCATTGCTTCGCGAATCCCGCTCGTTGCCTCGATCCGCCCATCGCGAGTGATAAGCACGGCTTCGAGGTCGGGGTGCCCTTCTGCGTAGTTTTTTGCCCAATAACTTCCCATGATCAAAAGTGCTGTTGAGAAGCCGTCGCCGTCTATCGACCGCTTCGATACAACCGTTGCGTTTGCAAGGTCGCTGTTCGAGGGGCGCCCGGTGCGTGGGTCGACAATATGATGGTGGATGTTTCCATGTTCATCGGTGAAGCACCGCTCATAGATGCTACTGGTAACTATGGAACAGTCGCTCAGTTCAAGGATACAAGCGGGCTCTTCGTTGGGCGGCGTGTGGTTTCCGAGTGCTCGAAGGTCGGTCCCGTGGGGGCTGCGCGCTATGGCAGCGGCACGTTCTTCTGCGGCTTTTCTTCGCGAGGCATGTTTTGGGGACCGAATGCCAATGCGCCAGTACCGCTGTGGGGTTTCGGCTAAGAAGGCGCTCCCTTTTACCACGATATTTCCTCCAAGGTTGATGAGGGCATCATGGATGCTGCAATCTTCCAGGAATTCGCTAACGCGATCGGCGACGTATCCTTTTGCGATGCCCCCCAGGGTAACCTTGCTTTCTGCAATAGGGAGCTGGGCGTGGTCTTCCATAATGCGGAGGTGTCCAGTTTTTGCAATTTCAAGGGCATGTGCAATTTCGGCGGGCTTGGGAACTTGGGCTTTACGGAAGTTCCAGAGCTCTGCAACGGGAGCCATGGAAACATCGAACAGCCCCGCGGTTTCCTCGCAGTAGTGCCTGGAAAGCTGCAGAATCTTCGCGGTTTCGGCATCGATGGGCACGGCTTTTCCTTGTGCGTGATTCAAACGCCAGATATCGCTTCCTTTTTGGGTGTGGCTCCAGAGCTTTTCGTATCGGTAGCAGAGACCCACCGCATTATCGAGAATCTTTTCCAGCAATTGCCCAGATGAGAGCTGCGCTCCATCGGTTACGATCGCTGCCTTTATGCAGCAGTTCGTGTTGAAGGCGAAGAAGCTTCTGCTCCTTATCTCGAGCTCGGCGTTTTCGCTCGTGGCTGTTTCGAGGGGGCATGTTCCCGACTGAGCGTTTCTTATGTTCACGGGTCCTTCTTCGCGATAGGGCGGGGAGGCGCTGAAGCCTATAGATGGCCGAAAGCCGCATCCCCGATAATTTGTCTGCAGCTAAATTGTTACCTATGGTAAACTCCCGCATGTGAATTAGTCACGGCTAACTTTAAATGTGCAGAAATAAGTTCGGAAAGGGAGAATATGAAAGATTCTCAGTCACTTCGTACACCCGCTGCCTCTGCGGCGAAGGTAGGCATGGCAGCTGCCTTGGCTGCTGGCATGGCCATGGCCACTCCGACTGCCGCATTTGCGGCAGGGGAAGATCAGGACGTGAGCGTCGCCTCTGAAAACGCAAGCGATAGCTACTACTACATCGGCGACAGCTCCTACGGGCTGAGTACCTATCTTTCCGAAGCTGTTGCCCAAGGGTCCACCAAAATACACGTGGGAACCAGCTTTACTGACAAGGGCACGGTAACCATTCCTTCGTCTATCACTGAGCTTTCGGGGTATTCCGAAGGTTGGTTCAGCTCTGGCCCGAAAACGGTTGATTTCGGCTATTCCTATAAAATGACAGTCGTGTTCCCTTCCGGTTCGGACATCGCGGTCGATCGCATTAATTTCTACAAGCGCAATAGCTCAGACGCTGAAGGTGCTTATGTCGAGGTGCAGAAGGGCGCTGTGGTTCATTTTTCGAATTGCTCGTTTTCCAATACGCCTGTTGTGAACGGTACGGCGGTGTTCGAAAACTGCACCTTTGCGACGGGGCAGATCGAAAACAATGGCTCCGTAACGTATACCGGCAGCACGAAAGAGCCCGAGAACATTGGCGAGCCTGCCGAATCCTACCAGGGCCTTGCATTCAGCTTCGCATCGGGAAAGGAATTCTCTGCTGTCGTTCAGGGCAGCCAGGTCAGCCAAACGCTGCCTTTTGAGTTGAAGGGAACGAAAGCTGCCGACGCCAAAGTTGCCGCCAAGGTTCTTGGTCAGGATGGTGCGGAGGTTGAAGGCTTGAGCGCTTCTGTTTCGGATGGGAAAGTCTTTCTGGCTGGAACGGCACCTACCGCTGGTTCGTATTCCGTTGCGGTTTCCGCTTCCGCAGCCAAGGAGGACGGCTCGACAGATTCGACAAGCGAAACGTTGAACTTTGTGGTGCAGGAGCAGATCCAGGTTAGGCTTTCGGGCGATCTTCAGTGCTTCGTTGTGAACGGCACGTCTGCTCAGAGCAGCGAATACGAGGTGATGGCAACCTCGACAGGCGGTGGCGGATCATCGAGCACGAGCCAGTCGAATTGTCTGAAGCCCGAGGTTAAAGAGGGAACTGGCGAATGGGAGGACTGGAACACCTTTGCAACCAGGAATTCTGATGCTGAAATCAGCTTTTCTATCAGCCCTGAAGGAAGCGGCATGGAGGTAAGCCCTGTTGCCTACGACACCGTCTACGTTACGGGAACGCCGCAGACGCCAGGCACCTATCACATAACGGCAACGGTAACTTCTGGCGCGCGTAACCAACAAAGTAGTTCGGTGGAAATGCGCATCTACGCAGACGATCAAACCCTTCAGCAGCGGATGGACGCACTTTCTGAAGGAACCAGCTCATGGGATATGGAGCCATACGAGATCTCCGAGACGGGAAATGCGGTTGTACCGGTTGGCCTGCATGACATTTACGGCTCGCACGAATCGGGCGTGTACGGCATTATCGGCAAAGGCGAAAATGGCAATTTCGGCACCGAAACACTCACTATTCCCGCAGGTGCAGATGTCACCCTTCACAACATGAAGATCTATTCGAGCGTGAAGATCGTCGTGGAAAAGGGCGGCAAGCTGACCCTCGACGATTCGGTTGCCTATGGCGCTGTGGAGGTAAACGGAGGTACTTTGAGTGCCCGAAACAGCTCTTCGTTCGTTAACCAGATCACACTGAATGACGGGTCTGCCCTTGAAAATGCCGAAATCAGATCTCATGCTAACTACCTTACCGACGGAAACTACAAGGTCGAAGCGCCGACGGCTCCCGTGCAAACGAATGGTACGGTGACGGTTAAGGGCACGTGCTCCATTGAAGGTGAAGGTATCGTGTCTAGCAAAGATGCCCAAACCGGCATGATCGTCAATGGGGGCAAGTTGGTTATCGATCAGGGTGCCACGTTGAAAGCGACCGGCGGCAGCGTTGACCTTGACAACGGAAACGGCGGTGCGGGCATCATGCTTAACGGTGGCTCTATTATCGGCGACGGTCAGCTTGAGGCACAGGGTGGCTCTGTCGGCATGGGCGGAGGAAACGGTGGCGCAGGTATTGCCGGTGAAGGCATAGTTGCAGTTTCCACGCTGAAGGCAACCGGCGGAAATACGGTTGGCGAAAACGACGCAGCCATGGGCGCCCCGGGCAATGCGGGTAATGGCATCGATCCGAAGGTCCTGGTTTCAAAGGCTACTCAGGTTGAATCAAAGGGCGGAACGGGAGTGAACCCAGGAAGCAGTGAATACAGCGTTTACGAAGAAAATGCTGGCGGCGGATCGGGCTCTGATGGCGATAAGGGACCTGGTTCCGACAGCGGTTCTGAAAACGGTTCGGGAACGGGTTCCGGCAACAATGGAGGAGCTGGCTCCGATAGCGGTTCTGACAGCGGATCGGGTTCGAATGGCGGTTCTAATAGCGGTTCGAATGGCGGCTCCGACTCTGGTTCCGGCTCTGGCGCAGGTTCGGATAGCGGATCCTCCAACAACGGTTCCGACGATGGCTCCAATGCAAACGGCGAAGGCGAAAATGCCAGCGGCAATGAAGACTCTTCGCAAACCGCCAATCTCCCTGCAACGGGCGATGCAGCTCCCCTTGGGGCGGTTGCTGCGCTTGCCGTAATGGCGGCGAGTGGGGCGGCGGTTGCACGCAGGAAGTTCGACAGATAGTTTCGGGAAGCATCTCCCCATACGATGCGACTGACAGGGAAGGCGCCGAGAGGGCGCCTTCCCTTTGTCGCGCTCAGGGCGATTCTCTTCACCGAAAGTAGCCGCTTCGTTTCGGATAGCACGTCGTTCATCGGAGCGTGCTATCCTTTCCTGCGATAAACAAGTTTCCGTGAAAGGTGGTTTTCTTGGAACGCAAGAGCGCATGGGAAGGCTACAGCACCGACCAGCTCGAAGAGCTCGACGGTTTGGCTTCCCGCTATATCGACTACATCTCTAACAACAAAACCGAGCGCCGTTGCTTTGCGGCCGCCGTTAAGCAGGCAGAAGCTGCGGGCTATGAATCGCTTGAGAATGTGGTTCGCGAGGGCCGCACGCTCGAAGCGGGCAGCAAAGTATGGGCTGGCGTGCATGGTAAGTCGCTCATTTTGGCTCATATCGGTACCGAGCCGCTTGAAGCGGGCCTGAACATCCTGGGTGCCCATATCGACAGCCCCCGCCTGGACTTGAAGCAGAATCCGGTATACGAGAACAACGGCTTCGCCTTCCTGGATACGCATTACTACGGCGGCATCAAGCACTACCAGTGGGTAACGCTGCCGTTGGCGCTTCACGGTGTGGTGGCGAAAACCGACGGCACCGTGGTTGACGTGAATGTGGGCGACGATGCCGGCGATCCCGTATTCTGCGTAACCGATCTTCTGCCCCATTTGGGCAACCAGCAGATGGCCAAGAAGGGCAGCGAAGTGGTTGAGGGCGAAAACCTCGATGTGCTTATCGGCAATCGTCCCCTGGTGGTCGAGCCTGCCGACGACGCCTCCGACGAGGAGAAAGCCGCCGCAAAGGAGCCGGTAAAGGCTTTCGCCCTTAAGCTGCTGGAAGAAAAGTACGGCATTGCGGAAGAAGACTTCCTTTCCGCCGAAATCGAGGTAGTGCCTGCAGGCCGCGCCCGCGAACTGGGCTTCGACCGCAGTATGGTTATCGGCTACGGCCAGGACGACCGCGTGTGCGCCTACACTTCGCTCGAGGCTCAGCTCGCTATCGAAACGCCGAAGAAAACCGCTGTTACCGTGCTGGTTGACAAGGAGGAAATCGGCAGCGTTGGCGCAACGGGCATGGGCTCTCTGTTCTTCGAGAACACCATCGCAGAAATTGCTGCATGTACCGGGTTGGAAAGCCCCTTGGCGCTGCGCCGCGTTTTGGCCGCATCGCGCATGCTTTCCTCTGACGTGTCCGCTGGCTTCGACCCTGCGTATGCTTCGGTGTTCGAAACGAAGAACGCTGCATACCTTGGCAAGGGCCTGGTGTTCAACAAGTACACGGGAGCGCGCGGAAAAAGCGGCTCCAACGATGCGCGTGCCGAATACGTGGCATACGTACGCCGCGTGATGGACGACGCCGAGGTTTCCTTCCAGACCGCCGAACTTGGCAAGGTTGACGCGGGCGGCGGCGGAACCATCGCCTACATTCCCGCAAAGTACGGCATGGACGTCATCGATTCCGGCGTTGCCGTGCTTTCGATGCACGCTCCGTGGGAAGTTACCTCCAAGGCCGATATCTTCGAGGCGTATCGCGGATATCGCGCCTTCCTCGAGGCCTAGAGCAAGAATGCGAAGCATCCCTTTGCGGAGCGCCTTCGGCATTGAAGCAAGGGATTCAAAGGGGCTGGGTTTTTATCCAGCTGGAGCGTTCGGAAACGAGCCGTAAAACCTAAGATTTTCAGCATTTACGTGTGCACCAAGTGACAAAAAGGAGCCTCGCTCCTTTTTGTCACTTTTTTGTCGCGCACGTGTCTATAATGAATTAACCTCGCGGAAACCCTCCGGGCACGAAAGGGAACCGGCAAGGAGCGGGGGATCGGGAAATGAGACTCAATTCAAGGAGCGCTACATGGCACATTATTTCGACGAACCCTCTCGTACTTTTAATGAGTACCTGCTTGTACCGGGTTACTCTTCTTCGGAGTGCATCCCCGAAAAGGTTGACCTTTCCACTCCGCTTGTACGATACAAGAAGGGTGAAGAGCCTGCTCTGAAGCTTTCTATTCCCATGGTTTCCGCAATCATGCAGGCCGTTTCCGACGATGGCATGGCTGTAGCTTTGGCTCAGCAGGGCGGCGTTTCTTTCATCTACGGCTCTCAGTCCATCGAAGACCAGGCCGCAATGGTTCGCCGCGTAAAGGACCACAAGGCCGGTTTCGTACGTAGCGATTCCAACCTTACCCCCAACGCAACGCTTCGCGACGTTGTTGCGCTGAAGGAAAAGAGCGGCCATACCACCATGCCCGTTACCGAAAACGGTCAGGGCCAGGGCAAGCTGCTGGGTATTGTTACCGGCCGCGACTATCGCCTTTCCCGCATGGATCTCGACACGCCCGTATCTGAGTTCATGACCCCCCGTGAAAAGCTCATCGTTGGCACCGCAAGCACCACGCTGAAGGAAGCCAACGACATTATTTGGGACAACAAACTGAACTCGCTGCCCATCGTTGACGACAACGACAACCTTATGTACATGGTATTCCGCAAGGACTACGAGCAGCACAAGTCCAATCCGCACGAGCTGCTCGACGCTCACAAGCGTTACATTGTTGGTGCTGGCATCAACACGCGTGATTTCGCAGAGCGCGTTCCTGCTCTGATTGAAGCTGGCGCAGACGTTCTGTGCATCGACTCTTCTGAAGGTTTCTCCGAGTGGCAGTCCCGCACCATTGCATGGATTCGCGCTCACTACGGCGATTCCGTAAAGGTTGGCGCTGGTAACGTAGTAGACACCGAGGGCTTCCGTTTCCTGGCTGAAGCTGGCGCTGACTTCATCAAGGTTGGCATCGGCGGCGGTTCCATCTGCATTACGCGTGAAACCAAGGGCATCGGCCGTGGCCAGGCAACCGCACTTATCGAGGTTGCAAAGGCTCGTGACGAATACTTCCGCGAAACGGGTGTGTATGTTCCCGTTTGCTCCGATGGCGGTACGGTATACGACCATCACATCACCCTGGCACTTGCCATGGGTGCCGACTTCATCATGCTGGGTCGCTACTTCGCTCGTTTCGACGAGGCTCCCAACAACAAGGTTGTGGTAAACGGCCAGCACATGAAGGAATACTGGGGCGAAGGTTCCAGCCGTGCACGCAACTGGCAGCGCTATGACCTGGGCGGCAGCAAGAAGGGCATGACTTTCGAAGAGGGCGTAGATTCCTACGTTCCCTACGCTGGTCCCTTGAAGGACAACGTTGATCTTACGCTTTCCAAGGTTCGTTCCACTATGTGCAACTGTGGCGCGCTCACCATTCCCGAGCTGCAGGACAAGGCAAAGCTTACGGTTATCAGCTCCACTTCCATTGTCGAGGGCGGCGCGCACGATGTTCTGCTGAAGGACAAGACTCCTTTCGTTAGCAACACGCGCTAGAGTTTATACGGCGCAAACGAAAACGTTTCGTTTGGCTTATCATTTACGGCTCTTCATAAAATCTCCCCGTTTCGCCCTGTGCGAATAGGGGAGATTTTTTATATTTGAACTGGCATAACAGTGTTCACAGGTAAAACGTGTTCCAATCCGAGAAAGTGGACGATTAGGTCAAAACTGACGGGTACGCTAAACTTCTTCCTATGGCTACACGAGTACATAAAGCGCTTACCGCAGTTCCCGTTAGCTTGGCATTGGCTCTTTCTATGGCCTTGCCGGCAACTGGTGCTGTGCGCGAAGCGCACGCAGACGAGCTTTCCGACGCCCAGGCAGTACTGTCCCAGGCTTCGGCTGAGCTTGATTCCCTTAATAAAGAATACGATGCCCTGCAGGCACAGTTGAGTGGTCTTGATTCTCAAATCAACGAAACCACCCAGAAGGTGCAGGATGCTCAGCAGAAGATGCTCGAGGGTCGCGAAACACTTTCCGGCAGCATTCTTTCCCAGTACAAGGGAGATGGTTCCCTTTCGCTGGTGAACATCGTCCTTTCATCGGAAGATATCTCAGAGTTCACGAAGAACCTGACGTACTACTCTTCCATTCAAGAAGACCAGGCGCAGAAGGTTGCCGAACAAGAGCAGCTGCGCGATACGTTTTCTTCGGCTCTCGGTGAGCTCGACACCCAGCGCGACGAGCAGCAGAAGCTGATCGACGAGGCTGAGCAGAAGAAGAGCCAGGCTGAAAAGGTGGTGTCTGACGCTTCCGCTAAGGTTTCTTCCATTAAGGAAGAACAGGCACAGGCTCAGCTGGCGGCCCTGCAAGCACAGGCAGCGGAAATGCAGAAGAAAGAAGAGGGCAAGCAGCAAGCTGCCTCGAATGCATCACAGCCCAATTCCAATTGGAATACCAATACCGACCGCAACCCGTCGGCTAATACCAATTCTTCCAGCAGCAACAATTCCTCGAATTCCAATTCTGGTAGCGTAAGCGCTGGTTGGAAGACGGGCGTTGCTTCTGCTTATGGCGGCAGCAGCGACGCAAGCACCCCGAATCCGGGAACCACAGCAACGGGTGCAATTTGCAACGATTCCTCCATGGGCGTTGCTGTTCCCATGTCCTGGCCGAATTACCGCTCATACCTTGGGCGTGCTGTCGAAATCAAATATGGTGGTAAGACGGTAATTGCTACCGTCAACGACTGCGGTTCCATGGGCGGCGGCTCGCGCGCGCTCGACTTGCAGCCGGGTGTCTTCAAGGCTTTCGGGTTCAGCACCTGCCAAGCTTGGGGCGTCCGCACCGTAAGCTACCGCTTCCTGTAAGTGGGAACATAGGGCGCATCGTTTTCCGCTTGCACCATAGGGCAATAACAGGGCCTCGTTTGCGAATTTTGAACTATTTCCCAGTTCATCCATCGCGAGCGAGGCCCTTTTCGTTCGGGAAATGAGGACAGGTGCCAGACCCCCGTCTGACGAGCCGGGTTTCGTTTGCAAAGCAGTTTGTGCACGAGGCTCCGGTTCTAGTTGCTATAGCGCAAAGCGGAAATCCGGTACCTATTCCCATATTCCCAGCAACCGCTTAGAGGAAATTGTGCGCGGAAACACAGGCGCAACGCCAACACGATATAATGTCAAACCGTATGTATATTCAGTGCTCGAAGGTTCGTTTACTTGAATCAACGGGTTCTGCGCGCATGAAGTATCGGAAAAGGATTATGCCTCATGAAAGAATACAATCCTCACGAGATTGAGCCTCGTTGGCAAAAGGTGTGGGCCGAAACAGGCGCACATAAGGCAACGGAGGATACCAGCAAGCCGAAGCGCTATGTGCTCGAGATGTTCCCGTACCCTTCGGGCGACATTCACATGGGCCATGTTCGCAATTACACCATCGGCGACGTAACAGCTCGCTATTACGCTATGCGTGGTTACGACGTGCTGCATCCAATGGGCTGGGATGCGTTTGGTCTGCCTGCAGAAAACGCTGCCATCAAGCACAATTCCCATCCTGCTAAGTGGACGTATGCCAACATCGAAACGCAGAAGGCCAGTTTCAAGCGCATGGGCTTTTCCTATGACTGGGATCGCACCGTTGTTGCCTGCGACCCCGAGTACTATCGCTGGGGTCAGTGGATCTTCCTGCAGATGTACAAGCGCGGTTTGGTAGAACGCCGCAATAGCCCTGTCAACTGGTGCCCCAACTGCAAAACGGTTTTGGCAAACGAGCAGGTAACCGAAGGCGAATGCTGGCGCTGCCATGGTGCCGTTGAAAAGCGCGATCTTACCCAGTGGTACTACAAAATCACCGATTACGCCCAGGAGCTGCTGGACGATCTTGACCAGCTGGAAGGCTGGCCTGAACCTGTTAAGCAGATGCAGGCAAACTGGATCGGTCGCTCCGAAGGTGCCGAAGTTGATTTCGAGCTGATTCCTGCCGAAGGCAAGGACGACGGCCAGACCATCACGGTATTCACCACGCGCCCCGACACCCTGTTTGGCTGCAGCTTCTTCTTGCTGGCTCCCGAAAGCCCGCTGGTGCACGACCTGGTATGCGGTACCGAATACGAAGCCGAGGTCATGGCCCTGGTCGAGGGCGCTGCCAAAGTAAGCGCTGTGGAACGCGCCCAGGGCGACCGCGAAAAGCATGGTGCCTTCACCGGTCGCTACGTTATCAATCCCGTTAACGGCGAAAAGGTTCCCGTATGGGTTGCCGACTACATCGTTGCCGATTACGGCACCGGTGCCGTAATGGCGGTTCCCTGCGGCGACCAGCGCGACTTCGAGTTTGCTCGCAAGTACGACTTGCCCATCATCCCCATTATCTTGGGTGAAGATGATCCTCTGTATCCCGAGCTCAACGGCGTGCAGGAACGCAAGGTTACCACCGTCGATTGGGAAAAATCCTACGAGGCCGAGGGTGTGCTGGTTCAGTCCGGCAAGTACACCGGCATGGTGGGCGGCAAGCATTCTCCTGCCGTCGACGCCATCATCGGCGACCTGGAGGCTCAAGGTAAGGGCAAGAAGTCGGTTCAGTTCCGTTTGCGCGACTGGCTCATTTCCCGTCAGCGCTATTGGGGTAATCCTATCCCGATTGTTTACTGTGATGACTGCGGCATCGTGCCCGTTCCTGAGGACCAGCTGCCTGTTACGCTGCCCAAGGATATCGATTTGGCTGCTGGCGAAACGCTTGCAACGCATGAGCAGTTCGCTCAGTGCACCTGCCCGAAGTGCGGCAAGCCTGCGCGTCGCGAAACCGACACTATGGACACCTTCACGTGCTCCAGCTGGTACTACATGCGCTATACCGACCCGCACAACACCGAGCTGCCTTTCTCTCCCGACCGCGTAAACCGCTGGATGCCAGTCGACCAGTATATTGGCGGTATTGAGCACGCTATCCTGCATCTGCTGTATAGCCGCTTCTTCACGAAGGTACTGCGCGATATGGGTATGCTCAACTTCGACGAGCCCTTCACGAACCTATTGTGCCAGGGTATGGTTCTCGATGAAAATGGCGAGGTAATGTCGAAGTCGAAGGGCAACGTTATCAGCCCCGAAGACATGATCGCTGGATACGGCGCCGATGCAGTGCGTGCTTATATCCTGTTCATGGCTCCGCCTGACAAGGAGCTGCAGTGGAATGAAGACGGCCTGGCTGGCATGTACAAGTTCCTGAATCGTGCTTGGCGTATGGTGAACGATCTTGCAGGGAAGGCCGGGGAGGAAACTTCCTTCCAAGCTGGCGCGAAGGCGGAAGAAGCAAAGAAGGCTCATGATGAGCTTCTGCGCGAGCGCCATCGCGTGGTTGGCAAGGTCATCGACGACTTCGCTCGCAACAATTTCAATACGGCTATTGCAGCCATCATGGAATTGGTAAATGCTACAGGCGATTACCTGCGCAAAAACTCCGCCGAAGATCGTGCCGCCAACGCCGAGCTTGTTGCCTTCGATAAGGAAATTGCCGAGGTTATCGTGAAGCTGTTGGCTCCGATGGCTCCCCATTGGGCCGAAGAGCTGTGGCAGGATGTTTTGGACAACGAAACTTCTGTGCACAAGGAAGCTTGGCCTGAGTTCGACCCGAATGCCGCTAAGGCTTCCGAGGTTGAGCTGGCAGTGCAGGTTAACGGCAAGGTGAAGGCCAAGATCACCGTTGCTTCCGATGCTGCGGAAGACGCCATTCGCGAAACGGCCTTGGAGGCCATCGCTGGCGCAACCGCTGGTAAGGACATCAAGAAGGTTATTGTTATTCCGGGCCGCCTGGTCAATGTGGTAGCAAAATAGCCAGAATGTGCTTTTAGGGGCCAGATCTGCTTGTGAACTGCCTCCCATTTCTTGGAAGCGAGAAATGGGAGGCTTTCTTATGCGTGCGGATTTCAGAGTGAAGTGCGAGGTCGAGGTGAGAGGGCTGACAGCCCTCTTTCTTTATGCCGCATACCGAAGGCACGCCATATCTCCGGTTCCTCGCAGGGGGACATCTGCGAAAAGCTCCGGGCAACATTGCCGAGAGCGCTGTCTTGCCGTATTCCCTTTTTCCGTGCAGGGGCAAAGTATCACGGTATTCACCACGCGTCCCGACGACCCACGGCAGCCCCTCTCCTTCGTGTGGGAAGAGAGGGGCAGAAGAGCAGGCTGCGTACGAACAAAACGCGCGGACAACGTGGAGGTTCCGAAACTCTTACGTACGTTTGCTATGATCAAAACCTATGGGAACTAAACGAAAAAAAGGATGCCTCCGCCGCTTAATCGAAGCCGTTGTCGGCTTCGTGCTGTTTGTTGCGCTTGTTGTGGTGGGCGTTCCTCTGGGGATCAATGCTTGGGTTTGCGCAAGCACGCGCCCTGCTTTTGAATCTCAGGCTCAAGCGGCCGCTAATGCGGATGCCTTCGAAGCCGATGCCATTGTGGTGTTGGGCGCAGGCATCAACTGGGACGGCAGCCCCTCAGCTGTTCTGAAAGATCGCCTTGATGTTGCCGACAACCTATACAACGCTGGGGTTGCCCCGAAAATCATCATGAGTGGCGACAATAGCGACTCTTCGTACAACGAGGTCATGGCCATGGCGAAGTACGCGAAGGCCAACGGGATTCCCGCCGAAGATGTTTTCTGTGATCATGCGGGCCTTTCCACATACGACAGCATGTACCGCTTGAAGAATGTATTCAACGTGCAGCGCTGCGTTATCGTTACGCAGGAGTACCATTTGTATCGTGCTGTGTACGATGCGCGCGGTTTTGGTATCGACGCACGTGGTGTTGCAAGCGATCTGAGCGACTACTCCAATAAGGATTCTTACGAGCAACGGGAATTCTTTGCGCGCATCAAAGATTTCCTCGGCATCATCACCAAGATGGAGCCGCAAACGAAGAGCGAGCCGGTTTCCCTCAACCAATCGGGGACCGTTACCCAATGGTGGTAGAAAGGGGCAGCAATGCCGAAAATCGTTATTGTTGACACCGACTTCAAAAATAACGACTTTGAAGTGCGTATGGCGAAGGATGCAGGTGTTGACATTGCCCTGTTCAACGAGCGTGAGCCCGAAGCTATCATCCGCAATGCTGCCGATGCCGATGGTGTGGTTACTTCCTATGGTAAGTTTCCGCCCAAGGTGTTTGAGGCGCTTCCAAATCTGCGCGTGGTAAGCCGAACGGGCATCGGATACGACGATATCGATGTGCCTGCGGCAACGAAGAACGGCACTGCGGTATGCGTAGTGCCTGGTTATGGTACTGAAGTGGTGTCCGACCACGCTATTACGTTGGCGCTCTGCGTGCTGCGTCGCTTGAACGAAACTGATGCCGATATGCGCGCCGGCATTTGGGACTACGCGTGCCATCGTCCGTATGGCCAGGTGTTCGGCCGCGTATTTGGCGTGGTGGGAATGGGCGAAATCGGTCGTGCCACTGCCCGCAAGGCTGCTGGCTTGGGCTTCAAGGTGGTGTGTTGTTCGCGCTCTCTTACGCCGGGCCGCCGCACGCCCGAAGGCTACGACATCCTGGAGTACGAAGAGCTACTGAAGTGCGCCGATGTGGTTAGCTTCCATACGGCTCTCACTCCCGACACCCATCATCTGCTTGATGCCCGCTGCATTTCGCTTATGAAGGATAGCGCGGTAGTGGTGAACACTTCACGCGGCGCGGTTATCGACACGCTTGCTTTGGCGGAAGCTCTCCAGGCGGATAAACTGTGGGGCGCTGGCATTGACGTGTTCGAAGGCGAGCCAGTCGATCCAGGTCATCCGCTGATGAAAGCTCCTCATACGGTGCTCAGCCCGCATGTGGCGTATTGGTCTGAGGAATCGGGCATCGAGCTGCGTACGCGTGCCATGCAGGCCGCAATCGATGTGGTTACGGGTGTGCGTCCGAAGGACTGCCTGAATCCTGAGGTCCTGTAAAGGGCGGAGCCTCGCTCGCTTGTTTTGTCTTGCGCTTGCCGCGCTGTCCCACACCTCGGACTTTGCCCTGAAGGTTGGCAACTGCGGTCCTGCTAGCGGCAACTGCAATCCAATTCGCGGCGCGGCAATTGCGATCCTGCCTGCGACGCGGTCTTATGCGCTGGTAGCTGCATCGTGGTCGAGTTGTTTCTTGCCCCGTCTTCTTCTCATCCCGTCCAGGGCGGGTGCTTTCATTCTCGTCAAAACGAAGGAGCTGAATATGCTTGTTGGCGTGATTTCGGATATTCATGGCCATTTGAGCGAGCAGGCCTACGATGCCTTGCAGCCGTGTGACATGATTCTGTGCGCGGGTGACGTTGAGCGTCCGACTATTCTTATGGAGCTTGACGCCATCGCCCCAACGGTTGCGGTGCTGGGCAATTGCGATTCCAGTCTGCGGGGGATGGATATTCCCTTCACGGCGTCTCCCCGTATTGGTGGGGTGCGCTTTTTCATGACGCATCGCCCCGAAGATATTGGCACCGTTGCCGAAGATGTGCGTGTGGTGGTGCACGGCCACACGCACATTCCCCGCGAAGAGCTTATCGACGGGGTCCTGTATTTGAACCCGGGAAGCGCTAGCAAGCCGCGTGGTGGCAGTAAGCGGGGCATTGCCCGTCTTGCTATCGACTCGGGTAAGGTTGCAGGCGTCGAATTTGTGACGTGGGAATAGGCGGGGCGGCCCGCCTGCGTGGTTGGGAAAGCGGCAAAAATAGGCGAAATAGCTAAAAGAGGCACGCTTGAAAAATGGCAAGTTGACCCAGAGGGACTTGCCCGTTAGAATACATACTTGCATTTTATGCATGTGCGCCGTTAGCTCAGCTGGTAGAGCAGGGGACTTTTAATCCCAAGGCCGCGGGTTCGATTCCCTCACGGCGCACCACTTCGCAACTAAGGCCCGCCGTACGGCGGGCCTTTTGCATTCAGTGGGCGCCACTTTTGTTTTGGGCAATAGGATAGCTTTTGCCTATACCCCCTCTTACCCATATCCCTCATTCGCGGGTTTTAGCCTGTTGTAGCCGCTGGCGCCTTGCGCGTTTTTGCGGAATCCACCCCGCTGGGGGTGATTCGCCCTTGTTGAATCTGCCCTATTGCGGCAATCGATCCACCGAAAAACAAAAATCCCACCATTTTTGCAACTTTTTTGCGATTAGGGACTCTTTTCTGCTCCCCTAAAGCGGAAATAGGCTGCCGCACAGCCGATTATCTGCGCTTTTGCACTGTGATCCGCGATCGGGGGAGCCCGCAACAATCCCTAATCGCAAAAAAGTTGCAATTCGAGCCGTTTTTCTGTTTTTCAGTCCCCCTGCAAAAGGTTCAGGGTGGTATCGGGGAAGGCGCGGCCCAAGCCCGGCGCTGCAGGATGATCCAGGTGCGGTGCAAGTTTGACGTTGCGGGGATGACTCGGCAATGGTCTGGGCACGATGCTGCGGGATGATGCCGGGGGAGGCGACCCTTCGGGCGAATGCCTACCATAGCAACCGAAGGATCTCCCAATATCGTGGTGGTGATGAACGAATCGTTTTCCGACCTTACCACCTACTTGGAGGGCTACGAAACGAGCACCGATCCAATGCCATACGTGCGTTCGCTCATGAAGCGCGGCGACGTGGTTTCGGGCACCTGCGCCGTTTCCTCGGATATGGGTACAGGCACAGCCAATTCTGAGTTTGAGTTCCTAACGGGCAATTCCATGGCCTATTTCAAGGGGAATACCCCGTATGTTCAGTTTATCGACGCGGAAACGCCCAGCCTGGCATCGTTGCTTGCTGGCCGCGGTTACAGCACCATGGCCATGCATGCCTATGAGCGTGCTGGATACAACCGCGTGAAAGTATATGACCGCTTTGGCTTCGAAACATACAAGGGCATAGAAGACTTCGACGTGGATCTGGATTATGCTCGCGGCTACCCGACCGACGAGCCGAACTACCGTCAGCTTATTAAGGACTTCGAGGAAAGCCGCGGTGGTGCTCCCCAGTTCCTGTTCAACATCACCATGCAGAATCACGGCGGCTACTATGCGTCTGATTATGAATGGCCCGTTCGCGTTCATGAAGTATCGCCGGTAAATTCATACGATGAATCGGTTATCGCCTACGAATCCAGTGTTCACATGGCAGATGAATCGGTGCGTCAGCTCATCTCATACTTTGAAACGGTAGACGAACCCACGGTGGTGCTTTTCTTCGGCGACCATGAGCCGCGCCTTTCCAATGAATTTTACTCAAACTGGTTTACCGACGAGAACGAGCTCGACCTGGAAACCACGGCTCAACTTCATAAAACCCCCTTCTTCATATGGGGCAACTACAATTTGAACACCGAATCGATCCAGAAGGACTCAGTGGTTTCACTAAACTATCTGTCTACGGTTCTGTTTCAGACGGCAGGGGTGCAGCTTTCGCCATACCAGGAAGACTTGGCGGATCTTCGCATGGAACACCCCGTAATTACAGCTCGATACTTCACTACCGCATTCGGCGACAAGGTTGGCACGGTGCCTTCGGCGTTCACCGATTCGATCCGTGAGTATCAGTGGCTTCAATACAACTGCGTATTTGATCGAGCCCATCGCATTCCAGGGTTCTATTCATAGGAAAGCGGGCGTCAGTATATATGGTGGCCTTGTGATGGTGCCTTGCAAAGAGAATGGGTGTTTTGCTAAAATCTCCATTTGCGTTTGAATACCTATTTGCTTAAAGGAGCTACCTTGGCTAAAGAAGATGCAATTGAACTGGAGGGCACCGTACTCGAGGCTCTTCCAAACGCTATGTTTAAGGTAGAGCTTGAAAACGGTCACACCATCCTTGCCCATATTTCAGGCAAGATGCGTATGCACTACATCAAGATCCTCCCTGGCGACAAGGTTCAGGTTGAACTCTCTGTATACGATCTCGATCGCGGTCGTATCACCTATCGCTACAAGTAAGTAGCAAGCTAGCGTACCTCACAGGGTGAAGTGCGCTTTTGTCGTTTGCAAACCCGCGGCGCAAACGCATTCTAGTGGGGAAGGGGAAACCCAAGGCCGCCCCATTAAGCGGAAACGAAACAAACTATCGCCTGCGGCTGGGCGTGGTAGATAAAAGAGAAACACATTACCGAAAGGAAATTGAAATGAAGGTACGTCCTTCGGTCAAGAAAATGTGCGACAAGTGCAAGATCATTCGACGCCATGGCAAGGTACTCGTAATCTGCGAGAACCCTCGTCACAAGCAGCGTCAGGGTTAAAGAGAAAGGGAACGTATTCATGGCACGTCTCGTTGGTGTCGACCTTCCTCGCGACAAGCGCATTGAAGTCGGCTTGACCTATATCTACGGCATTGGCCTCACCACCTCCAAGAAGATCCTCGCAGAAACCGGTGTTAACCCCGATACCCGCGTAAACGATCTTACGGAAGATGAACTTTCCAAGCTTCGTGACTACATCCAGGCTAACCTCACCACTGAGGGCGACCTGCACCGCGAAGTATCTCAGAATATTAAGCGCCTCATGGAAATCGGTTGCTACCGTGGCCTGCGTCATCGTCGTGGCCTGCCCGTTCGCGGTCAGCGCACTCACACGAACGCTCGTACGCGCAAAGGTCCCAAGCGTCAAATCGGTGGCAAGAAGAAGTAGAGGTGTAACTAGTGGCAGCTAAGAAAAACGTTCGCACGCGCATCAAGCGTTCTGACCGCAAGAACATCGCTGTTGGCGCTGCACACATCAAATCCACTTTCAATAACACGATCGTTTCCATCACGGATCCTCAGGGCAATGTAATTTCCTGGCAGTCCGCTGGTACCGTCGGCTTCAAGGGCTCTCGTAAGTCCACGCCGTTCGCAGCTCAGATGGCAGCTGAGGCAGCAGCAAAGACCGCTATGGAGCATGGCTTGAAGAAGGTTGCTGTATTCGTGAAGGGTCCCGGTTCCGGTCGCGAAACCGCTATCCGTTCCCTTCAGGCAGCTGGCCTCGAAGTAGCTAGCATCCAGGATTGCACCCCTATCCCGCACAACGGTTGCCGTCAGCGCAAGCGTCGTCGCGTCTAACTGAAAGGATCGATACACTATGGCAATTAACAGGACTCCGGTTCTCAAGCGTTGTCGCCAGCTCGGTCTGGATCCTTCTGTTCTCGGTTACAGCAGCAAGAAGGAATCCATCCGTCAGCCTAAGCGTCGTCGCAAGGAATCCGAATACGGTATGCAGCTGCGCGAGAAGCAGAAGGCCAAGTTCATCTATGGCGTTCTCGAGAAGCAGTTCCTCGGCTACTTCAAGCGCGCTAAGGCAATGCCCGGCATCACCGGTGACAACCTGATGCGTATCCTCGAGTCTCGTCTCGACAACGTAGTATTCCGTCTCGGCTTCGCCAAGACCCGCAAGGAAGCTCGTCAGATCGTTACCCACGGTCACATTCAGGTAAACGGCCGTCGCGTAGACATCCCGTCTTTCCGCGTTCGCCCCGGCGACCTTGTTGCTGTTACCCCTAAGGCCAAGGAACTTCTGGTTATCAAGAGCGCTCTCGTTTCCAACGAAGGTGTACAGGTTCCCGCATGGCTTGAGGTTGACATCGAAAAGCTGCAGGGCAGCGTTCTTGCTCTTCCTGAGCGTGAGCAGATTGATCTCGACATCAACGAGCAGCTTATCGTCGAACTTTACTCGAAGTAACGTACGCACTGCGGTTTATTAAGGAGGCTTATTCAATATGACAGAGTTCATGAGGCCGACAGTAACGATCGAAGAGGTCAACGACACCGTTGCCCGCTTCATCGTGGAGCCGCTAGAGCGTGGCTACGGTTACACTCTTGGCAACTGCATGCGTCGTGTTCTGCTTTCGTCTCTCGACGGAGCAAAGGCGACTGCAATTCAGATTGATGGTGTACGGCATGAGTTCACCACCGCTGAGGGCGTAATCGAGGACATCACCGATATCGTCTTGAACGTTAAGGGCCTGGTTTTCAGTGCCCTTAACGGTGACATTAGCGAGGCCACTGCGCATGTACATGCTGAGGGTCCTTGCACCGTTACTGGTGCCGATCTCGAGGTTCCTACCGAATTCTCTCTGATCAACCCCGAGCACGTCATCGCAACTGTTGCTGACGGCGGCACGCTTGAGATGACCGTCCGCATTGGCGTGGGCCGCGGATATGTATCTGCCGAGCGCAACAAACGCACGGAAGATCCTATCGGCATCATCCACGTTGACTCGCTGTTCTCGCCGGTTCGTCGCTGCACCATGGGTGTTACCGACACCCGCGTTGGCCAGCGCACCGACTATGACAAGCTTGTTCTTGAAGTTGAGACTGATGGCTCCATCAACCCCACCGAGGCTGTGTGCCGTGCTGCGAACATCATTAACCAGTACATGGGCGCATTCCTCATGCTCGACGAGGTGGAGGAAGACGAAGAGGGCGAAGTAGTTTCCATCTTCGCTCCTGAAAACCAGGAGACCAACGCTGAGCTCGACAAGCAGATTGAGGATCTGGACCTTTCCGTTCGTTCCTACAACTGCTTGAAGCGCGCTGGTATCCACTCTGTTCGTCAGCTGGTTGAGTATTCTGAGAACGACCTGCTCAACATCAGGAACTTTGGCGCGAAGTCCATCGAGGAAGTGAAGGACAAGCTCATTTCCATGGACCTCAATTTGAAGCAATAGGAGATTTAAAGATGAGGCACAACTATAAGGGCCGCAAGCTTGGCACTGACTTCAGCCATACCAAGGCCATGAAAAAGAGCCTTGTTGCTGCGCTGTTCACCAACGACCGCATCAAGACGGTTGAGGCGCGCGCCAAGGAAATCCGCCCCGATGTAGACAAGATCATCACCTGGGCAAAGAAGGGCGACCTGCATTCCCGCCGTCTTGCTATCGCAGCACTTGGCGACAAGGAGCTGGTACGCGAGGTATTCGAGAAGGTTGCTCAGGGTCAGTTCGCTGATCGTCAGGGTGGCTACACTCGCATCATGAAGCTTGGCAACCGCAAGGGCGACAACGCTTCCATGGTAATCATGGAGCTCTGCACCGAGCCGGTACAGCCCAAGGAAAAGGCTGAGAAGCCTGCAGCTAAGAAGGAAGCTCCCAAGAAGGAAGAAAAGCCTGCAGAGGAGCCTAAGGCTGAAGAGGCAACCGAAGAGGCTGCTGAATAGTTTTAGCTTTATAGCTTTCAAAGGACCCGTTCGCAGGAACGGGTCCTTTTTGTTTTGGTGCACCAATAGCTTAGCGTGCAGTTTCCGAAATCCGACGTCCATGCCTCATGCGGCTTTGCTGCAGGACGCCACTTAAGCGCATTACGCTGTCGTTTCAGCTTCTTGGCGAGTGTTTAGCCTAAAGCAGCAAACATAGGCTTTTATAGCCCTCAACAAGGTTCTGCGAAATTGCGATGGGTCAATTTCAACAAGATCGTGGCGAAACCGTGATGCATCAATTCTGTCACGCTAGCCCGATTACTATGAATAACGCACTTTATTCTCGTATTGCGAATAGGAAAGTTTGGCTGATTGTTCTTATGGCACGTTTTAGCAAGGACGGCAATTTCAAATATCGTATGGCTCAATGGATGGTGGGTCGTTATGGCATCGACGAGCTGACTCAGGCCCTGATGCTTTTGGGATGCGGATTCGTTCTGGTGAATTTCTTCGCGCATTCCGGCATTTTGTCAGTGTTTGCCCTGTTGTTCATGGCGCTGGGCATTTTCCGTTGCTATTCAAGGAACATCGCAGCAAGATCTCGTGAGTTGGCCAAGTACCAAGATGCGATGGTGAAGCCGAAGGCTTGGTGGCGTCTTCTTAATAAGAAGTGGGTTAACCGTAAAACCACGATTTACTTCAAATGTAAAGGATGCGGCACGGTTTTGAATGTGCCTAAGGGCAAAGGAAAGATTCTCGTCACCTGTCCAAAATGCGGCGCAAAAGAAGAGAAGCGTTCCTAGCCCTGATCCGCCGATAGGCATGGCGGTTATCATGTAATCTACATAATGTGTTCGTATTTATTCTTATACACTACATATAGTATGTATGGTGCCCAAAAATAATATACCGCTTAGAAAATCAAGGGGTTATTTAAAAAATTCTTGGGCGTAATATAGCCATCGCTAGCTCAACCACTGCTAGCTCAGCGATCGCTACGAATAAGAAAAGCGACCTTCGATAGGGAAAGCTAGCTTCCGGTAAGGGAAGTCCTTTCCTCTTGGATATATTTTGTTAGGGGAGCGTATGAAGATCATCAAGCGCGACGGCTCTGAAGCTGTATTCGATTTGAGCAAGATTGCCAACGCCATTAAGGGCGCAAGCGATGAATCGCCCGAAAACGAGCGTTTAACCGCCCGTCAGATCGACTATGCCGCACACAATGTTGCGGATCTATGCGAAACCGCCGGCCATACCGTTTCCGTTGAGGAAATCCAGGATATGGTTGAAAACGAGATCATGGCGCTTCAAAAGTTTGAAGTTGCCCGTCGGTACATCATTTACCGTTACGTGCAGAACATCAAGCGCCATTCCAACACCACCGACGACAAAATCCTTGCTCTCATCGAATGTAACAACGAAGAGGTTAAGCAGGAAAACTCTAACAAGAACCCTACGGTAAACTCGGTTCAGCGCGACTACATGGCGGGCGAGGTTTCTAAGGACCTTGCTACCCGCATCCTTCTTCCCGAAGATGTGGTAAAGGCGCACGAAGAGGGCATTATCCACTTCCACGACTCCGATTACTTTGCGCAGCACATGCACAACTGCGACTTGGTAAATCTGGAAGACATGCTGCAGAACGGAACGGTTATTTCCGGAACGCTCATTGAAAAGCCCCACAGCTTTTCTACGGCTTGCAACATTGCAACGCAGATCATTGCTCAGGTTGCTTCAAGCCAATACGGCGGCCAGTCTATTTCTCTTACGCATCTTGCTCCGTTTGTCGAGGTTAGCCGTAAGAAGATTCGTCGTGATGTAATCCGCGAGCTTAATGAAGTTGGCGTAGAGCCTTCCGCTGAGCAGCTTTCGCGTATTGTTGAAGGCCGTTTGCGCGATGAGGTTCGTCGTGGCGTTCAGACCATCCAGTATCAGGTGGTAACGCTTATGACCACCAATGGCCAGGCTCCGTTTGTTACCGTATTCATGTACCTGAACGAGGCGCGTTCTAAGCAGGAGAAGCACGACCTTTCCATCATCATCGAAGAAGTGCTGCGTCAGCGCTATGAAGGCGTAAAGAACGAAGAGGGCGTGTGGATCACCCCGGCGTTCCCGAAGCTCATCTACGTGCTGGAGGAAGACAACATCACCGAGGATTCCCCGTACTTCTACCTTACCCAGCTTGCTGCTAAATGCACGGCAAAGCGCATGGTTCCCGACTACATCTCTGAGAAGAAGATGCGAGAACTGAAGCTTTCCAAGGGTGAAACCCCTGGCAACGGCGATTGTTACACCTGCATGGGTTGCCGCTCCTTCCTGACTCCCGATCGTTCGGGCAACGGATATGGCAATGTGGCAAACGCAGGAAACTACGAACCGGGCAAGCCCAAGTACTATGGCCGCTTCAACCAAGGCGTCGTTACCATCAATCTGGTAGACGTTGCTTGCTCTTCTTATCGCGATATGGACAAGTTCTGGAGCATCTTCGAAGAGCGTCTTGAGCTTTGCCGGAAGGCGCTGATGTGCCGTCACGATCGCTTGAAGGGAACCCTTTCCGATGCGGCTCCTATTCTGTGGCAGTACGGTGCGCTTGCTCGCTTGAAAAAGGGTGAGCCCATCGACAAGCTTCTATATGGTGGCTATTCCACCATCAGCTTGGGATATGCCGGCTTGTATGAGTGCGTAAAGTACATGACGGGCAAGAGTCACACCGATCCGGAAGCAACGCCGTTTGCCATGGCTGTTATGCAGAAGATGAACGATAAGTGTACGGAATGGAAAGCTGAAAGCGACATCGATTTCAGCCTGTACGGCACGCCGCTCGAATCCACCACGTACAAGTTCGCCAAGTCGCTGCAGCGCCGCTTTGGCAACATCCCCGGTGTTACCGACAAGGGCTATATCACCAACAGCTATCACGTTCATGTGTCTGAAGAGATCGATGCGTTCAAGAAGCTCGAATTCGAAAGCCAGTTCCAGCAGCTTTCTCCGGGTGGAGCAATCTCGTACGTGGAAGTGCCTGATATGCAGGACAACCTGAAGGCCGTTGTTCGCGTGATGCAGTACATCTATGACAACATCATGTACGCGGAATTGAACACCAAGAGCGACTACTGCCAGGAATGCGGCTTCGACGGCGAGATCCAAATCGTCGAAGATGACGGCAAACTGGTGTGGGAGTGCCCGCATTGTGGCAACCGCGACCAGGAAAAGCTCAACGTTGCTCGGCGTACCTGCGGCTACATCGGCACCCAATTCTGGAATCAAGGTCGCACTGAAGAAATTCGCGACCGCGTTCTGCACCTGTAAACACCGTTGCGCTGTCCCTTGGTGGGGCGGCGCAACTTTTCCTTGGGCGATTTCTTGCAAAAGAAATGTATGACGGGATGATTCATGAACTACGCCAACATTAAATATCGCGATATCGCTGATGGGGAAGGGGTGCGCACCACCCTGTTTGTATCGGGGTGTTCTCATCATTGCGAGAATTGCTTTCAGCCCGAAACCTGGAGCTTTTCCTATGGGCAGGAATTCACAACCGATATTGCCGATGAAGTGTTGGCAACGCTCGACGATTTCTTCGTTGACGGCTTGACGTTTTTGGGCGGCGAACCTATGGAACCGGAAAACCAGCACGGATTGCTTCAGCTGGCAAAACGCGCAAAGGCGCTGCACCCCGAAAAAAGCATTTGGTGCTATACCGGCGATGTTTACGAAGACTTGGTTGATGCCGCTTCGCCTCGTCATACCGAGGAAACCGATGAGCTGCTAGGCTTGATTGATGTGCTGGTGGATGGCCCTTATATCGATAGCTTGCACGACATCACCTTGCGTTTTCGGGGTTCGTCGAATCAGCGCGTTATCGATATGAATGAAACGCGCAAGACTGGCGAAGTGGTGCTGTGGAAAGACGAAGAAGTGTACAGCACCCATTCGATGTAACCATAAGTGTTTTGAGTAAGAATGGCGCCCGTAGGGATCTACCCGACGGGCGCTGTTGCGTTGTATGGGGGCGTGGTGTTGAGGCGCGGCGAGCTTGCGGCGGGCAAGATTGTCTCTTACTGGCGGTGTGAGCTTTTGCATTTTATGCGCTACGGGGCTGAATCGCGGCTTGCAAACGCGCAATAGTTTCTTTTCGGCGATAACCCGTTGCGGGCGTTCGTCGTTAGCGCCGCATGGCATACTTGCATCATGGCGGCTTCATTACGCATATATATTCAGGGAGATACCCCCATTCATCGTGCCGATGCGCGCGTGAAACTCGTGCTGTTATTACTGTTTTCGGTAGGGGTGTTCTTTGTCGATACCTGGCGAGGCCTCGGCGTCTATTCGCTGGCGGTTGCCGCGGTGGTTGTGGCGGGTCGTATGCCGCTGGTGCGACTGGGTGCATTGTCGCTCCCCTTGGTGGTGTTGCTTGCTTTTATTTGGGCGTGCAATGCATTTGCCTTCGATGTCGGAAGTCTGTCCGAATCGGGGCTCGGCGGCGTTTCTGCTGGCTTTGCCGAAGGGTGGCAGCCCGTTGCGCTGGCTGGTAGGTTTGGGTTCGTGCCGCAAGGATGCATGTTTGCCTTGTTCTATGCGGTTCGCATCCTTCTTATCTTGTGGGCGAGTTTCGCCGTTTCGTTTACCACATCCGTCGAAGCGTTGACGGGTGCTTTTGCGTCGCTGATGCGACCTCTGCGCGTCATTCGCGTTCCCGTCGACGATGTGGCCACCATGCTTTCTCTTGCTGTTCGGTTTATCCCCCTTACCGCAGAGGAATTGGCGTTGGTGCGCAGCGCCCAAACGGCGCGCGGCGCACGGTTGGAAAGCGGCAGTATTTGGCAGCGCTTGTTCGCCTATCGCACGGTATTTATCCCCTTGGTAGTGCGCTTGTTTCGCCGCGCCGACACTTTAAGCGTTTCCATGGTGGCGCGTTGCTATGGCTGCACCCAGCGAACCAGCCTTGAGGAACCCCACGTATGCCTGCGGCAAGCGGTTGTTTTTTTGGCATGTTCGGCTCTGTTGGTGGTGGTAGCGTGCATTCTTTAACCGTAAACGCTGCGCTTGCCTGCGCGGGGCGGGTTGAATGCGGGGCGCATGGTATCATTCGAGTGTTTGAACAAAACGTTTCCAAGGAGGAAATTACATGGGTACCATCATCGATGTGTTCGGTCGTGAGATCCTTGACTCCCGCGGCAACCCCACGGTAGAGGTAGAGGTTGTTCTCGACGATTATGCAACAGGTCGTGCCGCTGTTCCTTCCGGTGCATCCACCGGTGCTTTTGAAGCAGTGGAGCTTCGCGATGGCGATTCCGAGCGTTACTTGGGCAAGGGCACGCTGAAGGCTGTTGCTCACGTCAACGAAGAAATTGCCGATGCTCTTATCGGTATGGAAGCCGACGATCAGCGCGGTATCGATGCAATCATGCTTGAGCTTGACGGCACCGAAAACAAGGGCAACTTCGGTGCAAACGCCATTCTTGGTGCTTCTTTGGCTGTCGCCAAGGCTGCTGCAGAGTCCGCAGAGCTTCCTCTTTACAAGTATGTTGGCGGCGCAAACGCTAACATGTTGCCCACGCCTATGATGAACATCTTGAACGGCGGCGAGCATGCAGACAACAATGTGGACTTCCAGGAGTTCATGATCATGCCTGTTGGCGCAACCTCTTTCGCTGAGGCGCTGCGTTGGTGCGCGGAGATCTATCACACCCTGAAGAAGGTTCTGCACGAAGCTGGCCTTGGTGGCGGCGTTGGCGACGAGGGTGGCTTCGCTCCTAACTTCACCACCAACGAAGAGCCCCTCAAGTACATCGTTGAGGCATGCGAAAAGGCAGGTTACAAGCCCGGTTCCGACATCATGTTCGCTATGGACCCGGCCTCTACCGAGTTCTACAACGCTGAAACCGGTAAGTACGTTTTGGCTGGCGAAGGCCGCGAACTTACCAGCGCTGAAATGGTTGACTACTGGGAGGCTCTGGTTCAGAAGTACCCCATCATCTCCATTGAAGACGGCATGGCCGAGGAAGACTGGGACGGCTGGAAGGCTCTCACCGACCGCATCGGCGACAAGGTTCAGCTGGTTGGCGACGACCTGTTCGTAACCAACCCCAAGCGCCTTGCCAAGGGCATCGAGCTTGGTTGCGCTAACGCAATCCTGGTAAAGGTTAACCAGATCGGTTCCCTCACCGAGGCTCTCGAGGCTGTTCAGATGGCGAAGCAGGCTGGCTATGCATGCATTATGTCCCATCGTTCCGGCGAAACCGAAGACGTTACCATTGCCGACCTCGCGGTTGCAACCAACGCTGGCCAGATCAAGACCGGCGCTCCTTGCCGTTCTGACCGTGTTGCCAAGTACAATCAGCTTCTCCGCATCGAAGAGCAGCTGGGCGATTCCGGCCAGTATGCTGGCATGAAGGCGTTCTACAGCATCAATCGTTAGAACATCGGATTGATATTCCCAGAAGGCCCGCAGGCGTAAAGCTTGCGGGCCTTCTTGCGTTTTTGCCCCTTAATGGGCTCATCCCATATTGCGGGCTTAAAAATATCTTGCTGGGACTCTCGTCCCAGGGCCAAAAAGCTTGCTGGGGCGAGGCGCAAAGCCGCACTCTACCGAGGCGGTTTGTCAAAGGGGGGGCGCTTGCAGGCATGTCGGGTGTAGCTGTCGGGGCCGTGCCTGCTGAAGCGAGTTGCCCCCCCGGGTGGCCGGCGTCCCTGGAGGCAACTCGCCAGCAAAGAAGAGGGCCTTCTTAAGAATGACGGAGTTGTCTGGGGGGGTGCGCCGACGCCCAAGTGCTTGGGCGCGAAGGCATTCACTTTAGAAGCTGCTTACCCCTCGAAGGGCGTTACGTGCGCAACAGCTTCAGCTTGGGTGATTTCTGCTTCACCGTTGTCCAAGTCGAGCAGACGATATTTCCAGTTGCCCATGCCCAGCTCGTGCATATACGAGAGCTGACGCAGGCCATGGCGCGTTTCGATTCGTTCGACGAGGTCGCGGTTGTCGCAGAGTTCCGCTTCGGTCATGGCGTATACCAGATCGACGCAGGCAACATCGATGGCGCAGATGTCGGTCGATGCCAAAATGCCCACATTCGGTGTGACAACTGGCATGGCGCCTGTGCCTTCGCAGTCGCAGGAAACCGACATATTGCGCATAACGTTGACGTACACAATGTTGTCCCCAAAGAAGTCGATGGTCGCCTTGGTGGATTCGGTCATGCGTTCCATCAGCTCTTCTTCGGCGATAGACCACAGGTTGTCAGAACCAGGTACGGTGTGGATTTCGCCTTTTCCAATGCGGCCATCGGCACAGCCAATGCCCAGGTTTTTGTTCGATCCGCCGAAGCCGCCCATGGTGTGGCCCTTGAAGTGGGTGAGTGTGAGCATGGAGTCGTAGTTAAGCATGTGAGTGCCCACATGCATTTCGTTAAACCATTTGCCGCCGGCAACGGGCAGAGTGGCAACGCCTTCCTCGTCCATAATGTCTACAGGGCAGAACGTCCAGCCGTTGTGGGCAATGGTCTCGCGATGCTGTTCGGTGGTGTAGCGGTCGCCTTCGTAGTAGGTGTTGGTTTCCACGATGGTGGCATCGGGCAGGTCTTTGGAGACGAGATCCTTTACCCAGCCGAAAGGAATTATGTTGGGGCCGTCTTTTTCGCCAGTGTGCAACTTGATGGCAATCTTGCCACTAAGCCGCGGAGCGACTTTGGCAACCGCACGGCGCAGGCCTTCAGGTGAAAGATCGCGCGTGAAGAACACATCGGAAGTTGCGCCATCGCGCTGATCGAACGGCACGCGAACGCTGCCGTTGGTTGCTGTTTGCAGGTTTGCTTTGGCCATAGCGGCTCCTCAGAACGGAGTTTTTTCTTTTTCGCTATGGTACCGCAACGAATTATTTAAGTGACGCAACGTTTCTTAAAATATGAAGCGAAGAACAACGACGAGCGCGGCGCCAAAGATTGCGCTGAGCATCACCAAAAGCATATCGTGCGCGGATTTATGTTTGCGCACGAAGGCATTGTATCGCGAGGTGCGGTTGGGCTCTTCGCCTGCGCAGAACGCCAGGATTTCCTGGTAGGTAAGGATGTTATTTCGGACTTTTGCCTTCTTTACGGCAAAGCTAAGCCCAAGAGCGGTGGCGAAAGTTGCCGCAAAAACAAGCAGGCAGGCAAAGCCCGATGTGGTGTTTTTCTCAATAAAGCTGTCAAGTGCAAAGAACAAGGCGACTATCGCAATAACGGTTAGCAGCATTTCGGCGGCGTACATCCAAATAAGGCTGTGGTCTGCTTTGCGGACGGATTCTTCCATGGTTTCCACGTCTCCTTTTATCAGTTCGTCGATAGAGATATCGAAGGCAACACTGAGCAAAAGCAGACTCTGAACATCGGGGTACGTGCGTCCTGTTTCCCAATTCGAAATGGTCTGGCGGGAAACATAGATTTTTTCCGCTAGCGCTTCTTGGGAAATGCCCAGTGCTTGGCGGTGCTTCTTTATCTGTCCGGCTAGTTCCATTTCTGTGGCATCCACTTACTGCTCCTTGCTCGCATATGCAAGCCTGAGCTTGCCTTCGTATTCCAGAATGACGTGCTCTGAAAACTCTACCACCCAACGATTTCGACACAGCGCATTGTTGTTGGATTGATTGGTGTCAAAATCCTTTATCAAGTCAATGATCGGCGGTTATTCGAAAACAGCTTGATAGATTTCGTCTTGTTTCTGGGCGAAGTTGAAGGGTGTGGGGGAAAGGCGTTTCCCTAGTCTTTTCGATGCTACTGTTGCAAGGTTAAACAGTTGGCCCCTGTCAAAAACCTGGTTTTTTGTGACGGAGACAACGTGAACCCCTGCCTTCTCCAGAGCTGATCTTCTGCTTGAATCAAGGTGAAGCTTGCTTGCGTCCGAATGGAAGGTGTCGCTGTCGTATTCGAGTGCGAACCGCTGGTCGGGCCAGCATAAATCGCATCGGCGCATCGCGACGCTTCCCTCGTTGGTCTCAATAGGGTAGTTAAGCTCCGGACGGGGCAAGCCAAATCCGCCCAACGAAGGAGGAAGGCAAAGTAACATCGAAAGCAAGCTTTCCATTGGGGAGGCGGACCCTTTGATGAGGTAACTCGATGCTCGTTTCGCCGCCTTGACCCCGTGAATTCCTTCGCATTTCTCGAGATAACGTTCGATGAGCCGGGGGTTGCTACGCGGTTCTCTTCGGAGGAAGCCGCTGCTGGATTGAACGCTGAGTCCGTAGGATCCACATAGCTCATATCCAATGGTGATGAGCTGTATCAAGCTCAATTCTTTTCCGAGTTGAAGAAACGTTGCTTCTGGCGTGCTTATGTATAAGTCCTGCGCGATCTTGTAGAACGAACGGGAGGGATGTTTCCCCGACCAAATGCGAGGAGAGAGGTTTTGCGACTTTCTCATGTTTGCTTTGCAAGAAACCAAAATCGATACAGGCTTTTCGTCGATGCCGAATTTCCAGAGGATGCCAGTATCCATTTGGGCGTAGTAAGGGGAGTTGTTTTCTTGTGGTGCTGCCCGTGAAATGGGTTGCGCCCAATTTCTATCATGAGTTCGCCAATATGTCAGGGCGGTTTTATGTCCGATGAAAATTGCCATGTTGGGAAATATGACAGACGTTTCTTAATTTCGTGAGAAAGCGGTGTGAAGGATATCGAAATCAATCGTCAGCGTTGCCTTCGCGTGCCAGCTGTTCACGTTGTTTCATGGCGCTGAATCCAATAGTGCCGATTCGGAAGCGTAAAGACAAAAATCTCGCCCTTTCTGCAACTTTTTTGCGATTAGGGGCCGCTGCGATTTCTTTAAATACTGATATTGGCTCAAAAGTGCAGCAAATTAACTGTTGGGAGGCTTTTTTCCATCTTTTGCGGGTGGGCGAGGATTGCCAATCGAAAAAAAGTTGCAGAAAGGGCGAGATTTTTGTTTTCAAAACGAGCGGATAGCTACAACAGGGCGGATGTCGCAGCCGGCGGCGCTGAAGCAGGAAGCTTGCCGCAGCCGGCAGTGCCGCGGGGAAGGAGGTGCTGCAGCTGGCAGTGTTGCAACGAGGGAGCTGCCTCAGCGGGGTTATTTCCGTAGCCGGTAGAGCTGCAGTGGGTAGGTGTTGCGGCGGGAGGGTTAGCGCAATGGGTCGTATCTTGCGTAGAACACGCGAAGCCTCCCTTGCGTCAGCGGTGCAGAACGAAGGGCGTCATTGCTGCGCGGCGGAGCGATCCCGCCCCGAGTGCCAGCCGGCTGCGCTTCGGTCCCGTCGGCGCGAGTCCGGGGCCAAAGGGCCTTTAATAGGGCGATTACTGCAAGCCTCTTGCGTGGCGCGGTATACTCTTCTTTATCCTATACAACGAAAGAAGGGCTCTTCGTGCAAGACCTACCTAATGGCTTTACTGGCTTTGCGAACAAAGCCAAAGAGCAGAATACCAATCCGCTTGATGCGCTTCTTCGCGCCGAACATAAAGAGCCGAAGGAAGACAACACTCCGACGCCTACGCTTTCCAAGGAAGAAGTGCAGGCAATCGCCGAATACGATAGGCGCTGGTCGTGGGTAGAGGTCGATCGAAGCGCAATTCAATACAACGTGCTTCAGACCAAAAAACAGCTGGGAAGCAGCTGTCGTCTTCTTGCCGTCGTTAAAGCTGACGCATATGGCCATGGCGCCGTTGAGGTTGCAAAGGCCGCAACGGCTGCGGGTGCATCCTACCTGGGTGTCGCCACGGTCGATGAGGGAATTGAGCTGCGCAACGCTGGCTTGCGCGAGCCTATCCTGATGCTGGCGGAACCTCCTGCCCAAGCTATCCCGCTGCTTTTGTACTACAACATCATGCCCGCGGTTTACACTTCCGAATTTGCCATTGCCTATGCAGAAGCAGCTGACGCGCAGGGTTTGAAGGCTCCGTATCATCTTGCCATCAACTCTGGCATGAATCGTATTGGCGTGCACTACGACAGCGCAGTGGAATTCCTTCACCAGGTAAGCTTCCATCGCGCCCTAGAGCTTAAGGGCTGCTTTACCCATTTCGCTACGGCGGACAGCTTGGAAACGCTCGACTTCCAGATCCAGATCAAGCGCTTCGTCGAAGCAATGCGTTCTATCGAAGCGGCGGGCTTCGACCCGGGCATTGTCCATTGCGATAACTCCGCAGCAACGTATCGCTTCCCGAAGACTCATTTTGATATGTGTCGCTTGGGCATTTCAATGTACGGCTACCAAGCCGCGCCCGATACGCACAAGCTCATCGACCTGCGTCCTGCAATGAGCGTGCATGCGCGCATCACCAACGTTATGACGGTGCCCATGAGTGAAGGCGTAAGCTACGGCATGAACTACCGCAGCCCTGGCAGCGTGAAGATCTGCACGGTTCCTATCGGGTATGCTGATGGCCTGATTCGCTTGCTTTCGGGCAAAATCGACTTTGCCTTTAATGATCGTGCGGTTCATCAGGTGGGCAACATCTGCATGGATCAGTGCATGTTCGAAGTTGATCTCCGCTCGCGCGTTTCGGCTCCTACGCTCGATCCTCACATCGGAGACGAAGTCATCATCGCCGGTCCGCATCCTACGGTCGATTGCTCCATCACCACTATGGCAAAGCGCGCAGCCACCATCGAACACGAGGTAACCATCGGCTTCTCGCACCGCATGCCACGCTATTATCGTTAGGCAGCACCATGAAGATCGAAGCGGTTCCCCTTGACGAGCTTTCCCAGCAAGTGGCGGCATGTCATGCTTGCAGCTTGTGCGAAGGTCGAACCAATACGGTGTTTGGCGAAGGGGATCCTCATGCGGGCATCATGCTTATCGGCGAAGCCCCTGGTAGGTATGAGGATTTACAGGGGCGTCCCTTCGTGGGTGCCGCTGGCAAATTGCTCGATGAGCTTTTGTGGCATGCCCATCTTCGTCGCGAAGAGGTGTTCATTGCCAACGTGCTGAAATGCCGACCGCCGTCGAATCGCAATCCTTCAGCGTCGGAAATCGAAGCGTGCGCCCCGTTTTTGCGCACGCAGGTGCAAACTGTCAGTCCGTGGCTGCTCATCACTATGGGTAATTTTGCCACCCAGTTCATCCTGAAAACCGACATGGGGGTGAGTCATTTGCGCGGCACAGTGCGGCAAACCGGACGCTTTTTGGTGGCGCCGGTGTATCACCCTGCTGCAGCGCTTCATGACCCTACGCGCATGGAAACGCTCGTGGCCGATTTCGAGCGAATCGGTCGCTTTGTGCATGATAGAATGACCCAGGAATAAAGCAGAAACGGGGCTCGCAACTGCGGGCCCCGGCAAATGTAAGGAGAAAATATGGTAGAGAAGTCCGATGTAGCTGCAGTGCTCGAGCTCATCCGCCCCTCCCTCCAGGCAGATGGCGGCGACGTTCAACTGGTAGACGTTGACGAAGAAGGCGTGGTCACCGTTGAGCTTCAGGGCGCTTGCAAGGGCTGCCCTATGTCTCAGATGACGCTTGCTCATGGCGTTGAACGCGTTTTGAAGGATCGCGTTCCTGGCGTAACCCGCGTAGTACCTGCATCCTAAGGAAAACGCTATGCATTGCTGGGAACTTCGCGGTTGCGACGATGAAATGCAGTCGCGCTGCCCTCATAACGTACCTGGTGAGCCGTGCCCGGCAGATTGCCATTTTGCAGCCTGCGAACGTCCGACCCACAAGGTAACCTCGAACCTTGATTTGCTGTTTAGGTGTGATATCGACAGGGAGCAAAGCGTGAAGGATATCTGCCGTTTCTGCGAGTTCTTCCTAAGCAATGCGCCTTCGACGAATGCTGAAAAGTAAACGAAAGCCGCTCTCCGGAGCGGCTTTTTGTTTTGATTCCCCTCTTGGAGCCAAGGCGTAAAGGTGTGCTAGGGTAATCGCCAGAAATCATGCGCACCTTCAAGCGCTTGTTGCCTAAAGACAGCGAAAGGGATACATGTTAAACAACCTTTATCAGAGCCTTGATCCTGTGGCCTTTACCATTGGCCCTTTTTCGGCGCGTTGGTACGGCCTTGCCTATGTGGCGGGCTTTATCTGCGTCATTGCCATCATGTATGCGGTTGGCAAGCGCTGGAAGATGCGCTTCGACTTCGACTCGCTTTGCATCATTATGTTATGCGCCATGATCGGCGTTATCGTGGGCGGTCGTTTGGGCTACGTCCTTTTCTACAACTGGGATATGTACGCCGCGAATCCGCTGGCCATTCTCGAGTTTTCGCGCGGGGGGATGAGCTTCCATGGCGGCTTTATCGGTGCGCTTGTGGCTGGTATCGTGGCGGCGCGCATGGTGCACATGCCTTATCTTTCCCTTGTTGACTTGGCAATTATCGGTGTTCCCATTGGCCTTTTCTTCGGCCGTTGTGCAAATTTTGTTAACGGCGAACTGTGGGGTGCGCCAACCGATCTTCCCTGGGGCGTTGTGTTTGGCGGTTCTGCCGGCATGGAGCCACGTCATCCCAGCCAGCTGTACGAGGCTTTGCTGGAAGGCGCGTTGCTGTTTGCGGTCCTCTTCGTGATGTCGCGCAAGCGCCCGCCGTTTGCGCGCGGCACGTATTTTGGTGTGTTCATGGTGGGGTATGGCATTTGCCGCTTCCTTATTGAATTTGTGCGTCAGCCCGATGCTCAGCTCGGTTACCTTTGGGGCGGCTGGCTCACCATGGGGCAGGTGCTTTCGGTGCCGCTTATTGTGGCGGGCGTAGTCCTGCTGGTGTATGCGCTGAAAACCAAACATCCTCAAGAAGGCCCCCGATTGGCATAGAGGGGTTGGTCGCGCGAGCTGCCCGCCGTGAAAGAGTGGAAAGGTATTATCTGACGCGAAGGGGCAGGAGGGTGTGCTCTGTTGCGGAGGCGGCTGAACGTGCTCGCTTTTGCGCTCTGGCGTATTGCCTGATAGAAACGGGATTTTAGCAGCTCATCTACCGCTCACCGATTCTTATCTAGAAATGCTACTCTGGAAGTAGCATAATAAAGGCATCGAAGCTAACTCGCTGCCGAAGAGCCCATGTATCGGCAGCGTCCCAAATGAAGGGGGAATATCATGAAACTTGAATTCTACAAATGCGCTCACTGCGGAAACGTTGCCGTTAAGCTGTTCGACCAGGGCGTGTCGCTTTCATGCTGTGGTGAAGAAATGACGCTGCTCCGTGCAGGCGAAACCGACGGCGCTGCAGAAAAGCACGTTCCGGTAGTCACGGTAGGCGAAACCATCCACGTTGAGGTAGGTAGCGTTTTGCACCCCATGATGGAGGCTCATTTCATCACCATGATCGTGCTGGAAACCTCGAAGGGCTTCCAGGTGAAGCATCTTCAGCCTGGCGAAGAGCCCAAGGCGGATTTTGCGGTTGTTCCTGGCGAAGAGCCTGTTGCCGTATACGAGTACTGCAATTTGCACGGCTTGTGGAAGGCGGACGTCCAGTAACGTGTTGCCAAGATTGGCCTTCCTGCCAACGAAGCAAACAGGCAGAATACAAACCCTGCAATGTTGCACCTGTTAGTTTGGGTGGGCGGAATCGTTGCCGAGTAATTCAAACGAGTCCGAGAGCGGGCGGCGCTTTGGCTAAAGCGCTGGTGCAAAAACAGATCGGAACTCGGGTGGGCTGCACGTAATTAAAGACTCAGACAAAACTGACCCTGGGGTTTAATCCCAGGGTCAGTTTTTTGCACAAGGGAAATAAGGGGCAGGCGCATTATTCAATATGCGTCGGGCGCCGGCAACGCAACCGCCGCAGCAGGCGATGCCGGTAGCGTGGCTGCTGCCGCATAAGTGCGGCTCGGCGCGCAGCCCGGCTTCTTTTGGACTTTCATGGCGCCGCGCTCTTCAAGCGATTAATTGCCACGTGCTCACGTATTATGTGATGCATGAGCAAAAAGAAGAACACACAGCGCAAACGGCAGGCTGCCGAGCAGCGTAAGCCGTTTGCTTTCAGGGAATCGTACGATGTCGTTATCGTAGGCGGTGGGGCATCTGGCCTCGCTTGCGCAGTTTCGTGCCTTCGGGAAGTCCGTGCGGCGGGAGCGGCGCTGCCAAACATTCTTTTGGTTGAGCAGGGAAAACGAATCGGTGCTCCCATCCTGCGCAGCGGCAACGGCCGCTGCAACTTCTCAAATTCGCAGCTGGATGTTAGCCGCTATTGGAATAGCGCATTCGTATCCCAAACCCTTGGCTTTCTTGGCGGTGGCCCTGTTCGCTCCATTACCAACTGGTTTGAAGAACTGGGCCTCGTATGGGAAGAAGCTCCTGAAAGCGGTGGGCTGCTGTATCCCTTTTCGAACAAAGCTTCGTCGGTGTTGGAGGTGCTTATGGCAGCACTGCCAGCGCACGTTGTCGATATTCATCCCTGTGTAAAGGCGCTTGAAACTCACCGCAGCCATGATGGGTTCGATGTTCTTCTCGAAGAGTCGCATTCATCCACGGGCAACGGAGGTACGGCTGCCGGCGAATCCGACAGGGTGCCGCAGCAGGCAACGGTTCGCGCAGGGCGAGTGGTTGTTGCTGCCGGTGGTGGCTGCGTGGAGTCTTTACTGGCCGGTGCTATTCCTGCGCTGCCTACTGCACCGTGGCGTCCAACGCTCGGTTCCCTCGCCGCAGCATTCCCCGAAAACGTATCGAGCGAAGAACTGGATGGCATACGCTCCCATGTACGTATTAGCCTTCCGAACAGCGGCTTTTCCGAAGAGGGCGAAGTATTGTTTCGCGGCTATGGCATATCGGGCATCGTGGTGTTCAACGCTTCACGCTATGCGCATACAGGCGAAACGCTGCTGGTTGATTTTCTGCCGGCTATGAAACTCCGTGAAGTCGAAGACGTTATCCGTGCGCGTGCTGAACGTCTTCAGGGCCAGCCAGCGCATACGCTGTTCCGGGGATTCGTTTTGCCCGAATTGGGCGCTGCTCTGCTGGCGGCATCTGGGATACGGCCTGATGAACCGCTGCAGCAGGAGCTGTGCTGTCGTATAGCGCGCATCATGAAGGCATTTCCCCTAATGATTCAGGGCATTGCCGATGAATCACAGTGCCAGGTTCATCGCGGCGGCATAGCTCCTGAATCTGTTTGCGCGGAATCGTTGGAACTGAAGGCTCTGCCGGGCTTGTATGTACTGGGCGAAGCGCTTGATGTTGACGGCCCGTGTGGCGGATACAACCTTCATTGGGCTTGGGCGTGCGGCATTCTTGCGGGCAGGGATATTGCACGGAAGATAAAGAAGGAGCAGTCATGCTAGAGGTTTCGGGTATTCGCCTTTCGCTGGATGCGGCGTTACCGGAAAATGTCGAAATGCGAACCAAAGAAGTGGCTCGAGCACTGGGCGTTTCCGAGCGTGATGTCTGCAGCGCTGTTCTGACGCGCAAAAGCGTGGACGCGCGCAAGAGGAACAACGTTCATTTCACCACTTCGTTTCGCGTCGAATTGCCGCAATCTCAGGAACAGCGCCTGCTTAAAAGGGCGCCAAAAGGCCTGAACGTTCGCGTGGCAAAAGAATACGAGCCGCTTTCGTATCCCGACTGCTCTCATCCCAATCGTAATCGGGGCGGCAGGATCGTGGTAGTGGGATTGGGCCCGGCGGGGCTTTTTGCCGCTCTGTACCTGGCTCGCTGCGGGCTTCGTCCCTTGGTGGTGGAGCGTGGCTTTGACGTGGAAAGACGTGCGGAGGACATTGCGGCGTTCCACACAACGGGCGCTTTGAACCCCCATTCCAACATTCAATTCGGCGAAGGTGGAGCGGGTACTTTTTCGGACGGGAAACTTACAACCAATATCAAGAATCCCTTTGCAAAGCATGTGCTGCACTGGTTTGCTGATGCAGGCGCGCCGAAAAGCATTCTAGTAGACGCTCATCCTCATCTGGGCAGCGACAACCTGCCAAGTATCGTAAGCGCTATGCGCAACGAAGTAATCGAGCGCGGCGGGGAAGTGCGTTTCGGCACGCGCCTTTCTGGGTGGAGTTTTGCAGAAGGTAAGCTTGCTACCGTGCAGTTAGAAAACGTGGAAACGGGCGCTTGCGAAGAAGTTGCTGCTGCTGAACTGGTGTTGGCGTGCGGTCATTCGGCGCGCGATGTGTTCGAGCTGTGCCGCAACCAGGGCTTCGCTATGGAACAGAAGCCCTTTTCGGTGGGTGTTCGTATTGAGCATTCGCAGCAGGCCATCAATCAGGCTCAATGGGGGAAAGCATCGAAACATCCTGCCTTGGGCGCTGCCGAATACAAGCTAGCAGTGCATCTACCTACGGGCCGCAGCGTGTATACGTTCTGCATGTGCCCTGGTGGGGAAGTGGTGGCTGCCGCCAGCGAAGAGGGCGGCATCGTTACAAACGGCATGAGTCGTTATGCGCGTGCAGGCAAGAACGCCAATTCGGCAGTGTTGGTGAACGTCGATCCCGCCGATTTCGGAAGCAGCGATGTGCTGGCAGGCGTTCAGCTCCAGCGTGAAATAGAGCAGGCGGCTTTCCGTGTTTCTGCGGAACATGGCGGGAAACCCTATGAAGCGCCAAGCCAGCGCGTGGGGAGCTTTTTGGGTGGCTCTGTCCCAGTGAAGGGTGCAAAGCCCGCACCAACGTATGCCCGTGGTGTGATTGAAGCGCCCATTGCCGAGTGCTTCCCCTCTTTCGTGTCCGAATCGCTGGCGCAGGCGTTGCCTCTGCTGGGCCGAAAGCTGAAGGGCTTTGATGATCCGAATGCCCTGATGACAGCCCCGGAAACGCGATCTTCTTCGCCTGTTCGTATTTGCCGCGGCCGCGATATGCAAGCGCGCTTTGCCAAGGAGGGCGTAGAGCTCGAAGAACTTCCCGGTAATGGGGTATATCCTTGCGGGGAAGGCCCCGGCTTCGCAGGTGGCATCATGTCTGCCGCCTGCGATGGCTTGCGGATTGCCGGTAAAATTGCCGAGCAATACGTTTAATCTTGAGTCGAGGCCCCAAGGGCATGCGCTCCTGGGGCCTCGTTTTTAAACCCAGGGGCGGTATTGCAGGCCCGGATTTGGGGCGGCGGTCGTTGCGAGCGTAGTTTCGGCTTGCGCACCTATTAGACCAGTCTTGCTTCCTGGCCGAAAAACCCGCGAGCGCTCTGCTTGCGGCTCAGGCTCTTCCCCTTTGCCGATGTTGGACTGCGGCGTCTGGGCCTGGGGCGCGGTGAGCGCGGCCTCTCTTCCCTTTTAGCCACCGCCGAAAAACAAGGTAACGATTCGCTGAAAGCGAACTATTATCCGCAGGTAATGCTGCGCTGTGTGCTGCGGGCGCGGTATTATTGAAGTCCTGAAACAAGGCTTGGTGCCACGCGCGGAAGTACGTGGCGAAACGTCCCATAATCATGAAAGCTTTGATGAAAATGCCCAATGGAGCGCACACACACGAAGAGGCGCTGGAAGCGCTGAAGAACGGTCAGCCTATCGTTTTTCCGACCGATACCCTATTCGGGTTGGGTGTTTCGGTGCTGCATGCGCCGAACCCCGATATTCTGTACGCTATCAAGCATCGCGAAAAGAAAAAGCCCATCGCCTGGTTGGTGGGCGGTATCGAAGATCTTGAGCGTTACGGCAAGATGGTTCCCGATTTCGCCTTTGCCTTGGCGCGCACGTTTTGGCCTGGCCCGCTTACCGTCATTGTGAAGGCGAGCGACGAAGTGCCCGCGGCTTTCTGCTCGGAGGAAGGCACCATCGGCCTGCGTATGCCTGCTAACGAAACAGCTCGTGCCCTTATTGGGGAATTGGGCTGCCCTCTAGCCACTACTTCGGCAAACATTTCGGGGCAGAAAAACACCATAGCTTTTAATGAAATCGATCCGGCAATATTTGCCGCGGTGGGTGCAGCGCTTTCCGACGAAGAGCCGAAAAGCGGCATTGCTTCCACTATCGTTAACTGCGCCTTGGGCGATCATCCTGTGTTGGTGCGCGAGGGGGCAATTACTGTTGCTGATATTCGCGCGCTTTCCTAAAAGGAGGCACAGCTATGGCTCGTAATACCTACCCTCTTGTGCAAGAAACCTCTACGCTTTCCGCCGACGGCAGGTCGTGGCTGCGCGTTATGGTGTGGCTGCCCGATCCGGTATACAGTCGTCGCGGTATAGTTCAATTGGTTCACGGCATGGCGGAGCACATTGAGCGCTATGACTCGTTCGCTCGCTTTTTGGCGGGTTTAGGCTATGTTGTGTTCGGGCACGATCATATCGGTCATGGGAAAAGCGTCTCTTCTGCCGATGAGCTGGGATGCATGCCTCTTCAAGGGGGAAAAGACATCCTGGTTGCCGATGTGCTGCGTGCGCGCGAAGCCGCATTCAAGGCAAGCCGTGAAACAGGCGCCCTGCCGCTGTTTTTGTTTGGTCATTCCATGGGAAGTTTTGTGGTGCGTGCCTGCATCGCCCGCAACCCGAAGGGCCTTACGGGCGCGGTGCTGTGTGGAACAGGCAATCAGCCTCGTGCACTTTCCTTGCTGGGCCGTACGCTTTCGCGTGCGATTGGCGCCTTGCGCGGGGAAACGTATCGCTCTCGCCTGCTTGATTCGCTGACAATCGGCGCGTTTTCTTCTGCCATCGAAGATGCACGTACCGATTCCGACTGGATTTCCACCGACCCTGCTGTCGTTGATGCCTATTTGGCCGATCCGCTTTCTGGCCAGGCTTTTTCTGCCGGTGCCTACGCAACGCTCACCGACCTTACCGCAGAAGTGGTAACAAAAAAGAGCGCGGCAGCAGTGCCGAAGAACCTGCCGCTGCTGTTTGTGGCTGGTGCGGATGACCCTGTGGGTGCGTGCGGCGAAGGCGTTCATGCGGCGGCTGATCTGTATCGTAGCCAGGGTGTTGAAGACGTTCGCGAGATCATTTATCCGAACATGCGTCATGAGATTTTGAATGAGCCGCGTCGTGTTGATGTGTTTACCGATGTTGAGCAGTGGTTTACCGAGTGCGTGGTTATGAACGCCGTGGTGCGCACGCGTGAAGTTTCGCAGCCCCATAATGGTGAAGGCAAGGAAGGCAGTGCGCCAGCGAAAGAGGGCGCCGCTGCCGCAGAATCCGGTGCCTCTGAAAACTAAACAACGCTAAGCCTCGACCCTCCGAAGAGCAAGGAGAGCAGCCAGTATGGGCGAATATGTAATTGCACTTGATCAAGGGACAACGTCTTCCCGTGCGGTCTTGATAGATAGGCTGGGCCGTATAAAGGGCATGTCCCAAAGCCCATTTCCCCAGTTGTTTCCGCAACCAGGTTGGGTGGAGCATTCTCCGAAAGACATTCTTTCCAGTCAGCTAAAGGTGCTGGCGGAATTGCTGGTATCAACAGGTGTATCGGCAAGCCAAATAGACAGTATCGGTATTACCAACCAGCGGGAGACCACCGTTGTATGGGATCGCGTCACGGGCGAACCCATTCACAACGCCATTGTGTGGCAATGCCGTCGCACCACCGAAATCGTGGAGCGCTGTTGCTCGGATGCGGAAACTGCTGCTGAGGTAACGCGCAGAACGGGCTTGATTCCCGATGCGTATTACTCCGCTTCGAAAATCGCTTGGATCCTGGATGCGGTGCCCGGTGCGCGTGAGCGCGCCGAAGCCGGAGAGCTGGCTTTCGGCACGGTGGATTCTTGGCTTATTTGGAATCTGACTCAGGGTGAAGTCCATGCGACCGACTCCACCAATGCTAGCCGTACCATGCTCTTCAACATTAATACGGGGCAGTGGGACGAATGGCTGTGCCGGTTGTTCAACGTTCCTGAAGCCATGTTGCCCGAAGTTCGTCCCTCTTCAGGCGATTTTGGAATGATGCATCATCCGGTTATTGCCGGCGCTATTCCGATTTGCGGCGTAGCGGGCGACCAGCAGGCGGCGCTGTTTGGGCAATGCTGTTTCAAGCCCGGTCAGGTGAAGGCAACGTTTGGCACTGGCTGTTTCTTGCTTATGAGCACGGGGCAGCGGCTATGTGCTTCTACCCGCGGGCTGGTAACCACGGTTGCTGCTTCTGTGCCGGGTGCGGCCGGTCTCGAATATGCGCTGGAAGGAAGCGTGTTCATGGCAGGCGCTCTTATTCAGTGGCTGCGCGATGGCCTGGGGATTATCGACGATGTTTCTCAAACCGAGGAACTTGCAATGAGCGTGCCCGATTCGGCGGGAGTGTGCGTGGTGCCTGCGTTCACAGGGCTTGGCGCTCCGTACTGGGACGCCAATGCGCGCGGCGCCATCTACGGATTGACGCGCGGCGCCACAAAAGCGCACATAGTGCGTGCGTGCCTCGAGGCGCAAGCATTCCAGGTACAGGACGTGCTGCAAGGTATGGCTCGCGATGCGGGAATTCCGGTATCTGCGTTGGCGGTTGATGGCGGAGCCTGTCGCAACAATTTCATGCTTCAGTGTTGCGCCGATATCGTGGGTGCTGCCATCCAGCGTCCCGAATGCGTGGAAAGCACGGCCTTAGGAGCGGCTTATTTGGCTGGTTTGTCTACGGGTTTCTGGCGCAACACTGAAGAAATTGCGAGCTTACGGGGCATTGAGCGCACCTTCATGTCGAATGTGAGCGCCGGCACGCGTTCCCGTATGCTCGATTATTGGCATGAGTGCGTCGATAGGACGCGTTCCCGATAGCGCTTGGCACAAACGGCTCCCTTTTCCGTTTCGGCAGCGTTAAGCTAGGCGAGCTTGCGCGCTTCTTCCGTATAATGTGGATAGATTATCTATAGCGGGGCTGCGTAGCCTTGCGTCTGTGTGCCGCCTTAGCGCGGAAAAGGAGAAGGCATCATGAAGATCTCTATCGCATCGGATCACGCTGGCTTCGAGCAAAAACAGCAGCTTGCTGCTTACTTGAAGGGCGAAGGCCACGAGGTTATCGATCGTGGCCCCGATAGCGACAACCGTGTAGATTATCCCGATTTCGCCGTTAAGGTTGGCGAAGACGTGCAGTCGGGCGCTGCTGAGCGTGGCGTTTTGGTGTGCGGTACGGGCATCGGTATGGCCATGGCGGTAGGTAAGATGGAGGGCATTCGCGCAGCCAATGTGGTTCGCCGCGATTTCGCTGTTCTTTGCCGTGAGCATAACGACGCCAACGTCATTACGCTTTCCGGTCGTTTCGTTTCCTTGGAAGACAACGAAAGCATTTTGGATGCCTTTATTGCCACGGAATTCGCCGGTGGACGCCATGCTGGCCGCGTTGAGAAGATCAATGCGCTCGACTAAGGCATTTATCAGCTAATGTGGCATATTGCGCAATTGATTCGCGCCAATAGCGTCCCTTTTGGGTAAATATGTTTGGGACAAGCTCGTTCGAGTTTGAAAAAATATCTTTCTGCATTCGTGCGGAAAGACGAATGCAAGGAGGAAAAGATGGACAACGCAAAGACGCAAGCCCGCCATTGGCTTTTGGCGGCAGCCGTGGCGCTGTTCGCGGCAATTCTGTGCCTCGGCCTGGTAGGCTGTGGCCCGAGCGAAGAAGAGAAGGCGAAGCAGGCGCTCGACAGCGAGCTTTCCCAGTTCGTTAACCCCAGCGACGATGAGGCATCTAAGCTTGTTGGCGAAATGGGCGGTTCTGACTTGCAGCAGCTTGAGCAGCTGGGCATGGATGGCGAATCCCTGTTCAAGTCTTGGGTAAACGGCTTCGCTTATGAAATCGGCGATGTAAAGGTTGACGGCGACACCGCCAAGGCACCCACCAAGATCACCAGCAAGCAGCTCTACGTTGTTCTTACGAGTTGGGGCGACTCCTTTGCTGATGACGCTATGAACCAGGGTTTCAGCACCACCGACGAGATTTATGCTTATGCAGGCAAGACGTTCATGGCGGCACTCGATGCAGCAACTCCAGTAGAAACCGAAGTTACCTTTACCTTGACCAAGGACGGCAAGGATTGGAAGCTCGATATGAACAACACCGACAACCAGCAGGCGCTTGCCGATAGCATGTTCGGTGGCGGCATCTCCGCTTCCGAGGCTTTCGGTAGCTAAGGGGTTCGTGGCGGATTCGTTTCGCGCACGTAACATTTGTCGAAAACAAGGAGCCGTAGGGCCGCAGGAGCGGTGCTACGGCTCCTTTTCTTATGACGCTGTGCTATCTTTGAGAGCATTACAAAAGTGCTAAGCGCAGTTCGAAAGGAGCGCGGCATATGTCTTACGACTATCTCGCAGCAGAAGACCCTCAAATAGCAGACGCAATTGGGCAGGAGCTTTCCCGCCAGCGCTCAACTATCGAGCTTATCGCATCAGAGAATATTGCTTCACTTGCCGTAATGCAGGCAATGGGCACCGTGCTTACCAACAAGTATGCTGAAGGTTATTCTGGCAAGCGCTATTACGGTGGCTGCGAAAAGGTCGACATCGTTGAAGATTTGGCAATCGAGCGCGCTTGCAAGCTGTTCGACTGCAAGTTTGCCAACGTACAGCCTCATTCTGGCGCTAACGCCAACCTTGCCGCCTATCAGGCGCTGATCAACCTGGGCGATACCGTGTTGGGCCTTTCGCTCGACCATGGTGGTCACCTTACCCATGGTTCTCCCGTTAATTTCTCGGGCAAGGACTACAACATCGTCTCCTACGGTGTTAATCCCGAAACCGAACTTATCGATTACGACGAGATCGAGCGTCTTGCCAAGGAGCATAAGCCCAAGCTTATTGTGGGTGGTGCTTCTGCATATCCTCGCATTATCGATTTCAAGCGTATGCGCGAAATCGCAGACGAGGTTGGTGCATACCTCATGATCGATATGGCACACATTGCTGGCCTGGTTGCTGCTGGCTTGCATCCGAGCCCCGTGCCCTATGCCCACGTGGTAACCTCCACCAGCCATAAGACCCTTCGCGGTCCTCGTGGCGGCTTTATCCTCACTAACGACGAGGCTCTGGCGAAGAAAATCAATTCCGCGGTATTCCCTGGTACGCAGGGCGGTCCTCTGATGCACATCATCGCAGCAAAGGCCGTTGCTTTCGGCGAGGCTTTGAAGCCCGAGTTCAAGACGTACATGGAAAACGTGGTTAAGAACTGCGCTGCTATGGGCGAAGGCATGGTGGAAGGCGGTCTGCGTCTGGTATCCGGCGGTACCGACAATCACCTGGTTTTGGTAGACCTTACTCCAGCCGACATTACCGGCAAGGATGCAGAGAAGCTTCTTGAATCCGTGGGCTTGACGGTGAACAAGAACACCATCCCCAACGAAAAGCGCTCGCCCTTCGTAACCAGCGGCATTCGCGTTGGTACGGCAGCGGGCACCACGCGTGGCTTCGATGCCGATGAATTCCATCGCATTGGTCAGCTTATCGCTGCCACGGTCTTCAACGCTGAAGACGAGGCACGCCTCGCACAGATCAAGGAAGAAGTAGCGGGTCTCATTGCCAAGCACCCTCTTTATCCCGAGCTGTAGAGTGGGAATATAGGGGCCTGCCCCATTTTCCCGCCGGGTTATAGTGCACAAAGGAAGAACCCCGTTTGCGTAATGCATCGCAAGCGAGGTTCTTTTTCATTAGATGGGGATATAGGGCCTGTCCCCTATATCCCCAAGGCTTGTGCTCTGCCTGCGCAAGGGGTTGGATCGTCGGGTGATGGCGCGATCGGGCCCTCAGTTCGCCATTCCGCCTCACCTATTTCAGGTGATATCTTGCTATGAATGCGCAAACCCTGCCTTTTTCCTGTTTTGATTCAGCCAAAAGCAATACACTGTTCAGCGAAGGAGCGTACAGCAGTAAGGAGAAACGCATGGACTTCGCAAGCGAAGAGCGCTTGACCGTTGTCGATCATCCGCTTATTAAGCATAAGCTGTCGGTGATCCGCAATGAAGATACGCCCGATTATCTTTTCCGCCAGACCGTGCGCGAGATTACTCTTTTGGAAGGCTACGCAGCCACCCAGGACCTGGCAACGCGCTCGGTCGAGGTGAAAACGCCTATTGCCACGTGTGAATGTGAATCCATCAGGGGCATCGAGCCGGTGGTTGTTCCCATTCTGCGTGCAGGCCTTGGCATGCTCGACGGCATGTTGGACCTGATTCCCGCTGCTCCCGTTGCCCATTTGGGCATGTACCGCGATGAGATAACCCACGAACCCCACGAGTATTATGCGAAAATGCCCGACTACATTGCCGAGCGTTCGGTGCTGCTCGTAGATCCCATGCTTGCTACAGGTGGATCCCTTTGCGCGGCAATCGACGCGTTGCGCAAGCGCGGTGTGAAGGAAATCTCAGCCTGCGTTATCGTCGCATCGCCCGAGGGCGTGCAGGCCGTACTTGAGCATGATCCCTCTGTGCGCCTATTCACCTGCGCTATCGATGAAGGTCTTAATGAGGATGCCTACATCGTCCCCGGCTTGGGTGACGCGGGCGATCGCATTTTCCGTACTGAAGGCACGCCGGTTCAAAGCGAACTGGCTTAAGAGCGGGAGAGGGTCTGATGATCAGGCAAGAGCGCCCTTCATGGGATGAGTACTTTATGACCTTGGCAGATGAGGTTGCCACACGCACAACGTGCTTGCGTCGCGCAGTGGGGGCCATCATCGTAAAGGAGAAGCGTATCCTGGCTACTGGCTACAACGGCGTGCCCACGGGGCTGCGTCATTGCTCTGTTACCGGATGCCTGCGAGAAAAACTCGGCGTTCCTTCGGGCCAGCGCCACGAAATTTGCCGCGGACTGCACGCAGAACAGAATGCCCTTCTTCAGGCGGCGCGTTATGGTATCGACATTGAAGGTTCTTCCATATACATCACTACGCAGCCCTGTGTAGTGTGTGCGAAGATGCTCATTAATGCTGGAATCAGTGAGATCATCTACCGCAATCCGTATCCCGATGAACTTGCAATGGAGCTTTTGAATGAGTCAAATATCAAAATTCGCATATTTGACGGACAGACTTCAAAAAGTGAGTAGCGTATTTTCTACAGATGACCATGTTTGCTAAATAGAACGTGTTTAAAAAGTTTGAAATGCACAAAAATATAGGACAAAACAATGGTATTGCCCGTTAGATTCTCAAATAGAGGTTTCAGATAGTGTTTTAGTACGCTATTGTATTCAGCTGGGTTTGTGGGCAGATACCACTCGCCCAAATTTATTGCACGTTATCGGAAACACTGTTAACAACCATGTGATGGCGTTTATGCTGCATGTGGTCAAAATTGGGCTTTAGGCTCTGAACACGGAAGAAAGGAAGAAATGCTCGCACCAGTAGCAGCAGGAATCGCAGCAGGAATCATCGGGTTTCTCCCCTTGTTCATTTCCCTGCGCCTTGCACGCCGCTCCACGAGTCTTTCTGCCATGAGCGCTGGTTTGTACGGTTTGGCTGGTACGTTTGTATCGCTCATTGTGGTTGCCGTCGCTCTTATCGTGTGCGCTATGGTTGCGCGCGATGTGGTTCTTCCCTTTGGTGTGGCTGAGATCGTGGCGCTTATCGTGTCCACGTCTGCATATGTCGTTTATAAGAACGTCCTTGCTAAGCGCAAGAAATAAGTAAGTAACGGAAAGGTAAGGAATCCTGATGGGTGAAGCTCTTTCACAGTTCGTCGAGGAGGCACAGCATCTCTCGTCTCAGTTCGACTCGACGACGGTCTTTTCCATTGCGGGTTGGAACGTATCCCAGTACGTCCTGTACATGCTGGTCGCTCTCGTTCTGGTAGCTGCATTGGTTCTTATCGCGGGTCGCAAGCTTACGCTCGTACCTCACGGTAAGTTCGCACACATCTTCGAGTTCGGCTACAACTTCATTTCTGAAGGCGTTGGCGCCGACGTTATCGGCGAAGGCTTCAAGAAGCACGTTCCCTTCCTGGCTACGCTGTTCTTCTTCATCCTTACCGCCAACATCATCGGCCTCATCCCTGGTGCAAAGGCCGCTATGGGCACCATCTCCATCACCTGGGCACTGGCTGCTATTTCCTTTATCTACTTCAACTTCTGGGGCTTGAAGGAGCTTGGCTTCTTCCATTACTTCAAGTCGCTGTGCCCTTCGGGCGTACCGGCGCCTATTGCCCCCATCATTTGGTTCCTGGAGTTCTTCTCCATGGTAATCCGCGTTCTGACTCTTGCCGTTCGACTTTACGGCAACATGCTCGCAGGCCATATGGTTCTCGCCGTATTCTCTCTGGCAACCACCATCTTCCTGCAGACCGCCATCTTCCAGATGGACATCGTTGCGGGTCTGCCTGCAATCGCATGGTTCTTCTTGCTGTTCTTCATGTATGCGCTCGAAACCCTCGTTGCTTTCTTGCAGGCATACGTATTCACCATTCTGTCTTCTTCCTACATCGGCATGGCAATCCATCCTCACTGATAGGAAGAAACAGTTTTCGGCTTGCGCCCTTAGCGGCGCAGGCGGCCTAGAGGCCGCCACCTAACTTGTGTACTACAGCTGGTACAAGAAAAATTTCAGCTGATTAAGTAATAGGGACGAGGGAAAGGCCCTTGTCCAACTAAAGGAGGTAATCGTGGAACTCACTCTCGCAATCGCTGCGTTGAAGGTCGTTGGCTATGGCCTCGCAGCAATCGGCCCTGGCATCGGTATCGGCGTTGCTACCTACGGCCTGTGCGTGTCTGCTGCTCGTCAGCCTGAGATGAAGGGTCAGCTCATGGGCTACTTCTTCATCGGTGCTGCTATGTCTGAGGCACTCGCACTGCTCGGCCTGGTTCTTTTCTTCATCGGCTAGAACTTCGCGAAGTAAGTAACTAACGAAGAAACCGAAAGAAGAGAAGGAGGCACGCGAATTGAACGCACACGTACGTAACTGCGCAAGTGGCATGATCGCCTTTGCGGCTGCGTCTGCGGCATTCCCGGTATGCGCGTTCGCTGACGAAGGAGCAGGAATCAATGCAATTCTTCCTCAGATGGAAGAATTCATCCCCATGCTCGTCGCCTTCATCATCTTGTGGATCGTTCTTGCCAAGTTTGGTTGGCCTCTGTTCGAGGGCATGCTGAACAAGCGTGAGGAAACGATCAAGAACTCTTTGGAGAAGTCTGAAGAGGCACGACAGGAAAGCGAACGACTTCTGGCTGAGTATCGTGAGCAGCTCGAGGGTGCAAAAACCCAGGCTCAGCAGATCCTCAACAATGCCAAGCTCACCGGCGACGCTCTCGAAAAGGAGATCACCGCTAAGGCTCAGGCTGAGGCAGATGCCATTGTCGACAAGGCTCGTGCGCAAATCGAGCAGGAGAAGGAAAATGCCATCAAGGAGCTTCAGGCTACCATGGCAGATACTTCTATTGCCGTTGCATCTCGCCTGATCGGTGAGGATTTCAGCGACGATGAGCACCGTAAGCTCATCGAGCGCTACGTGAAAGAGGCAGGTAGTCTAAATGGCTAATCGTCTTGTCATCAATGAAACGATTGCAGCCTACGCCAACGCTGCCATCGATGGCGCTAACGCCACCGGCGGTCGTGACGCTGTCGTTGAGGTTCGCAACCAGATGCGCCAGATCCTTGGGTTCATGGCAACCAACATCGATTTACGTCTCTCGTTGGATAACGAGGCTTACACTGCCGAAGAGCGCCAGGCGCTTGCAGGCAACGTTTTCGATGGCTACAACCCAGTGGTCAAAGAGCTTCTTGGAGTTATGGCTTCTCGCTGCGATGCAGCGCTGTTCCGCCGCGTTGTTTCTCTGTACGAGGATCTCATCGAGAGCAAGCTTAACTTCAACGTTGTTGATGTGACGACGGTTGTTGAACTTGATGACAACCTGCGAACCGTAATTACCAATAAGGCCGAATCTGATCTGGGTCGCGACTGTGTTCTTGTTGAGCACATCGATCCTTCGATCCAGGGCGGCATTATCCTGAGCACTGGCGACCGATATGTCGATGCGAGCGTCCGCACGCAGTTCGACAAGGCTCGCATTGCTCTGAAAAAGAAAGATGGAGGTGAATGCTAGTGACTGAAATCACCGCACAGTCTATCGACGCCGCACTGCGCAAGCAGCTCGACGCCATCAACACCAGCGTTGAGTCTCGCGAGACCGGCACGGTTGTACAAATTGGCGACGGTATTGCGCGTATCGACGGCCTTAAGGGTGCGATGTCTGGCGAGCTTCTCGAGTTCGTCGCTTCCGATGGACGTATCGTTTCCGGTTTGGTGCAGAACCTCGAAGAAGATGAGGTTGGCGCCGTACTCCTCGGTGACGTCACCGCAATTAAGGAAAACGACCAGGTACGTACCACTGGCAAGATTCTTGAGGTTCCTGTTGGCAAGGCTATGCTCGGCCGCGTTGTTAACGTGCTCGGCCAGCCTATTGACGGCAAGGGCCCCATTAAGACCACTGCTACCCGCCCGGTAGAATTCAAGGCTCCCGGCGTTCATGAGCGTCAGCCTGTTGAAGAGCCGATGCAGACCGGTATCCTCGCAGTTGACTCAATGATTCCGATTGGCCGTGGCCAGCGCGAACTCATCATTGGCGACCGTCAGACCGGTAAGACCTCTATTGCCGTTGATGCCATCATCAACCAAAAGGGCAAGGGCATGGTCTGCGTATACGTTGCTGTAGGCCAGAAGGCTTCCACCGTATCCGGCATTGTTGAGACCCTCGAGCGCTTTGGCGCTATGGATTACACCATCGTTGTTGCCGCTACCGCATCCGATCCTGCTCCTCTGCAGTACATGGCTCCTATGGTTGGTGCTGCAATGGGCGAGTACTTCATGTACAACGGCGAAGACGGCAAGCCCGCTAACGCTGAGAATCCTGGCGGCCACGTACTCTGCATCTACGACGACCTCACCAAGCAGGCCGTTGCATATCGTCAGATGTCCCTGACCCTGCATCGTCCTCCCGGACGCGAGGCATATCCTGGCGACATCTTCTACCTGCATTCTCGTCTGCTCGAGCGTGCATGTAAGCTGTCCGACGAAAACGGTGCAGGTTCTCTTACCGCACTGCCTATCATCGAAACCCAGGCTGGTGACGTTGGTGCGTTCATTCCTACGAACGTTATCTCCATTACCGACGGTCAGATTTACCTCACCACCGACCTGTTCTATCAGGGTCAGCGTCCTGCTGTTAACGTTGGTATCTCCGTATCTCGCGTTGGTGGCTCCGCTCAGGTGAAGTCCATGAAGTCCGTTGCTGGTACGCTGCGCCTCGACCTCGCTGCATATCGCGAGCTCGCTGCATTTACCCAGTTCGGTTCCGACCTGGACGCTGCAACTCAGCAGCAGCTTACCCGTGGTGCTGCAATGACCGAGCTTCTTAAGCAGGGTCGTTACACCCCGATGTCCGTTGAAGACCAGGCAACTGCTATCTGGGCTGGCGCTCATGGCTTCCTGGACGATGTACCGGTTAAGAGCATTGTTCGCTTCCGCGCTGAAATGCTCGACTACCTGCATCACTCTGGCAATGGCGTTATGGACAAGCTTGCTGATGCAAAGAAGTTCACCGACGAAGTAGAGGCTGAACTGAATGCTGCTATCCCGGCATTCAAGGCTCAGTTCATCGCGTAAGGTAGGTCACTATGCCCAACCTTCACGATATTGAAAGGCGAATCAAGTCCGTCGAATCGACGAAGCAGATTACGCATACCATGCAGATGGTTGCTGCTGCTAAAATCCGTCATTCGACCGAGCGTGTCGAAGCTGCTACGCCTTATGGCGAGGCTGTGAAGGAGATGCTAGCCAACATCGCACGCATGGGCGGTACTACTGCACCGCTCGCGACGGCGCATGACGAGGTTAAGAAGACCCTTATTGTGGTCATCGCCTCCGACCGTGGTTTGGCTGGCGGCTTCAATTCCAGCGTGCTTCGTCGTGCCGAGCAGATCATGAAGGAGCGCAAGGCAGAGGGCAAGGAGATCGCTGTTGCCGCATGTGGCAAGAAGGCGATCGGCTACTTCAAGTATCGTGGTATCGATACGGTGCTTGCCTTCCGCGACCTGTCCGCTGATCCTCGCGTCGAAGAGGCTGATGCCCTGGCTGACTATGCTATGGAGCATTACCTCTCTGGCGAAATTGACGAGGTAGTCGTTCTTTACAACCATGCGAAGAACGCAGGTGAGCAGGTTCTGATCCAGCAGCCTCTGTTGCCGGTAAACCCGAAGGCATTCCTCCCCAAGGGCGAGGTATTTGTCAAGGGCGGCGGCATCACCGAGCCGACTCCCGATAACCCCGATCTTCCGGGTGCTATCGATTACGAGCCCAGCGAGGAAGATGTCTTGGATCACTTCCTTCCCGAGTATATTGCAGGTCATTTCTACTATATGCTCATTGACTCAGCAGCAGCTGAGCAGGCTGCTCGTCGCAATGCAATGAAGAATGCGACGGACAACGCCAATGACATGATTGAGACCCTCAACCGTGTCTACAACCGTGTACGTCAAGGCGCTATTACGACCGAGATCAACGAGATCGTCGGTGGCGCCGCAGCTTTGGAGGACTAAATGGCTGAAGAAACCAATACTGCTTCTGCGGCCACGCAGGGTGCCATCGGACACATCGTCCGTATCGTTGGCCCTGTTGTCGACGTTGAGTTCGCTCCGGATCATATGCCGGCGATTTACAACGCTCTGACCGTGAAAGCTACTACCCCCGTGGGCGACATCAATGTCGTTCTCGAGGTTCAGATGCACCTCCCTGGTGACCTGGTTCGCTCCGTTGCCATGTCGTCTACCGACGGCCTGGTACGCGGTCTGCCCGTACAGGACACTGGTGCACCTATGAAGATGCCCGTAGGTCCTGAGACCCTCGGCCGCATCTGGAACGTTATGGGCCAGCCCGTTGACGGTATGCCCATGCCCGACGTTAAGCAGTGGGCACCCATCCATCGTCCCGCTCCCGCTTATGAAGAGCTCGTCAACAAGACCGAGATCTTCGAAACCGGTATTAAGGTTATCGACCTTATTCAGCCTTTCATTAAGGGTGGTAAGACCGGTCTGTTTGGCGGTGCAGGCGTTGGTAAGACCGTTATCATTCAGGAGCTCATCAACAACCTGGCTCAGGAGCATGGTGGTACGTCCGTATTCACCGGCGTTGGCGAGCGTACCCGTGAGGGTACCGACCTGTTCCTGGAAATGACCGATGCAGGCGTTATCAACAAGACCTGCTTAGTTTACGGTCAGATGAATGAGCCTCCGGGAGCTCGTCTTCGCGTCGGCCTGTGCGGCCTGACCGAAGCAGAGTACTTCCGTGACCAGGGTCAGGACGTTCTGCTGTTCATCGACAACATTTTCCGCTTTACCCAGGCAGGTTCTGAGGTATCCGCACTTCTTGGCCGCATGCCTTCCGCAGTAGGCTATCAGCCCACCCTCGCTACCGAGATGGGCGACCTTCAGGAGCGCATTACCTCTACCAAGACCGGTTCTATTACGTCTGTGCAGGCCGTATATGTTCCCGCCGACGACTTGACCGACCCCGCGCCGGCCACGACGTTTACCCACCTCGACGCTAAGACGGTTCTTAACCGTTCCATCGCCGAAATGGGCATCTATCCTGCTGTTGACCCGCTGGAGTCCAGCTCTCGCGCTCTCGATCCCGAGATCGTTGGCGAAGAGCACTACCGCGTTGCAGTTGGCGTTCAGGAGATCCTGCAGAACTACAAGGACCTCCAGGACATCATCGCAATTCTTGGTATGGACGAGCTCACGGAAGATCAGAAGGTCATCGTTAACCGCGCACGTAAGGTGCAGCAGTTCCTCGGCCAGAACTTCCATGTTGCTAAGCAGTTCACCGGCCAGGATGGCGTCTATGTAAAGATGGAGGACACTGTTCGCTCCTTCGACGAGATCCTCAAGGGCAACTGTGACCATATCCCCGAGGTTTGCTTCCGTACTACCGGTTCTATCGAGGATGTTTACGCAGCCTACGAGAAGCTTCAGGCAGAGGAGTAAGTCATGTCGGTGATCAGGTGTGATGTCGTAGCAAAGAACAAGGTGCTCTTCTCAGGTGAGCTCTACAATGTCATGGTTCCCGGCACCGAAGGTGAACTGGGCATCATGGAAAACCATGAGCCATTTGTTTCCGCCCTTAAGGACGGCGTCATCTGGGCCCGCACCCAACAGGAGGGCGGCGAAGTTTTGAGCGCTGCCATCATGGGTGGTTATGTCCAGGTGTTGAAGGACCGCGTCATCGTTATTTGCGACAAGACGCGCCAGATCGAGCGCATCAACGTCGACAGGCTTAACAAGGATATTCCTGTGCTTGAAGAGAAGATCGCTAACCTCAGCGAGACGAGCATCGTTTCTCGCTCTCTTCTGACGCGTAAGCTGCGCTGGTGTAAGGTTCAGCTTGCTGCAAAGGAAAAGGAAGACCTGTACAAGTAAGGATCATCCACGATTACCTTCAGTTGGTTTTTCTGATCTGTGCCAGAATTGAAAGGCGACCCTACGGGGTCGCCTTTTTTGTGTTCGTGAAGGTATATGAAGTGGGTGGCAATGCCGATTGTCCGGGAGATTGCAAGTGCAAGCGATCAGGCGCTGGCGATTTTGCGCGGTTTGGGGAGACAGGATGGCAAGAAATTCGCGCTATGTATGATTTATAGGTCTTGGACGGAAAGGGGGGTCCTTCCTGGCAAGATTTTCACTATGTGTATTCCCAAACAGCGGTTTGCAGGGCTTTTTAGATACGCGGCGCGTAAATCTTGCCAAGACCAGCTCATTTTGGATGCATATCGGCGATATGTTGCCACAGAGGGGGTGTTTTTCCGTCCGAGGCCTCTTTTGTCATACATCAAGCGAAAATCTTGCCACGGATGAGTGCCTGGGAATGCTCTAGGCAAATATTTTGCCACCGTCGCCACGCGAAGAACGCATCGCTGAGATATCCTGCCATCGCCGACCAGTGGTGAACGCATCACGGTGAAATCCTGCCACCGTCGACACGCGGAGAACGCATCATGGTGAAATCCTGCCCCCGCCGAACACTTCGGAGCATGCTTTGGTGAAATAACACAGAAGCCATGCCCTCCAGAGGCGGTGGCCCCAACTGGAGCCAGCGAGCTTCAATCGACGAAAGCAAGCTCGCGTCCCAGGATTAAGCTACCGGCCCGCAAGCCCTCCTTCTCGCGGTTGCGCTACCCTCGGTCTTTTGTCATACGCGCCTGAGGGAGGCTTTCATTTCGACGCTCCAGCGCGTTAATCGAACAAGAACTGTTGTTTTGATTGCAAGTCTGCCTTTTTTTGCATTCGATGGCACAATAAGGAACGAAAAGAAATTCGAGGTTGCGCATTCGCGCACAGCATAGGAGACGTACATGGCATTTGCTCACTTACACTGCCACACCGAGTATTCTCTGCTAGACGGTGCTACCCACATCTATGACATGGTCAAGCGCGCAGCCGATTTGGATATGCCTGCCGTGGCTATCACGGACCATGGCGTTATGTCTGGCGTTCCAGAGCTCGATGAAGCTTGCCGCAAGGTCAAAAACGAAACCGGCAAGTGGGTCAAGCCTATTTTTGGTTGCGAGATCTACTTCACCACTGACAGCGAACTGAAGAAGCAAAAGCAAAAGCTTCATCACATGATTCTTTTGGCTAAGAACAATACGGGGTATCACAACCTGTTGAAGCTGGTCAGCGAATCGCATGTAGACAATTTCTATTATCGTCCGCGCACTACGTTCGAGATGCTCCAGAAGTATTCTGAGGGAATTATTGCTACCAGTGCATGCATTGCAGGCATTATCCCTCGCTGCATCGATGATGGAGCGTTTGCCGAGGCCAAGGAGTGGGCGCAGAAATTCGCCGCACTTTACGAGCCGGGCGATTTTTATATCGAGCTTCAGGACCAGGGCATTACTACGAATGCTGGCATGTCCCAGTATGAAATGAACTGCATACTTACCCAGCTAGCTCGTGAGCTGGGCTTGCAAACCATTGCCACCAACGACTTCCATTACCTTACGCAGGAAGACGCAATGGCGCAGGATATTATGCTCTGCATCGGCACCAACGCCACGGTTACTCAGGAAAAGCGCTTCAAATTCCCAAACGACCAGTTCTACATGAAGACCGAGGAAGAAATGCGCCAGGCGCTGAAAGACTTCCCCGAGGCGTGCGACAACACGGTTTTGCTCGCTGAAAAGTGCAATGTAGAACTGGAACGAGATGAAATTCTTCCGCGCTTCCCGCTGCCTGAAGGCTATACCGAAGAAATGCTCTTCCGCGAAGAGATCGAGAAGGGTCTCGAGCATCGCTATGGGCCAGATTGGCGCAATGTCGTTATCGCCGACAACACCGGCAAGGAAAAGTCGGTTCTGGAACAGTACGAATACGAAGCTGACATTATTATTCAGCAGGGCTTCCCAGCTTACTTCCTCATCGTTCAGGAGTATATCCGCTGGGCTCGTGAAAATGGCATCGGCGTAGGCCCTGGTCGTGGCTCTGCTGCAGGATCACTCTGCACGTACGCCATGGGCATCACCGACCTTGACCCCATTAAGAACGGCTTGATGTTCGAACGCTTCCTCAACCCTGAACGTGTTGAGATGCCCGATATCGACGTCGACTTCGACGATCAGCATCGTCAGGATGTTATCGAGCATATTCGCGAATTCTACGGCGAAGACCATGTTGCGGGCGTTATCACGTTCGGCAAGTTGCAGGCAAAAAACGCCGTGCGTGATGCTGCGCGTGTTTTGGACTACCCCTATGCCGTGGGTGACCGTATCTGCAAACTTATTGGTGGAGAGCTGGGTATCACCATCAATGGTGCGCTCGAGACCAACCCCGACCTGAAAAAAGCCTACGATACTGAAGAAGATGTAAAGCGCGTTATTGACGCCGCAAAGTCTATCGAGGGCCATGTGCGCGGTGAAGGCGTGCATGCGTGCGCAACCATCATTTGCCGCGACCCCATGAGCGATCATGTCCCCATGAAGCGTGATACCAAGGGCGGCGGCATCATCACCCAGTACGACGGTCACTATACGCCTGACCTGGGTCTGCTAAAGATGGACTTCCTTGGCCTGCGTACCTTGGGCGTGCTTTCACGTGCTTGCAACAACATCGAGGCAACCACGGGCGAAAAGCTTCTTCCGGAAGAAATCCCCATTGAAGATGATCGTGCGTTTGCCCTGATGCGTGGCGAGCTTCGCAAGAACGGAATGCCCCTCAACATGGATGGTTTGTTCCAGGTTGAAGGCGCGCTGTATGTGAGCCTGTTCGCGCAGATTCCGCCAGAGCGCTTTTCTGACGTTGTGGCCTCCATCGCACTTAACCGCCCGGGCCCGCTTGAGTCTGGCATGGTTGAAGACTATGTAAAGGTAGTACAAGGCAAGAGCCCCGTACACTATTACGACGATCGTCTGCGTCCTATCCTGGAAGAAACCTACGGCACGATGGTCTACCAGGAACAGATCATGCAGGTGTCCATGGTCATGAGCGGTTTTTCTGCTGGTAAGGCAGATAAGCTGCGTAAAGCAATGGGTAAGAAGAAGCTCGATGTTATGCGCGAGCTTCAAGAAGACTGGAACAATGGCGCAGTAGAAAACGGCTATTCGCTCGACATCGCTAAAGAAATTTGGGAAGACGCCGAGAAGTTCGCAAAGTACGCGTTCAACAAATCGCACTCTGCAGCATATGCGTTGCTTGTTATGCGTACGGCATACCTGAAGGCGCATTATCCGAACGAGTATATGGCTGCTGTTCTGTCCAGTTACATGGGCAACAACGATCGCCTTATCAAGTACATTGCGAGCTGCAACCGCAGCGGCATTCCTGTTTTGCCGCCTGATGTTAACTCGTCCAATCTGGAATTCACCCCGCTTGAAGAGGGGATCCGTTTTGGCTTGGCGGGCGTTCGCGGTGTAGGCGAAAAGGTGGCTCAGTGCATCATCGACGAGCGAGAGAAGAACGGTGAGTTTACTTCGCTGCATGATTTCGTGAATCGCGTCGACTCTTCGGCTTATAACCGCAAGACGCTCGAGGCATTGGTGAAATCAGGAGCGTTCGACTCTACGGGCTATACTCGCAAGCAGCTGATGCATCTTATCGACGAAACGTCTCTCCTTGAAAGCGCGGCGAAGCGCCAAAAGGACAAAGCGGCTGGTCAGCTTGATATGTTTAGCATGTTCTCGGATGTGGATGAAAGCTTCAAGGACGATATTCCCGAGCCCGATGGCGTGGAGTGGGATAAGAAGACCTTGCTTGCCTTCGAGAAGGACATCTTGAAGATGTACGTTTCCGACCATCCGTTGCGACGTTACGAGAACTACCTTTCGCGTACTATGAAATACACCTTGGGTGAATTGAGCGAGCGAGAGCAGGGCATTAAGTCAGCTACATTTGCTGGAATGGTTTCCGAGACGAATGTTCGGCGAACTAAGCGCGGTACCCTGATGGCAAGTTTCACGCTTGAAGACACCTCGGGGCATGTTGAGTGTGTCTGCTTCAACTACGACAAGTTCAAGGAAGCCATTCAGGAAGATGCGATTATCACCTGCAAGGGTAAGTTCGAAGTAAGTGATCGCGGCAGCCAGATCATCGTGTATGAAGCTGCTCTGTTGGAACTTTCCGACGAAGACGCTAATGTTGCCCCGCTTCAGCTTGAGTTGAGCATCGCGACGCGCGAGCTTGATTCGGTGACTTCCGATAAGCTGATGCGCATCCTGAAAGATCATCCAGGAAAAGACCCGGTAGTGCTCTATGTGCGTCAGGCCGACGGACGACGTATGCGCGCCGAGCTGCCCATGACGGCCGATTCGGGCAATCAGCATTTGAAGGCGCACCTATATGACCTGTTTGGACGCACGGTTTGGAGGGCTTCTTAGTGGAACCCGGTAACAACGGCAATGCAATACAGAAGGCAACCGAAGAGGGAAAGGGCGAGGTGATCCTTTCCCTCTTGGTTTCGTACAACGGAGAGCCCTTTGCCGGTTTTGCGCGACAGCCCGGCCAGCTTACGGTGCAAGGAAGCATCGAAGAGGCGCTGGGGCTGGTGTTCCGTCGCCCTATCGAAACGGTATGCGCGGGACGCACCGATTCGGGCGTTCATGCGCGTGGTCAGGTGGTGAGCTTTTCTCTTTCGGAAGAAGAACTTGCTTGTCGCAGCGAGTTCAAATTGCTGCGATCTCTGAACGCTCTGACTCATGAGGATATTTCCGTTAAGTCGGTGCGCCGCCAGGCGAGCGATTTCTCGGCGCGTTTTTCCTGCACGATGCGCGAATACAAGTACTTCATCTGCACCGATGCTTATAAGCCTCTTTTGATGAAGGGCTTCTGTTGGCATATTCCCAAAGAGCTCGACCTTGAGGCCATGCGTGCAGCGGCTGCTTGCTTGATAGGCGAACACGACTTCAAAAGCTTCTGCATGGCAGCATCCGCTGAAGGCAAATCAACCATGCGCAATGTGTTTAGCATCGACGTGTCGCGCGAAGACGCGTGGGGCGAAAGCTTGGTGGTTATCACGGTGAAGGGCAACGCCTTTCTCCACTCGATGGTGCGAACCATTGTGGGTACGCTGGTGGCGGTTGGCCTTGGGCGGCGCAGGCCGGAATGGATCGCAGAGGTGCTCGAGGCGCGCAATCGCGCGGCGGCGGGCGAAAACGCGCCAGCGCAGGGCTTGGTGTTTTGGAACGTTAGCTACGAAGGTGAGCGTGTGCATAACCCGCTGAAATGAGCGTTATAGACGAGAGAGGCAATGAGGAGTTTTCGGTACCGTTAGTTTGTTAAGAACGCCGCCCGTCCTTCTCTCAAAACCTCTATAAACGTTTACGCTATAGTAGCCACTATTACATCATGTTTCATAAGTGTCTAAGGCGCATAGCGGCGCCTAGTGGGCGTAAAGCTCATGTATGACTTCCCGCATGCGCGGGATAGAAGGAGAGTGTATGTCAACCTCAACCGAGTCTGCTCAGTTGGCCGGTCGAGCCTCCTGGTCGGGCAAACTGGCGTTTGTTCTTTCGGCGGCAGCATCAGCTGTTGGCCTGGGAGCGATGTGGCGCTTCCCGTATTTGGCAGCCAAGTACGGCGGCGGCATGTTCCTGTTTGTATATTTGGTCTTGGTATTCACCATCGGCATTTCTTTGCTGCTTTTGGAAAATGCTCTTGGTCGTAAAACGGGACAGAGCGCTATCGGTGCCTTCAAGGCGTTCGGCAAGAAGTTTACGTTCATCGGCGTTCTTATGTCTGCCGTGCCGTTCATCATCGTGCCGTACTACTGCGTAATCGGTGGCTGGGTAACGAAGTACCTTGCAGCATATGCAGGTGGCGAAGCGGGCGCTCTTGTTGATGGCGGCACCTATTTCACGAACTTCATCAGCAATGGTCCTGAAAGCATCCTGTTCATGCTTATCTTCATGGTCATCACCTATTTCATCGTGGGTCTGGGCGTTAATAACGGCCTTGAAAAGGCAAACTTCATCATGATGCCTGCGCTTATCGTCGTGGCGGCAATTCTTGCGGTGTATGCGCTTTCCATGCCTGGGGCAATCGACGGCCTTGCCTTCTACCTTGTTCCTGACTTCAGCAAGTTCTCTCCCGAGTTGGTAATTGCGGCGTTGGGTCAGACCTTCTTCACGCTTTCGTTGGCAATGGGCATTATGGTTACCTACGGTTCCTACCTCGACAAGGCAACCAAGCTTACTTCCAGCGTTGCCCAGATTGCAGGCTCGACGTTCGGCGTTTCGCTCCTCGCTGGCTTCATGATCATCCCTGCAACGTTTGCTGCTATGGGCTCTGGCGAAGCAGTTGCCCAAAACTCCGGCCCCTCCCTTATGTTCATCATTTTGCCTCAGGTATTTGAGGGCATGGGCAGCTTTGCCCCCGTTGTGGGTGTCGGCTTCTTCGTCTTGGTTTTGTTTGCTGCACTTACTAGTGCTCTTTCTTTAGTGGAAACCTGCACTTCCATTATTCAGGACGCAACCCATTGCTCTCGCGGTAAAGCCCTTGCTACGGTAATCGTGTGGACTACGCTTATGGGCCTCCTCGTTACTTTGGGATATAGCTCCCTTTCGTTCATTGAGCCTCTGGGCGCGGGAACCTCTATCCTCGACTTCCTCGACTTTATCTCCAATTCGGTAATGATGCCTATCGTGGCATTGCTGACCTGCATCTTCATTGGCTGGATTGTTGGTCCGAAGATGATCGAAGAAGAAGTTATGCTTTCCTCCCAGTTCAGGCTGCGTAAGGTGTGGGTCTTCATGATCAAGTACCTTGCCCCTGTTGCGCTGGTGGTTATCCTGGTAGCCTACGTGGCACAGACCTTCGGCTTCTTCAGCATGTAAGTGGGAATATAGGGACAGCCCCCATTTTCCCAGCTAGTAAATTGAGCCCTGCTTGCGACTAATTGCGCAAGCAGGGCTTTTTTGCGTGGCATTCCTGAGGTGGGAAAACAGTACCTGTTCCGAAAATTGGGAAAACGGGACCTGTCCCTATATTCCCAGCAGTTTCGGCTGCGCGACTTATGCCCCTTTCGGGCGTTTTCCGTTTGGGTGGTATGATGGAATGCGTACAAAATGAGAACCCTATCAAGGAGCAAACGTGTCCCTTTCCATTGGCATTGTGGGCTTGCCAAACGTTGGCAAGTCTTCTCTGTTCACCGCCCTTACGAAGAAGAGCGGATTTGCTGCAAACTATCCTTTTGCAACCATCGAGCCCAATGTTGGCTTGGTTCCCGTTCCCGATAAGCGCCTTGACGGCCTTGCTGCCATCGACCATCCGGCGAAGATCATCCCTGCAACGGTGGAATTCGTTGATATTGCAGGCTTGGTTGCCGGTGCTTCTCAGGGCGAAGGTTTGGGCAACAAATTTTTGGCGAATATTCGCGAAACGGACGCCATCTGTGAAGTGGTTCGTTTTTTCAGCGATCCGAACGTAGAGCACGTATCCAAGAAGGTTGACCCGCAAAGCGACGTTGAAACCATCAAAACCGAACTGATCCTTGCCGATATCGCCACCATCGAAAAGGCGTTGCCTCGCTTGGAGAAGGAAGGTAAGCGCTATAAGGAAAAGGCCATCAATTTCGAAGCTGCCCAGAAAGTGCTCGAGGGCCTGAACGAAGGTAAGCGCGCCCTGCAGCTCAGCCTTTCCGAAGAAGAGCAGGATGCCATTCGCGAGCTGTGTCTGCTTACCATGAAGCCCATGCTCTATATTGCCAATGTGGACGAAGACAAGGTCAACGCAGAACTTCCCGAAATCGATGGGCAGCAGCCCGTGCCCATCAGCGCGAAGATTGAAGCTGACTTGGCCGAGCTCGATGCTGAAGAGGCTGCCATTTTTATGGAAGAGCTTGGCTTGGACGAGTCGGGCCTTTCCCGCCTTATTCGTGAGGCGTACAAGCTGCTGGGTCTTCAGAGCTATTTCACCAGCGGTGAAACCGAAACGCGCGCCTGGACCATTCCCGTAGGTGCAAAGGCCCCTCAGGCTGCTGGCGTTATCCATTCTGATTTCGAACGTGGCTTCATCAAAGCAGAAACCGCTTCATATGAAGACTACGTTGCCCTTGGCGGTGAAAAGGGTTGTCGCGATGCTGGCAAGCTTCGCCAGGAGGGAAAAGATTACGTCGTGCAGGATGGCGATGTAATGCACTTCAAGTTCAACGTGTAAGCGTTATTTTACGCAACACGACCAATGGCCTCCCGAAAAACTTCAGGAGGCCATTTTTACGTGCGCGTTGTTTTGCGATACCCTGAACTCAGCTGAATTAAAGTACGTTGGCTCTATGCGGCATAGGGGACAAAGCGCCGCAGTCAACGAAGACAGGAGGGGTGTCATGGAATTGCGTGCTTTCGGCAACACGGACATGAAGGTTTCGCCTTTAGGCTTTGGCGTTATGCGCCTTCCCATGAAAGATGGCGGCAAAACGGTAAACAGCAATACTATCGATCAGGTTGATGTCGATACGTCGATAGCGATGATCCGCGCTGCCATTGATGGCGGGGTCAATTATTTCGATACGGCTTATAACTACGTAAGCGGCTATTCGGAACGAATCTTGGGCGAGGCCCTGAAGGACGGCTATCGCGAAAAGGTATACGTTGCTACTAAATCACCCGCATGGCTTTACAAATCGCCCGAAGATTTCGATCGCTTCCTTGACGAACAGCTCGATCGTTTGGGTCTCGACTATGTTGACAATTACCTCTTGCACTCGATGAATGGCGGCAGCTGGAAAAAGACAGTACGTAACAATGCAATCGACGGCATGAAGCGCGCCAAAGCTAGCGGGAAAGTACGTAATATCGGGTTTTCCTTCCATGATGATTTGGAACTGTTTGAAGAGATCCTGAATGCTGCCGACTGGGATTTCTGCCAAATCCAGTTGAATTACTATGACCGCGATTATCAGGCGGGTATAAAGGGCATGAAGATGGCAGCCGAGCGCGGTATGGCTGTAGTGGTTATGGAGCCGTTGCGCGGTGGGCTGCTGGTTGATTTGCCGAAAAACGCCCAGGCGGTGTTCGACGAGTCGGGCATCAAGCACGGCAATGTCGAATGGGCCTTTGATTGGCTATGGGATATGCCCGAAGTTTCTTGTGTTCTTTCGGGTATGAGCACGTCCGAGCAGCTTCAGCAAAACATCGGGTATATGCAGAACGCGCATCCGGGCATGCTCTCTGATGAAGAGCGCAAGGTTCTTGACCAGGCGAAAGCTGCGCTTGATTCGCGCGCGGCAATTCCCTGCACCGGCTGCAACTACTGTGTGGATATGTGCCCGAACAAGATTGCTATCCCGTATAACTTCCGCGCCTACAACATGGGTACGCTGTATGACGATATGGAGCTGGCGAAGGATTTCTACCAGAATGAGGTTACCAGCTATGGCCGTCGTGCCGATTCGTGCACAAGCTGCGGATCGTGCGAAGAGATTTGCCCGCAGCACATTGCCATCAGCGAGTGGCTTCCGAAAGTCGACGAACTGCTGGGAGAATAGGGGCGGGCACCGTTTTCCTGCTTAGCGAATAAAGCCCTGCTTGCGATCAATGTCGTAAGCAGGGCTTTTTTGACTGCCATTCCAAGGTGAAAATACGGCACTTGTCCCTATATTCCCACTTTGCTAAATTAGTGACGTTGTGTCGCCTATGATACCATGCTGTCGAACAGCAATGCGTCGCTATGCTGTAATGAATAAGTGGGAAAATAATACTTGTCCCTATATTCCTATTTGATCGGAGGGGTGCATGGAATCCGATGCTATAGAGAAGATCTTGGAAAGCGTTGCCGCAGGTAAAACCACGCCAGCCGAAGCGTTGCTTTCCTTGAAGAAGGAGCCCTTTACCGACTTGGGGTATGCCAAGGTGGATCATCATCGTGCCTTGCGCCAAAACGCCGCCGAGGTTATCTATGGCGAAGGGAAAACCCCTGATCAGATTCGCGGCATTGCGGAATCTTTGCAGCAGGGCGGCGCAAAGACGGTGCTCATCACCCGCATGAAGCCCGAAGCGGTAAGCCTTATGACCAACCACTTCGCCGATGAATTCACTTACTTTGACATTCCTCGCGTGGGGCTGCTTGGGCACATGCCTGAACCAACGGGCAATGGCACTATTGTGGTGGCTGCTGCTGGCACCAGCGACATGTATGCTGCCGAGGAAGCGGCGCTTACCGCCGAAGCCCTGGGCAACCAGGTGCAACGCCTCTACGATGTGGGGGTTGCGGGGCTTCATCGCCTGCTTGCGCACATGGATGACATCATGCAAGCGCAGGTTATTATCACCGTTGCTGGCATGGAAGGTGCCCTTGCCAGTGTGGTGGGCGGTATGGCTTCATGCCCGGTTATCGCGGTGCCCACCAGCGTGGGCTACGGGGCTTCATTCGGCGGTTTGTCGGCCCTGCTTTCCATGCTCAATTCCTGTGCAAGCGGAACGAGCGTCGTTAATATCGACAATGGCTTCGGTGCTGGTTTTCAGGCCCATCTCATCAATCATCTTCCGGGCGCAGTGCCCGCACAGCAGTAAGGAGCGAATATGGTGCTTTCCTTCGACTTCACCGAAAACGCCACACGTGGCCAGATCTTTGACACCCTCTTCAACGCAATGGACGAAGCGCAGCACAAGCGTTTCTACGAGATAATCGAACGCGCTGAAGTACCTGAAAAGCACCACCACGACATCGGTGAAATCAATAAGACCATCGATGCGCTCGACGCTCCTGATCAAGTTAAAAACGATTTGCGTAGCGTGTATGCCATTCTTGCAGCTGCCGAGGCGAAGGTTCATGGGTGCGATGTGTCCCAAACCCATTTTCATGAAGTGGGGAAGGCGGGCGGCATCCGCAACGCGTTGGCTATCTGCGCCGAATTCTATGTGCTTGCCCCTGAAGAGGTTGTGGCTACCCCCATTCAGCCCGGCGAAGGCGAAATCGAATGCGCTCATGGTGTGCTTTCGCTGCCCGCTCCCGCAACTGCCGCTATCCTAGAGGGTATGCCGCTCGCTGAGCCGCGCATGGGAGGCGAACGTTGCACGCCAACGTCTGCTGCCTTAATTAAGCATTTCGTAAAGAGCTTCAAGGAATAGCGCTTGCAAAAGCCCGAGGGCAAAACACCAGAAACACGCCGCGTTGGCTGGCTTACCCTGCCAGCCCGGCTTTCTGCGCCCTTGAACCGCAACGTCGCCGACGCTGCGGATGCCGATGCGACGTTGTGCGACGATCGGCTGGTGCATGGTGCGCAGCCACAAAACACTGAGCAACCGTCCAGCCAGGAAAACCTGTTGTTGGGACGTTATCGCTTGGAAGGGGAGGCTGGCCACGGTGGCTTTGCTTCGGTGAAGGTTGCATGGGACACGCGCATACAGCGCCGAGTTGCCATAAAATGCATGCCCCTTGAAGAGGCTGCTGAAATGCTCCCTGAGGGCGGGAGCATCCTTTTGGGGAAGGGTTCCATCGACACTTCTGCGGTGCCTGGATTGGAAGAGGCTCGTACTGCAGCAAAGCTCTCGGATTCTTCCATCGTTCAGGTATACGACTTCGAAGTGCAAGATGGCATGGCGTACCTCATCTTGGAGTATGTCGATGGCATGACTCTTGCCGAAGTGCTGCACATGTACCCCGACGACGTGGATCCCGATATTGTATCTGCCGTATTCAAAGCGGTGGCAAAAGCGCTTCAGGTTGCTCATGCCCATCAGGTGCTTCATCTCGACATCAAGCCCGAAAATGTGCTGATCGACAAACAGGGCCATGTTAAGGTGACCGATTTCGGCCTGGCACGCTTGGCTGGAGAGGCTGGTTATGGCGCTGCGGAGGGCGGCACGATCGGCTATATGCCGCCCGAGCAGATGGAGCAGCGCAATTTGAGCGAGCGTTGCGACGAATGGGCCCTTGCAAGCCTGGCTTACGAAATGATTTCGGGCGCCAATCCGTTTTTGGCCAACAGCATTCCTGAAGCCGAAGATGCAATCTACGATGCTGAGCTGGTTATTCCCTCCCTGTGCATGGAAGGGCTCGACCCCGCAATAGACGATGTGATGTTTTGCGCTCTTTCGCCTGACCCCGATGAGCGTTATACGTCGATAAAAGAGTTCGCCGATCAGATGCAGCCTTGTTTAGGCGGGCCGCGTAAAGGCGCCAACAAGCTAAAGCGTCTGGTGGGAGACGAGCTTGAAGAAACCGCGGAAGAGGAACCCGAGGAATTTGAGCAGGAGTTGCCTGAAGAGCCGCGCGAACCGTGGCATCCCACGCCACGGATGAAATCGGTGTTTGCTCGCATATGGGCAGCTGCAAGCGCAGCGGTTCTGGGCTTCTTGACGTTTAATTCCGTCGCGGCTCCCGATGCGTGGAGCAATCCTATATCGTGGGGCGTTTTGGCGGCGTTTGCCCTGCTTTCCGCCTTGCTACCTTCCGTTGGTGCCCTGTTTGCCTGCGAAGCACTGGGTGTTTCGCTGTGTGTGTTCGGCTCTCCAGTTTTGGGCGTGGCCTTTATGGCTGCAGCGGCATGCTGGTGGTATTTCGCTGCTCGCCATTCACGCGAAGCTGCTAATGTTGGCTTGCTTCCAGCGCTTATCGGATCGTTCGGATTTGCGCCGCTTGCTCCCTTTGCGGCTGGTTATTTGCTACGTCCTCGCGATGCGGCGGTAACCACGTTGTTTGCAGGCGTTCTTGCCCTGACGCTTTCAGGCTTGGGGTCGCATGTTCTTTCGGGCTGGGATGCGTTTTCCTATGCCCTGGTTCCTCTTGCTGGCAGCGTCCAAGATTTGGTTGCCGCTTTGCTCGTGCTGCCTTCGACGTGGATAACCTTGGTGGCTTGGGTTGCTGCTGCCGCCGTTTCGTCGGCTTTGTGCGGTACGGGTAATCGCGCATTCTGCACGTTGGGCATGATACTTGCCGGAGCGCTGGAAGTAGGCGCCATCGTGGCTGGCTCGTTGGCCGATTCGGCTGGAACCACCTTGCTTGCCAACCCGCTTGCCTTAGTGCCGGTAATTGCCGCTTTGGTGGTTGCCGTGGCGCTTACCTGCACCGCCGCCCCTTCGCGCGCTTTCGTTGGTGAAGGGGAGTAGCGGGGGCGGCTCACGCTGTCCAAACTGCCGAGGAAATGCACGTATCCCATCGTCGACGTTGTAACCAAACAGGATCTCGTTGCGTACGAAGGCGTAGATGGCTCGCACCCGCTCTGTTTCGGGCAGTTCACCCCATCCGCATTAGTGCTCTACTTGCTCCCCTGAAAAGTTCAGCCCCTGCGTAAGCTCGCGGGCCTGTTCTATGGTGAAGTTGCCGGAGACGATTTGGGGAATGTATTCGGTTGCCTGCTCAAGCGCCTGGTTGAACAGGTCCTGGAAGCTGGCGGTGCTCACCGTTTTTGTAAAGGGATTGATCCATGCGGCGCGCTGATGGTTGTCGAACTCGCTGACGGTAAGTTCAACGGCGCGGTGGCTCATGGCCTGCACGAACGAATGCTTGCGGAACTTGCGCTCGATATTACCCAGTGCGGTGCGTTTAATGCCGCGTGGCGAATGGAACACGTGCTGGATGCGACGGAATCCCAAGACGCTCTTCGTGAACAAATCAGGGCTCACTTCTTTGCCGTAGGCATCATGCACCGCCATGCTAACCAGGTATGAAATGATGGCGAGCGTTTGCCTGTCGGCTTTCAGGATTTCCTTGTGTGGGCTGAACGAGGCAACGGTTTTGCCTTCGCAGGTCCAGAGCACCATTTCATCCAAATCGCTTTCGATGATGGCGTGCACTTCTGATCCATCTTTGTCGCTCAACCCATCGATGCCAGCATCGCACAGAGCATACTGCTGCGCGTATACCAGAGGATGCTCGGCTCGGTCGAGCAAGTAGTGGCAAAGAAAGCCTGCGATATAGGCCTTCGCCAAAGGGTGAGCGGCTTCTGGCAGGTATACCAGGCTTTGAGCGAGCGAGAACAGCAACGCGCTGGGATCGGCATGGTGCATCAGGTTTCCCAGCTTGTGGTATTTGGCGGTAGTGGGGTTCGCTACACAGTAAAACAGCGGGTCGGGCCCCTGGTTTCCCAACAAAAAGGCATTGCGTTCGCGTTCATTGGAAACAACGCCAGCGGCCGCTTTAGCAAGAGCTTTGCGACCGAATTGGTCGTGAGTGATAATTGCTGGCATATACGCCCCTTCGTTTCTTTACGGATATTTTAGATATCCCATATATATGCACCGTATACTGGTGTGCGTTTTATGATGCGTCCAAACGGGCGTGCGTTCAAGGACGAAAGGGTAACGATTATGGCGTTTGGGCTCACTAAAAAAGAGCTGAGCTGGGTTCTTTACGATGTGGGCAATTCGGCCTTCGTCATGCTTTCCACGGCGCTGATTCCCGTGTATTTTGCCTCTATCGCCGACCCGGGTTCTTCGGTGGTGGTTGCTTGGGGCTATGCGGAAACAGTTGCTTCGTTGGTTCTTGCCCTGCTCATGCCCGTGCTGGGCAGCCTCGCCGATCTGGCTGGCAACAAGAAGAAGTTCCTGGTTGGCTTTGCGGGCACCGGTGCTGTTGCCTGTGCTGCATTGGGCATTCCCGAACATGCGCTTGTTTTTTTGGTTGTATATGTAATTGCCGCCATTATGCTGAATGGCTCAATGGTGTTCTACGACGCCTTTTTGGTGGATGCCACTACCGAAGAGCGCTACGACAAGGTTTCTTCCCACGGTTACGCTTGGGGCTACATCGGTTCGTGCATCCCGTTCATTGCGTGTTTGGCGGTAGTTCTGGGAGGATCGAGCTTCGGCATCGATGCGAAGCTAGGCATGAAGATCGCGTTCATCATCACCGCAGTGTGGTGGGTGATTTTTACGGTGCCCGTCGCCAAGAACGTGAAGCAGTTGCACGGCAAAAAGCGCTCCGACCATGTGTTGCGCACCACTATTTCCGGCTTGAAGGGAACGGTGAAGAGCATCATGAAGGACAAGCGCCTACTGTTCTTCATGCTGGCGTTTTTCTTCTACATCGACGGCGTGCATACGGTAATCAAGATGTCCACCAGCTACGGCACCGATTTGGGCATCGACTCGACGCAGCTGGTGTTGGCGCTGCTGGTAACCCAGTTCGTGGCGTTTCCTTCCGCAATCGCATATGGCAACCTGGCGAAACGCTTTGGAACCAAGCGCATGCTGAAGGTGGGCGTACTTGCGTACTTCTTTATCGTGCTATTTGCGGCGTTCTTCTTGAAGAGCGCGGTGGAATTTTGGATCCTTGCAATTTGCGTTGGTCTGTTCCAGGGCGGTATCCAGGCACTTTCGCGCTCAGAGTACGGCAAGCTCATTCCGAAGGAGCGCGCCAACGAGTACTACGGGTTCTTCGACATCTTTGGCAAGTATGCCGCTGTTATGGGCACCTTCTTGGTAAGCGCCTTTACCCAACTTACGGGAAGCTCTTCGCTGGGCGTGCTTTCCATCGCCCTGCTGTTCATTGTTGGATTCCTGTTCCTGCGCGCTATGCCACCCATGTTGGGGGATAGTTAGAAAATCTTTCGGCGTTGGGCCGGGGCGCTATTCCTCGTCGAAAAATTCCGTATCGGTATCCTTCTCCCCGCGATCTTTGAAGGTTTTGCGCGTGCGGTATTCCAAAATGGCAGCAATGATGGTGGTCAGAACCAGGCATGCCACAATAAGGCAGCCGATGCCTTCGATGGTTTCAAACAGGAAATGATAGAGCTCGGCGAAGTCCATGGGTTCCTCTCACGGATTTGTTCATTGCGCGAACGGGTAAGCCGCCTGCGCGTGCTAGGTGAATAAGAGTATACTAGCGCTACTGTTTTCAAACGGAAACATACCGTATAAAGCACGTCGAAAGGGCAGTCATGCTAGACATTCGGTTCGTCCGCGAACATCTTGATGAAGTCGCTACTGCGATGCAGAATCGCAATCATACGTGGGATTCTGCGCGCTTCCAGGAATTGGACGAGTCACGTCGTGCTTCAATTGCTAAGGAAGAAGAGCTTCAGGCAAAGCGCAACGCTATCTCCAAGTCCATCGGCAAGTTGATGGGTGAAGGCAAGAAGAAAGAAGCCGAGGCGGCAAAGGCCGAGGTTTCCGAGCTCAAGAATCAGATCGCTCAGTTCAGCGCCGAACGCGCTGCAGCTGACGAAGGCCTGCGCGATATGCTCATGTCCACGCCGAACATGCCGGCTGATTCCACCCCGGTTGGCAAGGACGAAGACGACAACCCCGAGGTTCGTCGCTGGGGCACCCCGCGTAACTTCGAGGCTGAAGGCTTCGAAATGAAGCCCCATTGGGACTTGGGCGCAGAGCTTGGCATCATCGATGCTGAGCGTGCTGTAAAGCTCGCAGGTAGTCGTTTTGTGCTGCTGGGCGGCTTGGGTGCTCGTCTTGAGCGTGCTCTCATCAACTTTATGGCCGACACGCATATTTCCCGGGGTTACAAGGAATGGTGGTGCCCGGCTATGGCCAATGCCACCACGCTTACCGGCACCGGCCAGCTTCCTAAGTTCGAAGACGACCTGTTCAAAACCCGCGAAGGCATGTACCTCATCCCTACGGCAGAGGTACAGCTCACCAATATCCATTCCGGCGAAGTGCTTGAGGCAAGCGAGTTGCCCCTGAAGTACTGCGCCTTTACGCCTTGCTTCCGCGAAGAAGCTGGTTCTGCTGGACGTGACACCCGCGGCCTTATCCGCGTGCACCAGTTCGACAAGGTGGAAATGGTCAAGTACGCAAAGCCCGAAGAAAGCTACGACGATCTGGAATCCATGGTTGCCGACGCCGAAAACATTCTTCAGCTTTTGGGCTTGCCTTATCGCGTAATCAGCCTTTGCACCGGCGACATCGGATTCTCTGCCGCCAAGACCTACGACCTGGAAGTTTGGTTGCCTTCCTACAACGCCTACAAGGAAATTTCCTCCTGCTCCAACTGCGAGGATTTCCAGGCACGTCGCGCCAACATCAAGTATCGCGACCCTGAAAACTTCAAGGGTTCGCGCCTTGTGCATACGCTCAACGGCTCTGGCCTGGCGGTTGGCCGCACCATGGCTGCCGTTATCGAGAACTACCAGCAGGCAGACGGCTCCATCAAGGTGCCCGATGTTTTGGTTCCCTACATGGGCGGCATTGAGGTTATCCGCTAAAGGATAGCCCGAAGGCATGGCAGAAAAGAACACAAGCAAGCGCCCCTCAGTGGTGGGGCGCAAAACGAAGGTCTCAAACGCTTCGGTGCCTAGCGCTTCTGCGGGCAAACCCGAAGGCTTGTTCCAGGATTCTTCGAAGGGCGCGGCACATCCCATGCCGCGTCCTTCTGTTCCCGAGAGCAAGAAGGCTAAGTCTTCCCTGAGCGTGGAAACCGATTCAGTTTCCGAGAAGACGGGAACGCCGCGCATGAGCGTCAAGGCGAAGAGTCGCAAGCGCCGTCTTTCGCGACGCTTTGTAATAATTGCCTGTTCTGTTGTTGCGGTGCTGGCAATCGCCACGGGTTTGCTTTCGTGGAATCAGTGGCTGCGCTACGACGATGCTGCCGACATTCAGGGAACGTGGGTTATCGACGGTAGCAGCGCAACCATCACCGTTACCGATTCCGAAATCAAGATGAGCGATGATGTCTCGTATTCGTATTCCCTCGATACGTTCAACAAGACCATCAGCTTCTCATTCGGAAAATACGCAGGCTCGGGCTCGTATGCGTTTTCGCCTGAGCGCGACACGCTTGTTATCACCGAAGAAAACCCTGATAGCGAACAGGGGAAGGCCTCGACCAAATTGGTGAAGCAGTAATGAACTGGTCGAGATCGAGCGAAGTGGTGTGCTCTGGGGAGCTGCCCCTTCGTGCTTTACGGGTGCGCGTGCGCCCCGACAGGGTAGAGGTTGAGATCGTTGTGGCGGCCGAGCGCTATGCGCAGACAGACTCCAAGCTGATAGCAGAGTGCTTGGGCCATGTGCCAACGCTTGGGCAGCACGCGTGTCGTAACAGCGTAGGCCCAGTGTTTGCTACGGTAATGAGGGGCACCTCCACTCCGCATCTTCTTGAGCATTTGGTCATCGATGCTCAAACGCGTGCTGCAAAAGACCCCAATAGGGTCTTTACGGGCACCACGCAATGGAGCGCGGGGGATGGTTTGATCGCGCATGTTGCCTTTTCCTATGAGGATGATTTGGTGGCACTCGATGCGCTTAATCGGTCGCTCTCATTCTTAAATGGTGTGCTTATCGACCAACGTGGCTGATATTGGCCCCATTTCTCCTTTAAGATAATAACGTGAAGCACATGTTGCAGCTGATGGCTGGGCATCTGCGGGTGTTTTTGCTCGCCTGCTTTCCGCTGTTGGGATTCGGTTCCTATAGAATCATGCGCTTTGTTTCTTGCTCCATTGGCGAAGGCTTGTTTTGCCTGTTGGGCAAGAAGGAAAATCGAAGTTCGCATCGCGCCCATGGGGTCCTCTAGTGGTGGGTTCCCAATCGGCCTGTTGAAAGGACGAATATGAAAATCGCGGTACTTATGGGAGGCTCTTCGGCTGAGCGAGACGCCTCATTGGAAAACGGCAAGCGTATCATTGCCGCCTTGGAAGAAGCCGAGCATACCCCCGTTGCTATCGACGTTTCGGAAGATCTGGTGGCAACGCTTCGAGCCGAACGCCCCGACGCTTGCATCGTTGCTGTGGCGGGCAAAATGGGCGAAGACGGCACCTTACAGGGCTTGCTGGATTTCTTGGGCATTCCCTATGCGGGGTCTTGCTCTGAGGTGTGTCGATCGGTTGCCGACAAAAGCCTGCTTTCTGCCCATATGCAAGCAGCATGCGATTTCTCCGGCGAGCAAACCGTAGCTTCATGGCCGCAGGGCTTCTGCTTTTCGAAGGTTGTGTTTGACGAACTGGGCGCATTTGGCGCCGTCGATCTGTTCGAGGACCGTATTCCCGGTGGTTACCCCTTGGCGGTAAAGCCTGCGTGCGAAGGTCTTGCCTATGGCGTTCACAAGGCGAACAGCAAAGAGGAACTGCGCGATGCACTTCGCGACGCATTCACTTTTGACGACAAGGTGATTGTCCAGCAGTGGATTGAAGGCGTTGAGCTTTCAGTATGCATTTTGGGATCTGGCTGGGACGCGCATGCTCTGCCGCCTGTTGAAATCGTCCCGCGCAAGGGACTGTATCTCACCGATGCTCGTCTAGGTAGTGATGCAGTCGATTTTTATGCGCCTGTTCGTCTGGAATCGCTTTCCCATGACGAATCGACTGCCCAGGCTATCCGTTCGGAAATCGAGCGCGCGGCGCTTGAGGTTTACCGCGCGTTCGGCATGGAGGGCTATGGATGCGTCGACCTTATCTGGGACGGCGCCCAAGCGCAGGTTCTTGAAGTTAACGTAACCCCGGGCCTGGCAGAGCGGTCCGTGTTTTCTGCCGCCTGCGAGGCGTCGGGGCTTTCCGTTCCTGCCGTACTCGACAGACTGATAGAGGAGTAACGGCGTAATCTATATTTCACCTCGGCAACAAGAGTGCCAGGTGGACGGTTCTGCTGCCTGAAGGCTGGCAGCGCCTTTATAATGACGGTATTGCAACCAATCTTTTGGGGAAGGTGTTCCATATGGGTAAGTTCGCAACATTTCTTATCGGTGGCGCTGTTGGCGCTGTAGCAGGCCTGCTTCTTTCGCCCCGTTCCGGCGCGGAAAACCGTGCGCTTTTGAGTGAAGTCGCAAACGAGAAGTGCGGCACTGTTTCCTGCCCGCCTCAGCTGCAGGAAAAGGCTGGTCGGTTTGTAGAAGCCGCTGCATCCACCTCCACCAAAGTAATCAATACCGTGGTAGACAACGGCGCTGAGGCTCGCAAGGCCGTTGCCGAGCGCGCTCAGAAGTTCGCTCCCGCGCCGGTTCAGGCGTTTGATACCAACGGCGACGAGCTTCGTCAGAAGATTGACGCTGCTCGCGAGCGCATTGCAACCCAGGTTGCCAAGAACGCTGAAGCTGCGCGCGATGCTGCGGTAGATAAGGTTCCTGCCGTGCTCGATGCCGCTGCAGTGGCAAAGGAAACCGCAACGGGCGCCGCTCAGCATGCCGCCGAGGCTGTCCAGGGTGCTGCCGCAACTGCAGCCGATGCCGCCAAGGAAGCTGCCGGCACTGCTCAACATGCAGCTGCCGCAGTGGCCGAAAAGGTCCGTCCTTCCGACAAGTAGTACACGGTTCGGTGACGCTTCGTTTGCGGCAAGGATTTGCGATTACTGTAGAACAAGAACATGCGGTCTTTTGGGGCTGCGGGAACGGCGGTTTGCACCGCCGTTCTTTATACCTGCGGGTTATATGCGAAAGGAATGCTCGGTGAAGAAAAGCGAATATCTTATCAGCGAGCTTCTCGGTGTGCCGGTCTACGAGCCAGGGAAGAAGGGAAAGCCTTCTAAGCGTGTGGGCAAGGTGCGCCATTTCGTATTTCACCCTAAGGCACGTCGTGTGGTCGGGTTCACGGTAAAGCGTCCCGATATTGCGCTTATGGCTCACAGGTCCGATCTCTTTGTGGCCCTCGATGGTTTCGAAATTGAGGAAGGTCATATCCTCATCGACCCTAAAAGCTCTTCCGTTGGCAAGGCCGCCTGCAAGCATCTGGGCATTTCCTGGGATGAGTGCATTATGTGGCAGGGCCTTCCCCTTATGACCGAAACGGGCGACCGTTGCGGGTTCGTGGGGGATGTTCGTTTTGCCAGCGCCGATGGTGCCGTCAAGGTTGTTTCGGTTGATAGGGGCAAAACCGCCGACATCCTGTTGGGCTATACCGATATCCCCGCTTCACTGGTGAAGGGCTTCAAATTGGGGGTCGGCGATAGGCTCAACAATGAAGACGGCGAAGATTTCCTTCGTGGTGCCATCATCGTTTCGCCTGAGGTACTTGATATGGCGCCTGAAGGCGGCCTGGCGGAAAAGGCCGGTTCGGCAAGTGCTGTGGTTAATGATAAGGCCTCGCGTGCGGCGGCCAACGTTTCTGCCAAAGTGAAGCCCGCCGCAGCGGAAGCGGCCCATAAAGCGGGTGAAGCCATGAACGATGGCGCTTACAAACTGGGCGTTCAGCTTTCCAAGACCAAGGGCATGTTCTCGAATTTCAAAGAAGAGTATCGTCGAGCTCGCAATGGCGAGGATAGCGAGGAATAATGGGCGGCGTTTCCAAGGAAACCGTTTCTGCATTCGGACACAAAATTAAGAAGAGCGATTTGTTCAAGCTTGTTGGCTTGGTGTGCTTTATCGCTCTGGTGTTTGGCATCGTGGCGGCGTTGTGGCCAAGCCTCTCTCTTATTTTCGAGCCTGACGGCCTCGATCAGATGATCGAAAGCATTCAGAGCCAGGGTCCTGTGGGCGTTCTCATCTTGCTTGGCCTTCAGCTGCTGCAGATCATCGTTGCGTTCATTCCTGGCGAAGTGGTGCAGGTTGCTGCGGGCATGCTCTATGGCCCTCTGTTCGGCACGCTTATCATTTTGCTTGGCTGCGTCATTTCCAGTTCGCTTATTTACACGCTGGTTCACAAGTTGGGAGCCCCCTTCGTTCGGGCCATGGTGGACGAAAAGCACTTGGTGAAGTTCTACGAGTTCGAGCGCTCGGGGAAATTGAATCTTATCGTGTTCGTGCTTTTCCTTATTCCTGGCATGCCGAAAGATGTGTTCACATATCTGATCCCCCTTACCAACATGCGCATGCGTGCGTTCTTGGTCCTTTCGACCGTGGGGCGTATTCCCGGCGTTATTATTTCCACGTATGCTGCTGCCGGTTTGGCGGAGGGCGACATCACCACGAGCCTCATCATTTTCGGCGTTGCTGCCGTGCTCATGATCCTGGGCATTATCTTCCGCGACAAGATTATGTCCGTATTGGGCACCCAGCGTGCGCTTCATAAGATGGATAAGGAACGCGAAGAAAAGCAGGTAGAGAAAACCCTGCGCGAGTCTCTTCAGCAGGAAGATGAAAAGAGAGTAGAGTAGCATGACCGGCAGGGAACAGGAACCGTTCGCGTATTCTCCGGAATCGCAACCAGGGGGCTCTGCCGCACAGCCATCGGGGGGCTCTGCTCAGCCCGCTGAAGCGTTTCGTGCTTCCCCCGTGCAGCCGCACTATGCCGCCCCGCTCGCTTCGCGTGATCATGTGGCGGCTGGGTTTCTGGCTTTGCTCCTTGGCGTTTTCGGCGTTCATAAGTTCTATTTGGGCTACAATGCCCAAGGTTTTACGTTGTTTGCCCTCACTGTTATCGGTGGCCTTTTTACCTTCGGAATAGCAACGGGGGTTGTTTGGATTATCTCGGCGATAGAAGCCATTGCCTATTTATCGAAAAGCCAGAGTGAGTTCGAGCAAATTTACGTGTATGGCAAACGTGAATGGTTTTAGCCCTTCAGGCTTCGCTGAGCGGCTTTCTGTTTCTCGGGCAACGAGAAATGAACGGAGGTTCGTTTATGTTCGCGGAGCTATTTGTTTGGAAGATGTTGCCTATGGGGTTTATCGTGCGATGTCGCTATGTCTGTGGCGATAGCACGATATAATGATGACATCGTGTGTATTCATGCCTTTAAGGAGGAACATTATGCCCACCATCACTCGTGATCAGGTTAAAGTCCCTGCGGACGTTATGCCTGAAGCTCGTGAGACGTACATTGACAACTACATGAAGGCAACTCGTGGTACGGGTCGCCTGATGCTTTTTGCTTGCGACCAGAAGATTGAGCACCTGAACAAGGACTTCTACGGCGAGGGAATCGACATCTCCGATGCCGAGCCAGAGCATCTTTTCGAGATCGGTTCTCAGGGAACCATCGGTGTTCTTGCTGGTCAGCGTGGTCTTGTTGCTCAGTATGCTCCCGACTATCCGGAGATCAACTACCTTATCAAGATGAACTCCAAGACCAACCTGGTTAAGGGTTCTCAGGACGATCCCTATAGCCCCCAACTCTATGATTTGGAGGCTGTTCTGGCTATGCGCGAAGCTGGCGTGAACATCGTTGGCCTTGGCTACACCATCTACCTGGGCTCCGAGTACGAGTCCACCATGATGGCTGAAGCTGGCGAGCTCATCGCAGAGGCTCATGCTGCTGGTTTGCTGGTTGTGCTGTGGATCTACCCCCGCGGCAAGGCTGTTACCGACGAAAAAGATCCCGATCTGATCGCTGGCGCAGCTGGCGTTGCTCTGTGCCTCGGTGCAGACTTCGTAAAGGTTAACCCTCCTCACGAAGTTGAGGGCCAGACCTCTGCAGAGGGTCTTGCCATCGCCTCTAAGGCTGCCGGTCGCACTGGCCTGGTTTGCGCTGGTGGTTCCAAGGCAGACGCTAACGTATTCCTCACTGAACTGCACAACCAGATCCACATCGGCGGTGCTTGCGGTAACGCTACGGGTCGTAACATCCACATGCGTTCCACCGAAGAAGCAATCCGTCTGTGCAACGCTATTTCCGCTATTACTCTGGGCGACTGGAGCGTTGAAGACGCTGAGGCTGTATTCCGCGGCGAAAAGAATTTCGCGCTCTAAGGGGCGCAATGACGCTGCGTGCTGTTCTGGCGGCGCAGGGAAACCTCAAAGGGCAAGGCATGGCGCGAAGGCCAATGCCTTGCCCTTTTCAATTTTCCAGTGCTCGCCAGGGCGGCGTTCGCTGGCCTACTTGCGAACTGGGAATATAGGGGCAGGTACCGTTTCCCTACCCGACATACAAAGCCCTGCTTGCAATCAACTTCGCAAGCAGGGCTTTTTCCGTGTGTCGTACCCAGGCGGGAAAACGATACCTGCCCCTATATTCCCAGTATTTTGGTTTGGGCCCCTAGGTTCGTTCGGTGTGATCTTTTCCGGGCCGCTATCAAAGAAACGCGAAAAGAGCGCGAAGGGGAAGAAAAAATCTTGCGAATGCGGCAATAGTTTTATGCTCAACAATGAAGTTGCAGGTGAATGGGCAGTTTTCTCTGCCATAGTCTCTTCAACGTGAGCCGCGTTGGAGGGTGAGCTGTGATTGTGTTGCTGATTGCTTTATTCTGCCTGTTCTTTCTTATAACGATACGAGATGTGCGCTATCGATTGGTGTATGGAGAAGACCTGCTGATGTTGGTGTCGTTGCGTATTCTTGCAGCAGCACTTTCTCTGTATCCTGACGAATCTGGTTTGCAGGCGTATCAATGGGGATTTGCCTCTTTGGGCGTTTCCGCCTTGGTGGCATGTTTTGTCGCGGCATTGTTTTGGGCGTTGGGGCAACTGGTGTCTAAGGTTTCGAGTAGCGCTGCCCTGGGCGGGGGAGACGTGCTGCTGTTGGCTGCATGCTGCCTGTTTGTCGGTGCGGGCAATCTTGATTGCTATGTTCTGTTTGTTGCATTGATGGGTATTGTTCTTGCTTTGGTTTGGCTGTTTGCGAAGAAGAGCAAAACCTTCCCCTTTGCCCCGGCATTGGTGTGGCCCTGTTGGCTTCTGCTTGTTCTGTAGGAATGGGATGAGTGGGGCTGACTCGTTGCGCTGATCTGCCCATTAGGTTGGTGCGCTCGTCACGAAAACAAAATTTCGAGCGTTTTTGCAACTTTTTTGCGATTAGGGACTCTCTTCTGTCTGTGCAGAGCGGAAATGGGCCGTTTCGCGGTCGATTTGCTGCGTGTTCGGGCCTAAATCTGTTGTTTGGCGTACCGCGGCAGTCCCTAATCGCAAAAAAGTTGCAAATCGAGTCGCATTATTGTTTTCGAGGTCCCAAAACGGCTCTGTCGGCCAAATTGCCTCGAGGCACATTTGCCTGTATCGCGAATTGGTGCATCAACGAAGTACGGAAAACAAAAAAGGCTTGCTGAAAGCAAGCCTTTGTCATGTGAAGTGGTGCCCGAGGCGGGATTTGAACCCGCACGTCTTTCGACAACGGTTTTTGAGACCGCCGCGTCTGCCGTTCCGCCACTCGGGCGCAGGACTGCATTATACCTAAAACCGGAGAATTCGTCATCAGAAACGAATTATTCATAATCCCTTTGCGGGAAATTTTTTCTGGCCTTCCATCAGTTTCCTTTAACTAGCTATAAACGATCCGTAGAGCGGGATTTCTTGCAGTGTGCGCTAGTGCAGGCGCATAATAAATTTTTAGCCAGTTTCTGGCTCATGTTAGGAGGATTAAATACTATGATCAATGAAACCATGTACGGTTTGGGCAACGCCCCTTCTGCAATCCGCGAGCTTTTCGCGTACGGCCTTGAGCGAAAGGCTCAGATTGGCGAAGACAAGGTTTTCGATTTCAGTATCGGTAACCCCAGCGTCCCAGCTCCTGACAAAGTTGCAAAAACCATGCATGAGTTGGCCGATATGCCTCCTGCTCAGCTACACGCGTATTCTCCTGCTTCTGGCTTGGATGAAACGAAAACAGCAATTGCAGAAAATCTTAATCGTCGCTTCGGTACCGATTACGCTGCCAAGAACTTCTACCTCACCACGGGCGCTGCCTCCTGCCTTTCTTGCTGCATCAAGGCAGTTATTGTCGATCCAGGTGACGAGATCATCGTTATCTCGCCTTATTTCCCCGAGTATCGTGTTTGGATCGAGGCTGACGGCGGTACCTGCGTAGAGGTTCCCGCGCGCGAGGACAACTTCCAGATTGACTTAGACGCACTCGCGGCGGCTATCAACGAGCGTACTCGAGCCGTTATCATTAATTCGCCCAACAACCCGGTAGGCGTGGTCTACACGCGCGAAACCCTTGAAGGATTGGCCGAGGTGCTGTACGCGAAGCGCAAGGAATTTGGCAGCTCACTGTTCCTTATTTCCGACGAGCCGTATCGCGAGCTTGCGTATGGGCCAGAGGTTTCCTGGGTTCCCTCTATCTACGATAACACCTTGGTGTGCTATTCCTGGTCGAAGTCCCTTTCCCTTCCGGGCGACCGCATCGGTTACGTTTTGGTTCCCAACGAAGTTGAGGAATCTGAGCGTGTGATGTTTGCCGTTGCTGGCGCAGGTCGTGCACTGGGCTACATTTGCGCTCCCGTGTTCTTCCAGCGCGTGATTGCCGCATGCGTCGATGAGCCGGTGAACGCATCCGCCTATGCTGCTAACCGCGAGCTGCTCACTCAGGGCCTCGATGAGCTGGGCTATCACTATATCGCTCCCGATGGAGCCTTCTATCTTTGGATGCAGGCCTTAGAAGCCGATGCTCAGGCGTTTTCCGACAAGGCGAAGGAGCACGAGCTGCTGCTGGTTCCCTCTGACAGCTTCGGTGTTGGCGGTTGGGTGCGCGTAAGCTACTGCGTTTCCGCCGATGTTATCCGCAATTCCATGCCCGCCTTTGCAGCGCTTAAGCGTGACTATGAATAGGGAACTCGATCCTATCAAGGGTGCCATCTTCGATTGTGATGGCACCCTTCTTGATTCTCTGGGGGCTTGGCGCGGCTTGGAGGATGAGGTGTCCCGATTGGCGGGCGTTACCGTAACGCCCGAAGAGCACAAGATGTTCACCACGTTCACCATCCCCGAAGTAGCGCGTTACTTCCATGAGCAGTATGGGCTTGCTTCGAGTATGGAAGCGGTTATGGGCATTATGGATGAGTACATGATGTCTTACTACGAGCGCGCTCATCTTATGCCTGGAGCCGAGGCTATTCTGGAATCATGCGCACGAAACAATGTGAAGATGAGCATGGCCTCTTCCAGCAAGCCGCAGTTTCTATGGGCAGGTGCTAGGGCAACAGGTATCGCCGATTATTTCAGCGCTATCGTTTCGGTCGAGGAAGTGGGCGCTTCGAAGCGCGAGCCTGCAGTGTACGATCGTGCTCGTGAGGCAATGGGAACAGAAAAGGCCTTTACCTGGGGATTCGAGGATGCCCTGTATGCCATGGACACCCTTGTAAAAGCGGGTTACCCCGTATTTGGCCTTTACGATGAGGCGCATGGCGTGTCTCAAGTGGAAGTGGAGAAGCGCGCTCGTCTGGTGGCACCGACGCTTGAGAACGTTGCTGTCCGTGAGGGAAATCTTATTGTGGGCTAGCTTTTGCCCTGGGAAACGGTGCAGGGTAATGCGTTATTGCTTGCCCAGCTCGTTTTCCAACATGTAGTAGAGACGCCGTCCTTCGATGATGGCGTCTTCGAGTTCGGAAGGGCTTTTCATCAGGGAGGGCAGAATAGACTCTCCCGTCATGGAAGCGATGTCTTCCGGCGTGTAATCACGAACCGAATATCCTGATGCTTCCAAGATCAGCTCTTTGCGGTGCTTTGCGTGGTAATGGTGCTGCAGGCCTTCGTTGGTGGACAGGATAACGACGGTCTGTTCGTCTGCGGGACGTTCATGAAAAACACCTTCCTCGATGCCGCGCTCGATGATGGTGATCAGCGTTCGGTAGAGTTTGCGGTAACGGTCGAAGAAGGCCTCAAATCCAGAAGGGTTTTCGTTTGCGATGGTTTCAAGCTCCCAAAAATCAAAGGGAAGCTCGCATTTGTGCACAACATCGAAAGCGACAAGGGCATAAAGCTGCGCTGCGCGATTTGAGCTATGCGCTTCAAGGTCTTCGGCGGTGGGGATGCGCTCGTTGGGATTAAGAATGCTTTCAATAAGCGCTTCTTTCGAAGCGAAATAGTAGTAGAAAGACGAAGGATCAACTCCAGCTTGGCGAGCGATTTCGCTCATGGAGGTGCGTGCATAACCTTTGGCGCGGAAAAGTCCAATGGCAACGGCAATAATCTTGTTGCGGGTCTCCTGGCTTTTCGCGCGGGTTTTAGTGCGTGAGTTTGCCATGATCCCCCTTCCTCAATTGTGTCTCTGGCAAGCTTTTATTATGCCAAATTGCCGAAGTCCTATCTAACGTTTTGGGGCAAGGAATTGATTTTGGTCTAAATGGAACAGAAAAGGTTCCATTACTGGTGTTGGTCGGTTCCCAGGATGGAGTTCATGAAGCCTGAGACGATGGAAATGACGATAGAGGCAACAAATCCCGATCCAAACGAATCGATAACGAATCCGGCGCCGAACAACGCATTGCCCATAGAAGCGGCAACATACAGAAGAATGGTATTGATTACCAGGTAGAACACGCCCAGCGAAAGCACGGTTATGGGAAGGCCGATAAGCTGGAGGAAGGGTTTTATGGTCATGTTCAAAAGAGCAATGATGAGAGCCATCACAGCAATGGGACCCCATGAGCTTCCCGTTCCAACGATGTCGATACCCGGAACAAGCCAGACGGCAACGCCGACTGCAACGAAAATCGCAATTGTGCGCAAGATGAACTGCATGGCAAAGCTCCGTTTCCCTTGTGGGCATCATTTACAATAAACACGCTAGCAAAGCATCTTACGGCAGCGCAAGGCGCACTGCCTCTTTGTTTCCCTTGGGTAGGAATTGGGAGGAAACCCTTGATGATAGACGCAATAGAAAAGACCATTCGTACCCAGGGCCTGTTCAGTGCTGCAACTCCCGTGGTTGCCATGGTTTCGGGCGGATCGGATTCAACCGCACTGGCATACCTTATCAGCGACCTTTACAAACGCGGCCTTGTGGGGCAGCCCGCCATCCTTCACGTCAACCACCTTCTTCGTGGCGAAGACGCTTATGCCGATCAGAGGTTCGTGGAAAAGCTTGCCGCCCATTTGGAAATCCCGTTCTTCTCGTGCGAGATCGACGTGGCGGCTTTGGCTAAAGCGACCGGTGGCAATGAAGAAGCTGTCGGCCGAAATGAGCGTTACCTGGCAGCGCATGAAGCCCTCGAAAGCCTGTGCCGTCATGTGATGATCCCCATTTCGGAAGGGCGTATTGTTACCGCGCACACCCAAGACGACAGGGTGGAAAACTTCTACATGCGATCCATCGTAGGCACGGGCCCTGGTGGGTTTCGCTCCATGCTGTACTCCAACGGGCCGGTGGTGCGCCCTCTGTTGGATGTATCTCGTCAGGCGCTACGCGATTTTGTGAACGATATTCCTGTCGGCGAGGTGGTGCTCGACGAAGAGGGGAACCGTTGGCGCGAAGACGCTACCAACGCCCACACTGATAGATTCCGTGCGTTTGTGCGCCATGAGATAATCCCAAAGGCGAAAGAGCGCAATGGGCAGCTGCTCGATACCCTTTGCCGAACCATGAACCTTATTGCCGACGAAGACGATTTTCTTGACTCTTTGGCGAGCGAGTCAGCTGAGAGCAATTTGGAGTGGATCGGCGGTGACGGGGGAGACTCGTTCGATGGTTGTCGCTTGCTTCCCTCTTTCGGTGCGGTTGCACGTCCGCTGCAGCGTCGTGTGGCGATGGCCGTGCTCGAGGCCTTTATTGGGAGCGAGGGGCGCATTGAATCGGCATCGATTGAGGCGATCCTATCTGCCTTCGATGAAGAAGGTGCTCCCATCAGTGGTTTCGTTACCAATGTGCAGGGAAATTTAGCGGTGAGTGCTAACAAGCAAGGCGTTTTGGTGGAGCCGATGGCCGTATTCCGCGCACGCCGGAAACCCAACCGCGCGTAATGAGCATTTAGGCGTTGAAGCGTGACGCCTGCCTGAAGTTGCCCGAAACTGTGCCAACTGCAATTAAACGTACCTGCCAAGCTTATGTGCCCGATTGGCCTAAAAGGAGAATTACATGCCCGATACAACCACTATTCCCGTAAACGTTATCCTGGCTTCGAACAGCCCACGCCGAAAGCAGCTGCTTGAAGAAGCTGGCGTTAAGTTTACGGTGTATACCGGTTCCACCGAAGTGGACGAATCGCTTGATGCGGACCAACGCTCGCAGCCCTCTGAAGCGGTAAAGAAGCTTGCAGAGCGCAAGGCTGGTTCGGTAATTCAAGATATTTTGGCTGAAAACCCTGTAGGCTTGGGCATTGTTATCGGCGCTGATACCACGGTGGTGCTCGATGGGGAAATGCTGGGCAAGCCCTACAGTGCAGATCATGCACGTGAGATGCTGGGGCGTCTTTCAGGTCGAACGCATGAGGTAATCACGGGCGTTTCCGTGTGGCTCGTTATGCTCAACGAATCGGAGGAAAAGGGAGGCGACGGCAATGTTTCGTTGGCCTTCCGCTCGTTCTCCGAGACCAGCACGGTAACTTTTAAAGAGCTTTCGACCGAAGACATCAACGCTTATGTTGCCACGGGTGAAACCATCGACAAGGCAGGCGCCTACGCCATCCAGGGCAAGGGCCGCAGATTGGTAGAAAGCTACGACGGCGATTTCAGCAACATTGTCGGTTTGCCTGTTGATACGCTTCTAAAGAACTTCCCTGAAATCATGCAGGAAACCATCGAAGCCGAGGTTAAGCCAAAAGAATAATCGCGGCTTATGCATTGCTTAAGCGCCGCCACCTCTCAAAAAGGGGTGGCGGCGCTTTTGTACAGTGAAGATTTATTGCAAAACAGTCACAGGCACCTTTCCGCAAATGCGCTAAGGAAAGCTTTTGTTACACTGAAGTACTGTCTATACCCGTATTTACTCCACCTAGAGGTGGGAAAAGAGGCTTTCGTGGAGCAGCATCCCAATCTTGAGCGCATCCTTTTTTCTGAGGATGAGATTCGTACGCGCGTAAAGGAAATGGGCGCACAGATTACCGAAGATTATGCAGGTAAGAGCATCGTGGTGATTTCGGTGCTGCGAGGAGCAGCTATCTTCATGGCTGACTTGGTTCGCGAAATCCACCTGCCAGTTGAAATGGACTACATGGCCATTTCTTCGTACGGCAACGGCATGAAGAGCTCCGGTGTGGTTCGTATCATCAAAGACCTCTCCAGCCAGATTGAAGGCCGTCACGTGCTTATCGCTGAAGACATCTTGGACAGCGGCCTTACCCTGCGCTACCTCATTAAGAACCTCGAATCGCGCAATCCTGCTTCCATTGAAGTGGCAACGCTTCTTCGCAAGGACACTCCTAATCAGGCAGATATCAAGTGCAAGTACATTGGCTTTGAATGCCCCGATGAATTTATCGTTGGCTATGGCCTCGACTACGCCGAGCGTTATCGCAACCTTTCGTGTATCGGCGTGCTGAAGCCCGAAGCAGCTCAGGAATAACGTCCGTTGGTTCGATCGAAGAACATAAGGAACTAATAATCTATGGCACAAACACCCAATCAAAAGAAGCCTAATCACAGCAAGCCCCCATTGCCCAAGCAGCCCAATCGCTCCAATATCGTTACGCTGGTTGTATTCTTGGCTGTTGGCATTTTCTTTGCCGTGATGATGACCCGCACCATGACGGCAACGAATGGCGTTACTCAGACCGACGAATTGGTGACGTCTGAGTTTACCCAGGCTGTCGAGCAGGGCCGCGTGAACACTGCTGTTTACGACACCGGCTCCTATACCATTACGGGCACCTATTACCCTGCCGCTACGGCGGGCGAGGCCACGACGGACGCGTTCAACACCGCATTCAATGCGCTGAACTCCGGCATGGCAAGCACCACGGGCGCTCGTCCCACCATCGTGCAGACGCAGGAGCTTGCAGCCTCTAAGCTTGGCTCCGAGCATAACTACACCTGCACATGGGTTGGCTCCGATTCGCTGGGTCAGCTTATGGCAGCGCATCCTACCATTCAGTACAGCGTGCGCCTGGCATCGCCTTGGGGTTCCATCCTGGCATCGATCTTGCCCATTTTGATCATTGCTGGCCTGCTGCTGTTCTTCTTCTCTCAGATGAACAAGGCAAACAACTCGCAGATGTCATTCGGTAAGGCAAAGGCGAAAAAGAGCGTTGAGGAACATCCCGACGTTCACTTTTCCGATGTCGCTGGCGTCGATGAAGCGGTTGAGGAAATGCAGGAAATCAAGGACTTCCTGGAAAACCCTGCAAAGTATCAGTCCCTTGGCGCAAAAATTCCTCGTGGTTGTCTTTTGGTGGGCCCTCCGGGTACTGGCAAAACCCTGCTTGCGCGTGCCGTTGCCGGCGAAGCGGGCGTTCCGTTCTTTAGTATCTCTGGCTCCGACTTCGTGGAAATGTTCGTAGGCGTAGGCGCTTCTCGTGTACGTGACCTGTTCAAGCAGGCAAAGGAAGCTTCTCCTTCGATCATCTTCATCGACGAAATTGATGCTGTCGGCCGTCAGCGTGGCGCTGGCTTGGGCGGTGGCCACGACGAACGCGAGCAGACTTTGAACCAGTTGCTCGTTGAAATGGATGGCTTTGAAGCCAACGACTCCGTTGTCCTTATTGCGGCAACCAACCGTGCTGACGTTCTTGACCCGGCTCTGCTTCGCCCGGGCCGCTTCGACCGCCAGATCGTTGTTGACGCTCCTGACGTGAAGGGTCGCGAAAAGATCCTGAACGTTCATGCCGCCAACAAGCCCCTGGCCGATGACGTCGACCTTGCCAGCATCGCTAAGCTCACCCCTGGCTTTACGGGCGCTGATCTGTCCAACTTGCTCAACGAGTCGGCAATTCTTACGGCTCGTCGCAACAAGCACATTATCACCAACAAGGAAGTTCAGGACTCCATGGAGCGTGTTATCGCCGGTCCTGAGCGCAAAGGCCGCGTTCTCGATGAACGTACGCGCAAGACCATTGCGTACCATGAGTCGGGCCATGCTTTGGTTGGCCACATGCTTGAAGGCGCCGATCCCGTTCATAAGATCTCGATCATTTCTCGTGGTCGTGCCTTGGGCTACACGCTTTCCATTCCCGACGAAGACAAGGTGCTCAACAGTCGCAACGAAATGCGCGACGAGTTGGCTGTGTTCCTTGGCGGTCGTGTTGCCGAAGAGCTGTTCTGCGACGACATCACCACGGGTGCTTCCAACGACCTTGAGCGCGCAACGAAGATGGCTCGCGCTATGGTTACCAATTACGGCATGAGCTCCGACTTGGGCGTGCAGGTATTCGGCCAGCCCAATCATGAAGTGTTCTTGGGCCGCGATTACGGCAACACGCAGGATTACTCCGACGATACGGCTCGCCGCATCGACGACGAGGTTGCTCGTATCATGAAGGAAGCCCACGATCGTGCGGTGGAGATTCTTTCCTCCAAGCGCGACCAGATGGACCTTATGGCTACCGTTTTGCTTGAGCGCGAAACGATTGACGGCGATGCTTGCCAGGCATTGCTCAACAACCGTTGGGCAGAGTACCTGCAGGAAGAACAGGCCAAGGAAGCTGAAGGCAAAAAGCCAGAGCTTGAAACTGCTGAAGATGCCCCCGCCGATGCGGCTGCACAACAGGATCAGCAGGCCTCCGCGGTAAGCGAGGCAACACCCGCAAAGCCTGAAGCCCCTGACGGGGGAGCGTCGGGTCCTGAATCGGGCAACCAACAATAATGGTTAGCAACGCCCCGGGCCATACGGCCTGGGGCGTGGTTTATAAGGAGCAAAACTATGATTTGGCGCTGTGGACGCTTTCCCTTCGATTCCCGCACTCCCGTTATCATGGGCATTTTGAACGTGACCCCCGATTCGTTTTCCGATGGTGGCTCGTACGCCAACGTTGAGGAAGCGGTGGCTGCCGCTCAGAAAATGGTTGAAGAGGGCGCTCTTATCATCGATGTGGGCGGTGAATCAACGCGCCCTGGTGCAAATCCCGTGTCTGTCGAAGAAGAGCTTTCTCGTACTATTCAGGTAGTGAAGCAGCTGGCTGAAAAGGATATATGCGTAAGCATCGATACCCGCCATGCCGAGGTGGCAAAGGCGGCGGTTGAAGCGGGTGCAAGCATCATCAACGATGTAACGGGCTTCCGCGATCCTGCTATAGTTGAGGTTGCCAAGGGGTGCGATGCTGGTTTGGTGGTAATGCATATGCTGGGCGACGACCCTCGCACCATGCAGGATGAACCCCAATACGATGATGTGGTGGCGGAAGTATGCGAGTACCTCTCCAAGCGTGCTGCCGGGCTTGAGGCGGCCGGCATTGCCCACGATCGAATCTGCCTTGATCCTGGCCCTGGCTTTGGCAAAACCGCCAAGCAGACCATCGAGCTTATGCGCAACTTCCAGGAGTTAGTGCATCTGGGGTATCCCACAATGGTTGCCGTTTCCCGAAAGAGCTACATCGGCTACGCCTACGACATCGATGACCCCAAGGAGCGCGATGCCGCGTCTGCCGCAGAGGCACTGATGGCATGCGAATTGGGCGCTTCGGTAATCCGCACCCATAACGTGGCGTTAACCGAAGAGTCGCTGAAGGAAAACCTGCGACCCTATGCGTTTATCGGCCTTGGCTGCAACGTTGCTTTGGTTGCCGACGAGGGCGAGGAGCTTGAGGGCAAGAAGGCAATGCTCAGCCAGGCTATCACCGATATGTGCCTATTGCCTGATTCTCAGATCATCGATGTTTCCAGCTTCTACGAAAGCGAGCCTGCTTATGTGGAAGACCAGGACTCGTTCGTTAATGCGGTGCTTATCTTGCGTACGGGCCTGCCCCCGCAAGAGCTTTTGCGCTATCTGAATATCATTGAAGACAGGCTGGGTCGCATCCGCGAAAAGAAGAACGGTCCGCGCACGTGCGATTTGGATATCCTTGATTACCAGGGCTATGTGTCCGACTTGGAAGTACTGACTTTGCCTCATCCTCTTCTTACCGAACGTGATTTCGTGGTGAAACCGCTGCTTGAGATTGCTCCCAACCATGAGCTCTCCGATGGTACGAAAGTCACGCTCGATACCGTAACGGTGGGCAAGGCATGGAAGTGCTAAGCCGGTCTGAGCATCAAAACAACGGTCGTGTTGCGAAAGGCGCCCCCTCGGTGGCGGCGCCTTTGCGCCCGGCCGTTTCTTCTTTTTGGGACTTGCACGCCTATGCGTGCGTCCGCTCGACGAATGAACTCGTAAAAGAAGCTCTTCGCCAGGGTGTGCCTGAGGGGTATTGTGCAACGGCCTTGGAGCAAGAAGGCGGCTATGGACGTCAAGGAAGGGTTTGGGCCAGCCCTTTGGGCGGTGTATACACTTCCTTCGCATTGCGACCCAGCGTGCCGCCGCAAATGCTCCCCACTTTGAGCTTGGTCGCCTCATTGGCAGTAGCTGATGCACTTGAGCGGGTGCGTTCAAGCTGTAACCCACTTATCAAATGGCCCAATGATGTGCTTTGTCCAGAGGGAAAACTTGCGGGTATTTCGCTTGAGGCTTTAGCTGGCGGTGTGTGTGTTGGCGTGGGGGTCAATGTGTATGAGCCTTTCGCCAAGCGCGAAGTTGAGGGGAAGTACTCCTTGGCGTATTTGCAAGATGGTGTTGTGGAAGCTGGCCTTTCTGCAGAACAGCGTACCGTCATGACCCAGGTGGTTGAAAGCATGCTTGAAGCAATGGAATGCCGCTACGGACGCTGGCTTCAGGAGGGCTTCTCGGCTTTTATCGATGAGTACAGCCAGCGCTTTGCTTATCGCGATAAGCGGGCATCCCTCGCGCTTATCAATGGAGATGAAACCATCGAGGGAATTATTCGTGGCGTTGATGGCTTGGGGCGTTTGCTTGTTGAAAACGATGTTGGGATTATTGTGCCCATGAGTTCTGGCGAAGTGCACGTGACTTCGTTTCAGGGTTAGCCCAGAGTTGCAGATTTAAAGCAGTAAAGACTTCAAGCCGATAAGAATGAGCACGGCGCCGCCAATGATGGTTGCCTTTTCGCCGAGCGCGTTGCCGAAGCGCTTGCCGATAATTAGGGCAACGATGCAGGTAAGTGCCGTAGTGATGCCGATGATGCCCGAAGAGGTGAGTACGTTTACTTCCAGGGCGGCAAAGCTTACGCCGACGGCCAGGGCATCAATGCTGGTGGCAACTGCCTGGAACAGCAGTACAGGCATGGTGAGTGTCTGTTCGGATGCCTCTTCGCCCTCTTCTTCGTGGAAGGCGCCCCAGATCATCTTTCCGCCGATGAATCCCAAGATCGCAAAGGTAATGATGCCAGCATATTGGGTGATGAAATCGCTCACCAACTGACCCAGAACGAACCCTACAACGGGCATGAGAAACTGGAAAAAGCCGAAAGCAAGGGGCATGGAAAGGCTGCGGGTGCGTGAGATTTTAGGATAGGCAAAGCTGTTGGAGATAGTAACGGCAAACGCATCCATAGCGAGTGCTAGACCAAGTATGACGATTTCGAAAACGCTCACGGCCGCCCTTTCTTCAGTGCAAACTTGTATTTTCCCCCAAGGCAAGCCGCTTGTTGTCTAGGCGGTCAACATGACACACATTTGATAAATACATGCATTTTGCCTAGGGGATATGGCGGTATTTAAGCTGCGTTATCAGAATAGGCAGAGCAATTGATTGGCTGCACGCGTTGATGCGGGTGGCCCGGCACAATAATGAAACATGAGCGAAAGGTACCGAGCCCGCATGGCCGAAGAGCAGATTCAGGGAGAACGGAAAGAACATCAAGGGGCACATTTCGAAGAGGGCACTATGCGCAAACATGCTGCTGGGGGAGCAGCCGCTAAAGGCAACGACCGTACTGCGCGTATGGGAACGGGCTCCATTCCGAAATTGGTGCTGGAATTCGCCATTCCCTCTATCGTGGGTATGTTGGTTAACGGTGCCTACAACGTAATCGACTCCATCTTCCTTGGTCAGGCCATGGGCGAGATTGGCCTTTCGGTGGCAACTGCCGCCATGCCGCTAATGACCATTTTCATGGCGTTGGGCATGCTTATCGGCAACGGTGGCAATGCGCTTGCCGCACTGCGCTTGGGTGAAGGCAACAAGCAGGCTGCCGAAAAGAGCCTTGGCAATACGGTGTGCCTTGGAATTATCATTGCGGTTGTGGTGGCGATAATCGCCTGTATCCCGCCCTGTATGGAGGCGCTCCTCTCGCTTTCCAGCGCTACGCCTGAAATCCACGATTACACCTACTCGTTTATCCAGATCGTCGCTTTTGGCGTTATCTTTCAGATCATCGGTATGGGCGTGAATAACTTCATCCGTACGGCAGGCGCGCCAAACCGCGCCTTGCTTACCATGGTTATCGGCACGTTTTCCTGCATCATTCTGAACTACCTGTTTGTGTTGGTTTTTGGATGGGGCGTTGTGGGCAGCGCGCTGGCAACCGTGCTCGGTCAGGGTGTTTCCTGCGTTTGTGTATTGTGGTACTTCCTGTTCACCAAGAACGTTGCATTTAAGCTGCACGCACGTAACTTGAAGCTCGATGCTGAAGTAGTAGGGTTCATTTTCTCTTTGGGCGCTGCCAGCTTCATCATGCAGATGGCCATGTCGGTTATCAACTTCCTTGTTAACTATCTGTTGGTGTTCTACGGTGCGCAGAGCCCCTTGGGTGCCGAAGCTGCGCTGGCGTCTATCGGCGTTGTGCAGCGTTGCGCCATGTTTACCGTGCTGCCCCTTATCGGTACCGCAGTGGCGATTCAGCCGCTGCTGGGATTCAACTACGGAGCAGGGCTTATCCCGCGTGTGCGCGAAACGGTGCGCTTCGGCATCTTGATGGCTACGGTTATCGGCACCTGCATGTGGATCATGATCATGCTGTTCTCGGGAGATATCGTAAGCTTCTTTGGCATTCGTGCTGACGGTCTGCGCGACTTTACCGCCTTTGCGCTGAAAGTCCAGCTGCTTGTGCTTCCGGTTGTCGGCTTCCAGATCGTGGTAGGCAACTACTTCCAGGCAACGGGGCAACCGATGAAATCTATCATCCTTTCCCTTACCCGTCAGGTTCTGTTCCTTATTCCTCTGTATATCGTGCTGCCCATTGTGCTGCCTATACTGGTGCCTGCACTTACCGGTTTGGACGCTCTGTATTTTGCGGTGCCGATCGCCGATGGTCTTTCCGTTGTTACCGCGGCGGCGTTCCTCGCATTCGAGATGCGCCGTTTGAAGCGTGTTGAGGCGGGAGAGGAAATGTCTCGCTTTGGCAAGGGCGCAAAGCATTCGTAGGCGTCGTTTAAATTCCATGTGGTCACGCTTATGGGCTTGGCTAGCAGCTTGCGGGCTGGTGATGGTTGTCATGCGTAGCGCCGAAGAACACGATGTAGTGCATGGTTGCCTGTAGACGAGCGGGCTGTTCGCGAGGGGGGGGCGCACGCTTGAGAGCGTTATCGTTGACTGCCCGTAAGTGGGCAGCGGGCATTATGCGTAGCACCGAAGAGCACGATGTAGGGCATGGCTGCCTGTAGACGAACGGTGGTTGTAGCTCGCAAAGCATTCGTGGGTGCTTGTATTAAATGTCCGTTAACGCTGAGCTTTAGCTCCTTGTGCCAAGTGGTCGCTAAAGCCAAACTGCATCGGAGAATCCAGTTGCATACATGCCGCAATTTTGCGGCGCATGACGTCTAACGCGAAACTACGCCGAATCGGATTGATTTGGAAAATGCCTGATTATTCACAAAAGGCAACATATCATACCTATTTGTGTATTAACGTAATTTGAAAAAGTGCGTTATACTACCCGATCATGACGTAGTATGCGTTTGTTCAAATCGAGGAAGGAATAAATAAATGTCCGAAGCAATGACGCAGCATTCCACCGCACGTGCTCGTTCCGTCGCGTTCTGCGGCCTGTCCATCGCTCTTATGGCGGTTGCGGCATGGGTTACGGTTCCCCTTGGACCGGTTCCCTTCACCTTGCAGACGCTGGCAGTAATGTTTGTGCTGTTCGCATTGCCCGCCAAGCAGGCGCTGGTCGCAATCGGCGGCTATATCGTTCTCGGTGGTTTGGGTCTTCCGGTGTTCTCTTCCTTCAAGGGTGGTTTGGCTGCACTGATGGGCCCCACGGGTGGTTTCATCGTCGGCTTCTTCGTTGCTGCTGTGGTTGCTATCGCCGTTGCTTCTCTCCTGAAGCGCACTCCCTTGTTTGCATCCGAGGAGCAGAAATCCTTCTTCGGAACTCATATTGCCGCAGGCGTTCTTGCTCGTAATGTGGTTATGGGTGTGGTGTTCCTGGCGGTTCTCTATGTGTTTGGTTGGGCGTGGCTCATGGTGGCGGGCCATCTTAGCGCTGAGGCTGCATTTGCCGCTGCGGTGGCGCCTTTCGTCTTGATTGACGCAATGAAGATGATTGCCGCTGTGCTGATTGCCCAGGCAGTAAGCGCTGTAGTCGCTCGCTAGGTTTGCAGGCGCAGCCGTCGAAGCTGTTTTGCGGCCCGTGAGGCTGGTCGTTTCGCCTGAGTACTCGGGCGTAGCTATCGATGTTGCATTGCGAATATTGGACTGAATTCGGGGAACCCAGATATCGAACCGACTTCGATTAATCCGGATATCAGACTGGCCCTGATTGGCTGTCAGGTAAGGAGGACCGCATCATGCGGCCCTCCTTTTATATGCGTAAATACTGGGTGAAGCCTGGCAAGAAACGGCCATTGTGTATTCGCGTGCACCGAAAGGCGCCTTCTTGGGCGAGATCTAGCTGCAATGCATTCCTAAGTGGCAAGTTGTGGCAATATTTCGTCGCGGTGCGTCCCCGAAGGGGCGCTACAGGGCGGGGAACGCCATCACAAATACGGCGCCGCCTTCGGGGGCGTTGAACGCGGTTACCGTGCCATCGAAACTCTCTACAATTTCCTTCACGATGGCCAGTCCGAGGCCCGCGCCTCCGCTGTTGCGTGCACGCGAGGCGTCACTGCGATAGAAGCGCTTGAACAGGAGGGAAGGATCGTCTTCGATGCCGCAACCATCGTCTTTTACGGCAACTATTGCCTGGTTGTTTACGCCGGAAAGTAAGACGCGGACATGGCCACCCTCTTCAACATGTCGAATGGCGTTATCAACCAAATTGATGATCGCCTGTTTGAGACGATCGGTGTTGCCTAGGATATCGGGGGCAGCGCCCTCTACGCTTAAGGTGACGTTCTTGTCTTGGGCGATGGGCTCAAGCATTTCGACAACTTCTTGGGCAACGGGTGCGATATCCAAGCGCTTCAAGGCCGCTGCAGGAACACCTTCTTTTGCGTGCTGCAGCGCCAAGAGCGAATTGGTGAGCTTTTTCAGGCGTTCCGACTCGCTCAGGATGATCTCGCAGAAATGCTCGCGTGTTGACTGGGGCATATCGGGGTCAAGCATCAATTCGGCATTGCCGCTGATGGCGGTGAGGGGCGTGCGGAACTCATGGGCAACATCGCTCACGAAAGAATCTTGACGATCCTGCACCTTGGAAAGCTCGTCGAGCTTTGCCTCGTAGGCGTGGTTCAACTCGCGGAAATCTTCAGACAGCTGGTCAACTTCGTACAGCGCACCTGTAGGTTCGAACACGATGCTCTTGTCGCCTTCGCGGTAGGCGCGCGTTTTCTGTGCCAATTCAGTGAGCGGTTGGGCGATGAAATGCGCAATAAGCAAGCTCAAGAAATAGCAGAGGCAGGAAACGGGGATGATAAATGCCAAGATGAAGCGCGAGCAGCCGAATGCCAGCACGGCAATGGCAGCCGTAACAGAGCTGCCGAAAATAGCCAGCAAAGCGGTGAGAAAAGAAATATTGGTAAACAGCCTCATTGAATCCCCTCGAAGCGGCAGATAGCGCATGCGCCGGTCTGCGGCCCCTTATTTCTTGAAGCGATAGCCGTATCCGCGCACCGTTTCAACGAGCTTCGGGTCGTACCCGGCTGCCTCAATCTTATCGCGAAGACGCTTGATGTGTGTGTCGACTGTTTTCGTTTCTGTGATGAATTCCCATCCCCATGCATCGTGGAGAAGATCTTCGCGGGAGACTACCTTACCGGCATTGTGCATAAGGCAGCTTAGCAGCTCGAATTCGCGCGGGGTAAGGTCGATGGGGCCCTTTTCGCCTTGGGCAACGTGCGTGTCTTCGTTCAAGGTGATGCCGCTTGCCGTTACCTCATTCGAGGGTTGCGCGTTTTCCAGGCCTTGGCTGCGACGCAGAAGGGCGCGGGTACGTGCAAGAAGCTCGCGCACGCCGAAGGGCTTTGCGAGATAGTCATCGGCTCCAAGCTCGAGTCCTACGACTTTGTTCAGTTCGCTGTCACGCGCAGAAAGGAACAAGATGGGCGTTGTCATCTTCGCGCGGATGCGGCGGCACAGTTCGTATCCGTCGATACCGGGCAGCATGATGTCTAAAATGAACAGATCGAAGTGGTCGCTTTCGATTTTCTCGAGCGCTTCTTCGCCGTTGGAAGCCACCTCGGTGAGGTAGCCTTCCTTCTGCATGGCATAGCTTACAAATTCAGTGATTGAAGGCTCATCGTCTACGATGAGTATGCGAGCGGGACTTTCCATTGCGCCACCTTCTGCGGATGCGTTAATTACGGTTACGGCTAAGGGATTGCCGTCCAAAATCGATAGTATGGTAGCATTCGCTCGTATCGCTTAAACCTGAAGGGATTGTCAGAAACATGTTACTTGCGATTGACGTGGGAAATACCCAAACCGTGCTCGGTGTATACGATGGTGAGCACTTGGTTCATATGTGGCGCGTGGCTACCAATGTAGATCACACCAGTGATGAGCTCCGAATTAAACTGCATGTTCTGATGGCTGCAGAAGGTGTTGACCCCAAGTGCATCGACGGTGCCATTTTGGCCTCGGTGGTTCCCGCCCTTACCCACAATTGGGAAAAAGCGTGCTATCGCTCGTTCTGCGTTCAGCTGCTTGTCATTTCCGCTCAAACCGTGGGGCACCTTATCAACATGGACCAGGAGAAGTTCGCCGAATTGGGAGCCGACCGCGTGGCAGATGCCGCTGCTGCGAAATGCCTGTATGGTTCGCCTGTCATTGTGGTCGATTTCGGTACTGCTACCAATATCGAGATCATCGACAAGACAGGCACGTTTGTTGGCGGCATTATTGCCCCCGGTGTCGATTCGTCTATGCGTAGTCTGCTTTCCCGTGCAGCGTTGTTGCGTTCCGTAGAATTGGAAGACCCGGGCACGGCAATCGGAACCAACACCGCCGATGCGCTCAAGGTTGGCGTGGTGTACGGCGAGGCCGCTCGTGTCGACGGCTTGGTCGAGCGCGTTTTCGATCAGTTGGGCTACGAGGCCAGGGTGGTGGCAACCGGTGGCTTGGCGCACCGCATCGCCCCCGCATCGAAGCACATCGCCGAAATCAACCTTGAACTCACTTTGCAGGGTTTGCGTATGATCTACGATGAGATCGCCCAGTAAAACCCAGTAGGACAGAGCAATAAGCCAAGAAGAGGAAGCGAACTGTTTATGCTGACGGATATCGAAATTGCGCAGGCGGCAACGCCTTGCCCCATTACCGAAATCGCTGAAAAGGCAGGTATCTCGGAAGAGTACCTCGAGTGCTACGGCAAGACCAAGGCAAAGGTTGACTACAACCTGCTCCGCAACGAAGACCATAAGCCCGGTAAGTTGGTGCTGGTCACGGCAATCAACCCCACCGCTGCCGGCGAAGGTAAAACCACCACGACGGTAGGTTTGGGCGATGCCCTTTCCCGCTTGGGCAAGAAGACGGTAATCGCTTTGCGCGAGCCCAGCCTGGGACCGGTGTTCGGCATCAAGGGCGGTGCCGCAGGTGGTGGCTATTCCCAGGTAATCCCTATGGAAGATATCAACCTGCATTTCACGGGCGACTTCCATGCCATTGGCGCGGCAAACAATCTGCTTGCTGCATTGCTCGATGCCCATATCCACAACGGCAACGAGCTTGGCATCGATGTTCGCCGCATTACGTGGAAGCGTGTTGTTGATATGAACGACCGTCAGCTGCGCAACATCGTGTGCGGCTTGGGCGGCAAAGCCAACGGCGTCCCTCGTGAAGACGGCTTCGATATTACGGTTGCTTCCGAGGTCATGGCCATCTTCTGCTTGGCAACCTCCATCACCGACCTGAAGGCGCGCTTGGGCCGCATCGTTGTTGGCTACACCCGCGACGATAAGCCCGTTACTGCCCATGACCTTCATGCTGAAGGCGCTATGGCTGCGCTTTTGAAGGATGCGCTGAAGCCCAATTTGGTTCAGACACTCGAAGGAACCCCCGCATTCGTGCACGGCGGTCCTTTCGCCAACATTGCACATGGCTGCAATTCCATCATGGCAACCAACATGGCTCTTGCTCTGGGCGACTACGCGGTAACTGAAGCCGGTTTCGGTGCCGACCTGGGAGCCGAGAAGTTCCTGGACATCAAGTGCCGTCTTGCGGGCTTGAAGCCTGATGCTGTTGTAGTGGTTGCCACGGTTCGTGCGCTGAAGAACCATGGCGGCGTTGCCAAGGCAGACCTGAATGAGGAAAACCTCGAAGCACTGGAAAAGGGTCTTCCCAACCTGCTTCAGCACGTGGAAAACATCACTCAGGTGTTTGGCCTCCCATGCGTTGTCGCCATCAACGAATTCCCCACTGATACTCAGGCAGAAATCGATCTGGTTCGCGCCAAGTGCCAGGAGCTCGGTGTCAACGTTGCCCTTTCCCAGGTTTGGGCAAAAGGCGGCGAAGGCGGCGTAGAGTTGGCTGAGGAAGTTATGCGTCTGTGCGAGCAGGAAAGCTCTCTGACCTTCACCTACGAAGATAATATGGGTCTCGCGGAAAAGATCGAGGCAGTTGCCAAGCGCATTTACCATGCAGATGGGGTAGACTTTGCTCCTGCTGCAAAGAAGGAAATCAAGCAGCTTGAAGAATTGGGCTTTGGATCTATGCCGGTTTGCATGGCGAAAACCCAGTACAGCTTCTCCGACGATGCTGCGCTGCTTGGTGCTCCGCGCAATTTCCGCATCACGGTTCGTCAGGTTAAGGTATCTGCAGGTGCTGGTTTCGTTGTTGCCCTTACCGGTAATGTCATGACCATGCCGGGCTTGGGCAAGGCTCCTGCTGCCTTCAAGATCGACGTTGATGAAACGGGCAAGATCTCTGGCTTGTTCTAGGCTGCTAGAGAATAGCTGGAAATACTAGCAAGGTATTATCGGGCTGGCGCAGGTGCGCTGGCCCGTATCGTTGTCATAGGTAATAAACGATTAGGAAACATCTTGAGCGAGTGGACATTAATTGACGAGGTTGCCGCTGGCACCCCAACCCCTGGTGGCGGTGCTGCCGCCGCATACGTGGGAGCTTTGGGGTCAGCGTTGAATTCTATGGTGGGAAACCTGACGGTTGGCAAGAAAAGCTATGTCGACGTGGAAGACCAGGTGAAGGAATGCCTATCGCAGCTTCAGCGGGTGCGCGAAGAGCTCCTTGCCTTGTCGAAGAAGGACTCTGAGGCATTTGCCCCTTTGGCGGCATGCTTTAAAATGCCCCGCGCTACCGAAGAAGAAAAGGCGCAGCGCACCAAAGCAATGCAGAAGGCGCTCATCGATGCCATCGAAGTGCCCCTGTCGATCATGAAAGCATGTGCTCGCGTTATCGATCTTTCCGATTTTATGGCTCATAATGGCTCAAAGATGGCGCTTTCCGATGTTGCCACGGGTGTTTCCTTTGCGAAAGGGGCACTAAAGGGCGCTGCCCTGAACATCTTCGTCAATGCCAAAATGCTCGAGGATCGCAAGCTTGCGAAGCGTTACACTGACGAAACAGAATGTCTCATTATTGAATGGGGCAAGCGTGCCGATGATATTTACGTATTTGTGTTGGAGGGACTCAGATAAGTATGACCCGCATTTTGAAATCGAAACCAGTCACTGATGCGATTGCCGCTGATCTTGCTCATCGTGTCGAGCGTCTGAAGATCTTGGGCATCGAACCTACGCTTGCTATCGTTCGCGTAGGGTCCCGCCCCGACGACCTGAGCTACGAGCGCACTGCTTGCAAGCGCGCAAAGGCTTTGGGTCTGACCACACGTGTGTTCGAGCTCGATGAAAAGGTTTCCCAGGAAAAACTGCTCCTGCAAATTCGCCGCATCAACGCCGATTCAAGCATTCATGGTTGCTTGGTGTTCCGCCCTCTTCCCTCTGAGATGGAAGACAAGCTTGTTTGTGATGAGCTTGCTATGGCGAAGGACATCGACGGCGTTTCCACTGCATCGCTTGGTGCGGTGTTTACCGATGCCAAGGAAGGCTTTGCTCCTAGCACCGCAGAAGCTTGCGTAAGGGCTCTCGATTTTTACGATATCCCTGTAGAGGGCAAGCACGTGGTTGTTGTTGGTCGCAGTCTTGTGGTGGGCAAACCTGTTGCCATGCTGCTGCTTCGCCGTAATGCCAGCGTGACCATCTGCCATTCCCGCACGGAAGACCTGCCCAAGATCATGCGCACGGCAGACATCGTTATTTGCGCAACGGGCCGCGCACGTGCCTTTGATGCATCGTGCTTCCGCGAAGGTCAGACGGTTTTGGACGTTGGTATCAACTTTGACAAGGACGGCAACCTGTGCGGCGATGTCGACTATGAATCGGTCGAGCCCGTTGTCGATGCCATCACCCCGGTCCCAGGCGGTCTCGGTTCTGTTACCACTTCCATCACCATGGAGCATACGGTTTCGGCTGCAGAAAAGACCATCAGGTAATTCTGCTTGTCGTTAAATGAATGCATGGGCGCCAAGGCGCCAAAGCGCTCAATGGGGTTGTTCCTCATTGAGCGCTCTTGTTGGATCCTGCTTTTCCGAAGGGAATCTTTATGTCCGGCAAATGGGTTGAAATAGCACGTACCTCTTCGGTAGAGGAAACGCAAGCTTGCGCAGCGGCACTGGCTGGCGTGCTTGATGCAGGTGCTGTTGTGACGCTCGACGGAGATCTGGGGGCGGGAAAAACGCATTTTACCCAGGGGCTGGCAGCTGCCTTGGGCGTTGCGCAGGCGGTAACAAGCCCCACCTTCAACTTGGTGGTTGAATACACCGATGGGCGTCTTCCCCTGTACCATTTTGATCTGTATCGCCTTGATTCCCCTTACCAATTGGAAGACTTGGCATTTTACGAATACGTCGAAGGCGATGGCGTTTCCTGCATCGAGTGGGCTTCGAAATTTCCCGAAGAAATGCCAGAAGATAGGCTCGAGGTGTATCTTGCCGTCGAGGGCGAAAACGTTCGGGTAATTCGGGCATGTGCCCACGGATCGGCAGAATCAATGCTTCAGAGTTGGCGGGCTGCGTTGGCTTAGCTTTTTGCCAGGCGCGTTCTTTTCGGAAGGATTGCGCCTGGTTTTTCTGTTTTCAGTGGCATGCGCTAGGATAGCTAGCGAAAGAAAACAGGCATTAAACGTCGCTTGCCCATCCCGTGCCGCCCCCCCCGTTGCTTTTACGGAGATGGCATCGGCGGCCGCAATACAATAAGAACAGGATTCGCATGAACAACTACGTAGTTGCTTTCGACACGGCAAATGAAATGATTTCCTTGGGAATAGGTCTTCTCGATCGTGCCAAGAAAACCATTGACTGCATCGCCTCGCGCGAGGTTGGTGCGTTTCGCGCATCGAACGTTAAGCTTTTGCCTGAAATCGATGCCTTGTTGGCGGATGCGGGCATTTCGCGCGGTGAAGTTGCGTGCGTAGTGTGCGGCCGTGGCCCCGGCTCGTTTACCGGCGTGCGCATCTGTCTTGCCAGCGCCAAGGGCATTGCCATTGGTTTGGGCGTGCCGCTGTTCGGCGTTTCCACCTCAGACGCTCAGGCATGGCAGCAGCGGGCTAACGGGGTGCGCGGCTCAGTGGTGGTACTGGGCGATGCGATGCGCAAAGAAGTCTATCCCGTTCGCTATCACGTAACCGACAGCGGTATCGAGCGCCTGAATTCCGATACCGTTATGAAGGCGGCGTCCTTGCCCGAGTGGCTGGGAAGCGGAAGCGATCAGCGCATCGTGGGTGATGCGCTGAAGAAATACTCCGCTCTGTGCGAAGGCCACGGCAACATTGCGGGCGAAGAAGAGCGCTACCCAACAGGCGCCGGCCTTCTTCTTGCGGCGCAGGAGGCTTGGGCGGAGGGGACGTTCGATCCCGACGGTGGTGTGTTGGGCGACCCTTGCACGCTTCTTCCCGTGTACACGCGCCTTTCCGACGCTGAAGAGCATGAGCGCATTAAATTTGCCAAGCAGGATGCCGAAGCCAACGCCGTTGAGGCGAAGGACCTTGAGTCGGGTGTGCAGGGCGGATCGGTGATTCGCTATCAGCCGCTCGAAGCGGCATGGGTGCCTGCGGTTGCCGCCATGGAGTCGCAGGTTATGGGTACGGATGCCTGGAGCGAGGCACAGGTGCTCGACGAGCTGCCTCGTCCCGACCGCACGTGGTGGGCGGCGTTTGAGGTTGCTGATACGCGTAAGCGCACGGTGAACGTTGGCGAAGCGAAGCTGGTGGGTTATGCCGGTGGCTGGATAAACGATGGTCAGGTGCAGTTGCTGAAGGTGGCGTCCGATCCGGCTTATAGGCGTCAGGGCATTGCGCAAGAGCTTTTGGCACGCATTGCCCTTGATGCACGTGATTTGGGTGCAAAGGAAATGACCCTTGAAGTCCGTGCGTCGAATACGGGTGCGCATGCCTTCTATGAGCGTTTGGGCTTGAAGAATATCGGTATTCGCCCGCGTTATTATTCCGATGGGGAAAACGCTTGCATCTATGAAGGCCCGCTTCCTCTTTCCGAGCACGACGTTGCCGGTATGGAGTTGCGCTTGAATGCTGCAGCTGCACACGCGGGCGAAGCTGCAGGAGACTGTGTGCCGCTTGAGGGCAAGCTCATCTTGGCTATCGAGTCTTCGTGCGACGAAACCGCCGCAGCGCTTATCGACGAAGCGGGAACCATTGTCGCTGATGTGGTTGCTTCTCAGATCGATTTTCACTCCCGTTTCGGTGGGGTAGTGCCCGAAATTGCCAGCCGTAAGCATATTGAGGCTATCGGTGGGGTGGTGATCGAGTGCTTGGCCCAAGCGCGCGAGCGCACAGGCAAGGCCGATCTTTCTTGGAACGATTTGGCTGCTGTTTCGGTGACCTATGCGCCTGGTTTGGTTGGCGCCCTGGTTGTGGGCGCGGCATTCGCAAAGGGTTTGGCCTGGGCTTGCGATGTGCCGCTTATCGGCGTGAACCACCTGGAGGGCCACTTGTATGCGAACAAGATCGCCTGCCCCGATATCAAGCCGCCTATGGTGGTTTCGCTCGTTTCGGGTGGTCACACCATGTTGGTGCATGTAAAAGACTGGGGCAGCTATGAAACTATGGGTTCAACGCTCGACGATGCGGTAGGAGAGGCCTTCGACAAGGTGGCAAAGGCAATGGGGCTGGGGTATCCTGGCGGCCCGCTCATTTCTGCTTTAGCTGAAAAGGGCAACCCTAAGGCTGTTCGTTTCCCCCGTGCGCTGATGCATTCGGGCGATTTGCAGTTCTCGCTTTCAGGCTTGAAGACCTCGGTTATGACTTACTTGCAGAAAGAACAGCAGGCAGGCCGTGAAATCAATCAGGCTGATGTGGCGGCAAGCTTTCAGGCTGCAGTTATCGACGTCCAGGTGGCCAAGGCTCGCACGGCGCTTCGCCAGACGGGTGCAAAAGAGTTCTGCCTGGGCGGTGGCGTTGCTGCCAACCCTGAGCTGCGTCACGCCTATGAGGCCATGTGCCATCAAATAGGCGTTCGCCTTACCATGCCTCCGCTTTCCGCCTGCACGGACAATGCTGCCATGATCGCCCTGGTGGCGCTCGATCGTTATAAGCAGGGCAAGTTTTTTGGCTTGGATTGCGACGTGAAAGCCCACGCCCCGCTCGACGAGGCGTATTAGGCCTTGCTTCTCGGGTCCTGGTTGGCGGGACATGTTAGTCGGGGCTTGGGATCGTTTATCGCATAGTGCTAGGAATCGCTCATGGCATAGGCGCCCTGGAGAGGGTACCCGTCGCATACGGGGCGCAACGTGTTCGCAGCCTCGGTGCCCTCTTCGGTATAATCGATCGCGAAAACACGCGTAAAGGAGATTGGTATGAAGCGCTCTATCGATGTAATTGAACATGCTGGCGAAATCATGAAGAAGGTCAACGATGCCGTCTTGCTCACCACCAAGAAAGACGGTCAGGTTAACGCCATGACCATCAGCTGGGGCGGTATGGCCATTGAGTGGGGAAAGCCCCTGTTCATTACCTATGTGCGCGAAAGCCGTTTCACCAAGGAATTCTTGGATGCCACGGGTGAGTTCACGGTGAACCTGCCCATGGGCGAGTTCGACAAGAAGATCACTGCGGTATGCGGCGCAAAGTCGGGTCGCGATATGGACAAGGTTGCCGAGCTGGGGCTCACGCTGGAAGATCCCGAAGAGGTTAATGTGCCGGGCATTCGCGAGCTTCCCCTTACGTTGGAGTGCCGCGTCCTGTTCAAGCAGGAACAGGATCTTGCCAATCTTGATGCCGCGGATGCGGAAAAGTGGTATCCCGTCGATGAAATGTTGGGCGGTCCCAATAAGCACACGGCCTATTACGCCGAAATCGTGGCGGCCTACGTTATCGAGTAGTTCTGGCTACAGTGCACTATGCGCAGGGGCACCTGCCAGCCTATTTCGCCACGCCCCGATGTACTAAAATATGAGTATGGACGCGCACCCTGGTTAAGAACCGAGGCCCGCGTCCATTTTTTAGTGCCTTAACCGTCCCGTCACCATGTATGACGTGTATGTACAGCGAACCATGCCAGGGGCGCTTGCCCGCTATTCCTTGTACGCGATATGAACAGCGGCAACGCCAAACGTTACATTGGTGTATTCGACACGGGAAAAGCCCGCATTCTTCAGCATGCGTGTGAAGCCCTTTTGATCGGGAAACGCCTTGATCGACTTCGCCAGGTACACAAAGCCCGAAGCATCGCCTGTGACGATCTTTCCCCAGGTGGGAATACCCCAACGCAAATACAGGTTGTAGCCCAAGCGCATAAGAGGATTGGGCGGGGTTGAGAATTCCAACACGCACAGCGCGCCGCCCGGCTTCAGCACGCGATACATCTCAGAAAGCGCACGTTCGCGTTCGGGCATGTTGCGAATGCCGTACGACATGGTGATTATGTCGAAAGACCCGTCTTCGTAGGGAATGTCTTGCCCGTCAACCACGGCAAGCTCAACGGGAACGCCGTTTGCCTCGCCTGCATCGAGTCGGCTCTGGGCTACTTCGAGCATGGCGGGCGTGTAATCGGAGAGGATGATGTGCTTGGGCTGCTTCCGTTCGCAGGCCGTAAACGTCACATCGCCCGTGCCGCCGGCAATATCCAGCATCAGCGTTTCGCTGGTAATGGGCGATTTATCGATAAGTGTGCGCAGCCAGCTGCGGTATTGGCCGAAACTGGAGAGCTTGTTGAAACGTTCGTACTTCCAAGCAATATCAGTGAAGATTTTCTTCACGCGAGCAGAAGAAATCTCAGCAGGGGCCTCCTGACCCGTGGCGGTGTCGATGGAGTGGTCTGCTTTCTTTTCGGGCGTTTGAGGGGTGTTGCTCATGCGCTATCGCGTCCTTAAGTACGAGTATTGCCGTCTGCGTTAGCTGATTATAGACAAGAACGGCACGCTTGCGTATCTGGCTCGTTAGGGGTCTGTGAAAAACGGCAAGATATAAACGCCGCAATGCTATCATTGCAAAGAATTACTCTATCGGGAGGATGCGCATGCTACTGATCGCTGAATACGTTGTTCCGGTTTCATCCGAGCCCATCGAGCACGGTGCGGTTTTCATTAAAGACGGTGCTATCGCCGACATCGGCGATGCAGAAATGATGCGCTTGCGTTACCCCAACGAAGAGGTAAAAGACTTCGGCATGGCTGCGCTTACCCCGGGTTTTATCGACCTGCATGCACGCATGGAAGACGCTGTGTTCCGCGGTTTGGTGCACGACCTGCCCTTTGTTCAGTGGCGCAAGGAAATCGCTGCGTTGCGTAAGCACATTTCCTATGCAGAGGCGTTTGACTCTGCGTTCCTGGGCGGCCTTGAGGCGCTTTCCTCGGGCGTTACCACTGTGGCGGACATCACATCTACGGGTGCTTGCGTTTCAGCTGCTCAGAAGCTTGGTTTGCGCGGTATGTTCTATCGCGAGGCAGGAGCAATCGACAAGCGCTTGGTTAACTACGCCATCAAGAAGGCTGATAGCGACTTGGAAAAGTGGTCGCAGGCCATCGACCCCGACCGCATCACCCTGGGCGTTGCGCCAGATCCGGTGTACGAATGCCATCCCGAGCTGTATCGCAGTGTGGTGAAGTACGCCTCCGATAACGGCGACCTGCCTATCGCAATGGATTTGGCGGGCAGCAGCGAAGAGTACCGCTTCGTGAAGTACGGCGCCCCCTCTGGCCTGGACGAAGATCTGGGAATGCAGGGTTTCATGGAAATTCCGCCATGGCTTCCCACTTCTGCAACTCCTGTCAACTATGTGTTGAACTGGGGCTTGTTCGATGCAAAGAACGTGATGATCGTCTATGGCGTACGCGTAAACGACGAAGACATCAGGCATTTGAAGGAATACGACGTTGCCGTATGCGCATGCCCCAGCTTGAATGCTCAGTTGGGCATGGGCGTTGCTCCTGTGAGTGAGTACCTGCGCTCTGGCATGCGTGTGGGCCTGGGCACTGGCGCTCCGGCTTCTATCGATACGATGGATATCTTTAGCGAAATGCGCATGGAATTGCTCATTCAGCGTGCTGTTACCGGCGAATTCCTTGATTCCCGCACGCTTATGGAAATGGGCACTTTGCGTGCCGCCCAGGCACTGCGCATTGACGACAAGGTTGGTTCTCTTGAGGTTGGCAAACGTGCCGACATCGTTGCGGTCGATCTGTCCGGTTCACACTCTACCCCCACGTCAGACCCTGTTTCTGCCCTTTTGGGCTCAGTGGGCAACGGCGATGTATCCATGACCATGGTTGACGGCAAGGTCCTCTACGAACGTGGACGCTTGCACGTTGCTGGTGAAGTGGCAAAGAACATCGCGCACGTTCTTGAGATTCGCGGTCGCCTCCGCTCTTAATGCCTATTGGCACCAGTAAGCCCCTCTTGTCGAAAAGAGGGGCTTGTTTTGCGTACCGTGCGTTAAGGTGACCACACGCATACGGAAAGAGATTCAATGGCTAACGGTAAAAAGCAGAAGATGACGGCAAAGCAGCTGAAGGAGCGCGAGGAGCGTGCCCTCGAGCGCCAGCGTCTTGCCGAAGAAAAAAAGAAGCGCGAAGAGCTTCTCAAGCGCATATTCGTTATTGCGGTGTGCGTGATTTTGATCTTGGCCCTCTCTCTTCCCACCATGGGCCTTATGTTCCTTGGCGGAAACCAATAAAGGCTCCAAGCGGCAAAACCACTAAGCGCTGCCCGTCGTTGTGCGGCTTGGTAGCGCTGAAGAGATAAGGAAGTACCAGTTGTTCGGCATTGGCGGATTTGAGCTATTCATAATCCTGCTGTTCGCGTTCTTGATTTTTGGCCCCGACAAGTTGCCCGAAATGGCAAAAACGTTGGGTGTTGCGCTCAACAAATTCAAGCAGGCGCAGGAAGAAATGAAGGCGGTTATCAACGACGAGGTTTTGGATCCCGATGCAGGCAAAAAGGCCGCGTCTGGTTCTGGCTCGAAGCCGGCACCGCATGCAACCAAGGAATCGTTTGCTGAGCGCAAGGCTCGCTACGACAAAGAGCGTGCCGAGCGATTGAAGCGCCAGCAGATCGACGCCAACCGCGCCGCCATGAAGGCGGAGGCGGCGAAAAAAGCCGAAGAGCTCGAAAAAGCTGCGGAAGGCAAGTCCGAAAAGACCGCGGCGAAGTCGTCCGATCATACGGAACCTGCATCCAAACCCACGCCCTCGGCAAAGTCCGCGCCGGCGCTTACTCCCGACGAGTTATTCGGCACCAAGCCGGTGAAGCCCGCTCCTCGTGCTGCGCAAAAGGAAGCAGCGGCAACGGAAGGGGGCGAATAGCGTATGGCAATCGGACCGGCGCGCATGTCGCTCATGGAGCATTTAGGCGAATTGCGCATGCGTCTTGTGCGCGTAATTGTTTGCCTCATTGCGGCAACCTGCGTTTTCTATCTTTCCACGGGTACCGTAGTTCAATTCTTGCTGGCTCCCGTGGCCGAGTTCATGCCCACCGATGGCAACGGCGACGTGATGCTCAATGTCTTGGGCGCATTCGATGCCTTTTCGGTGCGCATTACCGTGGCATTGTGGACCGCCGTAGTTGCAACTGCCCCCATCACGCTGTGGCAGATTCTGGCATTTTTCCTGCCAGCGTTGAAACCACGTGAGCGTAAGTGGTTTCTGCCTACGTTTATCGCCGCTCTGGCCCTGTTCATCATCGGCACGGTATTTTGCTACTGCATTATCCTGAACCCCGCCTTCCAATGGCTTACCGACCAGGCTTCGGGTTTTGCGACCATTCTTCCCGAAGCTGGCCAGTGGGTAGACATCATTATCAAGTTCGAGTTGGGCTTCGGCATTGGCTTTGAGATGCCTCTTGTGGTGTTCTACCTAGTAATGTTCGGTGTAGTGCCCTATAAGAAATTGCGCGCAAGCTGGCGCGCTGTGTACATCGGCCTGCTGGTGTTCTCTGCAGCGGTAACGCCCGATGCGTCTCCTGTAACCATGGGCCTCATGTTCGCCGCGATGGTGGTTCTGTACGAGATCAGTCTGCTTGCCGCACGCGTTGGCCTCAGCCACCGCATCAAACGCAAGGAAGAAGCGGAAAAGGCTGAAGAGCTTGAAGCTCAGGAGGCTCGTGCTGAACTTAAGGATCTGAAGCAGCGCTATCGCGAGCATCTGTGGGGCGAAGAAGAAAGCGAAGGCAAGTAGCCATGCATGAGCTAGGCATTATGACGGGCGTTATGGAGTCGGTCGAGGAAGCGGCTCGCAACGCTGGCGCCACCAAGGTTTTGGAAATTGACCTTTCTGTGGGCGTTATGACCGAAGCCGTGGAAGATGCCCTTCGTTTCGCCTTCGAGGCGCTTTCGGAAGGCACCATGTGCGAAGGTGCCGACTTCAAAATCAATATGATTCAGCCGGTAAGCGTTTGCTTGGAGTGTGGAAACGAATTCGAACACGACCGCTACCACGTAACGTGCCCCCAGTGCGAAAGTGGATTCACACAGCTTATTGCTGGCAAAGAAATGCAGATCGACTCAATCGAGGTTGATATACCCGATGAAAATGATTCCGTCGAGGAGTCGTAGCTTCAATCAAACGAGCACTAGCAAACTGGCGCCGGTGCGATGCTTTACCATTCAGTAGGTAACTCCCCAAAGAACATGGAGGCAACCAATGCAGATCGACATGAAACAACCCATCCTTGATAAGAACGACAAGCTTGCAAAGAGCAATCGTGAGCTGTTCGCCGAAAAGAAGGTGTTCGTGCTCGATCTTTTGGCATCGCCTGGCTCCGGCAAAACCTCAACCATCCTTGCCACTATCGAGGCATTGCGCGATGAATTCAACATTGCGGTTATCGAAGGGGACATTGCTTCTTCGGTTGACTCTGAGAAGATCAAAGCCCAGGGCATTGCCGCTGTGCAGATCAACACGGGTGGGGCATGCCACCTGGAAAGCGACATGATCCGCCGTGCGGTTGATGTGCTCGATTTGGACAAGCTCGACCTTATCATTATCGAGAACGTAGGTAATTTGGTATGCCCAACCGATTTTGATTTGGGCGAAAACATGAAGGCGATGATCCTTTCGGTGCCCGAAGGTGACGACAAGCCGTTGAAGTACCCAGGCGTTTTCCAGGCTGCTTCCGCCATCGTGTTGAACAAGGTTGACACCTTGCCCGTGTTCACGTTCGACAAGGACCTGTTCTACAGCCATATCGCCAACCTGAACCCCCAGGCACCCATTTTCCCCATTTCCGCCACGAGTGGCGATGGCGTGGAAGAGTGGGCCAACTGGCTGGCTGAAAAGATCCGCGCTCTGTAAACCTTGCATGCTCAGTTTTCTTTTTCTGGGCCTAAGCCGACGCATCCGAACAGCGCAAGCCGCCCTCTATGTTGCAGCAAATCGCATCCTCCTATATGAGGGTGCGATTTGCTGCAACGTGGGGGCGGCTTTTCTTTTGCCTTTTTTAAGAGAGCTGCCAACCGGTTGATGCTTGAAATTGCCTTCTGCTCTACGGTCGACGGGGGTCGATGGTGCAGGTGCCCTGATTTGCCCTATACGAAATGAGCTGATCTCGTGCGGTTCGGCATATTCGGTGTTTCGCGGCAAAAAACCGCGTGGATGTTACTGATCTTTGGGAATTCGTCCCACAAAAAACGACAGCGCACATTGAGCTGTGGCGAGGGCTGCCATAAATACCAAGGGTGCTTCGAACCCCTGCGTTGTTTCCGTAAGTGCGCCAAATACAAAGGGTCCGCATGCGGCAAGAAGATAGCCAAGCGATTGGGCAAAACCCGAAAGGGCTACTGTTTCGGCGTGGGTTCTTCCGCGCAGAGAGATAAGGGTGAGCGCCACTACCAGCGAAGCCCCTTGCCCTATTCCCCCAAAAATACTCCAGAGAAGGGAAAGATGCGGGTTCAGGAGCCATCCCAATGCGGCGACTAGCAGCGGCGCACTTGCCAGCAGCCCTGCGCGTACTTGATTGCCGCGAAGGTACATGAAGCGTGGGATTAGAAGACCCGATACGATGCCGAGTGCCTGAAATATAAAGAGGTGCACACCTGCCTCGCCGGAGGAAAAACCTGCAGCTCCAGCGATGCTAGGAAGCCAATTGCAGAAGGTGTAGAACGCTGCAGATTGAAGCCCCATGAAGAGCGTGACAAGCCAGGTCGATGGTCTTTTCAGTAACGCGCGAAGTGGAGATTTTGCCTGTGCGTTTTCTCTGATGGGGCGAATGGTCTTCGTGCTTTTGGGCATTCGCTCTAGGTGCGTTTTGCCAGCGCTGTCCTTTTCGCCAGCCTGATTGCTTTCAATGTCCCGAGCGAGTTTTGTGCGCAGCAGCCACAGGAATGCTGCAAGAAGTGCGGGAATTGCCCAGAACGCCAATGCAGGTTGCCAGCCTCCGAGGGCATCGGCGGCTGCCGAGGCGGTTAGGCCGGCAAGTGCTGAGCCTGCAGTAACGCAGGCGGAATAGGCCCCGGTTGCAAAAGATACGTTATCGATGAAGTCGCGCTTAACGATGGCGGGTGCCAGCACGTTGCCTACGGCAATGGATGCGCCAATCACCAGGGTGCCTAGCCATACCATGCTTTCGCTTGAGAGCGAGCGCACTATGCATCCACCGGCAAGGGCGATAAGTGCCCAGAGCAGCACCTTGTTGCTGTCGAGTTTTGCGGTCAGTGCACCGACAATCATGCTGAACAGCGCAAAGGCAAGAAGGGGCAGGGAGCCAAGCAGCCCCTGTAGCGATTCGCCCCAGCCGAATGTGGTTCCGATGCTGGAGAGCAAGGGACCCACTGCAACGATGGCGGGACGCAGATTCAACGCAACCAAGAAAATTACGCAGCTTGCTAACAAGAGTGCGGCTTTGCGCTGTTCCGGCGTTTGGGCTTTTGGTTGGTCCATGCTTCGCTTGCAGCCTTCCTGGTTTTGCTTCTATTTCTTGCTTGTCTATTATGCGCTGCCATTTTGCTTTTCAGGCTAAATGCCGGAATCGGCTCTGGTAGTTGTCCTTCTTTGCATCACTTCTTTTTTTGCAATTGCCCCGAAGTGTTGCCCTCGGCGTCCATTTCGCTGTCTCCCTCGCAATTTTTACACGCCCTATAACGACGGGGCCTGCCCCTGTCGCACGTATTCCCGTTGTTATGGAGGCAAAAATGAAGTACCCAACTGAGGGCATCTCTCCTCGCCAAGCTGCAGCTTCCGCTTGTCGCGCAGAAGAATGGTTTGTGCTTGCTGTTCAACAGTTGAACAGCTTTTGTAGAGACGGGGAGGTGAGAGAACCTGAAATGTCAAAAGCAGAATGGAAGATTTCCCAGGTTGAAAAGCTTATTGGACTATCGAGGCGCGATATCCAAAGAGCGTGCTACAAAGGGCGCGGTGGCGTTGCCATCTTGCAGCCAAAGGATAGCTCGTGGGGAAGGCGTAACTACAGCCTTGAAGATGTTGCGACTTTGTTTGTGGTGAAGTGCCATAAAGAGCGTGGCCTGAGCCTGGTTGAAATCAAGAGGGTGTTCGAACGCTCCGAAGCGAGCGAAGGCGGTTGCGCGATGCTCGAAGACCAGGTATCTCTCATGCTCGATCGGCGCGATGAACTGGAGCGGCAAATTGCCTGCGGAAGGTTACTGGCGGCTGCGACGAAAGGCAGGACGCCGCTGCGCAAGCTGGTTCGCTCGTATGTGATGAAAGCTGTTGTTGATGCTGCAAGCGTTCAGGAGCAATCTGGCGCCAACGTGTATTTTGCTCTGCTGCAGCGATGCGTACTGATAAGCGCAGGTGAAGTTGACGAGCTTGAAAAGAGCATTAGGAAATGGCTAGACAAAGGAGAAAGGCCCGATGCGGAATGTGTGCAGGGCTTTCTTCGCAAAGAATTCGAACGCACTGCCCGGCTTGTTGGAGAGTCAACGCAGATTGGCGTGGCGAGGGCGCTCGGCGAAGTGCTCGATTCGCCCAGTATGGAACCAACCCTTGAACTGTGGCTTGGTCCGGGATCCTACGAATTTATAGACGAAGCGTTAAACGTGGCACTAGCAGCGAAAGCCTAGCTCGGGCCGCGAGGAAAGGCCGCAGGCGGAATGTGCCTGCGGCAACGAAAAGAAGGAGAAAGAAGATGAAGAAAATAAAGTGGTTGGCGATTATTGTTGCAGCGTGTGCTCTGGCATTATGCCTGGTAGGGTGCAGCGGATCTAGTCAAGACGCCCAACAGCAAGAAGCCAAGGACAACGGTTTGTCGGCAGCAAAAACAACGGACGGAATCATTGAGGACATTCAAAACGATTTTAAGACAACTAAGGAAGGCATCCTGAGTGAAGAGTCGAAGGCTAAAGAGGCTGCGGGCGACTCATTTGATAGCTATGTTGCTGGAAAGGCAGCGATAACTGATTGGTACGCTTCGACGCAGGATGCTTCAGAAAAGTTGTTCGAACGGACTAATCAGAACGCTGTGAACTACTACAAGCTCGTTGCCTCACAGGGAAAGAGCAAAGACTACAGCGAGCTTAAAAATGAAATGACAAAGTTCTATCGAGCTGTTTACGAAGACGAGATGACGGACTTCTATCGTGGTATTTATCAGGACGCAATGTCCGACATGTATGACACTTACTATGCTGGCGTGCTGCAGTCTTCATCGGGAAAGGTCGCTTATAAGACGCTCTCTGATGAATGCACAGAGTTCTATCGCGCCTATTCTGATGCGCAGTCTGACCTGTACCGAAGCTACTCCGATGCTCAATCTGATTTGTATCGCGACTATTCTGATGTGCTGTCTGCGTTCTACAACAAGGAATATGACGTAGATAAGACGCTGGGCAACAAGTAAACACAGCGAAAAAGAATTGCTATCAGGGTCTATCGTCTCCTTAATGGGAGGCGGTAGGCTTGTATTTTGTGCCGAAAGGATCATGCCTGACTAAGAGGGGGATTGAGATGAGTGAGAAAAATGGTGTCGAAGGCGAATGTGAAGATGATGAATTGCGAAAAGAGGCCGAAGGGGCAGTAGGTGCAATCGAACTCCCTGATATCGGGAGCGCTACAAATGAAGAACTGGAAGAATTCGTTACCAAGGTTTTAAGGTGCGTTGCATCGCTGAAATCGGTAAAAATTGACAGAGCTCATTTTCTTCGTTCTGAGCTAAAACGTCGTTGTCCTGAGATTAATGCGGAGCTTGCGATTGAAAAGACCCCTATCGAGGCAGGGATTTCCCCTCAGGAACTAGACAGAATTGCGGCAGAGGTTATCGATTTTGAGACGAAGAAATGCTCTGCATTGTCTTTCCTTGCAGGCTTGCCTGGTGGTGTTGCCATTGCGGGTTCTATAACCGCTGATGCCGCTCAGTATTTTGCGCATGTTATGAGGATAGAGCAAAAACTTGCATATCTCTATGGGTGGCAGTCTTTCCTGGATAAAGAAAACGAGGTTGACGATGAAACCGTGGGGTTGCTGATTGCTTTTCTAGGCGTAGTTCTTAATGTGACGGGCGTTGCTGGAACGATAACGAAAATTACTGCAGGTGTTGCGGTGGATGGTGTTGCAGCGGCAATCAAAAAACAGACATTAACCAAGCTTCCTTGGTGGAAGCCTGCTAAACAGGTTATTAAAGTGCTCACGCAAAAGACCATGACCAAAGAAGTTTTTGCTAATGCAGTGGCAAAGAAGGCGGTTCCTGTGGCTGGGGCATTTATTTCAGGCGGTCTCACGTATGCTTCATTCAAGCCAGGTGCCGAGCGCCTGCGCAAGCACCTCAGGTCCCTCCCTGTTTCGGGAATTGACAAGTCTGAGGTCGACGGGGCAACAAAAAATGTTGTTGATGAGGCGGTCGAAAACGCTTCGAAGGCGGTTTGTTCGGCAGGGGCTGCGGCAGTTTCTGCGGGCGAGCAGGCTGGTAAAGCTTTGGCTGACGGCGTGGCAGCTGTTGGCGGCGTTGTTGGAAAGGGCGCCCAAGCGGCTGGGGGTGTCCTCGAAGAAGGCGCCAAGGTTGCAGGCGGAGCGCTTGAAGGCGGTTTGCGCGTGGCTGGTAAAGGACTCGGTGATGCCGCAAAGGGAATCGGTGGCTTCTTCGGTTCTATCGGAAAGAAATAACCATGCCAGGCTTTGATCCGTTCGCATTTGTCGGCGACGTCGCTAAAGGCGTTGGTGATGTTGCCAAAGGTGTTGGCGACATTGCGAACAATGCTGCAAAGATTGCCGCTGGAGCCGTTGATGGCGCCATAAAGGCGATGGCCCCCGAAGGCAATGAGGGAGAGCAAAAGTCCCTCGAAGATCACCATGAAGAGCCTCGCCCCATTCCCGAGCCGCAGTACCGAGATTGCGAAATCGACGCATTCTACGTTGAAAAGCGCTACGTCGCTGTAAGGCAAATAACGGTTGGCGCCAACGGGGAACCCCTGGAGGGCTACCGGCATTACCTTCGCTTGTCGCGTCATGGCGTCGAACGCGTCCAAACAGCGGACCTGTTCGCTAAGCCCATGGAACGTATTCGTGTGCGCAACTGCACTCTATTCAAGAACGGTGAAGCCGCGGGTGAAGATGCTTTGAAGAAAGGCGCGTTTTTTGGCTCTGTTGCAACGCTGTTTTCGTTCCATCCTTTGGCGATTGGCTTTTTGGCTGCAATAACGGCTCAGGGCAACAAGGATCTTTGGGCATTGGATATCCTCGACTACGACGAAAAGGAATGGCTTTTCATGGTGGAGTCAAGAGAAGAGGGCGAAGACCTTCTGAAGTTTTTGGATCGCTACTATATGACCTAGCTGCCTATTTGCGGCTCTGGCTTTTGGCGGCAGTAAGATGCCTGAATTGCAAGAGGGCTGCTATAAACTAAAAAGCGAGCATGTTGGTGCTCGCTTTTTTTCGTGTATGCAAGGGGGCTTGGTATGGGGAGTTTTAGGGAAATTGATCCAACGCAGTTCGCGCGCTATTTTCTGGATGTTCCGTATGCCGACGAGGATCCTCGTCAGGTGATGGATATCTGGCTTCCGAATGAAGGGGAGGGACCGTTTCCGCTTATTGTGTTCGTGCACGGCGGCGGATGGGTTTCGGGCAACAAGCGCGAAAACACCATGCCGGGAGTATTCAAATTCCCTTCGCAGGGATATGCCGTTGCCTGCGTTGAATATCGCCTGGTGCCCGATGTTCACTGGCCTGAACCACTTGAGGATGTTCGCGCGGCAATTCGCTATTTGCGTGCGCATGCGGCCGAATACAATCTGGATGCTGAAAACATCGCCATTATGGGCAATTCCGCAGGTGGGCACCTTGCCTGCATGGTAGCGGCGCTTGCCGGTCGCCCTGTGATGAATGGGCGCCGTTACGGTAATCTCGATCAATCCGATGCCGTGCAGTGCTTGGTAGCGGTATATCCGCCTACTGATATGTACCAGATGGACCTGTGCGACCGTACTACCGCCGAAGACCAGGCTGCCGCAACTGACGGCAACACTGTGCGCGGCGATACGGGTGAAAAGGGCATGGGCAAGATGCACAACCAGCTTATGGGCGTAAGCTGCATGGACAACCCGGAAATTGCAGCAACTGCCAGCCCTATTAAGTTCGTGAATGAGGATTTCCCGCCAGCGTATTTCCTCCAAGGGGTGCAGGATCGCATCATCCCCTATACGCAATCGGTTTCTATGGTGCGCATGATCAACGAAAAATGCGGAGAAGGGCATGCTGAACTCAAGCTCTTCCCGAATGCCGATCATGGTGCTGCGGAAATGAAAACGGACGATGAGATTAACGTCATCCTTGATTTCATAGATCGCCATATTTGGGAAGGCGAACATGCCCGCACTCCGCTTCCGAAGGAAATAGCGCTGCTGTAGAGAGATGCTTCTGCTTCGGTCGTTTGCGAGATGGCGGTTGGGGCAATACCCGCTTTTGTCGAAACTGGTTTTGCGTGGTGCAGCGTGAGAAGCCGGCATTGTCATCAGGCTCCTACACAAGCACTCCGACCCTTTGAGTGCCAAGAAATTTGGCAACAAGGCGGTAACGAAACGGTGCAACCTTTGTAATTTCGTGTGAAAAACTACCTGAAATTTACCCATAGGATTCTCGAAACACCAGGTCAAAGGCTCATATATCGATTGAAAGAGCTTTTTGAATATCTAAGTGCCATACACTCAAGTTTTCTTCACGGATGGTTGCATTCTTAGGTCAACTTGCTAGTATATATACCCGTTAGCACTCCTAAATGCTGAGTGCTAAACCATGGTAACAACCGCGCTTGCAACTAGGCGCGAATTAAATGGCGAAAGGAAGCACGCTATGAATCTTAAGCCGCTCGGTGATCGCATCATCGTCAAGCAGGACGAGGCTCAGGAAACCACCGCAGGTGGCCTGTACATCGCTGCAGAGTCCAAGGAAAAGCCCCAGTCTGGTGTTGTTCTGGCTGTAGGCGAAGGCAAGGTCAACAACGAAGGCGAGCACCTTCCCATGCCTGTTAAGGCTGGCGACCATGTTCTGTACGGCAAGTACGGCGGAACCGAAGTTGACGTTGAAGGCGAAAAGGTTCTGATCCTTCGCGCAGACGACATTTACGCTGTTTACGCAGAGTAAGTAGATTCTGGTTTGCCGCATAACTCGGAGCGGCAAGCGCAAGCGCTTTTTTGCGCTTCATTCGGTACTACTTCATTTGAAAGGAATTTCAATATGGCTAAGGAAATTAAGTTTGAGGCCGATGCCCGCGCAGGCATGGCCCAGGGTGTAAAGAAGCTCGCAGACGCCGTAAAGGTAACCCTTGGACCTAAGGGTCGCTACGTTGCCCTCGAGCGCTCTTTCGGCGCACCGCTGGTAACCAACGACGGCGTTACCGTTGCTCGCGAAGTTGAGCTCGAAGATCCCGTGGAAAACATGGGCGCTCAACTGGTAAAGGAAGCCGCTGTTAAGACCAACGACGTTGCTGGTGACGGCACCACTACCGCAACCCTCCTTGCTGACGTTATCGTAAGCGAGGGCCTGCGCAACGTAACTGCTGGTGCTGACGCTCTTGGCATTCGCCGCGGCATCGATAAGGCAACTGAAGCTGTTGTTGCTGCTATTAAGAACGATGCAACCGAAATCTCCACCAAGGAGCAGATTGCAAACGTTGGTACCATTTCTGCCGGTGACGCAGTAATCGGCGAAAAGATCGCTGAGGCAATGGACGAAGTTGGCAAAGACGGCGCTATTTCCGTTGAGGACAGCCAGACTTTCGGCATCGACATCGATGTTGTTCAGGGCATGCAGTACGATCGCGGTTACATTTCTCCTTACATGGCAACCGACTCCGAGCGCATGGAAGCCGTTCTGAACGATCCTTACATCCTGCTCACCGACCTTAAGGTTACCTCCATCCAGGATATGGTTCCCCTGCTGGAAGGCATCATGAAGGCAGGCCGTCCGCTGCTCATCGTTGCAGAAGACGTTGAGGGCGAAGCACTGGGTACCCTGCTGCTGAACAAGCTGCGTGGCACCTTGAACGTAGTTGCTATCAAGGCTCCCGGCTTCGGCGATCGTCGTGCTCGCATCCTCGAGGACATCGCAGTTGTTACGGGCGGCAAGGTAGTTTCCAAGGACTTCGGCATGACGCTTGCAGACGTTACCGTTGACGCTCTTGGTACCGCTAAGACCGTTAAGGTTTCCAAGGATGCAACCGTTATCGTTGACGGCGCAGGCGACAAGGCTGCAATCGATGCTCGTGTTGCTCAGATGCGCAACGAGCTGGAGCACCTCACTTCCGACTTCGACAAGGAAAAGCTGCAGGAGCGCCTGTCCAAGCTTTCCGGTGGCGTTGCTGTTCTTAAGGTTGGCGCTGCTACCGAGTCTGAGCTTAAGGAAAAGAAGAGCCGCATCGAAGACGCTCTGCAGGCAACCCGCGCAGCAGTTGAAGAAGGTATCGTTGCTGGTGGCGGCGTAGCTCTCATCAACGCAATCAGCGCACTTGACGCAGTTGAGGTTGCAAACGCAGACGAGCAGGTTGGCGTCGACATCATCCGCAAGGCGCTCGAGGCTCCTATGCGCGCTATCGCGACCAACGCTGGCTATGAAGGCTCCGTTGTTGTCGAAAAGGCCAAGGCATTCGCTAAGGGCGAAGGCTACAACTTCGCAAACGGCGAAGAGGGCAGCATGATTGAGATGGGCGTTTCCGATCCTGTAAAGGTTACGCGCACCGCTCTGCAGTCTGCAGCATCCGTTGCTGGCCTGATCCTCATCACCGAGGCAACCATCAACGAAATCCCCAAGGAAGGTCCCGACCTGTCTGCACTCGCTGGTGCGGGCCAGGGCGGCGGCATGGGTATGATGTAAGTTCGGTACGTCCGCTCGTGCACTGAAAAAGCACCCTTCGGGGTGCTTTTTTGTGCACTCGCCCCATACGGGATGACGCTGCGCGGCGCCCTGGCGGCACAGCTGAATTTCAAGCGCTCAGCATGGTCATGAGACTATTCTTTGTGCTTTCAAGCCAGCTGCACTCGCCAGGGCGCCGCTCGCTGATTTACTGGCGCATGCCCCGGGCTTCGTCAACGCCCCTTGGGCGTTGGGCTCGAATTAGCTTCGCTGTCTGAACCCTTGGGGCTGCGGCTGGGTTGGGGGCAAATTCGCTTCGCTCTTTGAGCTTGGTCAACGCCCTTGGGGTGTTGGCTCGGATTCGCTTTGCTCTCTGAACCCCTGGCGGGCTTCATTCTGGGCCGTTTGATAGCTTTGGTGAATCATTTTTGATTCTATTGCTATGGTTTTGTGGAGAATCGACCTTGCGACATTCTCGTCTAGCGGACAGGAGTACCCTCGCGTGCGGGCCTTTGGCCTATTGAGCATATTCGTTAGTTATTTTGCATATCAATCAGGCATGCGCAGGAAGAAGGAATTACTCCTATGGAGGTTTTTCAGCACACGTTCACCCAGATGCTGATGTTGTTCGCGATCATGTTGTGCGGTTTCATCGCAAGGAAAAAGCGCATGACAGACGATCTTTTCGATGGGAATCTTTCCAAGCTGGTAATGTCTATCACCCTTCCCGCAACCATTTTAAACTCGGTGCTCTCCGACAGCCAGCTGCCACCCGATGAGGTCATCCTTACCATGTTTGGCTATGCGGCTTTGTATTTCTTGTTTGCTGCAGTATTTTCATACGCCGTTGCTCATCTGGTGTATCGCAAGCTCAACCGTCCAGCACGTGGAGCACATGCCTTCATGATGATGTTCGGAAACGTGGGCTTTTTGGGCTTCGCGGTACTTGCTGCCATATTCGATGACAACGCTGTGCTGTATGCGGCGGTATTCAACATCGTCTTCAACGTGGTGCTGTTTTCGCTCGGCGTGTTCTTTGTCGCGGGCGACGATGAGCAAACGAGGGAAAAGCGCAGTGTGAAAATGCAACTAAAAGCACTGGGCCACACTCTAACCAAACCGGTGATGCTGGCCTCGTATGCTGCGATGGCCTTGGCGTTGCTACATATAACCGACAACGGCCCCATTGGGCAAACGTGCAGCATCTTGGGCGGAATGACGGTTCCTGCCGCAATGCTTATCATTGGCTCAACCTTGGCGAAGATGCCTGTGCGCGAAATGCTGTTCGACGGCTGGAGCTATCTCACTACGCTTATTCGCCTTATCGTGGTTCCGGTAGGCGTGTACTTTGTTTTCGGTCTGTTCGTGAGCGATCCGTACCTCCTTGCCATTCTGGTGCTTCTGGCTGCCATGCCCGCCGCTTCGAATGGCACCATGTTGTGCTTGGCCTATGATGGCGACACGCGAACCATGTCGCGCGGAACCTTCTTAACCACGGTATTCTCCCTGATTACCCTGCCTGTTATTGCGCTTATTGTGGTGTAGCGGGCTGAGCGGCGTTGTTGGGGCATTTGCTTTCACGTTCGTGCTTGTGCTTTGTGCCTTTTGCCGGACGCGTGCACATTCTCCGAGCGGCAGGTGCGTCGAAGGCGCACTCTGCCGTCCATTGCGCGTACTTGCCGCTTTTCCTCTTCATCGACCGCGTTGTTGCCACCTTTGCCCTGCTTATCCATTCGCATACTTCCCTTACCCTATAATTGCTTTGCGCCTCAAAGGCGCAATCGGTAGCTACATAAGGGGTTGTTTGTGGAAGTTCTCACACACGCTGGATTGCAGATGCTCATTCTGTTCACCGTGGTGCTGCTTGGCGCGTTGGCGCGCAAACTCCACTTGATGAACGACACCTTCGACGCCCTGCTCTCTAAGCTCGTCATGACGGTGGCGCTTCCCGGTATGATCCTAAATTCGGTGTTGGGCAACACGAATTTGCCCGATTCCAACACCATCCTGATGTTGCTGGTGTGTTCGACCGTGCTCTACTTTTTCATCTGTTTGTTTGCGTGGGTTTTCGTGCGTGTGGTGTATCGGGGCGTGCCGAAGCCGGCGCAGGGTGCGCATGCTTATCTCATATCGTTCGGAAATACGGGCTTTATCGGCTTTGCGGTGTTGGGCGCCATCATGGGGAATGACGCCGTGCTCTACGGCGCTGTTTACAACATTCCCTACAATGTCTTTATGTTCTCGGTTGGAATGTTGTTTATCGCGAGTACAGGAACAGAAGGCGTGGCGGCCAAAAAGCCGCTAAAAGAACAGGTGAAGGCTATCGGCAAGCAACTTGTGAGTCCCTGTCTTATCAGCTGCTTCATTGCTATGTTTCTTGCCCTATTCGGCGTTACCGACTCGGGCTATATCGGCCAGACGTGCAATCTGTTGGGGCAGATGACGGTGCCGGCAGCTATGTTGGTAATCGGATCGACGCTCGCCAAGCAGCCCTTGAAGCAGATGGTGAACGATGGCTGGAGCTACCTCACTTCGTTCATGCGTTTGGCAGGTGTGCCGCTGCTCATCTTTTTCATAGGCGGTATCTTTATCCATGATCCGTATATTCTTGCGGTTATCGTGATTGAGTCGGCGATGCCGGCTGCTTCGTCGGGCATTATGATGTGCTTGGCCTATGGCGGCGATACCATGACTATGTCGCGTGGAACTTTCATAACCACCATCCTCTCGATCGTCACTTTGCCGCTGTTGGCGTTGCTGGTGGTGTAGCTCCCGTTTCGTGGCGGTCGGCGGGTGCGTTGCACATAGGGAAAAGACAGCTATTGAAAGGCTTTCAATGATTGAGTACCCAACTTCTTTGGAGGATCCGCGACTTGATGTGTACGCGCGCCTGACGGAGCTTCAGTTGCGCAATAAGCTTGAGCCGGAAAAGGGAATTTTCATCGCCGAATCGGACAAGGTTATCGACCGTGCGTTGGCGGCGGGCTATCAGCCGATTTCCCTTTTGGTGCCCGAGCATCGTTTTGAGCGCATGGCTGGTCTTGTAGATCGTATGGGCGGCAATAAGCCTGTTGAAGAAGGCGGCCTTACTGTTTTCGTTATGCCTGCTGAAGAGGTTGAAAAGTTGGCGGGTTATGAGCTGACCCGTGGCGTGCTATGCGCAATGCGCCGCAAACCTTTGCCTTCGGTGGAAGAAACGGTTGCCAATGCACGCCGCATTGCCATCTTGGAAGGCATTACCAACCATACCAACGTGGGCGCCGCTTTCCGCAGTGCTGCGGCGTTGGGGGTGGATGCGGTTTTGTGCACGCCCGCATGCTGTGATCCTTTGTACCGTCGCGCGGTTCGTGTTTCTATGGGCACGGTGTTCCAGGTGCCTTGGACGCGCATCGGAGATCAGCCGGGGGAGGAATGGCCCCAGGGTGGTATTGCCAAGTTGCGGAGCCTAGGATTCAAGACTGCGGCCATGGCTCTTGATGACAATTCGGTAAGCCTCGACTGCCCTGAGCTCAAAGAATGTGAAAAACTTGCCATCATCATGGGCACGGAGGGCGATGGTCTGTCGCAGCACACCATAGCCGCATGCGACTATACGGTGAAGATCCCTATGGCGCATGGAGTTGATTCTCTCAATGTTGCTGCTGCGAGTGCCGTGGCGTTTTGGGAGCTAAGAGCGCGATAGGTTCTCCTCGCCCTGTACGTGGCATGACGGCGCTCATATTGGGTTGTGGCGTTTTGGCGAATCGGCTGTTTATTTGGCTTGACCATGCCAAATACGTTATAATCACAAAACGCCTTATGGCATACGCTGGGCCATCGTCCAATGGCAGGACCCTGGTTTTTGGTACCAGTTATGTAGGTTCGAATCCTGCTGGCCCAGCCATATATTTGAGAACGAAACCGCCTTCGGGCGGTTTTTTGTCGCTCTGCAAGTGCATGCCCTGATTTCGGTGCGTATGCGATTCATCCTTGGCGGGATTCGCCCCATCGCGACGATCAGCCAATCGCAAAAACAAAAATAACGAGCTTTTTGCAACTTTTTTGCGATTGGGGACTCCCCTTCGCTCCCGCAAAGCGGAAAAGAGCCGCAATAAAGCCATTTTGCTGTGCTTTCGGGCCTTAATCTGCGATCGGGGGAACTCGCGACGATCCCTAATCGCAAAAATGTTGCAATTAGGAGCGATTTTTTGTTTTTGGACTCATGGGCCGGCCTCAGGACGGTGCTGGGGGGTGGGGGTACCCGACCGCTTGCTAGATTACAGGCGTATGCTCTGGTTTAGGATTCGGGTCGTCCCTTGGCTGGCGCATGTTCTGATTGATTTGGCGTGTGCGCCGATTCGCGAATTCGCACTGCTCTTTGGCGCGGAATGCGGGTTCTCATATTCTGGTGCGCTATCATAGCTGGACACATTATTTCGTTTGAAAGGCTTGTTCATGGCTGAATATATTGAAGGCAAGCGTCCGGTACTGGAAGCTTTGAAGGTGGGCGTTCCCGTTAAGCGCCTGTATGTCGCTGAAGGCTTGAAGGGTGACAAAGCGGTTGATGAAGTGGTTCGCCGTGCTCACAAAATGAAGATTTCGGTGAAGCAGATCAAACGCCATGAAATGGATGAGCGCTCCGAGCGCGGTTCTCACCAGGGCCTTATGCTGGAAACTGGCTCATATCAGTATTCCAATGTGAATGAAATTGTCATTGCTGCCAACAAGCGCGCTGAAGCAAATGACGGCAAGGCACTTATTGTGGTGCTTGACCATATCACCGATGCAGGCAACCTGGGCGCTATCGCTCGTTCGGCAGAAGTGGTGGGCGCATCAGGCATCATTATTCCCAACAAGCGTTCGGCTCATGTAACTGCGGCAACGTACAAAAGCTCTGCCGGTGCGGTTTCTCATATCAAAATCGCCCAGGTTAGCAACATTGCGCAAACCATCGAAAACCTGAAAAAGGAAAACTTCTGGGTTGCCGGCGCTTCCGAAAAGGCGCAGCAGTGCATTTGGGATTCGCCCTTGGCGGGCCGCTTGGTGCTGGTAATGGGCAACGAAGGCGAAGGCCTTGCTCGCCTTACCCAGGAACGCTGCGATTTTTTGGTTTCCTTGCCCCAAGCAGGAGAAGTTGGCTCTCTGAATGTGGCTCAGGCTTCTACTGCCTGCATGTACGAGTGGATGAGGCAATGTAGGGAATAATAAGGAACAGCACCCTGCCTCTTTCCCCCGTTTGCTCCATGCTCGCGTCGGGGCTTTGTTTGTTTTGACTTCAGCACGGAGCTCCATTTTGCGTACAGGGCGGGCATCAATTATCCCCATAAACGTGTTATTCGGACCTCAGTTTGAATCGAGCGGTTTTCATGGCTAAAAAACGTAACAAACTTCTTATCGTCGACGGGTACAACGTGCTGCGAAGCGGTCAGCGCTATGTGCACATGAGGCGCGAAGAGGACTATACCCACGAAACATTCAACAAAGTTCGCGAGGCGCTGATCAGCGACGTTGCGGCTTTTGCGGGGACTGAGTACAAGGCGATTATCGTTTTTGATGGTGCTGACAACCCTGAATCGGCAGGCAAAACCGAGCGTATCGGTGGCGTGAAGGTGGTCTTTTCACCCTATGGCTCTTCTGCCGATAAGGTTATCGAGAAAATCGCATATGATGCGCGCGAAAATCGTTTGGAGGTGATGGTGGTAACCTCTGATGCCACTATCCAGGATACGGTGTTTGGCGGCGGCGTCGACCGCATGAGCGCCAATGGTTTTAGCCTTGAAATGGAAGATTTAGGCGACGAGGCCAAACGCGACCGCACCCTTGAAGTGCATCGTCGTTCCACGGTTGCAGAGCGGATCAACCCCGATACCTTGGCGAAGCTCAAGGCTTTGCGCGATGGGAAGTAATCGGGTAAAAACTAATTGCATTTGTTCAGGATTCCAGGGGGGTCTAAGGGTCCTCGCGTTAATTCAAACGAGTTTCCGTCAGGGTGCCAAAAGGGACCTATGTTCACCAAAGCGAGCTCCAGTTGCTGTTTAGGCAATCGGAGCTCGTTTTTTTGCATTCAGCTCGTTCTTACTAATTATTACCGCAACAGCCTTGATGGATCTGTTTCCTGCCCGATTGGTTTTTTATAAGTTTCAACTGGAATTATTACTGAATGCAATGACTTGGATCTATAGCTTTGCCGTTGCTAACCTATAATGGATTCATTGGTTTGTGATTCTCCGGGTGCTGTATGCGCACCAGGGGCGCTATGCGTGCAATGCTTACGCGAAAAAGCCGCCCGGGGAGGGGGAAAGGAGATCCAATGAAACCACTTAAGGGAATCAAGGTTGTCGATCTTACTACGTACATGGCAACGCCTGCGACCGGTCGTGTATTGGGCGAATGGGGCGCTGACGTCATTAAAGTCGAGGCAGCCAAGGGTGATCCGCTGCGCGTAACCCAAGCGGCGGTATTCAACATGCCCATGTCGGACGAAGAGAACCTCGCTTTCGATATGTGCAACTTGAATAAGCGATTCATCTCGTTGAACCTGAAGAGCGAAACGGGCGCTGAGGTTATGGACAAGCTCCTTGCCGATGCCGATGTATTCCTGACCAACACCCGTACGAAATCCCTGAAGAAAATGGGTCTCGACTGGGAAACCCTGCATGCAAAATATCCGAAGCTCATCATGGCTCACGGCTTGGGCTACGGCAAGAAGGGCCCCGAAAAGGACGATCCTGGCTTTGATGTAACCTGCTACATGGCTCGTGGCGGCGTATTTGGCACCACGGTAAACCGTGGCGATTCCCCGATGATTCCCACCAACGGCTATGGCGATCTTCAGGCTTCCATGTTCCTTGCTGCTGGCGTTTGCGCTGCGATTATCGGGCGTAACCAGACTGGCGAAGGTGAGTACGTAACGTGCGCACTGCAGCATGCTGCTATCTACGCATTGATGACGGGCATGATTTCTGCTCAGTACGGCAATCCGTATCCCAAGAGCCGTCTTGAGGTTATCTGCCCCTTCAACAACGTCTACACTGCAGGCGACGGCAAGTCTATCGCCATGTGCGACCCTGAATACGATCGCGACTACGACAAGATCATGGGCCTTATCGGCCGCGAGGACCTTATTGGCTCTGAGCGCTTGAACAACTGCAACAAGATGAACGCAGATGGCTTGAACGCCGAAGTGGTTGGCATTCTGGATGAGGCTCTGGCAAAGATGACCGCCGCCGAAGCCCTGAAGATCTTCAAGGATGCAGGTATTCCTTGCGAGCTGTGCCAGACCCCGCTTGATGTCTATGAAGACCAGAACGCTCTGGTGAACGATTATCTGGTTAAGATCAAGTATCCCGAGGCAGAGCGTTGGGTTCCCACTCCCCCCATTCAGTTCGAGTCCGAGGAAGCTCCCAACTACACGCCTTCCGATAAGCTGGGCAGCGCAACCGAGGAAATCATGCGTGATTTGGGCTATACCGACGAGCAGATCAAGGCTGCAGAGGCCGACGGTTCCGTTTCCGGTCCTATCGATCTTGACGTTTTGGCGGGCAAATAACGCCGTTTAGCCAATTCGCTATCAAAAAATGCCGAGTCCGCAAAAGCGACTCGGCATTTTTTTTTCGCGCGGACGGGGCTGGCGGTTGAGACGTATCATCCCGTAAAGAGGGGAAGATATCTCGACTTGCCTACAGCATTTCGTCGGTGATTTCGATATCGTAACGTTGCTCGAGCTCTTCCTTGAGCGCAACGCATTCCTCGCGCCATACGCGAGGAGGCCATTTAGCATTGCGGGCGTGCGGAAGGCTCATGACGTGGACATCTTTGATGTCGTTGAGGAGCTCGTGCGTCTTCTTTTTGCCGTCGCATGTGGTTTCGCCGATGATCAGGTCGGCAAAGTACGTAAAGGGGCAGTGTTCGCTTACGGCAAATCCGTAGGTGCCTTTAATAAGCGGGCAGATGTTTTTCGGGAGATGTTCTTCTGCTGCTGCATCAGCTGTAATAATAGGTCTTGGTTAGGATGTCTTGATTGAGCATCGGCAAGTACGTAAGTGGAACCAGTGGCCGGCAGGATTGCTCTACTTGTACCGTCCATTGCAAATGCTTGGTAAGGAATGTGTCTTCTTTCTCCATTTTGTTGCGCGCATCAATAAGGCTGCTATACTGCAAAGGCTGTTTTAATACACATGCGTGAAGGACCTGCGTTCGCTAGTGGCCGCCATGGCGGTTGCGAACAAAGGAATGATCTCATGCAGAGGCACAACGAATGGAGAAAGAATGTCCAAGATTACTGTACAGACCCTGCTCGATGCAGGCACCCACTTCGGTCATCAGACCCGTCGCTGGAACCCCAAGATGAAGCCCTTCATCTTGGGCAACCGTGGCGACATCTACATCATCGACCTCAAGGAGACCATGTACGGTCTCGACGCTGCTTACACCGCAGTTTCCCGTTGCGCTGAAAAGGGCGGCACGGTTCTGTTCGTGGGCACCAAGAAGCAGGCTCAGGAATCTGTTGCTGAAGCTGCTAACCGCTGCGGCATGCCTTACGTAAATGCTCGTTGGCTCGGTGGTATGCTCACCAACTTCACCACCATCCGCTCTCGCGTTCAGCGCATGGAAGAGCTCGAGGCTATGGAAGCTGACGGCCGTATGGAGCTTCTGCCCAAGAAGGAGCAGATCCTTCTGAAGAAGGAACTCGCTAAGCTGCAGACCAACCTCAACGGTATCCGTAACATGAAGAAGACCCCTGACATGATCTTCATCATCGACACCAACCGTGAGCAGATCGCTATCCACGAGTCCCACCGCCTCAACATCCCCGTTGTTGGCACGCTCGACACCAACTGCGATCCCGACGACGTTGATTTCGGCATCCCCGCAAACGACGACGCAATCCGCTCCGTTCGTCTGCTCGCAGAGTTCGTTGCTGATGCTGTTATCGCTGGCACTGGCGCTCCTGTCACCGTTGAGGACATGACCGCAGAGCCCGCAGCTGAAGCTGCTGCAGAGGCAACCCCTGCTGAATAAGCGCTAAACGAATCCATTGCAATTTCTCCCTCGCCCGTCTAGTGGGCGAGGGTTCTATCTGAAAGGAATTACCATGGCAGAAATCACCGCAGCACTCGTTAAGGAACTCCGCGAGATGACCGGCGCTGGCATGATGGAATGCAAAAAGGCTCTGGTTGAGGCTGAAGGCGAACTCGAAAAGGCCGTAGACGTGCTCCGCACCCGTGGTCTTGCTGCTGTTGCTAAGAAGGCTGGCCGCGCAACCGACGAGGGTACCGTTCTGGCTCTCGTTTCCGAGTGTGGCCATGATGGCGCTCTCGTAGAGCTCAACTGCGAAACCGACTTCGTAGGCATGAACGAAAAGTTCCGTGCATACGCAGAGAAGATCGCTAAGGCCGTTCTCGCTAACAAGCCTGCCGACCTCGAGGCTCTCAAGGCTTCCGAGATCGAAGGCGAAACCGTAGAGGCTGTCGTAACCGACGCTATCCACACCCTGGGCGAAAACATCCAGCTCTCCCGCTTCGCTTTTGCTGAGCAGCCTGAAGGCGCTGTTGCTTCCTACATTCATGGCGGTGGCAAGATCGGCGTTCTGGTTGAGTTCAAGCTGGGCGACGCTTCCTTCGCAACCAACGACGACTTCAAGAAGTATGGCCGTGACGTTGCTATGCAGGTTGCCGCTGCAAGCCCCGTATCCGCAACTCGCGAATCGGTAGATCCCGCAGTTGTTGAGCACGAGATGAGCATCTACAAGGCACAGGCCGCAGAGTCCGGCAAGCCTGAGAACATCCAGGAAAAGATCGCTACCGGTCGTATGGAGAAGTTCTACAAGGAAAACTGCCTCACCGAGCAGGCTTTCGTTAAGAACCCCGATCAGTCTGTAAACGAGTACACGGCTGAGGTTGCCAAGGCTCTTGGCACCACCATCGAGATCGTTTCCTTCACCCGCTTCATGCTGGGCGAGTAAGCGAACTTAACAACGCTTTTTCTGCAAGCCCTTCCAGAGATTTGGGGTAAAACCCTTCTCTGGGAGGGCTTGTCTGCATAATAGGGCTATAAATAGAATAAGCATGCCTTGTTTCGATTTGGCATGGCTATGAAGAATCCGCATCAAGTAGATTGGGTGCATGAGATATGTCCGAAGAAGTAATTATTGCGCGTGAAACCGAAAACGTTTCAGGTACGGTACAGATCAGCGGTGCCAAGAATTCCGCGTTGAAGCTCATTGCGGCAACAATGTTGGGCCAAGGTAAGAGCACGCTCCACAACATTCCCCATATCTCCGATATTGAGATCATGAACGACGTAATTCGCAGCTTGGGCGCAACGGTTGAATGGGATGGCCATTCGCTCATCATCGATACCGAGCATGCCGAAGGCCACGATACGCCCTATGAGCTTGTTTCGAAGATGCGCGCTAGCATTTCTGTGCTGGGTCCGCTCGTGGGTCGTTTTGGTTGCGCACGCGTTGCGATGCCTGGTGGCTGTAAAATCGGTGCCCGTAAAATCGATATGCACCTCAAAGTGCTTGAAGCTATGGGTGTTGAATTTGAAAACAGCCACGGCTACCTTTACGCCTCCACCCCAAATGGGCTGCATTCGGCCGATGTGCTGCTCGAGTTCCCGAGCGTTGGCGCTACTGAAAATATGCTTATGGCTTCTGTGGTTGCTCCTGGCACCTCAGTTATCGATAACGCTGCGCGTGAACCTGAAATCGTCGACCTTGCCAATATGCTGAATGCCATGGGCGCTCATGTGGAGGGTGCGGGTACGCCTACCATCACGGTAAAGGGTGTCGCTCTCTCCGAGATGCACCCTTGTGAGCACACTACGGTGGGCGATCGTATCGAAGCGGGCACATTCCTGACGGCGGGCGCGTTGCTTGGCGGTCCTGTTACCGTTCAGGGAATAGATCCGTCTTATTTGCGCATGGCGCTCATGAAGCTCGAGCATATGGGGTGCGATATCTCCACTACAGAGGACTCCATTACCGTTTCGCGCACTCAGCCTTTGCGCGCCACCGACATTCAGACGCTTCCTCATCCTGGATTCCCCACCGATCTTCAAGCCCAGTTCATGCTTTTGGCATCTTTCGCAGAAGGCAATTCCGTCATTTCTGAGAACATCTTCGAAAATCGCTTTATGTTTGCCAGCGAGCTCAATCGCATGGGATCCCGTATTGCGGTCGAGGGGCATCACGCACTGGTCCAAGGCGTTAGCAAACTCGAGGGCGCTCCTGTTTCCTCGCCCGACTTGCGTGGCGGTGCCGCTCTGGTAATTGCCGGCCTCGCCGCAGAGGGCGAAACGGTTGTGCATGACATTCATCATATCGATCGCGGTTACGAAGACTACGTCGGCAAATTGCATGCCATCGGTGCGAACGTCGAACGCAAAACGCTGTAGGTAGGCGCGATGGCAGCAAGGAACAATAGGGGAATGCATGGTGGCGGCTCGGGCCGTCGCCGTCCCTCGTCTCGAAATAAAGCCGATTGGTCTTCCTCAGTAATTGGGTCGCATGCGTCTGTTTCTCGTGGGCCTCAGTCTCAGCGCCGAGCCTCTGCCCATTCGCGCCGTCCTCGTACCTCAGCGGTGCCGAGTCGCCGAACCGGCGAAGTGCGTCAGATCCATATTCAATCTCGTTCGGTTGACGAACGCACGTCACGCCGAAAAGTGGGGCAGTCGCGAACCGAAAGCTTTATGCGCCACCGCGACAATGTGAGCCGTATTACGTTGATTGTCGGCATCATTCTGATTGTGGTTATTGCGCTGAACCTCGGTACATGCGCCTATCGTAACTCGCTTTCTTCCTCGATGGCGCTTGACGACAGCAGTGTATCCAGCGCGCTTGCTTCGGCAAAGAATGATGAGCCCACTTATACGCTGCTTGCGGGCTTCAATGGGAGCGGTGAAAACGAGTGCGCCAGCTACTTGGCTGTTTTACGCGTGGATTACCGGAACAATACGGTTTCATTGTTGAATATACCCAGCAATATTACTGCCACCTATTCCGATACCGACTCTAAGGGGACCATGCTGCGAGATGCTCCCCATATTAAGGATGAGGGCGAGCTGGTAAAGCAGGTCTCTTCGCTTGTCGGTCAGGACATCAACCACTATGTAAGAATTACGGGCGAAGACTTTGCCTCGCTCGTTGACTCTCTTGGTGGGTTGAATGTCAACGTAGAGCAATACGTTGATGATCCAACGGTGGGAACTGCAGTACTCGACCCTGGTCAGCAAACCTTAAACGGGGAGCAGACCCTCGTTTATGTAAGTGCCAAAAACTATACCGATGGATACGGTCAGCGCGCCAATGTTCAGAATCAGGTGTTTACTGCATTTGTGCAGGCTCTTGAAGACAAGGGCGGCCTTGATTTCGCCATGAGCGCCGACGATATCGCTGGCAAGATCAAAACGGATATGAGCTACGACGAAATCGGTAAGATTGCTTCGTTGTTCCCGAATGCGACGTTCTACTCGAATACGGTGCCGGGAAGTCAGTCCGTTTCAGGCGACAAGGTTTCCTGGTCGGTAGCATCTTCTTCGTTCTCCCAGATTTGCGATCAGTTCAAGAACGGCCAGAACATGGATACCTCCGTAGACACCAGCGGGGTTAACAAGGGATCGGTTTCCATCGTGGTTCTGAATGGCGCAGGTGCCGATGGTTACAGTGCGCAGGCGGCTCAGGTTCTTACCAATGCTGGCTATACCATCAAAGATACAGGCAACGCGGAATCGTTCGTATACGATGAAACCTTGGTAATCTACCGCTCCGACGACGACAAGCTGGCCGCCGAGGCTATCGTCCAGGACCTTGGAACGGGACGCGCAGTTGCTGCAGGTGTGTATTACAACCTCTCGACCAATATCCAGGTTGTAGTTGGCAAAGACTGGACGAGCCATGTTTGATCCAGTTGCCTATATCAACGAACCGCGTTGGCGAAGCATGAGCTTAGGCCTCGAACGTATCGAAGAACTGTTGGCTAAGCTGGGCAATCCACAGGATGCCCTTCGGTTTGTGCATGTTGCGGGCACTAACGGCAAAGGCTCAACCTGTTCGTTCATCTCAAGCATTCTGGAAGAGTCGGGCTATAAGGTTGGCTTGTTCACCAGCCCCTATATTGAGCGTTTTGAAGAGCGCATTCGGATCAATGGGGAAAACATCTCCTTGCAGCGTCTTTCAGAGGTAACGCTGAAGGTGAAGGATGCGGCAGAGGCTATGGCTAGCCACCCGACCGAATTCGAGCTTATGACGGCTGTGGCTTTCACCTATTTTGCCGAAGAGAAGTGCGACATTGTCGTTGCGGAGGTCGGTTTGGGTGGAAGGCTTGATTCAACCAACGTTATCCGCACGGTCGAGGTTTGCGTATTTGCTCCCATTTCGTACGATCATTGCGCGCTTCTGGGAAACACGCTCTATCAGATTGCGGGCGAGAAAGCGGGTATCCTGAAAACGGGAATACCTGCAGTGAGCGCGCCTCAAGAACAAGAAACCCAACGCCGCTTGAATGAAGAAGCAGATCGTTGTGAGACATCCATTCGCTACGTTGATGCCGCATCTATTGTTGGCGATACTTCCGATTTCTCGTACGGCGGGTTCAGCCACTTGTGCGTTCAGCTGCAAGGATCGTTCCAACGCACCAATGCGGCGGTAGCTTTGGAAGCGTGCAGGGTTCTTGTTCAGCGCGGTTGGAGCATCGACGAACAAGCGATGCGGAGCGGTCTGTCTCGGGCTTCATGGGCAGGTCGCTTTGAGTTTCTTCGTCGCAGCCCCGATGTTCTTATAGATGGTGCTCACAATATCCATGCCGTGCGCGCTCTTAGCTCCGAGCTGACATCTCGCTACGATCGGGGGAGCGTGGTGTTTTGCATAGGCGTAATGGCCGACAAAGACTATGCGGAAATGCTGAAGCTGCTGGTTCCATTGGCCAAGGCGTTTGTATGTTACCGCCCCGATAATCCTCGTGCGCTTTCGGAATCCGATTTGGCGGACGCGGTTCAAATTGCCGTAGGAAGCCATCCTGTAGAAGTGGTGGCGGCCTCTACGCCTCATAGCGCAGTAGAGCATGCCCTCGAGTTTTCCGAGGGCAGTTTGCCCATTTGCTTCTGTGGCAGCCTTTATGGAATCGCCTCTATCAAAAAGGCCTGGCATCACTTCGAGAACGCCAGGTAGCGAACCTGTGCGCATTTGATGATCAAAGCCCCTGCTGGATGGCAACGGTATTGCGTGGGTTATACTAACCACTGTTGAAGTATCCCGAAAGGGCTTGGGCGGCGCCAAGTTCTGAACCTGGTCAGGTCCGGGAGGAAGCAGCCATAAGGGGCCTCTGACGAGCGCCCGGGCCTTTTCGGGATACTTGGTTTCGCCGGTCAATTTGATCGGCGAAACGTGTATATGGGCACATTTGCAACAATCAAGACGAAGGATCGCATGGAAATCATCAATTTTATTCTGGGCTTGCTTCACGATCCGCGTGGCGCAATTGCAGGCTGGATCGTAACGCTGGGTGCAGTTTGGGTGTACACTCCTCTGTTTCTCATCGTGTTCATTGAAACGGGTTTGGTATTCTTTCCCTTCCTGCCCGGCGACTCCCTTTTGTTCGCGGCGGGTGTGTTCTCTGCCGATGGCGGTGGTCTGAACCTTGGGGCAACGCTCTTGGTGTTCTATGCTGCGGCTATCCTGGGCAACACTTCCAACTATTGGATTGCCCGTTTCTTCGGTGCCCGTATTATCGACTCGGGCAAGATCAAGGCTCTTACGCCCGAGCGTATGGCGAAGCTCGATCATTTCTTCGAAAAGTACGGTGGGCTTACTATCGTCATTACGCGCTTCATGCCGTTCTTCCGCACCTTTGCCCCCTTTATTGCTGGTACGGGGCATATGAATTTCGGTAAATTCACGCTGTTCAATTGTATTGGCGGTATTTCCTGGGTTTCGCTGTTCGTGTTGGTGGGTTTCTTCTTTGGCGGCGTGCCTTTCGTGCAGGAGCATTTCGAAATCATCGTATTGGGAATCGTGGCTGTTTCTGTTGCGCCGGCTTTCATTGGTGCTGTTAAGGCGGCTATTTCCTCTCGCAAAAGTGGAAAACGCGATTTTGAGGTTGAAGCGGCGGTTGATGCAGAGCGTATAGCTCGTGCAAAGCACGCTCGCTCCGAAGAGGAAGCCCGCTAAAATCGGTAAGGCACAGTAACATCCCATATGCATAAGGGCGTATGGGCGGGATCCGCTTATGCGGATGTGAAGCGGAAGCTTGGCTGTCCGCGAAGGAGGCTCTACATGGAGGCGCTGTATCGCAAATATCGTCCGTCCACGTTTGCTGATGTCGTGGGTCAGGAACATATCGAGCGTACACTGAAAAACGCAATCGAGCAGGATAAGGTCTCCCACGCCTATTTGTTCTGCGGTCCGCGTGGTACTGGCAAAACAACCACTGCGCGCATTCTTGCCAAGGCCTTAATGTGCGAAAAGGGTCCCACTATCGAACCTGACGGAACCTGCGAGGAATGCCAGGCTATCGCCCAAGGCACTCACCCCGATGTGTACGAGTTGGACGCCGCAAGCCGTACGGGCGTTGAAAATGTACGTGAGGAAATCATCAGCCGTGTAAGTTACGCGCCAACTCGCGGTGCCTGGAAGGTCTACATCATCGACGAGGTGCATATGCTCTCGACGGCGGCCTTCAATGCGCTTCTCAAAACCATCGAAGAACCGCCGAGCCATGTTGTCTTCATTCTCTGTACCACCGATCCGCAGAAGGTTCCAGAAACCATTCTCTCGCGATGCCAGCGTTTTGATTTTCATCGCATATCAATCGAATCTATCGTGGCTCGTTTGGGCGCCGTATGTGCCGAAGAGGGCGTTGAGTTCGAGGCCGAAGCGCTCGATCTTATTGCGCACCGTGCCGAGGGCGGAATGCGCAATGCACTTACTTCGCTTGAGCAGCTCATTGCGTACTGCGGAGGTAAGGCAACTCTCGAAGGAGCGCAAAGCCTTCTTGGTTCGCTCGATAATGCCGATCTCTCTGAAATCGTAGAGGCTATTGGCCGCAGAGATGCAGCAGCATGCTTCAATTGGGTTGCCCAGTATGTGGAAACCGGTGCCGACCTTGCCCAGTTTGTCCATGGTTTGGCGGAGCATGTGCGTACGTTGTACCTGATGTCTATGGCGGGCCTTGATGTGGAACTGCAGATCAGCGAATCGATGCGCACGGTAATGATCGGGGAACTGAAGCTCTTTGGCCAAGATCGCCTTAGCCGCATGCTTGTCCTTTTGGGTGATGTATCGAAAGAATTGCGCGTTTCGAGCAATCCTCGCCTAACGTTTGAGATTGCCCTTACTCGTATGGTTCGTCCCGAATCAGACCTAACGCTCGAAGCCTTGGCGGAACGGGTTGAAGAGCTGGAGCGACGTTTGTCGATGCTGGGGAACGCCTCTTCTCCTGCTGAGGTCGCTCCGGCGGCATCAGCCCGTGTTGGCGGCGGCGCTCCTCAATATGCGGCTGTTCCCGCTCAGTCCACATCGCATGCGCCTTCCGCTCCGGTGGCTGCGTCAGCTGGTTCTTCCGGCCAGCCTGCCCCCTCTGCCCAAGTGCCTGCAGCCCTTGCAGCGCAGGATGCTTCGGGTCGCAATGCCGCCTGGCCTCAGGGTTCTGTTTCGGCTCCTGTTGCCCCGCCGGCACCGCAAACGCCACCGGCCGTTGCTTCGTCGGTACCGCAAGCATCGGCGCCTACTCCTGCTGTTCAGCCAGCTGGATCGTTTTCCCAGGCGCCCGAAACGGTTCAGCCGCGCCAGGCAGCAGCGCTTACCGCTCAGGTTGACCTGTCCAATCCTGCTGCCGTGCAGCGCTTGTGGCATTCGGTCACCGCTTCGCTCAGGAAAGTTAATCCTGCGCGCGGTGTCCTGTTCATGAATGCTAAGGTTTCCGCCGAGGCGGATGGCCAGGGTATAGTGGTTGAATTCGGAAAAGATAGCGCTTTTGCATTCAACGCAGCCCAAAAGGCTGAAGTCCAAGAGCTGCTCGCGAAAACCATCCAGACGGTTGCAGGTGGAACTGTGCCGTACCGTTTGGCGTTGGCCGGTAACAGCTCATCGGCTGCGCCTGTTGCCGCGCAGCCTGCGAGTGCTCAATCTGGAATGGCGTCCCAGCCAAATGCCGCGCCGCCGGCTGCCAAGAATCCTTATGCCGCCAAGGCGGTCGCCGCAGTGCGCGCGGCGCAGGCGGCAGCAAAGGCAAACCAGGCACCGGCGACGCAGACGGCAGCAAAGGCGAACCAGGCGCAGGGCTTTCAGTCTGCACCCCAAAACGCCACTTCTTATGTGCCCCCATCTGCTCTTCGTCAGATGGGGGGCGGTGTAGCCTCTTCTCCATCGCCCGAATTTCAGGCGTCATCTATGCCAAGGCGTTCTGCGGCGGTACAACAGGCTCCTGCGGCAACGCCTTCAGTATCCGCCGTGCCTGAACCATACGACGATCAAGTCCCCCTCGATGTGTATGGGGCAAGCGTTTCTGCTGAATACGACGAAGATCCATACGCTCAGCAGTATGGATCTTCGCCAAGCCAGCAGTCCTCGGTATCGGCTTCTTCTGCGCAGCCTTCCAGTGGCTCGGTTCCAGCGTCTGCGGGTTCTGCCCAGGCGGTAGCGCCAGTTGCGGCGGCACCCACCCAGGCTGGTGGCGTTCCTGATGTTGCCGCTCCTGCTTCGGCGCAAGCCGCAGCTCCATCCGTTTATGGGCAAGACGAGGTGGAGCAGATCAAGAGCATCCTCACTCAGAGCTTTGGTGAGGGGATAAAGTTTGAGGAGCTTCCCGAATAGCGTCAGCCTTTCGGTACAATGCAAAGATATGTGGCCATTTTGGCTAATTGGAACGAAGCGCCCAACCCCTAACAAAGGAGAAACATGGGAATGAATATGCAGCAGATGATGCGTCAGGCGCAGAAGATGCAGAAAGAATTGCAGAAGGCTCAGCAGGAAATCGCTGAAATGACGTTCGAGGGCACCGCTGGTGGCGGCATGGTAACCGCCGTTGCGCGTGGAGACAAATCCATCGAGTCCCTTACCATCAACCCTGATGTGGTTGATCCCGAAGATGTTGAAATGCTTCAGGATATGGTTTGCGCGGCAGTCAATGAGGCGCTTCGCGGCGTTGACCAAATGGGCAGTGCCCGCATGAGCTCCGTTACCGGCGGTCTCAACATCCCAGGTATGAGGTAATTGCGATCCAGTGAACGCTTCATCGGCAATACAGAAGCTACTTGATGAACTGGAGCGCCTTCCTGGGGTAGGCCCCAAATCAGCCCAACGAATTGCGTATTGGATTCTGAACGAAGAAAAAGCGGATGCTCTTCGTCTGGCCAATTCCATCATCGAAGTGAAGGACACCGTCCATTTTTGCTCACGATGCTTTAATTACGCTCAAGGTGATCTTTGCGATATCTGCTCTTCTGAAAAGCGCGACCATTCCATAGTATGCGTGGTATCGGAACCGCGAGATATCCCGCCAATAGAGCGAACGGGTACGTTTTCGGGCGTATACCATGTGCTTGCGGGTGCCCTTTCGCCGCTTGAGGGCATCGGTCCAGAGCGCCTTCACATCGCCGAGCTGATGGCCCGCCTTACGGATGCCTCTATTAAAGAAGTTATCTTGGCAACAAACCCAAACATTGAAGGCGAAACAACGGCCAGTTATCTCGCACGGCTTATCAAGCCCCTGGGTGTAACGGTATCGCGCCTGGCAAGTGGTTTGCCCGTAGGTGGTGACCTCGAATTTGCGGATGAGGTTACGCTTGGTAGGGCAATCGAGTCCCGATTGGAACTATAGTGCTAGGAAAGGCGCTGCACCGAATGATGGTAGAAGTCGCGTCGCCTTATCAGGTGACCAAACATGGCATCCTCGCATAGCCAATGCATGAATTCTGCTTCCGTCCTCAAGGGCGGCAATGATTAAAAAGAGTCCCTCGGTATATCCAAGGGACTCTTTTTCGTAATAGCACCAGAAACTATTGGTGTTGTTCCGGTGCATATGCGGCAAAGAACAAAGATAGGAATCCTAGTCCTGATTCTTTTCGTGCTGTAAAGAATAGTCTCTTATAAAAGAGGGGACTTCTTCTATCTCCATATTGAGCACAACGGATAGTTCGCCGTAAATACGTCTTTGAGCGTCATCGAGCAACTTCTTATAGGTTAAGGATGCTCCATGTTTCTTGCTTTCTTGCTCCTGTATGCGTACGTGCATCGATTTGCAGACTAATAAAAGTGAAAGAAAGTCGTTTGAACGAATCAGCTCGCGGAAGTGTTCTTGAACCAAATGGGAATTGGTGTCCTGAAAGGTATCCGGCTCAAGGTCGAAAACCATGTCAAGCGAACGTAATGCCTCTTCTTTATTAAGGGTGTGTCGTAATTCAGCACTGCGTGAGTGGGGCACATAGGCCTTTCCGAGCCGTTTCTCTATTGGGGCAAGTATGTAATAGAGCTCGTTTTCGTCTCCGGCGAGAGAAACGTGAGCATCGTTTTGAATTACTTGGCAGATTCCCAGAGATGAGTAGATGACGTATTCGCCGACTTCATAAGGCATACAGTCGCCTTCTTTCTAAAACAACTTTGCAACAATGATAAACCTACGAAGTGTCATGTATGTGTAAATGCACACAACTTAAGGCGAACGGCACTTTGCTGACCTGGGGTTTTGCAAAATAGTAAAGCAAAGTTGAAAAAAGTTACAATTTTCCCCTTGCAATCACCCCGAAGCGGGGTATTATAGCTAAGCCTTCTGACGAGGGGGCGCCCCCAAGAGGGCGGCACCGAGTCGGCGAGCGGCCCGCAAGGCGGGGCGCGGGGCCGGGAAGAGGAAACTTTCTAGAAAAAAGTCCTTGACACGGCGGGGCCAAGAGAGTAGATTACTTTCTTGCGCGAACGGCGGAGCCGATTCGCGGCCGGGGCCCACGGGCCCGGGCGGGAACCTTCAGAACCGGATACTGTGAGAGACGGAACATAAGTCAGATTCAAACCTGTCGATCAGCCGCCCGCACCGAAGCGGGAGAGGCGAGTTGACGTACTTTTTTATCTAGAATCAAACATCTTTTTCAACGGAGAGTTTGATCCTGGCTCAGGATGAACGCTGGCGGCGTGCTTAACACATGCAAG